>Ga0208413_1000486_pt1 | contig 29824 bp, 22 predicted proteins | sample AntAceMetag02UKD_FD_184761 | JGI IMG/M metagenome (GOLD analysis project Ga0208413, IMG submission 184761) | Saline lake microbial communities from Ace Lake, Antarctica - Antarctic Ace Lake Metagenome 02UKD (SPAdes) (version 2) | ecosystem: Environmental > Aquatic > Non-marine Saline and...
TAGCACTTAACATCTCATCGGCATTGATCCCAAGTAGATTATTAAACTCTACAATGGGTGGGATAGTCGCCTCACCGACTCCTACCGTCCCTATTTGCTCCGATTCAACTAAGGTGATCTTGCAGTCGTGTGTGCCGATGACGCGGCTCAATGCAGCAGCTGACATCCAACCAGAAGTGCCGCCGCCAACGATTACTATGTGTCTGATATTGTTATTACCCACAGAAATTCCTCTTTTCTATAACAATTAGTTTTTACATTAAAGCGATGAAATACCCTGAAATTTAGTTAAGTTCACGGGGTTTGTCTGCCAATTACCCATTTTTTTACACGCCTTCCAAGTTCAGAATCATATCTTTTTGTTGACATTCCGGAGCGTCCATAATTCAATATTTTGGAACGACGCCTATTTACTTGGCGCTATCATTTATAGTTCAAACAAAGAGAAGCTATTATCGGCTATGTTAGAGTTTATACTGAATCAGGCAATGAACGTCGAGAAAATTCAGCACGCTGACCCTGAGATTTCGGTATTTGTCATCGATGATTTTTTGGCAAATCCTGAGCTGTTGCTTGATTATGCGAAGAACAAGGCTTACTTCGGAAAGGTGGGTGATGACAGAACCGCCTACCCTGGGATTCGTGATCGCCTGCCAAGTTCTTATGAGTGTGTAATGAAGAAAGTCGTCGAGCTGGTATATGGTTTTCCTGACCCTGTAATACACCGGTGCATGATGTCACTGACAACTCTCAAACCTACGCAGCTCAGTACAGCACAGAAAATGCCGCACGTCGATGCGTTCGAAGATGATCAGTATGCTGCGGTGCACTATCTCTGTGGTGAGCCCCACGGGGGCACGTCGATTTATCGTTATCGGCCGCGCAACCTTGTCAGGATAAGACCAGATGATCACGATGTTATGGATGAAATGATCAAAAATGTACGTGCGCTTCCTGAAGAACATTCTGGCTATTTGAATGGAAGCACCAGCCTTTACAAGCAAGAACTGATAATAAACGCCCGATTAAATAGATTGGTGCTCTATCCTTCAAACTTGCTACATTGCGCCTCGCTAACGTCGCCAGACAGTCTCGAGGGCGACGTAAGCAAAGGCCGACTGTCAGTTGCATCTTTTTTTAGGCTTGAACGAAAACCTCATCAGCTACTACGCTAATGACGAAGGGCTAGATGAACAATAAAACACATATAAAAGGCTGAGTGCAAATATGTCCAAACCGGTTTTACTCAATTTTGAGAAGCATGGCACGCTACGCTTGAGCGATTCGAAAGATTTCACTAGCCACAAAGCAAAGAATTTTGTGCCAGTGGTGTTCCAAGAATTTTACGCATTGGCTACCGAGTTTCCTCTGGTGTTTGTCAGAAACAAGCAAACAGGGGATTTCGTCCCAGGCGCCATGATGGGTTTAAACAAGGGTGTGAACCTCTATTGCCAGACTAGCGAATGGCAGCCGGTTTTTATACCGAGCACGTTTATGCTCGCGCCGCTATCTGTTAGCCGACTCGAACCAAGCAGCGACAAGGCAGATATATCCATCGATGAACAGAGTCCGCTGTTGAGTGAAACCGTGGGCGAACTGCTGTACCAAAGCGATGGTTTGGCCACGGATTATTTGAAAAAGCGTATTGATCACGCGGTGAAGGTGACTAGGCAATCTATACAGGCTGTCGAGCTGTGCCGCTACCTAGCGGAAAAACGCCTGCTCGTTTCGCAATCTTTGAAACTGCAGCATACCCAAAACTCCCCAAGATATGCGGTGGAAGGCGTATTTATGATTGATGAGAAAGCACTGGAGTCACTCAGTAATGAAGAGTTCCAGGAGCTGCGAGAACGTGGATTACTGCCCCTGATCTATTCCCATTTGACGTCACTACAACAGATTGGCCGCCTGACTCGCTTGCAACATGAGGCCGATCTTGCGGAAGCGATAGGCTAGATTGCCGGGCAGGGGCCTCCGGGCTTAAGCATAGCCACTTGTCAATAGGCCGTAGAACGATCGTTCGGATTGTGAAGAAAAATCATTGGACAAGCAGTTGCAGAAACATTAAAGTTATATAACTTGTATATGTTATAGCAACTAGCAACTAGCAACTAGCAACTAGCAACTAGCAACTAGCAACTAGCAACTAGCAACTAGCAACTAGCAACTAGCAACTAGCAACTAGCAACTAGCAACTGCGGCGGCACGGGAGTGACGAGCTTTAAGTCAGCACATGCGCCATCGACTTGATGCTGCCTTAGCGGTTTTTTAACGGGATTGGGTCTGGATTGTTGACTAAATCGTTCGCTAAAGCACGGTTACAGCATATCATTTGCATGGGCACAGCTATAGCAAGCGCTTATGGAAGCTATCTGTTCAGTCAGCATGACAGTGCTACCGCATAAATGTATAACCTATCACTTTTGAAGGATTCTTCCCTCATCAACAACAGTTTTGCTGTGGTTTAAATTATAAGAATAATTAGGAGAAACTAATGAATATTTTGCAAAAGTGGAATGAGTGTTCGCCGCTAAGGTTTGGTATAGTAATTTTTACGCTTTTTGGATTTCAGGCACAAACGGCAATAGCTGCAGATTTTGAAGGCATTGCAGAAGAAGTGACTTACGCTAGCCATGTTGCCCGCATTATTAATGAGAATTGTGTGGTGTGTCACCGTGAGGGTGGCATTGGGCCTATGCAATTGGGCAGTTATGATCACGTGCGGCCGTGGGCTCCATTGATTCAGCTGAAGGTGGCCAATCGGGAAATGCCCCCTTATGCCTATGACCATGATATTGGCAATCAAAATCTACAAGCAGACTGGCGCCTCTCTCAGGAAGATATTGACATCGTTGTCGCTTGGGTTAACCAGGGTGCTCTGTTAGGAAATCTTGAAGAGCTGCCGCCACCGCCAACACTGCGAAATATAAACGAGTGGAATTTCGCTGACCAGTTTGGTCAGCCAGATATCATGATTTCATCCAACCCAATTGACATACCTGCCAATGGTAACGATCTTTGGGACAAGCATTTCATAGAAAGCGGCATCACTGAAGATCGATGCATCAGGGCTCTTCAGGTTAAGCCTCGTGGCGATGCGAAGACGGTAGTACATCATGCGAATACTTATTTCGCAGAAATAAAAGAAGATGGCAGCGTCGATCGAAAGCCAGTGACTGAATATGCCATGGGTAAGTGGGGCGAAGTCGTGCCAGAGGGCGTTTGCCGAACAGCTTTTGCTGACAGTTTGATTCAGTGGGATATACATATGTATCCCGGTGGGCTTGGCGGTACTGCGCCAAATGCAGCAGTTAAGGATAACATAGTAGATCTGGGTATCTGGCTGCACCCTGCCGGTTACAAAGCTAAAATCACCCAAGATCTTGCTACATACCAGTTAGATCAGGGCGGTCTGTTTATCCCGCCTCATGGAACAGCTATGACTCAGGGGTTCCATTCCTTTGATCACCCGGTTCGCATCGACAGTTTTCAACCTCATGGGCACCTGCGGATGAATGCTGCGTCATTAGAGATTTTCTATCCAGAAACCGGTCGAACCGAATTGATCAGCATGATATCCAATTGGAGTGCCACGTGGCATCACAGTCATCTATATGAGCCAGATTCTGCCCCATTATTGCCGATTGGAGCCGTTCTGGTCACCAAACAGTGGTATGACAATACGGCCAATAACCCGAACAACCCTGATCCTAGGCAATGGGTAGGTTGGGGACAGCGTACAGCGGACGAAATGTCGCATTCCTGGATAGCCATAAGTCATCTCGATAATGATACATACCAAGAACTCGCCGAGCAGCGGGAGAATAACAAACAATCTGAGCTAGGTTCTGGTGATTAGTTTGGTGGGCACTATAACTAATCGCTATAGGTCGAATAATAAAATTGGAGATTAATATTAATGAGACATTTTAGGCCCGTTACGGCCATCGTAGCGTTGGCGCTACTAGCAAATGTTGCAATGGTGGTTTCTGTTAACGCACAGCAAATAGCAAGACCTTTACTGCCGCCTTCTCAAGGAGGCATGCCAGTAATTCCTTTTATGGAAGGTTGGTATGATAATGAGGATGGTTCTGTCACCGTCTCGTTTGGATACCACAACAGAAACACTGAGGATGTGATTGTTCCGTTAGGTGAAAATAATCGCATTGAACCAGCTCTGCTAGATGGGATGCAACCTGATATTTATTTTGCCGGCCGGCATCCCGGTGTCTTCGCCGTTACTATTCCGGCTTCAATGAAAGATGAATCTGTTTGGTGGCACATCAAAACAGGGGACTCGCAAGAGCTTAAGGTGCCTGGCGAGAGCGGCTCGAATGCTTACGAGCTTGATAGAAATCCGAGACCCCAGGGGAGTGTGCAGCCACTGATCTGGTTTGAAAACGATAACCGCGGGTCTGGTCCTGAAGGCGTGGTAGCGGCTAATACTAGATCAGTTTCTGTCGATGCCCACCTTACGTTGAAGGTTGGTACCGAAGACCCCTCAGTACGTGACCCTTCAAATCCTCTGTTTGCTAAGCCGCTCAGTACTCGCGTTATTTGGTACAAACACCAAGGACCTGGAGAGGTCAGCTTCACTGAACATTCGTCCACGCCTTTTATCACGACACCAGATCTATCAACTCGGGGAATGATGCCGGCGGCTTCGTCTAGAGTTGCAATACCCGCTGGAAAGGGCCCAGCCAGAGTCGTCGCTACTTTCTCTGAACCTGGTGACTATATGATTCGTGTTCGACTGGATAATTGGAATTCTTCTGACAGCGATGGCTTAGATCAGTGCTGTTGGAGTAATGCTTATCAGCGTGTACGGGTGACAAAATGAAGAATAACGGGGATGGGTTTAAATGAAATGCGCCTGTCCCCCTCTTGCTGCAGTGCCGCAAGCTGCTAATTAGTTAGCACGAGCCTGGCGTTCGTGGAGCCAAAAATATCCCCCGATATACAGTGTAACTTATAAAGGTTATAAAACATCTAAACCTTCTTCTATATATCAAAATCTTGTGATAACTTATAAATAAGCATCTATGTGGTCGCTGACTATTGTCGCAGTGTTTTTTGGAATGCTTGCTCATATACTAAAAATCAAAAATAACGAGCCGCACCGGTAGTGGCCAGATTCTTGCCCCTCCGCTTTGCTGCCAAGGAGAGAACATGATGCCCCACAAATTTCGTCGCAAGAAACTCGCATACCTTATCCACACTGCTCTATTCACTTCACTCGTTGCGCCCGTAACAGTTCAAGCTCAGGATGACTCAATTGAAGAAGTTGTCGTCACTGGTTCCTACATACGAAACAGTGCATTCGCGAACGATACAGCGGCCGACACCATCACTAATGAGGACCTTCTGTCATCAGGCGCGCCGAGCATGTCGGAATACATACGCGACCTAAGCTATGTGCAGAATGTTGATATTGTCAATGTTGTGCTTGGTGCGCAGGACGGCCCGCAAACTTCAAGCGGCGCCAGTTTCAACCTGCGTGGCCTGGGTGAAAATTCAACCCTAACGCTAGTCGATGGTGTACGTACCCTAGATTCGAAATTGAATACTGCCTTCCCAGAAATCGCCATGGAACGGATGGAACTGGTGTTGGACGGCGGTTCAGCTCTGTATGGAGCCGATGCGGTGGCCGGGGTGGTCAACCTGATTCCAATTAAGGAATTCGATGGCGCCCGGTTTCGTACTTTTTATCAGGCCCCGGAGGATGGTAAGTTTGAAGAAATGCGTTTGTCCGCGCTTTGGGGCAAATCTTGGGACAACGGTCTCAGTTATGTCGGAGCTTTTGAATCCTATTTGCGTACGCCGCTTATGTGGTACGAGCGCGGGCGTGAACACAATGTATCCCGAGGTACTTCCAGTTCCGGTAATCCAGGAACATTTAAGCAGATTACCGGGCTTCCTGACGACCTTACCACGCTTCCCTTAAAGGCGGCGAATGGCGGCACACTGACGGGCCCTCGCTTGTTAGATCCGTCATGCGGAACGTTTAACCAAGGCACCCCAACCCATGGATACGGCCCTTCTCCTCTGCCATCTGGCACCCAAAGTGGCAGTTTCTGTACTTTTGAGTACAGCGCTCAGGCCGAAGTAGTGGCGCATCAGCAGACATATAATTTTTATAACAACCTGCAATGGGAAGCCACCGACTGGCTAAATCTCGGCTTCATGATGAATAATCACCTCCAACACCGAGACGACCGAACCACCTTTGCCTCGCCTAATCCGGCCAATAACCGCGCAATGCTTGTGGTCCCGGCAGAGCACCCCGCCAACCCTTATGGTATGGATGTGGCTCCCGATTTGTGGCGAGCGTATACTCACCCGTTGACAGAGTTCCTGCCCGAAGGCATTAATGACGATACCTCCCGGGGGATTCGAAATATTTATGGGTTTAATCGCATCAAGTTGTCCGCAGACTATAACCTAGGCAACACCTCGTGGTCCGGTCATACCTACTACACCAAGCAGGAAAATAAACAGATGGCCGATGTAAGCGGTGTACGAGCATCACGCCTGCAGTTGGCTCTGCGTGGAGAAGGCGGGGTCACGGGCACTGAGTATTGGAATCCCTTCGGATCACGAGACCCTCGCTCACCTTTTCATGAGCCGGGACTTGAAAACTCTAAGGAGATGAACGATTGGTTGGCTTACAGAAACCCCAACCATACCTCCGCCCGTAACTCTCTGGATGTTTTTGAAACCCTACTCACCGGTGAGGTTATTGACGTTCCGGCAGGTGCTGTGCAGGTCGCCTTTGGCTTTCAATGGCGCGACTTGGAAGAGCGCACTTTTCAGGAGCCATGGGAGGCTGCGGGAGAAAACTTCATCTGGGGACAGGTGGGCGAGCCCATAGCACCGGACCAGACATTCAACTCTGCTGTGCGCTCTCTGTTTGCCGAGGTAGAAGTGCCTATTCTGGATAATCTGGCCATCAAGGGTGCGGTGCGGTATGAGGAATTCACCGACCAAGGTTTAGAGGCCACTTCGCCCAAGATTTCCATGCGTTATGAGCCAATACCCCAACTGGCCCTACGAGCGTCTTGGGGCGAAAGCTTTTTGGCACCGACTGCATTCCAGACGCGGCCCGCCCTTACCAACGAAAACTGCGGTGACATGTTCAGTGGCCAAGACGATCTCAGCGGCACCTTGCTGCTTGGCGGATTACGCTGTGTCTCAGGCAATCCCGATCTAGGCGCGGAACAGGCAGAGATTACTAATATAGGATTTACTTGGCAGCCAGAGGGCAAGTTAGACGGCCTTGAAATTTCCGTGGACTATCAGGAGATTCAATACTCCGACCGCATCCGTACCCTGAGTGAGGATGACGTAACGCGCAACCAGTTCCTTTCTATGCTTAGGGCAACTGGCCAGGCGGAATCTTCTTATGATTCCACTCCTGGCTCAGCAACCCGAAACGCAGCTGATGCTTGGCTAGCGGGACAGCCTATAGGAGGTGCCGATGGCAATATATTCCGTCAGCCTGCCGGCGACGTGTCCCTAGTGTTGATTCAGTCTGCCAACGTGGCTCAATTTGATGTCAATCTGTTCGATATCAAAACAAGCTATAGCTTTACTCCAGGAGACTGGGGGACATTGAACACATCCTTTAATATGTCGATTTTTGATGAGTATGTGTTTACGGATAAAAGCGGTAATCTTGTTGATGTTCTCGGCCAGCAGAACGCGCGGACCAACATTGCCCCACCAATTCCGGAAATGAAAGTGGCATGGAACACCAACTGGTTTAGAAACAATCACAGTGCATCAATGTCTGTAAGCTGGTTCAGCGCTGTTGATCATGACGCTCAAATCGTGGATTTATATACTTTTGATGGGCAGTTTGTGGCTCCAAATGAAATTGAGGAGGATCCAATCGTCGATGTGCGCTACACGTATTTATTCGAGGATTTTTTCAGCACCCAGTTTACTGTGACTGCTGGTGTGAACAATCTCTTCGATTATAAACCGACATTGACTGGGCAGATAGGGGGATTTGAGTCCAGGCTGATCAATAACTTCTACCGTCAATTCTTCGTGTCTATCGATTGGACTCCCGGCGCCTAAAGAGTCGTTGATCGACAGGCTAATGATGGTTTTTATTCTGCCACAAAAAAAAGCCAGAGCACTTTGAGTGCTCTGGCTTTTTATTTATCTTTGAAAAAATTTAATAATGGCTATAGGTAAGAAACTGTTTGTTATTCGAATAATTTTCAGCAATCTTATTCCTTACCCTAGTCATCGATCTAATCTCATGTCAGTAAAACTATAATTGCGCCCGGAAGAATTCTTTGATATCCAAGTAGCCTGCCAAATACAAGACTTACGCTCGTTAGTGCGCATTATTAGTTCTGGCTTATTTACAGGTTCTCTACCCCATTTAAAAGCTATGTAGATTCTCTGCGCTGCAATTTTAACCAGCGTTTTCCCCGAGATCTAATTATGGAGTTGACTAACGAAGAAAATATTTCCTCTGTAGATCGTCTGCCAGAAATTGGCGAGCGGCTGTTTAACTGTGCAAATTTGGCCGCGGACTGCGAGACTTTTAATGGCTGGACCATCGATGCTGGAATCCTTACTGAGAGGGATTGTCATGGATTTTTATGGGATAACATATAGATTAGTGAACTTGAACGGCAGAGGCTTGCCGAAATCATGCGGATTCGGCTTAATTGCGTCGACGCCGTGCATGTCGCTCAGAATAACAGGCTCTTAGGTCTCACTAGTGATTCTCGGCAGTATGATCAGCTGGCCTTGGAGGCTTCCATGGCTAGGTGTGACCGCGAAGGGTTTCACCCCATCTGTGCATTGGTCCGGAGAGACTCAGTGCCGCTCGCCTAAGCTCAACGTCGCGGTTGAGTCGCGGGGCCAAAACTCCCTTGTTATAATCGATAGTGACAAGAGCCTCGAACAGGATTTTGAGCAGATCAACCGCTCAGAAGATCGGTCAACACAGGCGTTGAACCTAGATCCTTATGAAGGCCTTCCGCCTTGCAGCAGCGATGGAACGAGGTGGCTGTACTACCCCGAAATCTGGTAAGCATGTTCCGCCTTGAGCCAAGGGCGCTGCTAGAAATCTCAAGGTTTTTGAATAAACTGAGCAAGGTGGTCGCTAAATCGGCCTATTTTCTCGCGACCGTTGGGTCAGGAAATACTATGCTTGAATTTACGGCAAGACAGGCGGCCATGGATGAGCCAGTAGAACAATTGAGAGCACGGGGTCTACGCCCCTTGTGAATGATTAAGTACAAACAGAAAAATCTGAAAAGTGGTTGGTTATACCCAGCTTTCGGTGTGAGCAAATACGCCTCATTCGAAGTCCTGTTTTGCCATTTTGCCCTAGGGCTCGTGTGCGTCAGAAACCATAAAATGATGAGGCGACTCTTTGAAAGTCTAAAGCAGCGCTAAACCCTGAACTAAGGAACTGCTTTTTACCTTCTAATCTAACGGCAGTGGCACAGAGCGTTATCAAATTGCCGTAAACCCGATTGAGATTCTTATTAGAAGGTATGAAACGGAGGAAAATAACCTTCTCTAGCTCAGTTATATCCATCCATTTCTGTCATTGGCATTGGTCAGATCCTAATCAAAAGTGAATTAGAGCGCAAAAGCGCCAACAAAATAATGTTACAGCGAGCCTTTTCGCAATGCCGGCTTCGATGCATTGTCTCCTCTTTTACTGGTTACTATTTTGGTGACACAAAGACGGTAAAGAAGGTTATGCGTGAATGGCTAAGAGTGTCGAAGTCATCTGGCAATGACAACCACTATGCTCCGCAGCGAGATTACTTTAGTGCTGCTATGGAGATATTATCTGCAGATATGGCAAAGGATTTTTCGCAGCTGTTTCGAAACTATACAAGAAAAGCTTTAACTTGCTTGTACGATAGTTTTTCCGGCTGAAAACGGCCTGAGTCATGACGGCCAAACTGAAGTAGCAGTTCACAAGCTAAGTCGACAAATTATTGGTTTTACAACACTAGTCATTGGCAAAAATCGGGGGCCCCTCGGTTATCAATATAGACGATTTACCTTTGCCAGCCGAGGCTGAGATCAATGGCTTTGGCGGCATGGACTAAGGACGCTGATTAATGGCATGTATTTCAAGTTGGCGAATTAAATTCCGCGGACGTGGCGCGTACAGCACCGTTAAAAGGGGTTGGTTACGGTCGTAATCTTAGCTATCGTCTGACCCTTATATGTGACAAAGAAAACAAGGCGGGCGTAATTCTCTTGGCATGGTCACCGGTACCAAGACATGGGGAGTTACAGGCAGCTGTCTATGGAGGTACAGGACTCAATTTTGTATTTCATCACGAAGAACCCATGGCCAATGGCGACCCTTACACTTCGCCGCATTCCTCTAGAGTTCTTAAAGGGCCGGCCAAGATGGAGGCGCATCCACAGTTAGCTTTTCCACAGGACTGCTTAAGTCTTGATGAGTTGCTCCTTATCGAGGTCATTGAATTTTCTTCTAACGATATTCGGGAAGAGGGTCATAGTCAGTTGTCAGCATGCTTTGTTCCGGCTTGGAAAGCCGGTACTGAAATAGGGGCATGGGTCTCAATGAAATCTAATAATCAGGCGGGGGACCGCCTAAAAATGCTATACCCAATTCCTGCCGCTGAGAGGGGCAGGAATCCAATGGTTGGAAATTACAGCCTTATAGCGCTGCGCGAATCGCTTCAATGCGCTTGCGGTTGGCGCCAAGGTCGCTGTGACCTAGTCGAGAGGCGGAGCGCACATGAGTGACACCTGCCGCTTCGTTGTACATAAATTCAACATCATCGACGTAGCCCATGAGGCTGCTAGTAAATTCAGCATAAAGATAATTATCACTGGCGCTGACAATATTGGCTTCGTTAAGGCCTTGTAAAATACCGCCAATTTGATCCAAGTTTCCAGCTAAAGGCTGTATGCCGTGTTCTTCATCGCTTTCAAAGCTGGAAACACAGTTCGGTGAATCTGGGCAGGCAGTAAGTTTGCCTTCCTGAACACCGATGTTCTGTGGCGGCTCTCCTGCGCAGGCAGCTAAGAAAGGAAGAATTGATATAAGTATTTTTTTCATGATTTAACTCGTTGTCTTTTACGTTAAATGAATTAGGTTTATCAGTAACCTTGTTTGCTCAGTAATCAAAACCAATTGGCTTTAACCAATAACAGTCATGCCAAGCGATTCTGCTATAAGCGCTGGTTTGTCTTCGCCTTCAATGTCTATCGTTACGGTGTGCTTCAATAAAAAATGCTTTGGTTTCTTTTCTTCGACGCCGGTAAGTGTAAAACGGCCGCGGATTTTGCTGCCAACTTTCACTGGATTAATAAATCGAACTTTATCCAAACCGTAGTTAATTCCCATCACCGCGTTCTCTAGTTTCAGACCACCGTTTTCAGCGCTAAGCATAGGAATCATTGACAGGGTAAGAAAGCCATGGGCGATGGTCGTGCCAAAAGGTGTTTGGGCCGCACGTTCTGGGTCGATATGAATATATTGATGATCACCAGTGGCATCGGCAAATTTATTAATGCGATCTTGATCGATCTCAACCCAATCAGTGACTCCAACTTCTTTGCCTATATAATCATTCAATTGAGCAGTATTTACGACATTTCCCATGATTGGAGACTCCAAATTACGATGAATTAGCTTGGCAGTTTAGCAATATTCACCTTTTGGTGCTATTGCTTGGGTCTTTAAGTGAGGGGTAAGTGTAGGCGTTAGTGTTAGTGAAATGTAGCCGTTTTGCTTATAATAGTGCTATGAACTCTACCCAGCAAATTGATGTTGATATCGCCATTGTAGGTGCTGGCCTAGTGGGAGCAAGCCTGGCCCATCTATTGGCCCGCTTGCCCCTTAAAGTGGCATTAATCGACCAGCGCGAGTTTAGCCCTTTAAAAACCCCATTTGATTCCATTGAATTGGAATTTGACCCCCGTGTCAGCGCTCTCACAGAGGCCTCAAAGCTTCTTTTTCAGAAGCTCGGCATCTGGGAGGCAATCGCAGATAAACGCGTGAGCCCCTATCAGGAGATGGAGGTATGGGATGCCGACGGCACTGGATCAATTAATTTCTCGGCTAGTGAAATAGGCGGCAGCGAGCTAGGCCATATTGTTGAAAACTCTATCGTTCTTTGCGCGCTTCTGGACTCACTGGCGTCAATAGAGAACCTTGAGCTGGTCGGTGGTGCGGCAATTGCGCAGCTCACCCTAGGCGATAACGACGGCGATAAAGCCAGCATAACCACAGAATCGGGTACGCTCATATCGGCCTCACTGGTGGTAGCGGCGGATGGCGGTAATTCACCTATTCGTAAACTCGCTAATATTGACACCAAAGAATGGGATTATGATCACACAGCAGTTGTAACCACTGTAAAAACTGAATTGCCTCACGGAGCAAGGGCTCTGCAGAGGTTTATGAGCACTGGCCCGCTGGCATTTTTGCCCTTATCTCCTCGTCAGGACTCTAGTGATCAGCAATATTGCTCTATTGTTTGGTCTTGCCTTCCAGAGCTTGCTGAATCTCTAATGCAGCTTTCTGATACAGATTTCAATGAGTCTTTGGAACAGGCAATTGAGTCCAAGCTTGGGAAAATAGAATCCAGTGCAAAGAGATTTGCGGTGCCACTTCGACAACGCCATGGAAAAAAATACAGCCAGAGTAACGTGGTATTGGTCGGGGACGCAGCGCACACTATCCATCCGTTAGCCGGGCAGGGTGTTAACTTGGGTTTGCTGGATGTCGCTGCGCTAGCAGAGGAATTAAGCCAAGGGCTTGCTAGTGGCCGTGCAGTATTCGACCCTGTAGTACTTGGCCGCTATGAGCGAAAACGCCGTGGCCACAATATTGCAACCATGTGGGCGATGGAAGGGTTTAAGCGTCTTTTTGCCGAACAAGCATTGCCGGTGAGGTGGCTTCGTAACGTCGGTCTTAGAGGTGTTAATAATTTGCCGCTGCTCAAAAACCAAATCGCGCGCAAAGCGATGGGTTTAGACAGTTAAGTCGCTCTTAATCCGGGTAAGCACTTAGCTACAGCTGAAAGTTATAGCGCATCTGTAACTGCACAACATCGTTGTTTCGAAACGCATAAAACACCGAGTCGCCACTGGCACTGTAGTCGACCCAAAGAAAGCTCAGGTCCAAATTATCCGACCAATTGTAGTCAATCGATAGTCTGCTCACGCGCCCCCAATTGTTAGCCAGCTTGTTCCAAACGCCGACCACTCGCAGTCTCTGGTTTAGGGCGGTCCAATTAAAGCGCGCACCAACACTAATTTGATCAATCGGCGCCTGCATAAAACTGTCATGATCTCGAGTATGGATGCTATCGATTTCTAGGCTCAACAGAAGATTGCTAAATCCGTTGTACTCGATCCCGGCTACAACGAGCGTTTGATCCTTTTGATCCCAACCATTAACTTGGCTGAAGAAAGACTGTGTATTTGGGCGAACGGCAACATCATACAAAGCACCCACTTCCCCATAGAAAAGCCACGGGCCTTCTACCCAGGTTGCCGCCGCGCCCATCATGCGCATTCGATTCTGATTAAAGTTCACACTCGGTTCTGACGATTGCAGCGCGGCAATGTTATCTACACTCAAATTATTGTCATTAAATTCGCCTGCCACAATCTGAAGGTCGCCAGAACTAAGCTGAGTAGATAGCCGAACAAATCCTTCTGTCATATTTTTGGTGTCTTGGCGGTTCAAGGCAAAGCCGTTGTTTCGCAGCGGAGCAAATTGATCAAACTCATCACCTTCCGGTGCGATTTGATTTCTGTCAGCATCATAAGTAACAACCGTATCAATTAGCCACTCATTAAACCGGTAACTCATAAGTGCGGCGGGGGCCTGCAACCTCAAATCCTCAAGATCTTGCTGGGCTATGGCAAACTGATCTTCCACGTTTATTTGATCAGTAACCCGAACGTATTCAGACAGACCCCACGCTAGGATTTGATTCCCAACTTTAAAGTAAAAGCCGTTGTCGGCTTGGTAGTCGATGTAAAAATCTCGCACTTCGAGACGGTTGCGAAGCTGATCTCTTTCTTCTTTTGAATGAGGCACATCGCTTTTTATTTGATAGATTGGGTCATGGTAATATTTTCCGCTAACTCTGAAGTTGGATTTTTCGCTGAGCTTTCCGTCTGCCTGAATAAAAAGGCTAGTTTGAAGTCCATTAAGTTCGCTGTCGGTGCGGCTAAATAGCTGGCTAGGTTGTTCAATACCGTAAGATACGTTTTGCGTGATCCATCCAATAACCGAATAATCCGAAGATTGTGTTTCGGCGATATCAACATCGATGGACGTAAAAAAGTCGTCCTGAGCAACACAGGCAATAGGCGTTAGAAGTAATGCACTGAGGCAGTACTGAAATAGGCGGATGGAAGAATTAGTGCAGGATTTTTTGAACACTTAAGGCCTGAGTTAATCTAATCCACGTTGCATGTACTCGGTGGTGAACGACAAGTCGTCCACAGCAACGTTGTAATCGATACTATTTATCTGCAGCACACTGGCATGTTCCTGGCGGCCGTTGCGTGTGGTCACCACCTGCAAGCGTTTGGTTGTCCAGATATCGTCAATCAACTCGATCTCGGTTGAGTTAAAGTATTTTATTTTATTCCCCTTAAGTTCCCAGACCTGCCCGCGAACCTGAACAAAATTATCCTTTCGTATCCAGCTTTGCATCTTGGAATAACCTGTTGCGTCTTCGGCCTTGTCTTTGAACTCAGGTTTTGGGATCGCTTCAACAACCCAAACCTCTAAGTCATCAACCGTCTCTGATTCATTGATGAAAGTGTAGTCGTACCAATCTAGTTCATAGCCGTTGATGTCGGCATAGGTGAAGTCACTGCCCAAGAAAGAGTCAGACGTGTCACTTGACGCGATACGCTTCACACGCTGCAGAGCGGGTAAGTATAGCCAAGAGTCGTCATCTCTGTCTTGGTCATCCCAGTCGAAGTTCAAATAAGCGGTGCCCCTGATGTCGGCAGGGGTTTCAAATAACGAGAGGGCCTTATTATCTTCACCAAAATCTTTTGAATAAATGCGCAGGTTTCTTACTCGCTGACGATCGCGGCGATCTATCAGCACCATAGTGTAATCGCCAACGGAGGATTCGCCACTGTCGCGATTTTCTACCTGCATCATCACGTCATAGGCAGTTAGATCTTGAGCAGTAACGGCTCCAGTAAAAACAGCCCCCAAAAAAATTGCACTAAAAAGAGCATTCGAAAAGGCCAAAAACCTAGCAGTGCGGCAGCTCGAAGGGTCGGTGAATCCCATTTTTTTAACTCCTGATTAAAACAAGTGCTTTTCTAGATTTGAGCCACGGCCGGTTTTGCGGTTTTGCTCAGGCCGCTATCCTGACGGCTATCGCTATCAAAGTCGCCATCTACCAAATACAAAATGGCAGGCAAAACCAGCAGGTCTCCGAGCAAGGCAAGAGACATAATAATTGCGCCAAACAAGCCGACATAGATCACCGTCGTGAATGAGGCGAAGCACAGGATACTGAATCCAGACACTAACACAATTGAGCTAAATACTACGGCTCTTCCAGATTCATTCATAGCACGTTGAATAGCATCGTGAGTGTTGGCGCCTTGCTCTTTAGCTAACAAGTACCGGCTCATCACGTGAATGGCATCATCAACGGCAATACCCATTGTCATGGCAAAGACGATGACAGCGCTTTGGTCCATAAAAATACCTAAGTACCCCGCCACGCTTCCCGCAAGAATTATCGGCAGTATGCTGGGAATAATCGAGAGCAATCCATATTTGAGAGACCGGAACAAGGCGATAAAAAATACTGTAATGACAGTTAGGGCGACCAAAAAACTCTGCACCATTCCCTCGGAGACATAAATATCTTGCACCGTATACAGGGCTAAAGTGCCTGTTACAATGGGGTTGAGCTCTTCAAAATTAGACATCAAATACCCTTCGATGGTGTCCAATTCGGCTTTCATTGCCGATGCTTTCATATTAACTACAGGGACGACTAAGCGCGTCATCTGATTGTCAAAATCCTTGATGTCTGAAAGATCTTCGTTAGCTCCTGAGCTTTCATAGAGCAAAAGATACTGCGCGGTCATGGCTGCAGAATCGGGAATTCGATAATAATTTGGATCATCGCTGTGCAAAGATTGATTGATTTCTTTAAGGTAATCTACCAGAGAATTAATGGGGCCAAGAGACTCGCGTCCAGCGAGCCAGGTTTGCATAGCCTCCATCTTAGCCAAAAATTCTGGGTGCTTTACACCATCATACTCGCCAGAGTCCAAGATTATATCTAGAGTCATCATGCCTCTAAACGCCTCGTCAAAATATTCTATGTCTTGTCGAGTCTGGCTTGATTCTTTAAAGAGCGTGACATAGTTAGTATCGACTTTGATACTGGGTAAATACAGTATAGAAAAGATCAGGGCCATCATGCTTATAGCTAAAATTGGATTACGGCGCTGCAAAGTAAAGTCAGCGATACCCTGCGTGATTTTTGAAATAAAACCAGCATCTAAGACGTTCCTAGTTCGGTTGGATACATTGCCGAGGTAGCTCAACATTGCAGGCAGCACGGTTAGTGAAAAAAGGAAAAGCACCAACGCTCCAATCGCGCCTAATAGAGCGAATTCTCGAATAGGCATTATCTTTGTTATAGACAATGCAGAAAAACCAGCGGAGGTTGTAATGGCAGTAAAAAAGGCTGGAACCCAAATATGCTCGATTGTTTCCGAGGCTGACTCTATGCTGTTTTTGCCGGCACTCCTGAAGTGAAAAAACTCAATAAGAACGTGCACGGTGATGCCAATGCCAATGATGATTAGCGTGGGTGCTAAGGCGGCGCTGTCGATAGTTGTGTGCGGAATCTTAAAATAATATTGCAGCTCTAAGACGATGAGTAAGCTACTGGCAATGGCAAGCCAAGGAAACAGGGTGGCCGCCAAGGAGCGAAAGCTGACAAATAGAATGGCTGTCATCAGCGCAATCATTATTGGTATTAAGACGCTGGTGTCTTCGGCCGTTACTGTTTCGAAACGCTCGTTCGCTAACGGGTAGCCGGATAGATGTAAATTATATTGGTCTGATTCAAAATTTTCTGATTCTACAAAGGCATAGAGGTCTTGTACTAGCCTAACCTTGTGTTCTGATGTTTCTTCTCTATATTCTACTCTTGCAGCTAATCTAACGTGGCGAAAATCTTCGGTTATCAGTGTTCCCATGGCGAGTTTTTCAGAGCGCAGGACGGTCTTTATATCCTCTATTGCTCCCTCATTTCCAATGACGTCCTCGATATCTTCAATTAAGTAATCGGTACGTAGGTCATCACCATCAGCATGGATATATTGAAAGTTAGTTATCGAGCGCAGCTGGGTCACATAGGGATGAAAATCCAAAAAGTCTGACATGCGCTGAATGGCATCCAGAGTATCGGCCTGAAACACATCGCCAGCAGTGGCTTGAAAACCAACCAGCAAGTACTCGTTGTCACCAAAATATTCTTCAAGCTTGTCGAATTCTATCAGGGTTGGGTCACCAGCCACAAAGTAGCGCTCGGTGCTGTTATCGAAGGGAATTGGGCCGCCGGTAAGTAGCATCGCTGGGATGAGCAATACCGTAGCTATGATGATAGGCAGACGCCATGTAATTACAGCGTGTGCCCACGCTTTAACAAACGTGGTCAAGAACTCTCTCCGACAGTGCGCTTTGCGCAACTAATTATTCTTCTTCTAAAATATTACTACAGCTAACGTTTGTCTACGCGAAAGTCTGAGGGAAGTTGGTGTTCACAAACTTCGGGGGTAGTGTAATACGAGGAGCTTCGGCCGTAAAGCGCATCTGGCTCACATGAAGTTTATGGTGTCTAAAAATAGAAAAACTTCAATTAATAGAATTTCTTATGAAGATTTCTTAATGTCAGTCGATAGTATGTTTGGACGGCCATATGGCTCAGTTAATTCAGTAATACGTTCGTCAGGAGCGGTAATTTTCATGTCCAATGAACTTAAATTCCCCTTCGATCTGGATCTTAGCAGTCTTGATACGGGAAGCATCACCAACATCCTCAATGATATTGAGCATCATCTTCCTCTCATGGAGTCCGATGGTGACCTTAGTCAGCTTCTCGAAGTGAAACAGTTCTTCGAAGGTGAATTGATGGAATTCAAACGCCTGCACTAAACATGCAGCATTAAGTCCTAGACTTGGCGGTGCGGAGATTCTAGCCGGCTGTCGAAGTACTTTTTGTAAGTGTCGAATACTTCGGTGCACGGGCTCGCATACCTTCGTGTAAGCTGTCGAGATCCTCGTCGTAAACAGCCGAGAACCTCGTTGTTAAGAGCTCAATACCACTGCGTAAAGGGTCGAATACCCCGCTGCAAGTTGTCGAATACCGAGCAGTAAAGAGCCGAATACAGTGTACTCCCCCCCGTTCCTTGGTTTACTCTGATGAGTCTTGCTTACAGCAGGGTCATAATAAAAAAGAAAAAAGCTACCCGATAACGGTAGTTCTTGATGTGTCAGCAATAACAGACAGATCACCTTTAAAAACTCAGAAAAGGGTAAACAATATGAAAACAGTTCTATCACTGCTTACGGCTTGTCTATTGAGCAGCGCAGCAAATGCGGCTCTGGACACTGCTGCACTAGAGCGCGCCATGGCTAATCCAGACCGGCCAGCGGCAGATAAAGAGCGAGACGTTAATCGTAAAGCACCTGAATTACTCGCATTCATGGGCCTAGAAAGCGGTATGACAGCATTGGATCTGATCGCCATCGGTGGTTGGTATACCGAAGTGCTTTCCTATGCGGTTGGCGACAGCGGCAAGGTTTATATGCAGAACAGCGAATCTCCCTTCGTTGAGCGTAATATGCCCATCATTAACGACAGGCTAGCGCGATTGTCCAATGTTGAACATTGGATGAGTCCGGTGTCAGATATTCCGGCGGCTTCGGTTGATTTTGTGATGACGGCGCTCAATTTCCATGACGTATACAATCCAGATCCTGCAGCCGCTCAAGGCTTCTTGGGTCAGATTGCCAATGTCATGAAAACAGGCGGCATTCTCGCGGTTGTAGACCACGAGGGTTCAGCTGGCGCAGATAATGAGACTTTGCATAGAATTGCGTTTGACGATGCGGTTATGGCGCTTGTTGCCAGCGGTGATTTCGCCTTGCTAAGCACAAGTGACATGCTTAACAATCCAGCTGACGACCATACCAAGGGTCCATTTGACGAAAGTCTTGCTCGAAATACAGATCGCTTCGCATTAAAGCTGGTAAAAATGTAAACCATTTTCTGGTTTGATAGATAAAAAAGGGGGTCGATAAGCTCGACCCCCTTTTTTATTCCCCATACCTTATAAAAAGAACTAACAAAAAAGAACTAGATCCCGAGCCAAAGCTCAGAACTATTGCTCTAAACTAACTGTGTTAAAATCCATGAATACGTAATCCGCGTACCCTTAATTGTAATATTTAAGTTACCTCACCCCTAAGACTCCCGAGTAGACATTGGAAAATCAAGAACCTGTAAACCCGATTCGTAAATTCCTATCGGTTTTCAAATACAGTGGCGTTGCCATTCGTATTGTTTGGAACACCAGCGCCGGACTGACATTGGCCATGGCTGCGACCACTTTAGTGTCAGGCATATTACCTGCGGCTATAGCGTCTGTGGGAGGCCTTTTTGTCGATGCTGTTTCGACTGCCTTCCAATCAACAGGTGACGTCGCTGACGCCGCTCGTGACGATGTGCTCAAATACGTGCTCATCGAAGCTCTGCTTATCGTATTGATGACCGGTGCTCAGAAAATAAATGGCGTATGCCAATCAATTTTACGGGCGCTGTTGGGCAACGAAATCAATGTCATGATTCTTGAGAAGGCGCTCGGCCTAGAGCTTGCTCATTTTGAAGACGCCGAGTACTACGACAAACTGGTGCGCGCACGCAGGGAAGCATCTAGTCGGCCATTGAGCCTGGTAATCAAGACCTTCGATCTGCTACGAGATACGATTGCGCTAATTACTATCGGTGTCTTTCTTTTTCAGTTTTCGCCTTACGCAGTCTTGTTACTTGGCCTCGCCGGTATTCCGGCATTTCTAGTTGAAGCCAAGTTCTCAGGTGAAGCCTTTCGACTTCAACGTCGACGCTCTGCCGAAAGAAGAATGCAAATCTACTTAGAAATGGTTCTTACTCGCGAGGATGGAGTCAAAGAAGTAAAGCTGCTTAAGCTGGGCCAACTGTTTCTAGATCGATACGTAGATATATTTCGCAAAATGTACAAAGAGGACCGCAGTATTGTTATCCGCCGCGGTATTTGGGGCTACGTTCTAGGTCTTCTTGCCAGCGCTGCATTTTATGTCGCCTATGGCTGGGTGGGTTTTGCCGCGATTGCAGGCCTCATTACTATTGGTCAGATGACGATGTATATCGCGCAATTCAGATTGGGCCAAAGTGCGGTTACCAATAGCCTGACTTCAATAAATGGCATGTATGAAGACAATCTTTATCTTTCAAACCTAACCGAATACTTGGACCATGAAGTGCCAGAGCAAAATGGGGAGGGAACTGAAGGGCCAAGTCCAGACGATGGAATTCGAATTGAAAATGTAACTTTTTCTTACCCGGGCAGCGACATCCCTGCGCTGAAGAATGTTTCAATGCATATTAAGCCCGGCGAGAGTCTGGCGATTGTCGGTGAAAATGGCAGTGGCAAAACAACGTTGATTAAATTGCTCACCAGACTGTATACCCCAACCGAGGGTAGCATTTACCTTGAAGGTTTAGAGCTAGGCAACTGGGACATAGAAACTTTACGCCAAAAGATAGGTGTGATCTTTCAAGACTTTGCGCGCTATCAGCTGGTAGTCGGTGAAAATATTGGTATAGGCGATGTCGACAATATCCAAGATAGCGATCAGGTAGAGGATGCGGCCAAGCAGGGTATGGCTGATGTGTTTGTAAAAGACTTGCCCAAGGGTTATGACACTCAGCTTGGGACTTGGTTTAAAGACGGCAAGGAGCTGTCCGGTGGGCAATGGCAGAAAATAGCGTTGTCTCGAGCCTTTATGCGCAACCAAGCAGATGTGCTTATTCTTGATGAGCCAACAGCTGCCATTGATGCTAAAGCAGAAGCGGAAATATTTGCTCATTTCAAAGACATTGCGGCAAGTAAAATTTCGATCATAATTTCTCATCGGTTTTCTACGGTCAGAATGGCTGATCACATAGTTGTTTTAGAAAAGTCAGAAATCGTGGAAGAGGGTAACCACGAAGAATTGTTGCAGGCCAATGGCCAGTATGCCACGCTGTTCAATCTGCAGGCGCAAGGATACAAGTAGCATGGACAGCCCTCTTTTCTACTTACTAGTTGGCATGGCTGCTTGCGTCATTGGCACGATACCTTTTGGGCCAATTAATCTTAATGTCGTTAAAACTTCAATCGACTACGACGCCCGTCGCGGCACGCAGGTCGCGCTTGCCGCCTCTTTTGTCGAAGTAGGTATGGCGTTGATTGCCATTTGTTTCGGCTTTGTCATCAGCGCCTTTCTAGAAACTAATGCCACTGTAAAACTGATTATAGCCAGCGCATTTATAGTACTAGCACTAGTGGTTTTCACTCGAAAGTCTGACCCTAAACTGCAAGGTCAAAAAAATGAGCAACAATCCTTCTTTAAGAAAGGGCTTTTCATTGCTTCGGTCAATCCCCAGGTCGTGCCTTTTTGGATTTTTGCATTGACCGCTATCGACCAAACTTTCAATTTTGACTATTCTGGCATTTATCAAGTCGCCTTCTTGTGTGGGATATTTTTAGGTAAGTTTATGACTCTATATGGCTTTGTTATTGCCAGTGGCTATCTTAAAACTCACCTGCAGAAAAGTAGCCAGGTGATAAACCGTCTTCTTGCTGTGATCCTTTTATTTATTGGGGTGACCCAAGGCTGGACAGCAGTCTCAGCACTTGTTTAAAGTTTTTTCATTCGGTAAAAATTAGCGAGAATAAGCTATGCACAATAACAACGAATCTGAAGATCAGGGTAACCGGTTAATTAACCCCGCACGGCGCAGCGGGGTAAGTATGACTGCTCTGAAAAAAGTCTTAAGGGCGCGAACTCGGCTTCTGGTTTGTTTCGCCACGTTCCCGGTTTATGCTGTAGGTGTCTGGTTTTTATTAAATAGCGGCAGGAGTATTGAAGGGTTCATGTTTGTCTACATGGGGCTTTGGTCTGCGTTTGCTCTTGATATGACTATGCGGAAATGTCCCGCATGCAACGAACAATTTTTCGTGCGCTCCATTCTTATGAGTCTGCGTAGTAAAAAATGCGTTCACTGCGGTTTGGATAAAGAGGCGATTAGTTGTGCGCCAAGTAAGTAGTCTTAGTTAGCGTATTTGTCCTGACATAAACAGTCCAACTAGGGAAATTATTTAGGCGACCTGAAGAGCCGGAAAAGCTCTACTATTTTGGGCGGTTGACCGGTTCTTAGTACGCCATGCTTGAATATCTTGCCTGACATCCAAAGCACCAATGCAATGCTGGCAATCAGCACAATGGTTGTTCCTATAACATCAACTAGTGGTGGATTAGCAGCTGATCGGTTCATCATTACGTAAGGCGTGAACAGTGGAAACCAGGACATGATTCTTACCAATGTATTGTTTGGATCTAAAACGATAAAAAACATGGTGGCAATTGGAATGAGCTGAATCATGATCATTGGCGTCATCATCGCTTGAGCTTCTTTTAGAGTATTACAAAGACTGCCAATGGCCAGAAAGACGCCAGAGTAAAGCGCATAGCCCGCAAAATAATAAAACACAAACCAAGGAATTAGATCCGAACTTAAAATAACTTCCAAAATCTGCGCGATAAGTTCAGTCTCAGAACTATTGTATAAAGTGATAAATAGATAGAAAGACAGAAGCCATACCGCAATGGTTGTTAACCCAGCAAACCCTATCCCTACAAGCTTACCCATCATTAATTCGCCGGCCGTCACCGATGCCAAAAGCACTTCGATAATACGATTGGATTTTTCTTCAATGGTGTTAGATAGCAGGTACTGGACGTTTTGCATTAATGAAATGAACATTAGATAAACAAAGCCAATGGGGGCAAACTGACGGAACGTATCCGCCATACTCACGGCCTCTTCACCTGCTGCGGCAGAAGGGTCCAACTGATTGAGTGGCATTCGAGTTCGTTGAATGTTTCGTACCAGTTCTGTATTAAGCTCAAGCTTCTCGTATTCTTGTTCACGAATTTCAGCGTTGATGCTGCTGGCAATGGCATCGGGTAGCCTTGAATCTGTAAGATTACTAGCCCAGTATTGAATGCCTGAATTTGGGTTGGGCGCTTGCGGCGCTGTGTTAGGTCTACTAATAGATTGGTCAACATTTTCAGGAATTAGAATCAGTGCAAACAACGGCCCCGAGTCTTCGCCGGAGTCGATTAGTTTGCGACCGGTCAAATAGGGACGCAAAGCTTCTACGATATCAGCAGGCGCCGCTGACGTGTCTATATCGCTGGGCAGGTCTGCGAGAATAAATTGGTTTTCTGATTGCTCGAAGGGAGGCGAATCTTTCTTGAGGTAGGGGGTTGCCATAACTAACGCGAAATCGAGTCCGCCGTTGCTAAGCCATTCATCTAATGCGGCGACTTGATTAGCATCAACATCATCCACAAATTGATCTGCAGCGCTGGATGCATTTGCCGCGGTAAGTTCAAAATCGGTTTCCACTCGGTTGTCCAATAGGTACTGAACAAATGCTTGCAGGATGCGCCTTTGATGATTGCGCTCAATGGCCACATCCACCGCCTGCTCATATTTTCCTGACTGATCTATGAGTAAGTAATAGCGCGTGGGAGCAGCATCGGACAGGACTGACTGTAAGAAATAAATACCAATAAATATTACTGGGAATATTAGGATTGTAATCCAAAACCCTTTGGTACGAACATTTTCGAGATATTCCCTAGATGCTATCAGCCATATCATTCTCATCGAAACTGATGCTCCCGTGCTTCGTCGCCGACCAAGTGAACAAAAACATCATGTAGGCTCGGTTCAGTAAATTCAAACCTACTCAGCCCAATATTCTTTTCGGCACAAAAGCGCAGGATCTCTTGAGGGTCAAACGAATCAGAAATATCCAATTGCCACTCGTTGAGAAAACCACTATCGGTGCCGGTTATGCTGTCGATTCCTGACAGCTGATTAAGCAGATTGATGTCGTTTTTTGTCGCCACAATCACTCGCCTAGATAGCGTTGCCTTGGCTTGTTTAATAGTGCCATCGAAAACCTTTTTACCCTTAGTAATAAGCAAAATGTGATCACACAGACGTTCGGCATGCTGCATAACGTGAGTAGAAAATATAACAGTCTGGCCATTGCTGGCCATGTCATTAATCAGTTCTTCAAGAACCGACTGATTAATGGGGTCCAATCCGGAAAACGGCTCATCCAAAATGACTAGCTCGGGTTCGTGAGCCACTGCAGATAGAACCTGTACCTTTTGTCCCATTCCCTTTGAGAGCGCCTCGACTTTCGATTCTGCGAAATCTTTCAGGCCGTATTTCTCCAGTAAGCGATGCGCTTGATCTCGTGCCTGCTTTTTTTTCATACCCTTTAGCATGGCGAAATATTGAATAACCGCCCAGACCTTCATTTTCTTATAGAGACCTTTCTCCTCGGGGAGATAACCAATGCGGTTACGAACGTCCAATGCTGATGGATTGCCGAGAATCGAAATCGTGCCGCTACTTGGCTTGACGATATCAAGGATCATGCGAATAGTAGTGGTTTTGCCTGCCCCGTTAGGGCCCAAGAATCCATAGATAGAGCCCTTAGGTATATTCAAGCTAATACCGTCAACGGCGGTAAAATCACCGTAGGTTTTCACTACGTTCTCAAGGCTAAGAACTGAATCTGGCATAAGTGGCTGCATTGGCTGAATTGATTACGCATAGAGTATGTCAGAAAGCTGACTCGCTTAGGAAGTTTTTGTGCGGGACCCCAGACAAGAGTATTAATATGTGAAGAGAGAGAAAAAAAGCAGTAAAAAAAAGTAGAGTAGTTAGGAGTATAAGGTGAGGTGACAGCTATTCTGGCGCTAGGGGCTTTTTGTGAATCCAGCTGAGCAAAGGCGGCTAGCGCCAGTCCAGGCGAGCGCTAGGGCAAAGGTAGATTTACCCTAGCGTGTGGGCTTACTGAGAGTCTAAGTAAGTGTTTATTTCTTCGGCCACTAAGCGACCTTCATCGATGGCTCTAACCACCAACGATTGTCCCCTGCGGCAATCGCCAGCGGCAAATACCTTCGCTGTGGAAGTCTGGAATTTTTTATATTCGGCTTTATAGTTCGAGCGGCCATCCAATTCTAATTCCAAGGCTTCGCTGACGTAATGTTCTGGGCCGAGAAAACCCATTGAAAGAAGAATAAGGTCGGCTTCCCAGAATTTAACAGTGCCGGGGACTTCTTTGAAGTATTTGTCGACCTCGACAGTGTTAATGCCTAATAGCTTACCGTCTTCATCTCTAACAAATTCTTTGCCTGATATTGAATAGACTCGCGGGTCCTGGCCAAATTTCTTGGCTGCTTCCTCGTGGCCATAGTCAACTCGGTGTATCTTCGGCCACAATGGCCAAGGGTTATCATCTGCGCGAGCTACAGGAGGTTTTGACATGATTTCAAAATTAACCAAAGACTTGCAGCCGTGCCGCAGTGAAGTTCCTATACAGTCGGTTCCGGTATCACCACCGCCGATCACAATGACCTTTTTGCCCTTGGCAGAGAGATATTCGCCATTGTTCAATTGAGAATCGAGAAGGCTTTTAGTATTACGCCAGAGAAAGTTCATAGCGAAGTGTATGCCGTCGCCTGCGCGGTTGGGTATGTTCAAATCACGCGGAGTTGTGGCGCCGGTTGCAAGTAAAAGGGCGTCGGATTCTTCCAGCAACTTACTTACCAAAATACCTTTTTCGCCGGTGCCGCCAATGTCAGCGTTGACTACAAATTTGACACCTTCCTCTTTAAGCAAATTAACTCGTCTGTCGACCACATCTTTCTCAAGCTTCATATTGGGTATGCCGTACATCAACAAACCACCGATTCGATCATCTCTTTCATATACAGTGACTTCATGACCGGACAGGTTGAGCTGAGCGGCGGCGGCAAGTCCGGCAGGGCCAGACCCTACTACGGCTATTCTTTTGCCGGTTCGCTGCGTTGGCGGATTAGCAACAACCCAACCTTCTTCAAAGCCTTTGTCGACAATCGCACACTCGATATTTTTAATCGCGACAGGAGACTCATTAATACCCAACACACATGCTCCCTCGCAGGGAGCAGGGCAAACTCTTCCAGTAAACTCGGGAAAGTTGTTGGTCTTATGTAATCTTTCTAAGGCTTCCTTCCAGCGATTGTTATAAATCAGATCATTCCACTCGGGAATTAGGTTATAAACCGGGCAACCCTGTTCAGATTGGCAAAATGGTACTCCACAGTCCATACATCTGGCACCTTGCGTGGCCAAGTGTTCTTCATTGCGGTCCGTATAAATCTCTTTAAAGTCTACGAGCCGTTGAGTTGCATCACGATAGGGTGCAGTCTCACGCTCAAATTCCTTAAATCCAGTAGGCTTTCCCATTTCTATCCTTAATTTCTTTTGTCGTTAAACGAGCATTCAATTCTCAAGCTGCGGTAGCTGCTGCCTGTTCTTCAAGTACGCGCTTATAATCTGTTGGCATCACTTTTACAAACTGACGCAGTGATTGCTCCCAATTTTCTAAAATCGATTTCGCTACTGGCGACTCGGTGTAGTCGGCATGGTTGCGAATCAATACTTTGAGCTCAAGAATGTCATTGGCTGCCGTGACGCTATCAAGTTCATAGGTTTCCATATTGCACTGTGCTGGCAATGCATTTTTTGGATCCCATACGTAGGCTATACCGCCACTCATTCCGGCACCAAAGTTGCGACCAGTTTTGCCAAGAATAACCACACGGCCACCTGTCATATATTCACAGCCATGATCACCGATGCCTTCAACTACTGCTGATGCACCGCTATTTCGAACCGCAAACCTCTCTGCAACGATGCCTCTAAAATAGGCTTCGCCGCTAGTGGCTCCATAAAGATTTACATTGCCTGCAATGACATTCTCTTCGGCTTTAAATGTGCTTTGCTTGGGTGGGTAAATAATAATCTTGCCACCGGAAAGACCTTTGCCTACAAAGTCATTGGCATCGCCCTCTACTGTAAGAGTAATACCTTTGGCTAACCATGCTCCAAGGCTTTGGCCTGCTGAGCCATTAAGTTTGATATTGATCGTATCATTGGGGAGCATCTCTGCCTTCCAGCGCTTGGCTACTTCATTAGAAAGCATCGTGCCGACAACGCGATTGATGTTGATAATTTCGTGCTCAATATAAACCTTTTCGGCAGTTTCTAAAGCCGGTTTGGCTAGCCGGATAAGCTCATTATCCAGTGCTTTTTCTAGGCCATGGTCTTGATCTTTAGTTTTGTAGAACTCAGTTCCTTCGAAAATTACTTTCGCAGGCTCTAGCATAGGGCTTAGATCCAAGCCGTCTGCCTTCCAATGGTTTATGGCATCGTCAGTTTTAAGAAGATCAACTCGACCAACCATTTCATTGACAGTACGAACACCGAGTTCGGCCATGATGCCACGCAAGTCTTCTGCAACCATCCAAAGGTAATTTACGACATGTTCGGGCTTGCCTTTAAACTTCTTACGCAGTTCAGGGTCTTGTGTCGCTATACCAACTGGGCAAGTATTCAAATGACACTTACGCATCATGATACAGCCAAGCGTGATGAGTGGCGCTGTTGCGAAACCAAATTCTTCAGCACCAAGCAACGCAGCTACAGCGATGTCACGTCCTGTCTTTAACTGACCATCAGTTTGTAATACCACGCGCGACCTTAGATTATTCATTACCAAGGTTTGGTGAGTCTCTGCAACTCCCAACTCCCATGGTAAGCCGGCGTGTTTAATCGAGGTGAGAGGTGATGCACCGGTGCCGCCATCATGGCCGGCAATTACTAAATGATCTGCCTTGGCTTTTGTAACGCCAGCAGCAACTGTTCCGACACCTATTTCCGACACGAGCTTAACGCTAATACGGGCTTCGCGATTTGCGTTCTTAAGGTCGTGAATTAGCTGGGCAATATCCTCAATGGAGTAAATGTCATGGTGCGGAGGTGGACTTATTAGTCCAACTCCAGGGGTAGAGTGGCGAATGCGAGCGATGTAGTCATCAACCTTGCCGCCCGGCAGTTCTCCGCCTTCTCCAGGCTTCGCGCCCTGGGAAATTTTAATCTGTAGCTCATCGGCATTGGTGAGATACCACGTGGTCACACCGAAGCGGCCAGATGCTACCTGCTTAATTGCTGAACGCTTTGAATCTCCGTTTGCCATTGGCTCAAATCGAGCGGGATCTTCACCACCTTCGCCAGTATTGGATTTTCCGCCCATTCTGTTCATAGCAACAGCCAATGTTTCATGACTTTCTTGCGAGATCGAACCAAAGCTCATCGCTCCGGTGGCAAATCGTTTGACGATTTCACTTGCCGGTTCAACTTCATCGATGCTGATAGCTTCATTCACAGTTTGATCAAACTTAAGTAAGCCGCGGAATGTGCAGCGACGAGTACTGTCCTCGTTTGAGTGTTTTGCAAATGCAGCATAAGCCTCAGGACTATTATTTCTCGCTGCTATCTGCAAATTGGCTATAGTATTGGGGTTCCACATATGGGTGTCGCCACCGGAGCGCCAGTAGTAGTCGCCTGGGTTGGTCAGCTCAGGGATTTTTTCACTGTCTTTTTCAGGGAAACCTATGCTGTGTCTGCGCCTTGATTCTTCAATTAAAACGTCGAAGTTAATGCCTTGGACACGGCTTGCTGTGCCGACAAAACAGACTTTAACAATATCGTCAGCAAGTCCGAGGGCTTCGAATATCTGCGCGCCTCTGTACGACATCAACGTTGAGATGCCCATCTTGGCCATCACTTTAAGCATGCCCTTCTTGATACCTTTCTTGTAAGCGGCAACAAGCTCGTCTTCGGTTTTATAGGCGTCACCGAGCAAGCCTTCTTGATTGGCTTTCCATAGCGCCTCAAACGCCAGGTAAGGGTTTATAGCGTCTGCGCCGTAACTTGTAAGCAAGCAGTGGTGATGAACTTCTCTGGCTTCGCCGGTTTCCAAGATAATGCCGATTTGGGTGCGTTGATGACTGCCAATCAGGTGATGGTGAACAGCGCCGCAAGCAATTAATGCGCTTAATGGAATGCGTTTGGCAGACGTTGCTCGATCGGACAGAATGACAAAGGAGAAGCCACTAGCAATGGCTTCATCAGTCTCGGTAGAGATTCTTTTTATTGCTTGGCGATATCCATCTGCTTCCTTGGCGTCAAAAGTAGTATCGATCAGTTTAGATTTCATGCCCCTGAAATCCATATTCTTTATATCGGTAAGTTGCTGATTAGAAAGAATTGGATGCTTTAGGCTTAAGCGTCTTGCTTGCTCGGGTAGCGTTGTAAGCAGATTACCTTCCGGCCCGATAAAACATTCCAGCGACATCACCACTTCTTCGCGTATGGAATCGATAGGAGGGTTGGTGACCTGCGCAAACAGCTGCTTGAAATAGTCATAGATCATGCGCGGCTTGTCGGAGAGACAGGCAAGAGCAGAATCGTTGCCCATTGAGCCAAGAGGGTCACGTGCCTCAGTCACTAAAGGGATCAACATGAAATTCATGGTTTCGCTTGTATAGCCAAAAGCTTGC
>Ga0208413_1000487_pt1 | contig 29824 bp, 16 predicted proteins | sample AntAceMetag02UKD_FD_184761 | JGI IMG/M metagenome (GOLD analysis project Ga0208413, IMG submission 184761) | Saline lake microbial communities from Ace Lake, Antarctica - Antarctic Ace Lake Metagenome 02UKD (SPAdes) (version 2) | ecosystem: Environmental > Aquatic > Non-marine Saline and...
ACCAGCTATAGGCCATCTGCTCCATCACCTGCTGGAAGCCTTTACTCTTGGTTATTCCTACAAGAGCTGCGCGGGGCTTAGCTACCGAGACAGGAAACGGTCTTCCACCTATAAGAAGTACATCGCCTTTTATTTCTGCCGATTCAATTTCAGTATCACTAATGCCGTATTTCGCCGCCTGCATGGTGACCGTGGCTATGAATTCGGTTCTCGCCTTAGGCGCGTAACTTTTTGTATTATTGGTATTCATAAATTCCTAGAAAGGGATCTCAGGGTCAAAATTGGTGAACGACACAGGCGATTCAATCGCAGTGACGGGCGGCACAAAAGGTTCAAACAAATCCGAAGCCTGGCATTCTATTCGCTTCAGAAACTCAGATTCCCGCTCTACTTCAGTCACGATATATAGCGATTGTTTCGCTCGGGTTATTGCAACGTAGAAGAGCCGCTCTTCCTCCGCATAAACTTCGTCTATGGAAATACCCAGTATACGATAGAGCTCGTTATCTGAATGGATAATCGGAAATTTTCTATCCAGAGCATTCAGTATGATAACGACGTCAGCCTCCTCTCCTTTTGAGCGGTGGGCGGTTAGGCATTCTACCTGCGCATCGAAATTCTTGAAATTCTGCCGTCCATTTCCATTGAAGCAAGATTTCAGCTTGGCCTTGAACTTAGACAAAGACTCATATTTAAAGCCCAAGTAGTTACCTCGATTGAGAATCATGAATTTCGTAGACTCTACCGGGTATTTTTCCATTATCGAACAGCAAGTCTTAAATATTCGCGCCATCTGCCCGCTCCTGTCGCTGTTTACTAGCTCGCCGCGAGACATCTGGTGGGTCATAAAAACCCCGTCAGGGTTATCCTCCAAAGACACATTGGGCCGTTGTTCTATGAACACGGTATTCGAATAAATTAACTGAACCGGCTCGCGAGTTAAAGATGCCCTAGGAATCGATGGCGCTCCATATGTTTTTGCCATAAATGCGTTGCCTTGAGCAACAATATTGGGCTGGCTGCGATAGTTATTCTGTAGATTGAGTAGTACAGCATCAGGGAAATACCGACTAAAATCGTCAAAGTAAGAGAGGTCCGAGCCAGCGAATCCATTGATAGCTTGCCAGCTATCTCCAACGCAAAACAGCCTCAAAGTGGGATTGTGTAAACAAAGCGCCTCAATAAGATTGAAAAACAATGGAGAAAAGTCCTGAAACTCATCGACCATTAGCCATTTGAGCGTGTTCAAATTTAAGGCTAAGTCTGCCGTTGGGTCTATAATTACATTCCCTTTTCCTCTTTCAATTTGGTCAACGGCTAACGCCATCAAATCATCAAAATCGATAAGGTTCGCTTCCTTCAATGCATTTGCGTATCGATGGTAGATCCGATTGGCAATGAGGCAAAATACCTTCTCCTTTTCGCAGCTAAAGTCATAACCAGAAATTTTCTTATCTAAGTCACCGGGAGTAAGGCACTGTTTTTTGCCGCGCTGAACAAATTGAAGGCACATACGGGAAAAGCGTGCAATATGTTTGCGAACCACTTTCTCAATTAACACTTCCTCAGGCAGCTTGATGCAACTTGCACCGTTTTTGTTCAGCAGGTGTTTTAGGTGCTTTTCAAACGCAAGTCGGCCATTACGGGTGTCGCGAATAGAGGTCTCGAGAAAGGTTACAGGACGATTTGGGTATTGCTGATTCCAGTCTCGCCAGTATTCACGCTTCACTTCCATTTCAGCGCGGTACTCACTCCATGTCTTGTTCCAATGTTCCGGCACTGACTCACTAGCATCGAATTCATCTATACCCCAATGTTCAATTACAACATCGGGTATTTTGCTATTTATTGCCAAGCTAAAGTCGGGATGATAATTGCCTTTGCGACCTGACTTGTCTCGATACCACGATCGTTCGTAAATGTACCTAATATCATGCTCGAAAAGAAAGTCGGCGATCCATTTCTCTCCAATCGACTTTACAGCATCACCCCCTAATGTATCCTGAACCGTATTCCGCCTAAACGTATAATAGTCTTCCGGGGATAGCAGGCTGCCAATATTCTCCATCTGCTTCAGTTCGCTCCTAAAGAAGCGATACAAGTCTTTGCGAAACTGAGGATTACTCTCCCTCTCTAAGAGCCCTTCGATAAATTGCGATTGTTTCGCATTAGAACCCGAATTAATGTCGAAAAGTAGACCCTGGCTTGGCCGAACAATACGGTAGGCAAGACTGTGAAAGGTGCGAGCATTATCAAACGTCAGATGATTAAAGCCTTTCTGAAGGTCGCGTTTAACTTGGTCGGCGGCGGTTTTATTGAAAGATAAAACCATGATTTGAGAGGGATCGAACCCAAGATGCCTAATTGCAAAGTCCACTTTATGCTTGATTACGGTGGTCTTGCCCGAGCCAGCCCTCGCACGAAGTAGAACAGTGTTATCGCAATTTCCGATTGCCATAAGCTGTTCGTTACTCAGATAATTTGGGGCCAGTTTACTAAAAAAGCGCTTTAGCCAGTCTATCTTCACGTTAGTGAAATCTACCTGCCATTCATCATTCGGGAACACGGCTTTTTTTTGCGCGTCTATAAAGCTCTCATCAAGCAGGCGATTAATTGCCAACGTTTGCCGTTCGAGCTGCATGAACTTGCGCTTCTCTCGCGCCCTACGCTTTTTTTCCAACTGCTCTCGACGTCCAATTTCGGCTTCGTGCTCAGTCTTTGACTTTTCAAGATAATCATCAAAATTAGGCCACCAGTTTTCGTCTGCTTCCTTACTGTAATTCGTATGGCATTTTCTAGCACCATCAAAATCATGATTGGCTATACAACCAGTAATCTCAGATCGCATCTCATTCTCGAAACTCTTTTTCGCACTAATGAAGCAAGATAATTCCAAACCACTGAAGGTTCCGTTGCTGAATTTAACATCGCAGATTTCATTGGAGTGAACAGCAGTAACAACGCCGTATCCTAGATCCGCACGGGACACATGCATCACTCTGTCGCCGACGTTAAAATTCAACGCTGACTCCCCAATTGAGCTTTTTTGAAACACTAGTTTTTCTATATTCGATGTAAATGTGCACTTCCCTTCCTAAAGTCGAAATACTCGCAATGACAGCGAATAATTATTCAGCAGCGCTGACCAGAGATCGTTTTAACCTAAGCTGGGAAATTACCAAAATCGCCTTGAATCACTACCACACCAACATCTTACTTTGGACTACCGGGCTGATCGGAAAAATGAAGGACCACCTTACTAAGTACATTAGCCTTTTCACAATTTATCTTTTTGCTTTTTCATCTACTCCAGCCATCATTCTGTCGTCTATTTTCTTTACGATACTTAATAAAGCTCTGCCAATGAATCGAATCGGCCTCGACATCAAGATGTTATAAGCCATCTCTGTCAGCCCAAATAACGTTCGGGCAGTGCCTTCAACAGCAACGGTAGCTCCCTCAAACATAGCCTCAGCAGCATCACCATCACGTTCATACTTTTGCGATGCATGATTAATACCTTGAATAGTGGCAAAGAATCCGAGCCCACCAAGCCCCGCTAAAATCGCATCGGCGGCAGTGTCCCCAACATCGATGAGCGTTCCACCTAGCGCGTTATTTATAGTTTCGGTGAGCTCTTCGTTGCTGTAGCCGCTATCAATAACACCTGTTGCCAATGCGACCTCGCTAGTGGCTATTACAGGGATAGATTCATCCACGCTAAACACATATTCAGGGCTATCAGTTGCTTTGAGTTGAAACGCTACGCCGTCAATAACTATGTCTGTATCCGGGTGGTTAAAGTGTTCAAACAACTCTCCACCGGTGTCATTAGCAACTAATTGTTCGAAGTAAGCGCCTTTAGTCAGAGCGGCCAGGCCAGCGAGGCTTTCTGCAGGCAAAAACAAAGATTCCAGCCAAATCTCCCCATCAGACATAGATGCAAAGTTGCTGTTAACTCCTCTCAACGAGTCATAAACATTTGCTGCGCTATCGAGATCACCCCAAAGAGATAGCGGAACAGACATCGCAGAAAACCAGAGGGGTTTTTCCATGAGTCCTGATATTTGATGGTCTTCGTGATTGCTATTCTGTATGTGTCTCACCGCCTCGTCTCTAGATTCCTCCAATCTAGTTAGCACTTTTAGCTCTAGTTGCTCAAAGTGTTTACCAAACATCTGTAATTCTTGTGAATGTTTAAGCGTCAATTTTCGATATAAGGCATTTAATCCATCAATAATTTTGTCAATTTCCGACAAGTCAGCTCTTTCTGAATACTTAAACTTATTCCACCAGGAAAATTTTTCGTAAGCAGCAGCCCATTGGGCTTTTATTTCTTTGCGTCGCGAGGTAAGAAAAGCAAGTGACGTTGTAATTTGCGTTCTCGCCTTAATTAGGGGAACTCGCTGCTTTAAGTCCTGAATTTTATGTTGATAAGAAACGACTATTGATTCGTATTCTTTAGTAAGAGAATCCATCAATGATTTACGATGCAGCTCTATTATCCGGCGGCGTAGCATCGGATGATAATGATTCAATAACTGCGGGATAAGGTGATTGGTTTTTGCGAGGAAGGTGGCCTTTGAAATAGCACCTTGTATGCCCGTAACCGACAAGCCTGCACAAGACTCCTCTAACTCTATCCGCGTGCTTTCGTAATCAGTTAAACGCGCTTTATTGCTTTTGTATTGAGCACCCCTAAAAATCAACATTACGATAAATGGCATTCCAACCGCTAAAGCAATATAGGAGAAATCCACCGGCAACGTATCTGGTATCAAAGATTCGGAATACACATAGATGGCAACTAATATAAAAGCAATAAACGCGGCCAACCAAAACTTTACTCTTTGCAACTGCTGATGACAAAGCGCCCCATGTTCTAACAATAAGTTCTTTGGAAGCAGTAACACACTCATCCGGCCATCTCCGGTTTTTTGCCATGTATCGCCGGTGCCTCAGCCAGTAGATCGCCGAACTTTCCGTAATTCACTTTCACACCGTCATCAAGATCCAATTTGATCTGTTGATCTGCATAGTGGCGGAGCTTTTCATCGAAAGCGCTCAGCTCCATTTGCTGTTTGTGCAGCCTGGTGATTTCTCTTTCTAGACCTTTCGCCTCTGAAGTGGATGAACTTAATTCAACATCGTGCTCCAATTTCTTAACATGGGAGGCGAGCTTGCTGGTTAGAGGTATAACGTATTCGGTGCGCATTCGAGCCAGCGTGCTTGCGTTATATCTGTGCAGATAGACCAAACACTGAAAGGCCTTTTCTTTGCCACTACTGAACAACCAATAGATGGGTCGCTTCTTATAAGTCTGCATATGGTCTTTGAAGAATTTGTCACAGAGATAACGACGCAGGGTTTCACGGCTAGTTTCGTTTTTCTTTGGGGACAGGTTGTCTGCAAGAAAGTTTAGGTTATCTTCTAAATGCGCTTTATCCCAAGCAACTGATAAAAACTCTATCAACCTATTGGCCGCATCGTCGTCGAACCACTCAGTATCGGTGAGCGGGATGATGCCGTCCTCGTCGGCCGGGAAGGTGGTGTACTGGCTGGGATCGAAGCCCTCATTGCCGCTGTGGGCGTAGATGAGGCCCGGCGCGTCCAGACTGTAGCGGCCCATCATGCAGCCGATGACGTAGGAGACCAGCTCCTCCATGGTGTCCTGGCGGAAGCGGGCCCATTGGTCGTCTTCGGTGACCTTCTTGCCGTAGCGGTAGGCGGGGTTCACCGTGAGGGTGATCTGCTCGATGGGAACGTCGGGGGTGAGCTCGTCGTCCAGGCCGTAGGCGTCGATGAAGAGGCGGTTGTTCTCCTCTTCGAGGCGTTCCACCTCGGAGATGGTGTCGCGGTTCTGGGTGATCCAGGCGGTGTAGCTGGATTCGAGTGTAGGCGTGGGCTCGGTGGATGCCGTCAGGAGGGGGGGGGATTGGAAATCCCAGGAGCGTTCGTAGGCGTTCCAATCGGCTCGGGCCAAAAGCACAAGCCTCGTCGTCGCTTCACCCCACTGGGCTGAGCAATGAACCTGGGGGAAAGGAGTCTTTCTGAAATCGCCCGTCTGGAAATGTAAAGTCGGGTTAAGGACCGAAGAAAAGCGTTGGACAAACTTCGTGTTCAGCGTGCCTAGCGCCGCCACCTTGGTCTTCTCATCGTCGAAAAAGGCACAGGAGCCAGTTCCGTCGAACAGAAACCCTGGATCATTCGACCGAACAGAAAGGTGTCCGGACGTAATGTCTGACCATGTGACCGAATCGCGAAAGATGACATCCAGATTGAAATTGTGCGCCCAGATGCGATTCCCGGAAGGATGTTTTCGTGTCTGAAGTTGCTGGCCATCTTCGAACCAATCGACAACGTGCTCGTTGTTTCCGAACCACTTCCGAAAGTCTCCCCCCTTTGCATACGGAAACCAGCGTTTCATGGAAGACGATGCTTCGGCCCGGCTTTCTGCCCCAAATCCGACAGTTGTCTGTGAAACTTCCTGCCAGCGGCGGACATAGATTTCGTTGTTGCCCGTAGCTAGCCCCATCCGCGCCGTGGCCACTGTTCCCATCTTGCGAGGCGAACAGGCCAGCACACGGACCGCAGGCGCTAGCCAGTATGCTATGGGACTTCCAGGGACCTTCCCAAATTCGTCTTGGGAGACTTGCCTGAGCCTGTCGTTGCGAACAGGGAACTCGGCGGGCCGCCGATCGGACGTCAGGTTATCGGTCGACGTGAACGAGTAGTCGGCGATGTATCCCGGTAGCCTCTCGTTACGCAGGATTGTAGCAGCCGTTCCGAATGCGATACCCATGACGCCATTCGACATGTGAGCCATCGTTCGGATGGTTCGTTCTTCCAGCAACCGCTTTCGCATACTCTCGAACGAAGACAGGAACATCCAACTCTGCATCGTGACCATCGCGTTGTGACCTGTGGTCTTCGCCAGCGTGCAGCCACGCTCGATGAAGCAGGCAAATAGGTCACTCTTGGTCTCGGTGAATTCATCAGCAGCGAATTTTTTCAACCGCTGATTCATGCCGTTGCGGCCGCCCATATACGGCGGGTTCGCCACCACGGCGTCGTACTCTGCCACCAACATCTCGGCCTGCTGCACAAACAGCCCCAATTGTTTGAGCGCGTCCGATACAAAGAGGTCTTGGCTGTTCACCTCGCTCAGCTGTTTCAGCGCCGGTAACTTTTCCCCCAGCCCCTCAGGCACCTGAATCAACGACCCAAACGTCGTCGCGTGCTCGAACAGCCGCTTCAACCCCGTCAGACCCCCCGGTTTCAGCCCGTAGTCCGCAAGCTCCACCCCCTTCGCCAGCGCCTCCGCATCGAACTCCGCGCTATCCATAAACGCCATCACGTTGAGCTTCACCCCCCGCTCAAACAGATGCCGGTCGTCCGCCCTCCCCTTCATCATAAGCGCAAAACCCGTCAGCTGGGCCGCACGCCCATCGATGTCGAGACCGAAAAGATTCTTCTCTAGGATCAGCCGCGGGACATCTCGTTGCCGATAACCGCGTTCCAGGTAGATGGCCTTAAAGAGCTCATAGGCCTCCACCAAGATGTGCCCGGAGCCACTGGCAGGGTCGATGAGGGTCAGCTCCTCGGGGTTGAGCTGGCTGGGTGTGATGGCCGCGAGCTGCGCGTTGACCTCGTCGGTCTGCTCGGCGGGCTCGATGTAGTACTCCATCTGCCCTTTGAGCGGTGACTGGGGATAGGTCGCCAGCCACTGCGCCCCCAGCGAGTTCTGGACCATGTACTTCACGATCCAGTTGGGCGTGAAGAGCTGGGTCGCCGCCGGAATGTCTTCCGACTTCACCACCTTGCCGATGACCTGGTCTTTCTTTTCGGAGATATAGAACTGATAAAGCCAACCAATGATCTCGATGCTGTTCCAGTCTTCTTCGGGGATCCCTTGTACTAACCCTCGAATAAGAGAATCTGTCTTGGTGAGATTGTCAGGAAGGAGTAACTCTGTTTCATCATCGAGGGGCTCGAATAGAAAAGGCATGGCCTCGTGTAGAGCATGGCACTGGGCTAATAGTAAGTGGCGGTAGAGTTCTTCGTCTTTCGTGCCATCTAGCTTTAGCTCGCGAATCTTTGCTTGATCCAAACCGGGCAGTTCAGTATCTAAACACTCTTCAAGGATTTGAAAACCTGCTTCGTGCTCGGGATGGCTTAGAACTCGACGACCATGTCCTAGGTAGTCCTTTAGTTCCATGTAACGAATCGCACATAGCCGGTTAAACCAACTATAGGCCAACTGCTCCATTACATGCTGAAAACCCTTGCTCTGAATAGTTTCTACGAGAGCTGCGCGGGGCTTGGCTACAGAGACCGGAAACGGGCGACCCCCTATAAGAAGTACATCGCCTTTTATTTCTGCCGATTCGATTTCAGTATCACTAATGCCATATTTCGCCGCCTGATTTGTGACAGTGACGATGAATTCGGCTCTAGCCTTGGGGGCGTAGCTTTTTATGTGGTTTGTATTCAAGGCTTTGTAAGTCCTTTTAGTTTATGTCGTTAGACCCGCTCTTCAAATCATCTAAGCCTAACTCGGTTTAGATCATCAACTGCCTTTTCCAGCTTTCGTTTTAAAGCATCAATAAACTTGTCGATGTCCTCCCTAGATTCAATATAAATACTGTCACTTACCTCGGAAAAAACACTTGAAACTGACACCTCTGCGACAGGCTTTGATGGGGCGATTGGCTTCTCATCAACAGGTTTTTCATCTACGGGCTTCTCACCTACACCTGGAGGCTTAGGTGGAACTGGCCGCTTTGACTTAGCTGTCTCCAACTCAAGCAAACTTTCGTCAAGATACTCATTCGCTGTATCACTATGAAGCATTAGGATTGTTGAGATGCTAACCGCTGACTCTATGTCTGACTTAACAAGCTGTAATGGACGCAGCAATTGATTGCTGAGCTCTGGCGTTGCTACTCCGCTTTTTGAGATTTCACCCTCAAGCTGCTTGATCTTTCCATCAACTCTGCTGATAGCGTGCGCTCGCTTTTCAGCAAGGAGCCCATCGTTCTCTTTCTCAACAATGCTGACAAGAGATTCGACCTTACGAAGCAAGGTATATGGCTCAGGGGAGGATTCAATTGCGCGAAGCTCAACAAGCGCCGCTTTCGACAGCGGCTGCTTTTCGAGAGCAGGACCATTAACTTCAAATTTCCTTAATGAAGTTTGAAGCCGCTGCCAAGTTTGCAGTTGGTTGGTATAGAAATCGTAGAGATCATGGTAGTTCTCTTCTAGTTCTAAGTAATCGCTTTTATTGCTTACCACTTGCTCAAAAAAGTCGAAACTATCATCATTGCTCAACAACCGTTCAAGCCCAAGAATGCTGTTTTCTATAGACTCCCTGCCGGGGAAATGGCCAACATCGAGTTTGCTCTTGTAGCTCTTTAGGTTACCCAGCCACTCCCCAAAATTAGAAATATAAAATTCAAATAGCTCTTTCTCAGTATCTGGGCCTAAGACCGAAAACAAATCTTTAGTGAGTGAGCGAGCCGCCTGTAAACTCGAATCTTCTACACGCCTTCTTCTGATAACTGAAATTTCGCGGCGGGCTCGAGAGTTTTGAAGAGGCTCGAAAGCATCCTTTAACGCCAAGGTAGAGCCACCCTTCTGAAAAGAAATTCTACCGGCTGCGGCCAGCCGCGCTAATATCAGCAGGATTTCAGCATCTAACCAACCAAACGGGCGCTTGGAAAATGCATCGACTGTATCTTGCACCAGGACGCTACCGCTGCTTGTTCTGAGCTTTATATATTGTTCAACTTCTTTAACAGCTAAGGGGTTCCCTCCTTCCCCATCAAGTGACAATCCAATTTGACCTATGTCGTCAGACTTTAAGGTAGCGCTTATTTCTCGATAAGGGTCTGATTGAAGAACTTTTAGGTAAGCAAGTTTTGTATAGGTATTTTCCAGCAAGTATTTACAGGAATCGTCATAGATTGATGCGATGCTGCTCACCTTCAAGTCTAAATGTTGCCCAAGCGCATAAACCGAAGTAGCGGCAAACATTTCCTCCAAAATATGTCGGAGACGTTGCTTGCGGTCATGATTTTCTCGGCCACGGTCTGCCAGTATTCGAGTGACTTCTGCCTGGGAATCGTCTGCGTTCAATCGAATGAATTTGTTGGTCTTTAGCCATGTACGTAATTCAGAAAAGAAATTTTCGTGATCTGGCAATTTTATTAGCACACAGCCATTAGCCTCGGTGCTTTTGTTCGTACAAAAAGCATCCGAATATCTTCCATAATCTACATCCAGCGGCGAAATCACCTCAACGCTTAGATCCGTCTCTCCCCTGCCGTCCAGCGTGTGCCCGTCCAGAAAACGACCAATGCTATAGTCCATTTTATTTACTTGATAACGGAATTTGTTTTTGTCTCGCAGCAGATCTTTGAATATCAAAACACCCAGTTCTTGGTTTTCTTCGGAACTGGCAATATCTGTGGACTTTATCTTCCTGCTAACGTCTCGCTCCTCGTTAGTAAGGAATTGAAAGTCGTCCCCGCTGCGAATAATAAGGCTTTCTTTCTCAAGACGTTTCAAACTTTCTTCAATGCGTTCTCGCAGTGACAGTTTGTCCTCATCGATTTGCTGAATGGACAGTGTTACAAGGTTGTTTAGCGTTCCTTTTATAAGGTCTACATATCGAATCATGAAGAGAGTTCGTAGCATTTGGCAGTCGAACTCGTCCAAAGTGGAATTTTCGTCAGCGTTATCAATAGTGTTCTTCACCGTTGGATCTAAGAAGCCCTCTACCGAGGGGTAAAACTGGTACATTGCAATCAGCTTGCCAACGCCGTTATCTGCTACGGTCTTTGCAGCCATCTGAAAAGCATCCAACATCGAGCGCTCGCCATAGGCAAGATGTGCGCCGGTGGCGCCGACCTTGCGAATTTCCTCGAATACTTTCTGTACTAGCTGAAAATGATAGGGAGCGAAGGGGTAGTCACTGACGAAGCTATCGGGACCATCAAAATTCTTGAGCGTAGGGCCAGATCGGTCAAAACTTATCTGATTCTTCAGCACGTCGCCCTTTTCTGCATAGACTTTTTCTAACTCTATTTTTGCTTCCGGCGTTTTACGCAACAAACGCTTTTGGATAACCTCATCTGCGTTGGAGCTGGAAAGAGACAGCCGGGTCTTAAATCGCCCAGCAATTTTTGAGAAATCATTTGCCTTTGAGGAAGACAACTCACCCAGAACCGCGTCCATATCTGCCTGAGAAGTGACAATAATCCATGCTCGTCCCTTGCATATTGTTCCCAAATTCTCAGTAATCGTCTGAAGTGTCAGCATCAGTCTAGTATCACTACCAATAAACTGGCCAACCTCATCAACCAAGAAAAGAATTCTGTGTTCCGGTGATTTAGTTGCTAAATATTCACTCACCCAATCGCAAAAGTTTTCAACTGACACGCTAAAAGTTTCTTCCGAATCTTCAAACCATTTGTGAGCAGCATCTTGTGATAGATCCAGCGCGGCAGACAACGCGCTTTCAATACCGTCTTGATAGAAATGGTAGCCGTCGCGCTCTGCGATCCAAGACATGCCTGTGCTTTCTTGAAACGCTTCTTTGAATTTCCCATAGACATCTTTTTCAGCAAGATGACGTTCCATGTGTGCCACATGTGGATGGTCGCCACTAAAGCCTTGGTGCTCGTTAAACACCCGCAAGAACACATTAAGAATAGGGTTGCCGTCGTCATTTGAACTGGCCTTGCTATCGATGTTAAAAAGTATGACTTCAGCTGGATTATTCACAGCCCTATCAATATCAGCCCTAATCATGGCGTCTCGAATTTTCGATTCATCGAAAAATTCTACAGCCTTTTTGGCAGCGCCCTCGCTGTCTTGTACTTCTTTATTTGCCAGGATGTAAGACAGTATTTTGAGAAAATGCGACTTACCAGAACCAAAGAAGCCGGAGATCCAAACCCCAACTCGGTTGGCAATAGCTGGGTCATTCAAGTCGGTTGCATAGGATTCAAAGAAGGCACGAAAATGCTTCTCTAGTTCATTGGTGACGATGTACTCATCCAATTCCTGATAAACAGTGGCATTGTCATCTTGATCGGCTTTCACTACGCCATTGATGGATCGGTCCAACGGTTTAACAAACAGTTCTCTAATGCTCATAAGCTAACTCTTCTCCATTGTATTTAGCCCATCTAAGGTACTAATTTGAATGCACGATAATAGTTTTTTCTTGGTATCTCGCCAAACAGCTTCATAGATTGGCCGTCGTACTCCCCTGGGTAATAGAGAACTAGTGGCTTGTCTCCCAATTCGGCGTGCAGCGTATTCAATAATTTGTGCGCCCGTAGCATCGGCCATACAGATCCAGCGCCGGATATGAGCACCAAGTCTTTGTTTGCTGCATCACTACGCTCCATTAAATAGGGAGCAAATTTACTCATGTGTAACGGCCCCGAGAGCGCTTTCAGCAAAGCATCATCACCCTTTTGTTTTTGCAGTTCTGCCGCTTTATTGATAAATTTCCGATCTGTGAGGTAGTCCACCACATATTGAAAAAGGTCGATATGCACCAATTTCAGATCGCTACGCTTTTTCTCTAACGTCGTCTTTAATAAGCCAATTGATTCCCTGACCTGAAGCTCAAAAGCGGCATTATAATCAAAAATCCAAAATGCGATTTCATTGCCCAAGCCTTGTCCTTGTAAAAAGCCTTCAGACAGGATTCTCTCGGGAACTTGATTGAGACGAGCTTGCAGATGACGATCCATAATAATTTCCTAGGTGTTCCTTTTAGACGAAACTTCCATACAGGCTTTTATTCGTTGCATGGAACTGTCTTCGAGCATAATTTTCAGCTCCGGCCTGATTATCACACGCTGCAGTCTTAAACTACGACTGCTCGCCAAATACCCCATTTCAGCAAGAATACGAAAGACTACTTGGCCCATCTTTTCTTTGGAGGATAGCTTCCAATCATGTATTCGATAATCCTTATGAGCGCAGCCCTCAAGAAAGTCAGACCACAAATAAAGGTCTAGCTTATCTGCATGTGTTCTATATGCATCACTTACAATCTGCTCTATAAATTCCACCAATAACAAATTGCGCACCAGTGCTGCACAGAATGCGACCTGGGTTGCCAATTCTTCATCCCCATCGCGCAATGCTCGCCAAAAACCGGGCTCTACTCGCTCTAAACGCTTGCGTATTGCTTGGGCGTTACGCCTGGCTGATGCCGAGCTGCGCTTCTGCAAGATATTTTCTTCGAGAATAACACGATCCCACTCATCTTGGGGGGCATTTTCTAAAAGTAAGCCGGCAATAATCCGAGACTCCCGCACCATAAGGGAACCTCCGACTAGGTCGCTATCGTAGGAAAAATCATGCATTACTAATTAAGGTCCTTTCACTCCACAGGCATTTGCCTGCACGGTAGGGGCCACTTTAACCGTCAAATCGCCATTGACCAATACGAGAACCATCTATTTTCTAATGTTTTAGCGATACACCATAGATTTAACCTATGGGTTAGCAAATTACTTCAAGTATATGGGCCCACACCCGGCGGTATGTGCCTAAAGCGCACGAATTCGCTTACTAGAGGAGTCGATCTACTTCCCCGCACCATCGAACACCTTGATAGGCGTTTGTTTCCTATATATCCAGGCAACCTTGACGGTCGTTTTTGCTTGCGCTCTGATTCGCGCTGCACCTTGAACTCTTGTTATGAAGCCCATATAAGTAGTGGGACTGCAACACAAAATTGGCGTACTATCAATAGGGTTATAGTACGGAAACTTCTTGGATATCCGCCCACGAAGTAGATGCAGGTGTGAGAAAACGAAATGCGCCCCAGGGACCTTGACCATTTTTATAGCTTGTTATCAATTTTACAAGAACGCACCGGAGTAAGAACCCTCAATGCATGCACGGGTCATATGCGCTGGCCTAGACGGGGAGTGTACTTTTTCTTTGACAGCAACGAATATAGATTAGAACCTGCGCATACTCCAAGGGTCGTACGTGTGGGCACCCATGCGCTAATCGCTAACGCGAGCTCAACCTTATGGGGGCGCCTACGGTCACACAGAGGAACAATGTCCGGAAACGGTAATCACCGTGGCTCAATTTTCAGGTTACTAGTTGGCCAAGCATTAATTTCAAAAAATGGATTGGAAAACGAAACCTGGGGACAAGGGAATAATGCCTCACGAGAAACTAAGAACAATGAGTCTCATATTGAGATTCTAGTAAGCACGTATATCGGCATGCTCCCCTTCTTGTGGCTCGATATAGGGGACGAAGCGAGCGGAAGCAGTCTACGCGGTATAATTGAAAGAAACTCTATCGCCCTGTTGAGTAATTCTGGGAAGAACGAACTGAATACTCCCTCCAAAAACTGGCTCGGCAACAAATCCAACCGGGGCAAAGTAAGAGCATCTGGCTTATGGAATCAAAACCATGTTGATGAAAGCTATGACCCAGAATTTTTGGTGATTCTAAAATCGCTAATACAAGCACAAACAGAAAAATGACTAATGCCGACAAAATAATCGCTTTACTCTCAAAAACCCCAGACATGGATGACGACGAGATTTCAAGCTCTACCAATATCCGGCCTCGCCAACAAGTGAATCAAATATGTAGAAAACTCGAATCACAAGGTCACATTCGAAGAGCTATAGGGCCTAAGGGTAAAGTAACTAACTCACTGATTGAGCCCTCAACAGAAAACGAACTGAAGAGCCCAACAAATGTCATAGACGGCGGCTCTAATAGTAAAACGGGGGCCAAGAAGCAGCAGGCGACATTGTATTCAGTGCCATTAGTTCAGATCAACTTCAAACTGGTCAATGAGCTGAACAAGTCAAAGACGTTGATACTAATCCCATGTTCTGGCACAAAATCTACCAACCTGGTAAGCAAATTCAGAAATCCTACAATTGCCGCGTCTCTTCCGGCTGATATAAGAAAGGAATTACTCACCGCTAGATTTGAATTGGCTAATCTAGCTCATCTAGACGAAGGTGATTTGTGTCCTGCATGGAAAAGATACACCGGAACCCTATATGTAAATGCAGCCCCTGCACTGGCATCAGCGATTAAACAAGGCTCAAACATAGCCATTATTAGCGGTGGCTATGGGCTGCTTCTAGCAGAAGAACTCATAGGCACCTATAACCTTCCCTTCAAAACATCGAACTGGCCGAGAGGTCTTTTAGAGCGAGTATTGGCCTCCTATATGAGGAGCCGTGGACTTGAAAACATCGTCGCATTTGTCTCAGCCTCTACTGGCTATCGAGAATTTCTCGAGCGAGTAGATTGGGCTTCGCACTCACTCAAAAGCGTCTTATTTGTTATGCCGGAGTCAGTAAAGGGCGCGATGGTAAAAGCACCAAGAGCGCAAGGTGAAGCACTGAAAGCATACTTAACCGGATCATTGGACTCCAAATGGGAGAGCAGCGACGGGCTTAAAGTAATTGTAGAAACTAAATTAGCAATAAAATAGTGGCAGCTTATGAATTCTGAAGAACTACGCAATCGCCTGAGAGAGATCCGAGAAGGACTCGAGAAGGACCACGCTGTTAGATTGCATCGCGCGATCAGTTGGTTGAGATGTGCTGAGTTACACTCTGATACTGATGATGATGTAAGTGTAATTGCTCTATGGGTAGCCTTCAACGCTTGCTATGCCATAGTTGATGAGAGCGCTGAGCACAGTGAGCGCCGAGATTTTCAAGAATTCGCCATAAAGCAGTGTGAAGCGGATAAGGATGGCAAAATTCACGATCTTTTATGGTTAAAATACAGCCAGTTTGTTCGTCTTCTAATTGACAATCAGTATGTGTTCGGTCCGTTCTGGGCTTCTATGAGACAAGGAGATGCAAACTGGAAGGAGCCTTTTGAGAAAAGCAAAAAACTTGCCTTTAAAGCTCTAGCCAACAATCAAACACACCTGTTATTGAGCATAATCTTAGACCGCCTTTACGTTCTCAGAAACCAGTTACTTCACGGCGGGGCGACGTACCAAAGCCAGCTCAATAGAGAACAAGTTAGAAATGGAAAGAATATGTTGAGTGAGCTAATGCCACTCTTTATAGAAATTATGTTTGAAAACGATGATTGGGGCGAAATCTACTATCCCGTTATTGACTGATTATATTTGCTCAGTGCATTGCTCTTGTTATACATTGTATAAGCTGACCAAATAGGCAGAACATCATGGACAGTACTACGTTGCTAACTTTTTAGTTTCTCTAAAGTTTCTAATGTTCTCTTATTTTACGATCTACAATAGCTGCGTGGAGCATAAAGGATTTAATTTAAATGAAATCACCCAGACCATTTAGTGACTATCAAAGCGTCCTTCTTGACGAAGGCATGGCTATCTCTGCTGATTGCACACATGAGAGTTATGGAAATATTATTTACAACGAAATTGGGACGGACTCATCGCTTAGCCTGTCGGCATGGACGAAGAAACAGGTCATTAAAGCGCTGCAGGAAAGTTATCAAAATTTGAATCTCGCTTACAAAAACTCTCGGGAACCCAAAATGAGCCAGGATGAATATTCACGCTTTCTGGTCAGCGAATTTGATAAGGACAAAGAATTCAGCCCCGGGTTATGTTGGGTTGAGCCGGACAACCCGTGGAGCGGGTTAATATCTAGACAGCGGGGTAATATATGGTCCTATTTTGATGTAAAAGTTAGCCCGTTGAAAATGAAGACAGCATGGGACGGCTTGTTGCATGTTGATGTTGATGCCAAAGTAGACGAGAAGATAAGAGCGGGGATAGACCATTTAGTTGAAGAGATTTATGATTATAAAGACCCTTCGCTCTCCGATAGAGAAAAGGAAAAAGATTGGGTGTCAATGTGCGATTTCGGGGAGGTAGTCGCTGTTTACAGCGGCTTATCAAATAAAATACAAAAAATTGTGTTTGCATATAAGAAGAATATATTGTCACCTATTCTTGATAACTATGCAGCAGCAGAGCTGTATATTGCTTCGCCGGATACAGTATATTTCACGATAGGAAGACCTCATTTTCATTTGATTCTGGCTGGTGAGAGACTAGATAGCTCCTATGAAATAACTATATTTGAAGCGCTTAATGAGTAATCAAGCATTTACATGTGGACTAAAAAACCTCGTTGGACGGCGGTTCAGGTGTTTTTCGAGCAGGAAATATTAGTAACATCGTTTGTAATATCGACCAAAGTTGAACCGAGCTTAATATAATTATATCAAAGCGTTAGATGCTTAGCCCCCCCGCCCAGCTACAATTGTTATGCAATGGTCATTCCTTTTTTGTAACACTCTAAGTCACATCAGCTAATAAGATACTAGTCAGCTTCTGCCAGAATCAATTACTTACTCTGTGAGTTCAACTGCTGCTATGGCACTACAGCTCTCCCACTTGGACCTGAGGAAGGGGCACCAATGTCTAATACCAAGAGTTACACTGACATCTCATTTTCTTTAACAATCAGTAAGTTCAGCATTTTGTCTTGATGTGCTTTTATATCCTCAAAAACCCATTCTTGACCGGGTTTACGATTGACCTGATTATCTTTGCATTTCTGCATCATACTCATAAGCTTGATTGATGCCACGCTGACCTGCTTGATCTTACCCGACGCATCTAAGTAATGATCAAGCTTAGTTTTTGGGGTCCAATTTGAACCAGAACTATTAGCCTCACTACCAATCATAGCAAAATTACCTAAGCAGTTTATCTGTAAACTGTTAGGCGTACCATTTTCTCCTTTCGCAAGCGCCGTAGGATAGTAGTGCTCTAGGCTTCTGCGCGTCCTAGAAAAACAAAACTGTTCAAATATTTTAAGTCCGAAATCACTACATCCGAGAGAATCGAAAAACTCTTTCCGTGTTTGATCTCGTTCTGTTGTACTTTTTCCTCGGAGCGTTTCAGCGTATTTCTCCCAGAGCTTATAGTCAAGATAATTGAAAATAAATAGCGGAATACCTCTTGATATTGACGCGCCATCCCCATAGATTGAAGTAAAATCGCGCTTAGAATTCCGCAGGGAAATATCCAACTTATTATTATAGAACATTGAGTTATCAAAACTACCAGGTTTAGGTGTATTGTTTTCACTGAGTTTGTCTTTCGCCAAATACACATCTATAAAGTATTTTTCTGCCATTCCCACTACAAAATCAAGGTATCCTCTAATATTCAAATCTGGCGATCTAAACAAATACACCAAGCAGTAGAATAAATAATTCTTTCGCTGCCTAGGCGTAAATGACACCTCAAACATTGAAAGTAGTTGTACCAATTTATAGTGCTGATCATTTCCACTTTCGCCACCAAGATTCTTTAGATACTCATTTTTACCGTCTTTATACCAATACTGGAGTTTCCAAGTATTATCCCCAAGCTTCTCGTCATCATTAGAGTGATGTACTAAATAGTTATCTAGGAGATACTTTGCTTTCAGTAAGTTAAAAGCGAAGCCCTTAACAAATTCCTCATCGACTTCCACACTAGAAAAAGCCTTAATAAGTTCTTTGTCGTCAAGGATAATACTCGCTAATTCAGAACCAATCTCTTCGATTTGGGTAAGCTTCAAAACAATCAGTAAGAAATTTGAAAAATCCATTATTGGCTGGAACCTATCGAGCACATCCGGTTTCGCCTTTTCCTTTTGCTCTCCTACTTCATCAATAAATTCGCTGATCTTTCGTGTACCAAACTTTATACCAATAGCAGGTAGTTCATCAAAGCTTGATATCTTAAATTCACAATGGTTCGTTCCGAAAATATCTGTGTTACGATACTTTTGCTGCACATGAACATTCATTTCACTGACGAATTCCCACAAACAATTGAACTTTGCTTTGTCAGCATCACCCAATTTTTCGATAAGCCGCGCCTTAATAATCTCGTGCTTTTCTAGTTGCTCGCCTCTAGAATTCATAATTTCAAAGTAATGGTTCAGATCAATATCTTTGGGCACCTGGTAGTGAATAATATGGACTTTTTCTTGAAAGTAAGACTTGAATTTTTCCTTGCAACTACCCGGCACTATATCATTAATGGCGTTTATGGCATTCTGGAATCCTCTTTCAATTCCACTGTCTTTATCGTCAATATCAATTTCAGGGATACTTTGAATAGTGTCATTTGACTTCTTCCGCGCCCTATAGGTCAGCTCATTCCGAAAGTGGATTCCTAATGCGCTCAACACGAAGTAAATTGTGGTCAGCCGCTGCTGGCCGTCAATAACTTCATATATCTGGTCTCCCTTATGAAAAGACACCAATGTTCCGATGAAATAAGTCTGGGTATTATCCGAATTACACGCATCATAAACATCCTGAACAAGTGCTGAAATTTCATCTTTTCCCCACGAGAAGTTTCGCTGGTAGATCGGAACTTCATAAGTAGCTTTCTCCCCATTGTAGATTTCCGCGATAGACTGCTCCTTGAGTGGTAGATTTTTAGTATTCACCATCGCCTCCCATAAACTTGTTCTTTCTAAAGTGGTGAAGATAATTGGTAAAAACACCATCTCCGTTTTGTTCATCCAATTTGGCTTTGTCAGCCTTTATACGATCGCTTGAAAGCGGACTAACCCTATCTGAGAGTTCGCTTAAAAGTGCGGTTGGCGAATCTGCTTCGGTGATTAATTTATACATATTAAAGGAGTTCGTTGTTCCGCTACCACCCAAAATGTAGTTCTGGGCTGATAGCCATCCAAGATTCACGTACTGAGCTCTGAGCGAGTAGGCCCAGACAAAAGTAAACACCACGAATTGGTCCAGCATTTCTAAGTCAATTTTCACAGGTCGATCAGGACAAAATCTATCAACATAAAGTAAGATGGTAGAGTCGAACAGTAGGCGGGTTATCCGATACCCAACGCCATTTTTGTATCGTGTCATGTCAAGCGTTTTTACAATGTCATTGTCATTTATGTAATAACCTTCGTATTTGTCATTATTTTGAATATCTTTAAGGATTTTAAAATAGTATTTTGCATAGTCGAAAAACGGCTTCCCTGCTACTATAGGTGTTTCTAACTGAAACGGTTTTAGGTTCCGCATTCCTGAAACAAACGGCATCGCGGATAGATTGACTGTTTCGGCGTACGCAAACGCACCTTTGTAGAATTGGGCGTAAGGGTAGTTATCCTGTCGCGTAATACCCTTGAATTTATGCATATTATGCTCGGTGAGTTCCCAAGCCTTATTGCCTTTTGCCCATTCTTTAACGCGATATAGATAGTCACTGAATAAAGCCGAGAGTTCTTTTTGCTCTAACTCCTCCCAACCTTTTACAACCATTTCAGTTTCCACAGCATCAATGCCCTTCATTTCTCTGAGATGATACGCTTTTAACAAATCATGGGGATAGAGTTTTTTTCCGCGAGCATTTTGAGAATCAAAAAACTGGAAGGCTTCTGAAATGTCGTTTGTTATAACAACGATGAGTTCGCAATTGTCTTTAATGTAATTCAATAGCTCCTGCCTATCCCGGACGTCAATTATGTTTTTTATACGCCTTTCCAGAGTGCGGAAATTGTTGGGGATATTACGGGCATTATGCGGATTATCAGCGAGGTTCTCCTCTAAAAACGTTTTTGGTTTATTCCCAAGAGCCATAAGAAGCAAAGAAAAAGTGATCGTGCGTTGTTGTCCATCGACAATATTGTATGTTGAAGAACCATTCTTATTATGGAGGATTAGAGTCCCTACTCTATAATTTTCTTTATTGTCATTCTTCGCTTCGATAATATCATCTAGCAATTGGATCGAATTTTTTGCGGTCCATTTATAAGGACGCTGATAATTTGGTATCGCTAAATTGACATCTGTAATTGTGCTTCCATCTTTAGCCTGAGTGATTTTATTGGACAGCAACAAGTCGCCAATCCTCGTTATAGCTAGCCTCAAAAACATGGACAAATTGTATTCTCCTATCAAAAAATTTGCTTCTATAGCTCGAATTTCTGCTTTGATTTTACTTTGTTACTTTTTACCGCTTCACCTAATGATTTTAATCGCGATCTCAAACTATTCGTCAATTTTCCTAGATTTTTGAAATACAAATGCAGCTTTCATATTGTGTAGTGGCATAGTTAATTTGGCCACCTATTTAGAACGAGTATAATTACTAATATGGCAGCTACAAAGTAGCCTTCATTAATATTCCGCTTCTTACCCAGTTAACGGCAACACCTATAATCGGCTTGTGCAGTTTGAGATGACTCGCATACGCTAATAATTGAGGAAGATGAAGATTGAACTGATGCTCGTCACTCTTCCCGTCTGTCTTATGATCAATAATCCAAAACCCTTCTTCGACCTCAACAAGCAAATCAACAATGCCACTAATAGTCGCCATGCTCTCAGTTTGTGCAAGCAACGGAAGTTCCGGCTGCATTGATATTGCGGCCAAATCTCTGTGTAACATGTTTGAGAAATCTTGAACTTGCTGAACCACCCTCTTCTTTAACCCATCGTTTTTTTCAAACACTTCAAGCTGGCCAAACAATCTGTCCTCAAGATCTGGATTGCTTAATAGAACCTGATAGATTAAATGGACCCATGTACCGATAGTAGAAGCTTGATGCTCAGATTCAATTAAGCCTAAATCCATTGGACTTTGATAATCGAATACTTCTACTGTTCTTTTTTCGTTGATGTCTTCTTTTTTAAATTGCGCATGATGTGACAATTCTGACGGGGATACCTGTGCAGGAATTGCTCTAGCCAGTGGTTTATAGTCAATGGCTGACCGACCAAAAATTATCTGACTATCCTCTAGACTAGGGAGCTCGGACTCGGAAGATGGAACTACTGCTTCCACAATCGTATCTTTCTCTAAATCGTCCAAGGACAAAAGCGCGATCATGCAATTATCTTTTCCGGGATTGTACCAGGGTAATATTAGCTGTTCTCTGGCCCTAGTCATCACGACATAAGTTAAATTGCGAAAGGTTTCTTGTTCGGCAGGAAGTAGCGCCTCTATTAACTTACTGCTTATATTCTCATCACTGAATTCAGTAAATATTTGCGTGTAAGCATTTTCCAACATGCTATCAACACTCGTCATTTCCTTATACTGAACCGAGATATTTGGAAGTCTAGGCTCCCTTGTCTCGTGCATGCCGAGTACAATAACTATTGGCCATTCCAAACCTTTAGATGCATGCCATGTTTTTAAAACGACGCCATGTTGGTTATCATTATCAACATGGGGCTGGGTATCAAAATCTTCTGCATTTTTTTCCACCCAAAGGATAAAGCTCGACAAGCCAGCGCCGTAAATACCCTGGGCTTGAAGCGTTTCGGGCTGTGTATCTTGAAAGGTTTCTCCGAGCTTAATTAGCTTTAGCAAATTGGCGCGCTGCTGCTGACCATCAGAATCACTACTTTTCTTTGAGAACCTATCCCAGAGAGATAGGGCATCAATGGCCGAGCGGATACTCTCAACCACTGTTGTATGCTTATTAGTTTTTCTTATTGCGTTTAACTTATCAACAAGAATCCCCGAAACCTTCCTGGGCTTATCTTGACTGATGTATGACTTCAATTCCGATTCTAGGCTGGCACCTTTGGACAAGGTCAAATTCAAGCTCAATAACGAATGCTGATCTCTAGGGTCAGCTAGACATTTTAGAGCATGTAATGCCCAAGAAACTGAATCTGATTCATACCAGCCTTTTTCCCTAATTTGGGACTGAATCCGAAACCTTCTCAGTGCAGAAGAAAAATTTTCTAGCCCACTATGAGTGGGTCCTAATACAGCAATATCATTGGGTCTAACAGCTCGCACTTGGCCAGTGATTTTATCTGTTATCAGGAGATCTGAATCGAGTATTTTCTTTATCTCGTTAACTATTACCAGATTGGAATCGCTGAGTATGCTGCTCTTGCCTTTGGCTCCCTGAGGGCTCCAATTATCGTCAGAAAAATTAATGACCTTAACCGGGTCTAAACTACTCTGAATATCGGATTTTGGCGTTAGCGGCGTATATGACTCACCATATAGACGCAGACCTACCTTGTTAATGTACCCCATCAATTCAGGAGTGCTGCGCCAGTTCTTATCAAGCTCAGATGAGTGTTCTTTATTATTGGCAATCAGATTGCTAAAAAGCCGGCTATCAGCTCCCTGAAACCCCATAATCGACTGCTTAATGTCACCTACAATCAGAGCAGGTATTCCTGCTTTAGCAATAGCCCAACGAAGAGAGAATTGTAAAGGGTTAGTGTCTTGAAATTCATCGATGATAATACAGTCAAAACAGTCTTTAACTTCTTTGAGCCAACGACCGTCTTGCATTAACAGAGATGCCAGATGCACCATGTCGCCAAAGTCCACAAGCCCGGTTTCATTCTTCTTCAACTGATAATGACCCAGTGTTTCAAAGGCACTCTCTAAAAGGATTTCGATATGCTCAAGAGCCTGATTTAGCGGCCCAGGATGAACAGATATTTTTTCAGCGGCATTCCAAATCGAAAATGCTAACGCTGCGTCTTCATGTACGTGATCGCCGGTTTTCTTGTTAAATATTTTCGGCGCTGTTTCAATTGGCTTTAAGTCAGACCATAAGCTCCAGTCACTAGAGATTAGCTTTTCCGTTGCGCAAAATATCGACTTAATAAAACCTCGTGTAGCACCATTAGATGCCCAGGCTTCTTCGAGTTCCTCTTGAGAGTACTTACCCTGTATAGCTTCAATAGATCGCCATAGAGATGAGTTTAACGTTTCCTCTTTAAACAGGTTATCGCCATATATTTGTTTAATGCTCACTTTCGCTTGTTCAATTAGTAACAGAATCTTGCTCGCGTCGCTTTTAGATCCAATGCTTACCAATTGCTTAATGACAGATAAAACCCTCGATTTAAAGACATCAACCGCATCGGTATATTCTTTGCCATTGTAACCACCCTTATACCCCCATCCGGACAGGTCATTGAGGATGGTAATTATTCTTTCTACTTCAGCTATTGATAGACTGACCAACACTTCCGTCTCGGAGTCAGTTAACTGCCTAGGTTTGGGTGAGCTTCCCGTCTCATATGAGAATCGCTCAATAAGCTCAAGGCCAAAACCATGGATAGTAGATATTTTTGACTGCTGAAGTAACAAAGACTCTTTGTAGAGCCCATCAGTTAATAAGGCCAACCTAATGCGCTCTTGAAGTTCATTTGCGGCGTTATTTGTGAATGTAACAGCCAATATCCTATCGGCCTTAACCTGTCCAGATTTGACCCATTCGGTAAGCGTCTTTTGTATATGGAATGTTTTCCCTGCGCCCGCCCCCGCTTTAATAAGATTGAGTGGAGCATACGCAGTAACTAGATCGTCAGAGGCTAAATTATTGACGTTATCTACATTAGGCATTAGCACTATCCTCCGAACGTTTCATGTGCAGGCTAACAAGCGAATTACCATCAATGGTGTATTCTGCGCTTACCCCGAGATCTTTCCACATCTTGGCATCTGCTGTTGTATTTAGACAAACAACACCTTTTTTAAGTTGTTTTATCCTCTCTTTAATAAGTGCTACAGCTTGAGCTGACTGCTCTATGAGACTGACATCCAGACGTGCTAGCTCAATACCATCAACGGTTTTTTGATCATCACTATCTAGCACAAGCGTCTTGTCATTTAGTGTGTAGTAGCCGCTATGTACAGCGCTAGAACCTATTTCATTTTGTTGGCTGTAGAGCTCTCTATAAATGAGAGTTTGTAGATCATAGCCGTTGTTTAAGCGTGTAATTCGATCTCTGGACTTTGATTTTTTATAGTCCAGAATAAGGTGGTTTTTCCCTCTTATTAGTACCGCATCAGCAAAGCCCTTTAGGTGCAGTCCCCACAGTGAACCTTCTAGCCTTTCTTCAGTTGAATGAAACTCCCATCCTTCCTCTTCACACCATTGTATGAATGGTATCAGTGCATGTTCTATTTCGTGCTTTAGCTGCGTTCTCTCTAATCGCCATCGCGGCTCCAGCAAGAACTCCGCATCTTGAATAAGTGCCTCCCTAAACAATTCGTCATAATTAGAATGCTCAAATTTACTAGTTGAATCAAAGTGCAGCTCAAACACTTTATGAGCAACTGTGCCTTTAAGCATCACGTTCAAATCTTGGATATCCCATGACATAGATTCCAGTCTTAAACGACTTAAAAGCCATGCTAGTGGCGATATCATTAAGGTCTCAAGACTACTAGGTGATTCGCGCCTCGGAGTTCCATCGCTGGCTGCGTTTAGCTTTATTAGGTCTATATCTAGTGCTAAATCTCTAATCTCAACTTCACCTGCCTCAATGACGCTTTCTGGGTCAGAGGTTTTGAAGAATGGCGATGGGTTAGTCATGCTGCCAATTGGTTGTATAAGCTCTTCAGAATTCACATTACTCACTTCCTGGAAGCAAATGGCCATATCCAATAACAGCTCGCTGGCCAATAATTTTTCACCTTCCATATCCTGTTGCGAAAGAACAAAAGTAATAGATTCACTACTCTGCGAAAGTAGCCTTTTTATACGCAACTCATAGTTGCTTATTTTATCTGTGGAGGTGTTAAGGAGAAGTCCTGTAGTTTCTTCGAGAGACACCAACTGACCAAGGTTAAAAACTCCACTTGAAGAATCTCGCACCTCGTAATTACCACGATTAAAACCAAGAATGAACAGGTGCTTTAATGGATGAAACAGCCATTCTGATTCGGTGAGCAATAAAATACCATTAGATACCAAACCTGAATTTTCCGGCTCAATTCTCATCGATTTCGGATTTAGCTGACTAATAAGAACACTGAGTGTAAGTTGAGCGTCTTTTTTGTATAACAAAGCCGACTCTCCTAATGACGAAATAACATCATGCAAGCCGGTCTTGGAGTAAATATTCCCTCTAGAAAGATATTCACAATCGTCTATCACCTCAACAAGCCAATCTTGCCATTTTTCTGGTGTCGGGTTTAAAAGAGTCTTTAGTATCGCAAGATCTTCATAACTCCCATCGATGACTTTCTCTTCAAGTCGATCGCTAAAACAGTCTTCAGCAATTTTTTGACCCCTAGCCAATGACCAAGGCATTAAAGGATTGGTTACTATTGCTGCCAAGCACATCGGTGGCACAGATGAATCATCCACAGTTTTCTTTGAATAATAAACAAGAAGATCCTTAATTAGCTGAATATCCCATTGAAAAGCTATTGAGGCGGCATGATGATTTGAGGTTAAAATACCCGACGCCTTTAGAAGCTTTGGAAGCGTTTCTAGATAATCATCGTGATCAGGGACAACCACGGCCATATCCTTGATATCAACACCTGAAGCCAACGCTTTTTGCACCATCCCAACCAGCACCTCGACTTCTTGAAGGCTATCCCTACAAGCCAACCAGCGAATGTGGCTTAGCTTATGCTGTTTACCCTGATGGGGAATATTGAAAATGTTTTGTGACAGATGTTTGATATCGTCGTTAATGCCAACAGAATTATAAATTGATGTCTTGAGCAAATTTGTTAGAGCATCACCGGAGCGATTACTCGTGTTCAATGCCAATAGTGACTCTATAAGTTCAACTTGCCATGCTTCGAAACAAAATAGCTCCGGAAGATGAATGAGCTGGATATAATCGACAGCCGTCAATTGCGAGGATGCTAGCCATTGTTTCGCTATCATCTGATCATGTGGCAGTACATGATCCATTCCTTCATGAAGCGCTGCAATATCATTAAAATAGTGTTCGACGCGATTTTTAGGTGTAGCGATTGGAGAGATTCTGTCGTTTAGACTTAGAACTGATAGGACATGTTTCAGGCTTGCTTCAACTTCAGCCAGGACAGCGGGCTCATCAACTTTAATACTGTCAACCCAAAATGAACTGGCCGAAACTACCATTTCCGCCTTCAATCTAGCACTGAAGTTATCTTCGAGCCTAGGTAATAACCACAGGGATTCAAGATTATCCAGTAAAGCGGGAAAGGTGCCCACTTTAACACCCACAATACCTTGAACAGCTAAAATGCTGCGAAACCAAGCCGCAGATAGACTGTCTGGCATCAGTACAAATTTCATATCGGATCCTTTTGACAATCGCTATGATGAACGCTATGAGCTTCTGTCTTTACGAAACCGATAACAACACGTCTATTCGGATTAGTTATACGATTACGTTTAAAAACTGCTTTAGATCTATCAGTATGATTACTGCTCGAACCGATTTTTTACCAACACTGTAACAATAGGATGCCAACACATTGCCCCTCAAAAACCCTTGCACCCTCCATTAATTGGTCCCCGCAATACAACAATACCTTCGGACATAAGCTATCAAAAAAAGATAAACTATATGTCGTTTTTGAAAATTTGAGCGGACCGCTAATAGCCTAGGACTTTTCTCAAACTAAAGATACTCCTACAATTTAGATGCCTCGGAAATAGAACTCTAACCGGCACAGATAAAGAGGACATCGGTACTCAGTGCCAATAGGTTGTTCTGGAGCTGACCTCAATTGTGGTTTATTTTTGTAAAGCCACAGTGATTTATGGCATTGAAGGCCCCGAATATATTGAGATTTACTTATCACGCATACCACCTCTTAACGTAGTGAAAACTAACAGTTTGGACTAGTCTGATTGGAGCTATCTATCATTTTTTGGCAATGTACAAATCAGTTAGTTGGCGAAGACCAGTATCACTTAGAGGTTTTACCACCCCGTTTGTTTCAAGTCTGCTTACAATTCCAAGAGCAATTTCATACTTGATTCGCAGATGAACTTGTAAAAGCGAGACTGAGACAGCCTGTTCCCGCACTATAAATTCTTTACCTTTTTCATATAAACGGTCGATTGTCGATTCACTTACAGGCTCCTGCATAAAGCTAATATCTCCATGGTTAGATTGATTTTCGAAGTCTGCCTAAAAAAAACTACCTTAACGGCCTTTAGCCGCGCCTAGCCTTTCACTAATTTCGTACAAATTTTTAATTTTTAACAAATACAACTAGTTACGGCCCTTACATTTCTATTTTCTTCCCGTTTTTCATCAAATAGCGCTGAAATTAGCCAGGAAAATATTGAGCCATGAAGGCCCAATTCTGCTTTTCATAAGATTCGTTTACCACTGATCGCAACTCTCATGTTTGTTATATGTATAGAAGTGCCAATCAAAACCCCTAATTTCGCATTTTCTATTTAACTACTTTAGCGCTCCTTCTGACGATAACCGGGAAGGTTAGGGCTCATAGACGCCAGTTAATCTCTAAAAGCTCTTCTTCGTGTAATAACAAAACACTCGGAGCACTCAAACGCAGATATGCGTTCACTGAAAACAACTTAAAAGAGATACCTATGAACAATTACAGAGATACCCCCCGACCAATCGAACAATATATCGAGAAATTACTTGAGCCAGCAAACAACAAAGGCGCTAACCACGATCCAGGCATTATTCAAACAGGGTTCGATGAGATTGATGAAATGTTTGAAGGATTCAAGCCGGGCGAATTAATATTAATTGCTGCGAGACCCAGTATGGGAAAGTCACTATTCATTCACAACATCTTAGCGAACCAAAAGCCTGATAAAAAACTGAGAGCCGTCTATATAGCAGGAACTCGATCAGGCCTTCGAATAGCAGAAGAGTTATTATCGAGCAAATCCGGCATCCAAAAAAATAGGATAGCTAAACGCGATTTTAATAGTGCTGAAACACAGAGCTTTCAGTCAGCTCGGATTGAACTACAAGATATGGAACTATACATTCACGAGTGCCTGTCCATTAGTGAGAAAGATATCTATGCAATGTCTATCCGCGCAAAAAAAGAAAAAGAAATAAACTTACTTATCATCAACAATCTGCAGAGCGTAAATTTAGAATATGCTTCCGCCCCCACTTCTGAGAACGCTGAAGCAATAGTCGCTGATTTAAAACTCTTAGCCGTTCTATTGGACATACCCGTCGTTGTTCTATCAAACATCGATAGGTATTTAGAGGAGCGGATAGAGAAACGTCCTACAGAACACGATATTAGAAGAACCATCGGTTCTTTGAATGACATTGATACAGTATTTTTGATATACAGGGATCACGTTTACAATGAGGATAGTCAAGATGCCGGATGCGCAGAAGTCACCAGGCTGTCCAAGGATAGCCGATTGAACTCAAGTATATTTCGGTTCAAATTTGATCCTAGCATTGCCAAATACACACCAAGTCAAGATTCGGGATATTAAGGATACTACATTGACTAGTGAGCTATGGTAGCCGGCTCTTCGATTTCCAGCTTCTCTTTCCCCACCTGCTAATCCGTTGCGCACGCCTATTTCAAAGCCTAGAATGTGCGGTTCAATTTATGATACTGGACCGACTAAGGTAATAGCTGACATTTCCCCTACTAATCAGAGCACTATGCTCTCAATCAGGATTGCGAGATTCTATGAAATACGAAAAGATAATTGACAAGATCAAAATAGGAAACATGAGTCGCGCACAACTCGTCAAGCTGAAACGTAATGTTAATGACAAATACACCAAGGGCGATTCAGATGCGAAACATGTCCTTGATGCAATCAACAATGCCACCCCTACCGATTCCTACATCCTATTCATGGGGTTTTGCCCCGACGCCGATTTTGATCAGCGACTTGACACCGAATGGAAAGAAAAGGGGATTTGTAGATTCGATTACTACGAAAGCAAGCGTCAAGTAGAGCAATTCAGCAGTATATGTAAAGGCGATTTGGTCGCGCTAAAAAAAATTGAGCAATTTGGTAAAACCATGAAATTGTATGGCCACGGGCGAGTGCGCGGAATAGCTTATGATGAA
>Ga0208413_1000492_pt1 | contig 29777 bp, 26 predicted proteins | sample AntAceMetag02UKD_FD_184761 | JGI IMG/M metagenome (GOLD analysis project Ga0208413, IMG submission 184761) | Saline lake microbial communities from Ace Lake, Antarctica - Antarctic Ace Lake Metagenome 02UKD (SPAdes) (version 2) | ecosystem: Environmental > Aquatic > Non-marine Saline and...
CAAACGCCACCGCAACGCCTAGCATGCAAACAGTGGCGTTGCCCCTGATGACTGGCTTGCCTGACTTCACCCCCTTGGTGGAAGCAGTGGGGCCGTCTGTAGTCAACATCCGCACTTTAGAAAATGCCAAGCCTCAAAGCAGCGGTGGCTCAGATGAGCAAATGCTCGAGTTTTTTAGGCGCTTTGGTATACCAGTGCCACCTGGTTTTGGTGGTAATCCCGATGGTGATGCGCCTAAAGACGGTGAGCAACGCCCTAGGGGTATTGGTTCAGGCTTTGTGCTGAGCGCGGACGGCTACATCATGACCAATGCCCACGTGGTGGACGGGGCAGACGAGGTGATCGTTACGATGCCCGACAAGCGGGAATTCAAGGCCAAAATCATTGGTGCTGACAAACGCACAGATGTGGCCGTTGTCAAAGTTGACGCGACAGATTTGGTGCCAGTGCAACTGGGTGACCCCGAGATGCTCAAAGTGGGCGCATGGGTCATGGCTATTGGCTCTCCATATGGCCTTGAGAACACGGTAACCGCAGGTATCGTGAGTGCCAAAGCCCGAGAAACAGGCGATTTTTTACCGTTCATCCAAACCGATGTGGCAATTAATCCTGGCAACTCAGGTGGTCCTCTCATCAACATGCGTGGTGAAGTAGTTGGTATCAACAGCCAAATTTACTCACGCTCTGGCGGATTTCAAGGTATTTCTTTTGCCATTCCCATTGACGAGGCTGTTCGCGTTTCAACACAGTTGCGCAGCCAAGGCTTCGTGACCCGCGGACGCATTGGCGTGAGCATTGCGAGTGTTGACAAAGAAACAGCAGAAGCGTTGGGTTTGGGCAAGCCGCGTGGCGCGTTGGTCAACGGTGTCGAGGCTGGCTCGCCTGCTGCCAAGGCTGGCTTGGAGCCCGGCGATGTCATCATCGAGTTTGAAGGCGTGGCTATTGAGAAGTCACTTGATTTGCCACGCGTGGTGGGTAACACCAAGCCAGGCACAACATCTCCTTTGACCGTTGTACGACAAGGCAAGGAGAAGAAGCTGACAATCACAGTAGGCGCTTTTGATCCCGAACCAATGACCACAGCCGAGGTGGTGCCAGAGCCGCAAACAGGTGAGCAGTTGCTCGCGCTTGGATTGAGTGTGCTGGAGTTGACCCCGCAAGACATGCGTGAACTCAAAATAGATGGTGGTGTCAAAGTAAAAGATGTGCAGGGTGCAGCAGCCCGAGCGGGGATGCGTCCAGACGATGTGATCTTGGCGGCAGCCAACACAAAGGTTGCTGACGTGAACGCGCTGAAGTTGCTGTTGGCTAAAACAGCGGATAAACCAGTGGTGAGTATTTTATTTAGGCGTGGGCAGTGGGTGCAATACGCTTTGCTGCGGCGCTAAACTGGCCAGCAATGGTGTCTTTATAGCCGTTGTCAAAACTTGTTTCGTCGATTTTTTTGCAGCGACAGGTCATGCAATCACGTGGCCTTGTTGTTTAATTGCTGTTGGTGTCTAAACAGTCGCATGGCTAGGGCTGCGTTTGTTTAAAACCTAAAACAACTAGAATAAGAGGTAAATTGCTTCTCATAACGTCTCTTTGATGGCTGGTTCAGCCACATTATGGAAGTCTGTGGTTTGGCCACGACGACATAAAAAATTTTATACATATGTCCCCCATAATTTTGTGGATAACATGTGCATAAGTCTGTTGATAACTTTGATGTGTAGGCGTGGTCTAGTAGGGTTTAATATCTGGAAACGCTTGTTTTCTGGGGTTTTTGCCTACAATGGTTATCCAATCAATCGCAGTTGCCACAGATTATTGGTTCAGGGCGCGTCACCACGATGCGCCCTTTTTTCATTCATTTCGTACAGGTGCATTGGCACTTGTAGATCACCTTTTTGTTGATGAAACACATTCGAAATTTCTCCATCATTGCGCACATCGATCACGGCAAGTCCACACTGGCCGATCGTATTATTCAACGTTGTGGTGGTCTGAGCGACAGAGAGATGAGCGCGCAAGTGCTGGACTCTATGGATATAGAAAAAGAGCGCGGCATCACCATCAAGGCTCAAACGGCGTCGTTGCAATACACAGCTCGTGATGGGCAGGTGTACAACTTCAACCTCATTGATACACCCGGGCACGTAGACTTTTCATACGAAGTTTCACGCTCACTGTCTGCATGTGAAGGAGCGCTGTTGGTGGTGGACGCCAGCCAAGGCGTCGAAGCGCAAACAGTGGCGAACTGTTACACCGCGTTGGACTTAGGCGTTGAGGTATTGCCTGTTCTCAACAAAATGGATTTGCCGCAAGCAGACCCCGATAACGCCAAGCTTGAGATTGAAGAAGTGATTGGTATTGATGCATCTGACGCCATTCCCTGTTCAGCTAAAACGGGCATGGGGATTGATGAGATCTTAGAAATGGTCGTTCTCAAGGTGCCCCCGCCAAAAGGAAACCCAGACGGCCCCGTGCGCGCCATGATTGTGGACAGTTGGTACGACACCTACGTGGGTGTTGTGATGCTCGTGCGGATGGTCGATGGCGAGTTAAAACGCGGTGAGCGGTTCAAGCTCATGGCCACAGATACCCAATACAACGCCGACAAGGTAGGTGTGTTTTCCCCCGGAGCCGTCGATCGCCCCTCTCTCAAGGCTGGTGAAGTGGGATTCATCATTGCGGGAATCAAAGAGCTGCGATCGGCCAAAGTAGGCGACACCGTTACAGTGGTGCGTACCGGCTCAGGCATGGGCGCTTTTACCGCCACGCAAGCCTTACCAGGTTTTAAGGAAGTGCAGCCGCAAGTGTTTGCAGGTTTGTTCCCAAGCGAGTCCAGTGAGTATGATTCTTTGCGCGATGCGCTAGAGAAACTACAACTCAACGACGCAGCCCTGCGCTACGAGCCAGAAGTGTCACAAGCTTTGGGCTTTGGTTTTCGATGCGGCTTCTTGGGTTTGCTGCACATGGAAATCGTGCAAGAGCGCTTGGAACGAGAGTTCGACCAAGACTTGATCACGACGGCACCAAGTGTGGTGTACCAAGTCCTCAAGGGTGATGGCGAAGTGGTGATGGTTGAGAACCCGTCCAAGATGCCAGAGGTTGGACAAATTCAAGAGATTCGTGAGCCTATCGTCACGGTTCATTTGTACATGCCACAAGACTCAGTGGGTGTTGTGATGACGCTGGCCAACCAAAAGCGCGGCATGCAAATCAACATGGCCTACCACGGCAAGCAAGTCATGTTGACCTACGAAATGCCACTGGGCGAGATCGTCTTGGACTTTTTTGACAGGCTCAAATCGGTCAGCCGTGGCTACGCTTCAATGGACTACGAGTTCAAAGAGTACAGAGCCAGCGATGTGGTGAAGGTAGACATCATGCTAAACGGCGAGCGTGTAGATGCCTTGGCCATCATTGTTCACCGTTCGCAATCTCAGCACCGCGGACGTGCGGTGGTGGGTAAGATGCGCGAAGCTATATCACGCCAAATGTTTGACGTGGCCATACAAGCGGCTATTGGTGGCAACATTATTGCCCGTGAAACAGTCAAAGCCATGCGCAAAAACGTGCTGGCCAAATGTTACGGTGGTGATATTTCACGTAAGCGCAAGCTGCTTGAAAAACAAAAAGCTGGTAAAAAACGTATGAAACAAATCGGCTCTGTTGAAGTGCCACAAGAAGCATTTTTAGCCATTTTGCGGGTGGACGACTGATGACAACTAACACTGGTGCCGTGGCAGGCGACAACCAACTCAATACCGCGATGTCTGGGATAACAGCATTGTTGCTGGCCGCTTTTGTGACCTATACGCTCATGTGGTATCTGGGCGCAGTGCTTGGCAACTTCGCGCTGGTTTTATTCATTGCAACCTCTGTCACAGGCGTGTACTGGGTGGGCGAGCGCTTGTATTTCTTACCAAAGCGCCGAACAGCGGCATGGCGCCTAACCCACAGTTTGACGCATCGCCGCGCGCAGTTGGCCGCCCAAGGTATTACAGATGTGGACACCGATTGGGACAACAGCGAGGCGTCGCAGCAGCTGTTGCGCCAACCTTGGTGGCTTGACTGGACTGCGGGCTTATTCCCCGTGCTCTTGGTGGTGTTCGTGTTGCGCTCGTTTTTGTTTGAGCCTTTCAAAATTCCATCTGGCTCTATGGTTCCAACGTTGCGTGTGGGCGACTTGATTTTGGTCAACAAGTTTCACTATGGTGTGCGCTTGCCTGTTCTCAACACAAAAGTGTTGTCAAACAATGAGCCAGCCCGTGGCGATGTCATGGTCTTTCGTTACCCACCTCAACCAAGTCTGGATTACATCAAGCGTGTGATTGGTTTGCCTGGTGATGAGGTGTCCTATCTCAACAAACAACTGAGACTCAACGGCGAGTTGGTTGCGCAGCAGGCATTGCCAGACTTTTTTGACAGCGATGACATGCGCTACAGCATGCAATTCGAAGCCAAGCTTGGCGGCAAGGAATTTAGATTTCTAAACGATGAAAATCGCCCAGCTTTTGTCCCGGGAGCCAGCCAATTTGAAGGCCGAGACAACTGCAATTACTCAGCCCAAGGTGTGGTGTGTACAGTCCCGCCAGGTCACTACTTCATGATGGGCGATAACCGAGACAATTCACTGGATTCGCGCTACTGGGGTTTCGTACCTGAGGAAAATATCGTGGGCCGTGCATTTTTCGTATGGATGAATTTCTCAGACCTCGGTCGTATTGGTGGCTTTGATTAAGCGCAGCGAAGCCACCCCCAACACTGCGTCTGACTTGGACAAGCTCCAGCGGGCAGTTGGTCATGAGTTTGCCAACCTTGGCTTGCTCAAGCAAGCACTCACGCACCGGTCTTTCAGTGCTGACCACTACGAGCGCTTGGAGTTTCTAGGTGATTCAGTGCTGAATTTAGCTGTCTCCGCCATGTTGTACGAGCGCTTAGGTGATTTGCCTGAGGGCGATTTATCGCGTGTCCGGGCCAATTTGGTGAAGCAAGACACGCTGGTGGTGTTGGCTGAGCGCCTACAGTTGTCCCCTTATTTGCGTTTAGGCGAAGGCGAGCACAAGAGCGGCGGGCGCTCGCGCCCGTCCATACTGGCTGACGCTGTGGAGGCGATTATTGGTGCCGTGTATATCGACGCTGGTTTTGAGCCAGCGCAAGTCTTTGTCAAACGGTTGTTTGCTGACATACCGCTGGGTGCCAACAAGGCGGCTATGCAAAAAGACGGTAAAACGGCCTTGCAAGAATGGCTGCAAGGTAGAAAAATGGCATTGCCAACGTACAAGGTTGAGCGTATTTTGGGTGAAGCCCATCAGCAAACATTCGAGGTGTCATGCGCGGTACCCCTGTTGAACTTGGTATCGCTTGGCAGCGGTACATCAAGGCGAATTGCCGAACAAGCTGCTGCCGACCTCATGCTGGCCCAACTGCTGGCTACACATTGATAAAAAAACATTCTGTGACTACTAAACCTAAAAAATCCACCCCAAAGCCGGCGTCAGTGCCCACTTCTGAGCAAACATTGGCGCCTGTTGATGCCAATTTAGAGGCGATGTTGCAAGGTGCATTGGGCGCACGTGCGTCCCACACAGAGTCTGATGCATCGCGCGAGCAGGCGCTTGTAGGTCCTAAGCGTTGCGGCACGATTGCCATTGTCGGACGTCCCAACGTTGGTAAGTCCACCTTGATTAACGCACTGGTGGGTCAAAAAGTCAGCATCACGTCGGGTAAGGCACAAACCACACGCCACCGGATCATGGGCATGCGCACTGTGGGTGCGACGCAGTTTGTGTTTGTGGACACCCCTGGTTTTCAAACCCGTCATGTCAACGCACTAAACCGCTCGCTGAACCGCACGGTGCTGGGTACTGTTTCCGACGTAGACTTGATCGTGTTTATGGTTGAGGCCAATCGATTTGGCGCAGAGGATGCCAATGTGTTGACGCACTTGCCTGCCAACATCCCCACTATTTTGTTGGCCAATAAACTCGACACTGTGCACCGTCGAGGTGATATTGCGCCTTGGCTGCAAAGCATGCAGGAGCACCACACCTATGCGGAGTATGTGCCGATGTCGGCCAAGGCCAACAAAGATGTCCAACGATTTTTTGGCATCTGCGAAAAGTACTTGCCTGAGCAAGAGTGGATGTACCCAGTCGACGAACTCACCGATAAAAGTGAGCGTTTTTTGGCCGCTGAAATTGTGCGCGAGAAACTCTTTCGCTTGATGGGCGACGAGCTGCCATACACGTCCACCGTCATCATTGACAAGTACGAAGAAGAGGGCAAATTGCGCCGTATTGCCGCAACCATTGTGGTGGAGCGAGACGGCCACAAGGGCATGGTCATTGGTGACAAGGGTGAAAAGCTTAAGCGCATTGGGACCGAAGCCCGTCAAGAGATTGAAAAACTCACTGGTGGCAAAGTGTTCTTGGAGTTGTGGGTCAAGGTGCGCTCTGGCTGGGCTGATGACGCGGCGCGCGTGCGCTCGTTTGGTTACGAGTAACGCTGTGAACGCCTAGTTCGCCATGGCGACCATTACACGTGTACAAGATCAAAGTGCTTTTGTGCTGCACCGCTATGACTGGAGCGAGTCCAGCCTGATACTGGAGGTGTGGACGCGCGACTTTGGCCGTATTGCTGTGGTGGCTAAGGGTGCCAAGAAACCGTCCTCACAGTTTCGTCCTATATTGTTGCCTTTGCAGGCCCTTAACATTGCGTGGCGAGGCGACAGCGAAGTGCGTACTTTGCGAGCGGCCACCTGGGTCGGTGGCTATGTCATGCCCACTGGTGAGGCGTTGTTGACCGGTCTGTACCTCAATGAGTTGTTGTTGCGTATGTTGGCACGCGACGATGCACACCCTAGGTTGTTTGACCTGTACGCACAAGCTACGCAAGCGCTGGCCGCTTGTGACACGCAAACTTCTAACTTGGCCTTGTTGGTGCGTTGTTTTGAGTTATTTTTGCTGCGCGAGTTGGGTGTGCTGCCTGACTTGTCTATTGAAGGCGCAAGTTTATCGCCGGTGCAGCCCAATGCGTTGTACACCTTGCACCCAGAAATGGGCTTGTTAGCAGTTGACCCAGTTGATACAAACAACCAAGCTATAACGGGTGCACAGTGGTTGTTGATGTACCAAGCAGCGCAAGCGCCTAGCACCGATGGCTCTGCCCATTACGAGTGGCAACAGGTCATGCAGGCTTGTACTGGTTTGTCAGCCAAATTGCGCGGGCAGCTGCGGTTGTTGCTTCAGTCACACAGTGGTGTTCGTGTGTTTAAAACACGCCAAATGTGGCTGGATGTGAATGCCATGGGCAATCAAAGTTTGGGGCCAGTCGCAGTCCCCGTGGGCGTGATTGCCTTGTAAGTATCTGTCTGTTTTCGGGCGACAATAGATTGTTTAATTTTTTAGGTGTTACCAGTGTCTACTGTGCATTCGTCACATACTGCGTTGTCTGTCAACGTGAACAAAGTTGCTTTGCTACGCAATACGCGTCACTTGGGTACGCCAAGCGTTGTGCGTGCAGCCACCTTGTGCTTACAAGCCGGGGCAAGCGGCATAACGGTTCACCCGCGCCCCGATGAGCGTCATATTCGGGCCAACGATGTGCACGAATTGGCACAATTACTCCAAACCTACCCACACGCTGAGTACAACATTGAAGGCAACCCATTTCACAATTTAATGGGTTTTGTTGAGGCCATACGTCCTGCTCAATGCACTTTGGTACCCGATAGCAGTGATCAATTCACCTCAGACCAAGGCTGGCATTTCCCTCAAGACGCGGCACGGTTAAAGCCAATCGTGGAGCAGTTAAATGCATGGGGCGTGCGTGTGAGTTTGTTCATGGACCCAACGCCTGAGGCCATGACTGCAGTTGCTGCGTTGGGTGCGCAGCGTGTGGAGCTGTATACCGAGACCTATGCCAGTGCCTACGGCACCGCAACGCAGTCAGCGGTCACTGCGCAATTTACACAAACCGCCAAGGCGGCTCTTCAGGCAGGCATGCAAGTCAATGCTGGTCACGACTTGAACCTCGTTAATCTTGCGCATTTTTTGCAACAGTTGCCACAAGTGGTCGAGGTATCAATTGGCCACGCCCTGATCGGTGATGCGCTTGAAATGGGTTACCACGCCACTGTTAAAGCCTACTTGGCATCTATTGAACAGGCCAATTCAGGGCAAGCGCAATGATCGTAGGTGTTGGCGTTGATATTTGCGAGGTCTCTCGCATTGAGCAGGCTTTGGTGCGCCACGGCGAGCGCTTTGCGCGCAAAGTGCTAGGCCCTCAAGAGCAATTGGTGTGGCAGGCAAGGACTGCACGCTTGAGCGACCGCGGCATGCGCTTTGTGGCCACCCGTTTTTCGGCCAAAGAAGCCTTCAGCAAAGCGATTGGCCTGGGCATGCGCATGCCCATGACATGGCGCAATTGTGAAATATTAAACAGCGCCAGCGGCCAACCTTATATTGTGCTCAGTGGCGAGTTGGCAGCGTGGTTTGCGGCTAAAAACTGGCGTGCACATGTCAGCTTGAGTGATGAGTCGGCCTATGCCACCAGCCATGTTGTAGTTGAAACCATATAAAATTTATTTACCATGACACCTCACGCTCCTGTCATCATTGACGTCGCTGGTACAACGCTGCAAGCGGTGGACATGCCGCGCCTGAAGCACCCCTTGGTTGGCGGTGTTATTTTGTTTGGCCGCAACTGGTCTGACCGCGCTGCGCTGACCAAGCTGTGCGCCCAGATCAAGGCGGTCCGCGCGGACTTGTTAATTTGCGTCGACCACGAGGGTGGTCGTGTGCAGCGATTCAAGCGTGATGGCTTTACCCATATACCGGCCATGCGTGCCTTGGGCGAATTGTGGTGTGACCTTGGACGCGATGGCGACGCAGCGGGCGCTGCGTTAAAGGCCATGAACGCCGCCAGTGCTTGTGGCTATGTCTTAGGTGCTGAGTTGCGTGCCTGCGGTGTGGACTTTAGCTTCACGCCCATACTGGATTTGGACTACGGCAATAGCCAAGTCATTGGTGACAGAGCCTTCAGTGCATCTGCCCACGTAACAGCAGCCTTGGCTAAAAGCGTCATGCATGGTTTGCTGCAAGCTGGAATGGCCAATTGCGGCAAGCACTTTCCTGGGCATGGCTTTGTGGCGGCTGACTCGCACAGCGACATACCAGTCGACAAACGCAGTTTAAAAGCGATTTTGCGTGACGATGCCATGCCCTATGCATGGCTGAATGCCACGCTCACCAGCGTGATGCCAGCGCATGTCGTCTACGCCAAAGTGGACAGCCGTCCAGCTGGCTTTTCTGCCAGGTGGCTGCAAGATATTTTGCGAGGTCAATTGGGCTTTCAAGGTGCGGTCTTCAGCGACGACTTGAGCATGGCTGGCGCGCGTCAGATTGATGGGCAGCAAGTTGACGCTACCGCCGCAGCTGTGGCGGCGCTCAACGCAGGGTGTGATCTGGTGATGCTGTGCAACCAATGCGAAGTCGACAATGGGCAACCCATTGACGACTTGCTGGCAGGCCTGACCCAAGCTGTGCTGAAACACCAATGGCTTGCCAATGAGACCAGTGAACAGCGTCGCTTAAAGTTGCTGCCACTGGGCAAGGCGATGTTGTGGGATGAGCTCATGACCGATAACAATTACATGCATGCTATGGGTTTGTTGCCATAAGCTGTACCAAGCCTGACCGATATGTTTTCTAAAAAGAACGGCTGGTGGGCTGTACGTTGGCATTTGAAAGACGCGGTTACAACTCTTCCACACGCCTAGCTGGAAAAGTTTCCCAGCCTTGGCAACCAGGGCACTGCCAAAAATACGTTTTGGCCTCAAAACCGCAAGCTGCGCAGCGGTAACGGGTGAGTGGCGCAGCTGCCTTTGTAATCGCCGAAGTCATGGCTTTGGTTAGTGCTTCAGTCGTCTCTGTGTGGGTCCTGTTGTTGTCTGCTAAGACATAGGCCACTGCGGCCAATGAGGCCTGTCTGTTCAAGTGTGACTCAAAGAGGGCTGTTGTTGCTTGGGGTTGCAACGCGGACATGGCCTGTGTCACGTCTATGCTCGGCGCCACATTGTCTGCAAACTGCAGCAACGCCAAGACCCTGTCCTGTGCCTGGCACTTGTTGGCCAACTGTACAAGCTGGGTGCACAACAACGGCACGATGTGAGGTGTTGCGTTGGCTAAATTAAGCAACAAGGTCAGCGCTTTGTCGTCATCACCAGCAGCTGCATACACGTTGGCAAGCGCGATACTGGGCCTAGCCGCCTGAGGCGACAGGGTCTTGGCAATCTCTAAATGCTGTTTCGCTTGATCGGGTTGGCTGGTGTGTAGAGCCTGCGCTGCTAGCTCGCAGTGGTAGTGAGCGCTGCGACTTTGAAAGCTGCCGCGGTTGCCGCCTTCTAGCTTGCTGGCGGTGTCAATGGCTTGCACCCAATCGCGGCTGCGTTCAAATATAGTCAGCAGCGCCAATTGAGCCTCTGTTGCGTAAGGCGTGCCGTCCAGTTTACGCAGCGCACTTTCGGCCCTATCTAGTAAGCCAGCCTTTAAAAAGTCCATGGCCAAACCATGTTGTGCGCGTTGACGGTCGGCTTGACTGAGATCACTGCGTGCCAACAAATGCTCATGCACACGAACGGCGCGGTCGTAATCGCCACGTCTGCGAAACAGGTTGCCCAGCGCGAAGTGCAGCTCGCTGGTTTCAGGGTCGTGTTGAACGGCTTCTATAAATGCATCAATGGCTTGGTCTTGCTGCTCGTTCAGTAGAAAGTTGAGCCCTCGGAAATAGGCTTTTGGGGCCTGCTGCTCAGACCTGCGCCATTGCCTCACATCCAAACGGGATGCCAGCCAGCCACAGGTGAATGTGAGCGGCAAAGCCCACAGCAGTGTGGTGGCATCAAACGCCCAGTTCATCGCTGTTGCTGCCCCGTAGTGCGTTGTTTGGCTTGGTTAAAGCGTTGCTGTTGCTGGTGTTGGTGTTGCCGGAGGGGGCAGCAGATTGGCCCTGCGATGTGGTGTGAAGCTTGAGTTGCTGCTTGGCCAGTTTGCGCGCACGGAGCCACGGCGGCAGCATCGCCAGCACACCAAACAGTGTTCCCAGTACAAAAGCACCTGCGATGGCCCACACCAGAGGTGTTTGTAAAGTCGAACCCGGGAGCAGGAACACATTGACCACGTGTTGGTTGTTAAGGGCAAAAGCCAACACAACTAAAAACACAGCAATACGGACAAACCAAAAAATCATTCTCATATGAGCTTTCACTAAAAGGGGTGTGCTGTGGCGATGTCATATTAGCAAACATCCCTAAATACTTTAGTGTTCTATTCTAGGTCTGTGTGGCCCCAACGCACGTGTATTGGGTGGGATGTTTTAAAGCGTGTCTTGAGCGGGTATATCGACAGCCACGCGCAAGCCTTTGCCTGGTTTGAAATGTGGGACGCGTTTTTCGGGAATATCAACACGCTCACCTGAGCGTGGATTGCGTCCAATGCGAGCCGGTCTGTGGTTGACAGTAAAGCTGCCAAAACCACGTATTTCAATGCGGTGGCCTTTCACCATGGCTTCGCCCATGGCATCTAGCATGGTGCGTACGGCCTGTTCGGCATCACGATGAGCCAGCTGGCTGAAACGTTCAGCCAGTGCATCAACCAAATCGCTGCGTGTCATAAAGGGTTGCTCTGATCTTATATTTTTTATGGGGGCTTGAAACAACAAGGAGACAAAAAAGCCCGCGAGGTTGGCGCTGGTGCGTCAGACTTCGCGGGCTTCGTAGCTCAGTTGCTGACGCGATTAGCTGTTGTCGCCACCGTCCAACTTGGCGCGCAACAAAGCGCCCAAACTGGTGGTGCCTGCACCAGCAGAAGACTGCTGTGTCAGGGTGCTCATGGCTTCTTGCTGGTCAGCTTGGTCTTTGGCGCGAATCGACAACTGGATGTTGCGGGTCTTGCGATCCACGTTCACCACCACAGCCGTGATTTCGTCACCTTCTTTGAGCATGGTGCGCGCATCTTCAACGCGTTCAGCGCTGATTTCGCTGGCGCGCAAGTAGCCCACCAAGTCGTCACCCAAGTCAATCTCTGCGCCTTTGGCGTCAACCGTCTTGACCTTACCGGTAACGATTTGACCCTTGTCGTTCACAGATGTGAAGGTTGTGAAACTGTCGTCGTCGAGTTGCTTGATGCCTAAGCTGATACGCTCGCGCTCAACATCAATGGCCAACACAACGGCTTCAACTTCTTGACCCTTCTTGAAGTTGCGAACAGCAGCTTCGCCTGGCTCTGTCCATGACAGGTCAGACAGGTGAACCAAACCGTCGATGCCTGAGGCCAAGCCCAAGAACACACCGAAGTCGGTGATGGACTTGATCGGGCCTTTAACGCGGTCACCGCGCTTCACGGTGGTGGCGAAATCTTCCCACGGGTTGGCACGGCATTGCTTCATACCCAAGCTGATGCGGCGCTTGTCTTCATCGATGTCAAGCACCATGACTTCGACTTCGTCACCCAAGGCAACAATCTTGGATGGGGCAACGTTTTTGTTGGTCCAATCCATTTCGGACACGTGCACCAAACCTTCGATGCCTGGCTCGAGTTCCACAAACGCGCCGTAATCGGCAATGTTGGTGACCTTGCCAAACAAGCGGGTGCTTTGTGGGTAGCGGCGAGCAACGCCCATCCATGGGTCATCACCCATTTGCTTCAAGCCCAATGAAACGCGGTGCTTTTCAGCATCGAACTTCAACACTTTTGCAGAAATTTCTTGTCCAGCTTGCACCACTTCGCTTGGGTGACGCACACGACGCCATGCCATATCGGTGATGTGCAGCAAACCGTCGATGCCGCCCAAGTCCACGAACGCGCCGTATTCGGTGATGTTTTTAACAACACCGGTAACGATAACGCCTTCTTTCAAGGTTTCCATCAGCTTGGCGCGCTCTTCGCCCATGCTGACCTCGACCACAGCGCGACGCGACAACACAACGTTGTTGCGCTTGCGGTCAAGCTTGATGACCTTGAATTCCATGGTCTTGTTTTCGTAAGGCGTGAGGTCTTTGGTGGGACGCATGTCGACCAAAGAACCTGGCAAAAAGGCGCGGATGCCGTTGACCAACACGGTCAGGCCGCCTTTGACTTTGCCAGTGGTGGTGCCGGTGACAAATTCGCCAGACTCCAACGCTTTTTCCAAAGACATCCATGAGGCCAAACGCTTGGCCTTGTCACGTGACAACAGTGTGTCGCCGTAGCCGTTTTCAACAGCATCGATAGCTACAGAGACAAAATCACCGACTTGAACTTCAAGTTCGCCCAAGTCATTTTTAAATTCTTCTAGGGGCACGTATGCCTCAGACTTCAAGCCAGCATTCACAACCACGTGGTTGTGATCAATGCGTACGACTTCGGCAGAGATCACCTCGCCAACGCGCATTTCAGCACGTTGCAATGACTCTTCAAATAGGGCGGCAAAAGATTCAGACATTAAGTTTCCTAAACTGCATCAGCACAGCAATGATGGGCACGCAAACGTGCATCAGTGGTGAAAAATGACAGCGTTTTATTGCAGCAAAGCTGCGGGGTTAAGTTAAGTATCCCGCTTCGAGGTGCGCCACAGTGGGCACAGATCGCACGATTTGGGGCTTGAAAAAAGCATTGCTTGTGGTGGTAACACCACTTACGACGCTTGCTTGCCTTGCCACCATGCCAGCACTTGTAGAACCGATTGCTCGATAGTCACACCAGTGTTGTCCAGCAGCAGGGCATCTTCGGCAGGTTTCAAAGGCGCATGCGCACGGTTCATATCGCGCGCATCACGTTCTTTTAAATCTGCCAAAAGGATGTCGATATTAGCAGAATTTCCTTTAGAAATCAATTGTTTGTAACGGCGTTGAGCCCTTTGTTCGGCGCTTGCAGTTAAAAACACCTTCAATGGCGCATCTGGAAAAATAACTGTGCCCATGTCGCGCCCATCGGCTACCAAACCAGGGGCCTTGGCAAAGCCTTGTTGTAGGGCCGTGAGCGCGTCTCGCACTGGCTGTAATGCCGATACGCGCGAAGCAGTCATTCCAGCGGCTTCTGTGCGGATGGCGGCACTCACATCAGCGCCGTCAAGGTAAACAGCGTGTGCATCAAACCGCACCTGCATGGCCGCTGCCAGCGTGCCAACGGCTTGGGCATGCGCAGGCTGCGCCAATGCTTCTGCGCTGGTTGACAGATGGGCTAGGTCTGCCGCCACGCCTACCAAGCGGTACAGCGCGCCCGAGTCTAGCCATGCATAGCCCAAGGCTTGTGCCACCAATTGCGACAGCGTGCCCTTGCCAGAAGCGGTGGGGCCGTCGATGCAAATAACCGGCACCCGCCCAGCCACTGGGGTGCTCAAGGCAAACATGGCCTCAAAGTAATCGGGAAAGGTTTTAGCCACACAGTGTGGCTCGTTGATGCGCGTGGACAATTGCTTGGGGTTGAACGCCGCCAGCGACAAGCACATGGCCATTCGGTGGTCGTCATACGTCGCAATGGGCGCAGTGGTCCAGGCATCCGTGGAGGCCGGTGGCGTGATGCTGATGTAGTCATCGCCCTCGTCAACAGTTGCACCCAGTTTACGCAGCTCGGCAGACATGGCATGCAGGCGGTCGGTTTCTTTGACTCGCCAACTCGCGATGTTGCGCAGTGTGGTCGTGCCGCGCGCGTACAAGGCCATGACGGCCAAGGTCATGGCCGCGTCGGGTATGTGGTTGCAATCAAGGTCTATGGCGATCAGTGGCCATGCGCCGCGTTGAATGTGTAGCCCGTTGGCGGTGCCGCTGACCTGTGCGCCCATGGCTTGCGCGGCCTCAACAAAGCGAATGTCACCTTGTATGGAGTCCAGTCCAACACCTTGAACTGTGATGCCTTGATCGCTGGGTGCAATGGCTCCCAAGGCAATGAAGTAGCTGGCCGATGATGCATCGGCTTCAACATATATGCTGCCGGGTGACTGGTAGCGTGCGCCCGCTTGAATGGTGAAACGTTGCCACCCATCGCGTTGCACGTTCACGCCAAAGCGCGCCAGCAACTGGACAGTAATGTCAATGTAGGGTTTGGAAATAAGCTCGCCCATCACCTCAATCACGGTATCTTGCTCGGCCACCAGCGGCAATGCCATCAGCAGGGCCGTTAGAAATTGGCTGGACACATCGCCGCGTACCTGAATGGGTTTGGACAAGTCCAGGGTGTGTGGCGCACCGTCACCCAGCTGCAGTGGGGGAAAGCCCGGCTTGCCAAGGTCAGTGACCACACCGCCAATGGCGCGTAAAGCGTTCACCAAGTCACCAATGGGGCGCTCGTGCATGCGCGCCACGCCAGACAACTCAAAGCTGGCACCCTGCGTGGTGGCCAGCACCGTGAGTGCGGCGCACAGCGGTCGAATGGCGGTACCGGCATTGCCTAAAAACAGCTTGGCTTCTTTGGTGATGAGTTTGCCCGCCATGCCGCCAATGCGCACATGGTTGGTAGACACGTACTCAACGCTGCAGCCTAAAGTCTTTAAAGCCTCAAGCATGACGTGGGTGTCGTCTGAGGCCAGCAAGTCATAGATGTCGGTATGGCCTTGGCTCAAGGCGGCCAACAGCAACACGCGGTTAGAAATACTTTTTGAGCCCGGCAGTTGAACGGTACCGCCTGCGCTGGCCAGAGGGGGAAGGTCTAAAAAAGCGGTGTTGAACATGTTGTGGTGGTTGAAGATGCAAAAAAAGCAGCTGCACGCTCCCCAGACTACTAAATTGATTAGGAAACTTAAGGGTGCGCTTTAGTCAGGCCTGTTGGGTTGCCAGTTTGTCCGCCTGGCGCTGGCCTGAGCGATGTTGTCGTACAGCGCTTGGTGGTTGTGATCAGCTTGGTTGCCATCGCTTGCGTCGCTCACCTGGACTTGTACCAAGGATTTCAAATGCGCCAGCGCCATTTCAAATTGCGCCAACTGCGCCAACAATGGTTCACGGTTGGCAACAAAAATATCGCGCCACACATCTGGGCTGCTGGCGGCTATGCGCGTGAAGTCTCTAAAACCAGGGCCTGCCAAAGCGAGGGTTTGGTCGTCAGCCACACCATTCATATACGCAAACGCCAAGAGGTGCGGCAAATGGCTTACAGCTGCAAACACGCGGTCGTGCTCAGTCGCATCCATGGTGTGTACATGGGCGCCGCAGGCTGCCCACAACGCATCCGCTCGTTCGAGAGCCGCTGCGTGTGTGACCGCAGTGGGCGTCAGTATCACGCGGTGGTGCTTATACAGCGCGGCAGTTGCATGTGCCACGCCCGAGCACTCTTTGCCGGCTATCGGGTGGGCCGCTACAAAATTGGGCAAATGCTTGCCCAGTGTGGCCTGAGCCATGGCCACAACATCAGCCTTGGTAGAGCCCACATCCATCACCAAAGCACCTTGTTGTAGGTGCGGTGCAATGTGTTGCAACGTGCTGTGTATGGCACCAACAGGCACACCCAGCAGAACCACATCGGCGCTGGCAACGCTGGCCGCCATGTCGGTGCTGGCGTGCTCAATCACGCCCATGGTCTTGGCAGTTTGCAAGCTGCTTAGCTGTCTCCCAACACCGGTGACGACCAAGTGTGGCATCACGGCTTTGAGTGCCAGTGCGAACGAGCCGCCTATCAGGCCACAGCCAATGACAGTCAGTGAGCGGATGTCCGCTTGCTTCATGACACAGGCCTCATGTATCGGCGCCAGGATAGGTGCCCAACACTTTGTAAAACGCGCACAAGGACTTCAAAGCCTCCAGCGCTTGCTGCATGCGCGGCTCTGAGGGGTGTCCCACCAAATCGATGAAGAAGGTGTATTCCCACTGGCCTTGGCGTGCAGGGCGCGACTCGAACCGTGTCATGGAGACACCGTGTTGCTTGAGCGGCACCAGCAGGTCATGCAGCGCGCCAGGGCGGTTGGTAACAGAGACCGCCAAGCTGGTGCAGTCGGTGCCAGAGGCAGCGGGGGCCTCTAAGGTTGTGGGCAAGCAAATAACGGCAAACCGTGTGCGGTTGTGCGCATCGTCTTGTATGGCGTGTGCCGCAATGTGCAAGCCGTATTGGCTGGCTGCGCGTTCGCTGGCAATGGCCGCCCAGCTTGGGTTGCCTGTGGCCAAGCGCGCGCCTTCTGCGTTGCTGGCAACAGCGCGACGTTCAACGTTGGGCAGGTGTTTGGTGAGCCAGTCTTGGCACTGCGCCAAGGCTTGCGGATGGGCCAGCACCACGTCTATGCCGTCTCTGTGGTTGTCGCTACGCAGCAAATGGTGTCTGACCAACAAGGAGGTTTCACCAATGATGTGCGCAGGCGAATGCAGCAGCAAGTCCAGTGAGCGGGTGACCACGCCTTCTGTGGAATTTTCAATAGGCACCACGCCAAAGTCTGCTGTGCCAGCGGCAGTGGCGCGAAACACCTCGTCTATGGAGGCGCAAGGTAATTCGTTGATGCTGGTGCCAAAAAATGACAAAGCGGCCTGTTGGCTGAAGGTGCCAACTGGTCCTAAAAATGCAATTCTTTGCGGCGCCTCTAGCGCGCGACAAGCCGACATGACTTCGCGCCAAATATGACCAATGCTTTCAGGCTTGATAAGGCCTGTATTGGTGTCTTGCAAATGTTTAATAACTTGCGCTTCGCGGTCAGGGCGAAACACGGCAGAGCCATCTAGCTTTTTGAGTTCACCCACTTCATGCGCACACTGCGCACGGGCATTGAGCAGGTCCAAAATTTGTTGGTCTAAGGCGTCAATGGATGCGCGCAATTGAGGCAAGGTTTTCATGTGCGTGTGTCAGGCGTGTTGTTGTTCGAACTGCTGCATAAACGCCACCAAGGCTTGAACGCCTGCCAACGGCATGGCGTTGTATATGCTGGCGCGCATGCCGCCAACCGACTTGTGGCCTTTAAGTTGCAATAAGCCAGCAGTTTTTGCTTGCGCTAAAAACGCATCGTTCAACGCCTCAGTGGCCAATTTGAATGGCACATTCATGCGCGAGCGCCAAGCCACATCAATGTCGTTGCTGTAAAAAGATGAGACGTCAATGGCTTGGTACAGCGTGTTGGCTTTGACCAAGTTGTTGGCTTCAATGGCGGCCAATCCGCCTTGGCTCTTCAGCCACTCAAACACCAACCCCACGATGTAGATAGCGTTGGTCGGTGGGGTGTTGAACATGGAGTTGTTGGCCGCAATGGTCTTGTACTCGAATGCTGATGGGCAAATCGCCATGGCCCGATCAGTGAGGTCTTGGCGCACAAAGGCCAATGTCACGCCAGCTGGGCCTAAGTTTTTTTGCGCGCCAGCAAATGCCAGGCCAATTTTGTGCCACTCGATGCTGCGTGACGCGATGTGGCTTGAGCAGTCAACCACCAGCGGTGCGTCAATACCCAATGCACTTAAGTCAGGTAGGGTTGAAAACTCAACGCCGTCAATGGTCTCGTTGCTGCACAGGTGCACGTAGTCAGTCTGCTGGCGCAGCTGCCAGTCTGTTGGGTCAGCAACAGTTTTGAACTGTGTTGACTTGCCGTTAAACGCGGCATGGACATCGCCATAGCGTTGGGCCTCTACACTTGATTTGTGACTCCAGCTGCCTGAGACCACGAAGTCAGCTTTGGGTGCGCCGATCGCTTTTGGCTTGCCCAGTAAGTTCATGGGCGCGATGGCGTTGTGCGCCAAACCACCACCTTGCATGAACAAAATGTCAAAGTTGGCGGGTACGCCCAGCACCTCTCGTACATCGGCCAATGTGCGTTCTAAGATATCTCCAAATGCCGCACCGCGGTGGCTCATCTCCATGACGCCCATGCCTGTGCCGTGCCAATTGGCAACATCACTGCCAGCGCGCAACAGCACCTCTAAGGGCATAGTGGCTGGACCAGCTGAGAAATTGAAAGGGCGCTGGTTGCTCAAGGCGTGTTACTCCGCTGGGGTTTCGTCGCTGTCAGTGGCCTGGTCAGGCGCATCGGTGGGGCCATCTCCATCAACCTGTGTGTCAGTCGCAGTGCCTGTGTCTATGTCGCCATCGACACCTTCTTCGACGACAGCCTCTAGGTCGCGCTCGGCGATGCGTTGCATGCCAGACAGCTGGCTGCCCTCGTCTAGTGCAATCAAGGTGACGCCTTGTGTGGCCCTGCCCATTTCACGCACCTCGGCCACGCGCGTTCGCACCAGCACGCCTGTGTCGGTGATGAGCATGATCTCGTCTTCGGTGTGCACCAGCGTTGCAGCAACCACTTTGCCGTTGCGCCCGCTTTGCTGAATAGCAATCATGCCTTTTGTGCCACGGCCATGGCGGGTGTATTCCTCAATGGGCGTGCGCTTGCCGTAGCCGTTTTCTGTGGCTGTGAGCACGCTGGTGGGGTAGGCGCCGCCTTCGCTGTCAACTTGGGTCACGTCACTCGGTGAGACCAACATGGCGATGACATTTTGCGATTCCTCAAGGTTCATACCGCGCACACCGCGCGCGTTACGTCCCATTGGCCTGACATCGTTTTCATCAAAGCGCACGGCCTTGCCGCCGTCTGAGAACAGCATGACGTCGTGGTTGCCTTTGGTAAGGGCTGCGCCAATCAGGTAGTCGTTGTCGTCCAAGGCCACAGCAATAATGCCGGCCTTGCGCGGGTTAGAAAAGTCAGTGAGTGCGGTTTTTTTGACCGTGCCCATGCTGGTAGCCATGAATACAAAGTTGTTTTCAGGGAAGCTGCGGTTGTCACCGGTCAGCGGCAGCACCACGTTGATCTTCTCGCCTTCTTGCAGCGGGAACATGTTGACAATGGGGCGGCCACGTGAGTTGCGTGAGCCCGAAGGCACTTCCCACACCTTGAGCCAGTAAACACGGCCGCGGTTGGAGAAGCACAGAATGTAGTCGTGGGTGTTGGCTATAAAGAGCTGGTCAATCCAGTCGTCCACTTTGGTGGCCGCCGCCATCTTGCCGCGCCCACCACGTTTTTGCGCGCGGTACTCAGACAGGGGCTGGCTCTTGATGTAGCCAGTGTGTGACAACGTGACCACCATGTTCTCTGGTGTGATCAGGTCTTCAGTGGCCAACTCTAGGGCGTTGTATTCAATCTCAGAGCGGCGTGCACCAATTTTGGTTTGGCCAAATTCGGTTTTGATGGCCGTGAGCTCTTCGCCCACAATGGTGCTGACACGGTTGGGCTTGGACAAGATATCCAATAAATCGTCAATTTCGGCAATAACGCCCTTGTACTCGCTGACAATTTTGTCTTGCTCCAGACCTGTCAAGCGCTGCAAGCGCATTTGCAAAATTTCTTGCGCTTGCGTTTCGGACAACCGGTACAGACCGTCAGCACCCATGCCAACGTTGCGGTCAACACCCTCAGGGCGGTAGTCGTCTGCATTCACGGTAACGCCGTCGGCGCGCGAACGCGTCAGCATCTCGCGCACCAGTTTGCTGTCCCATGAGCGAGTCAACAGCTCTGCTTTGGCCACAGGCGGTGTGGGCGCGTTGCGAATAATGGCAATAAATTCATCGATGTTGGCCAGTGCAACGGCCAAGCCTTCCAGCACGTGGCCACGTTCGCGCGCCTTGCGCAGTGTGAACACGGTGCGGCGCGTCACCACTTCGCGACGGTGCTGCAAAAAGATAACAATGAGGTCTTTGAGGTTGCACAGCTTAGGCTGGCCATTCACCAAAGCCACCATATTGATGCCGAAGGTGTCTTGCAGCTGTGTTTGCTTGTACAAGTTGTTGAGTACCACTTCGGGTACCTCGCCGCGCTTGAGCTCAATCACCACACGCATGCCAGACTTGTCTGACTCGTCTTGAATGTGGCTGATGCCTTCAATCTTCTTTTCTGTGACCAGCTCTGCGATGCGTTCGAGCAGGGTTTTTTTGTTGACCTGGTAGGGCAGCTCGTCAACAATGATGGACTCACGCTGGCCTTTGTCAATGTCTTCGAAGTGGCAGCGTGCACGCATGATCACCTTGCCGCGTCCAGTGCGGTAGCCTTCTTTAACGCCGCTGATGCCGTGAATAATGCCGGCTGTTGGAAAGTCGGGCGCTGGGATGATGTCTATCAAGTCTTCAACCGTCGCCTCTGGGTTGTGCAACATGTGCATACAAGCGTCAACGACTTCGTTTAAGTTGTGCGGCGGAATGTTGGTGGCCATTCCCACCGCAATGCCAGCTGATCCGTTGACCAACAAGTTGGGCAAGCGTGAAGGCATGACCAAGGGTTCGCGCTCTGAGTTGTCGTAGTTGGGACCGAAGTCAACCGTGTCTTTGTCCAAGTCATCCAGCATTTCGTGGGCAATTTTTGCCAAACGAATTTCGGTGTACCGCATGGCAGCGGCGTTGTCACCATCAATGGAGCCGAAGTTACCTTGGCCGTCGACCAGCATATGGCGCAGCGAGAAGTCTTGGGCCATACGCACAATGGTGTCGTAAACAGCGGTGTCGCCATGTGGGTGGTATTTGCCAATCACATCGCCCACGATACGAGCCGACTTCTTATAAGCGCGGTTCCAGTCGTTGTTCAATACATGCATGGCATACAACACACGCCTATGGACAGGCTTTAGCCCATCGCGTGCATCAGGCAGGGCGCGACCTACAATGACGCTCATGGCGTAATCGAGGTAGCTGCGGCGCATCTCCTCTTCTAGGCTGATGTGCAATGTCTCTTTGGCGAACTGGGTCATGTGCTTATTTACTAACTGGTAAGAAAAAGAAAGCCACAGGCTAACCAGCCATTTTAAGCGGGTTATGGCCCGCCTTTCTAGATGCCCTTAACTGGCAACTAAAGCATTATTTCAATCCGAAAATGTCTGAGAACACGGCTTTAAAGCTCAAGAAGCGCCGCAGTTGCATGGTTTGATTGATTTGTGTAATTAATTAGTTGTATTTTAGAGACGAGATGCCAAAAAATTGACCCAGTGTGGCATGTCTTATAGCAACTTGGCTGACCTAACAGGGCAGTTGTGGCTAAAATGCTTACATCGTTTTAGTGGTTATCACTCGAAGCGTGTATACCTGTCGCGCAAGCATTGCGCATAAAGAGAGAAAGAGAAAACCATGATCAAAATGAATAAAGTTGTAATGCTTCTGGCAACAGCAGCATTGGCAACCGCAGCCAGCGCACAAGTGAACAACTGGGTCAGCGCTGACGGCACCGTTTGGAAAAACGGCACCAACGAATTTTGCTGGCGCAGCGCCAGCTGGACACCAGCTACTGCTGCTGTTGGCTGTGATGGCGCTATTGTTGCCGCCGCTGCACCAGCACCTGTTGCCAAGCCAGCACCAGCACCAGCACCAGCACCAGCACCTGCCGCTGTTGCACCAGCTGCAGCACCAGCCAAGGTAACGTATGCTGCCGATGCCTTCTTTGGTTTCGACAAAGCAGTTATCCTGCCTGCAGGCAAGGTCAAGTTGGATGACTTGATTGCCAAGGTAAAGGACATCAACTTGGAAGTTATTGTCGCTGTCGGTCACACCGACGCGACAGGTCCTGCTAGCTACAACCAAGCGTTGTCAGTTAAGCGCGCTGGCGCAGTGAAGGCTTACTTGGTCTCCAAAGGCATTGATGCAAACCGCATTTACTCTGAAGGCAAAGGCGAAACCAGCCCAGTTGCTGACAACAGCACACGTTCAGGTCGTTCTAAAAACCGCCGTGTTGAAATTGAAGTTGTTGGCGCACGCTAATTTCTTCAACAGTTAACCGACTGTACAGAGCCATAGCGGCTCTTTAAACTGCTACCGAAAACCGCTCTCTAAGTACTGATAAGTAGCTTGCAGAGCGGTTTTTTTATGGCCGCGTGATAATGCTGTCTATGACTTCAGACCACTCTACACATCCCAATATGCCCAGCAGTTCAGCCCAACCTACCAATGCCGATCCTGCCGAACTAGCCAAATTTTCTGCACTGGCGCACCGCTGGTGGGACACTGAAAGTGAGTTTCGCCCGTTGCATCAAATCAACCCGTTGCGCCTCAACTGGATGCTTGAACAAGTCAGCATTGCAGGCAAGCGTGTGCTCGATGTAGGATGCGGCGGCGGCATACTCACCGACGCCATGGGCCGAGCTGGTGCCAACGTGCTGGGCATTGATTTATCCTCAAAAGCATTGAGTGTGGCCAAGCTGCATGCGCTTGAGGCACAAACCCCCAATGTCGACTACCGTGAGGTGAGCGCAGAAGACTTGGCGGTTGAGCAACCTGGTCAATTTGACGTGGTGACATGCATGGAAATGCTAGAGCACGTGCCAGTCCCAGCCTCGGTGGTACAGGCCTGTGCCACGTTGGTCAAGCCCGGTGGTACGGTATTTTTCTCCACCATCAACCGCAACCCAAAAGCCTTTGTGTTTGCTATCGTAGGGGCAGAGTACATACTTCAACTGCTGCCAAAAGGCACGCATGAGTACGCAAAATTCATCAAACCCAGCGAATTAGCCAGTTACGCCAGAGCTGCAGGCCTAGATGTGCAAACATCCAAGGGTTTGGAGTACAACCCAATCACCAAACACTATTGGCTGAGTGCCAATACCAGCGTGAACTACATGCTGGCAACTACAAAATCAGGCCAGTAAACATGTTTACAAACATAGACGTGGTGTTGTTTGACCTGGACGGCACACTCATCGACAGCGCGCCAGACTTGGGTGCAGCCGTTGACCGCATGCGCGTTAAGCGCGGCATGACGTCATTGTCGTTGGATAACTACCGCCCAATGGCTGGTGCTGGTGCGCGCGGCATGCTGCAAATAGGCTTTGACATGACACCGGCACATACCGACTTTGCGGCGATGCGCGAAGAGTTCTTCCAAGAGTATGAGCGCGACTTAACAGCCAATACCGTGGTTTTTGACGAAGTAGCCGACATGTTGATAGCCATTGAGGCAGCAGGCATGAAATGGGGCGTGGTAACCAACAAGAGCGAACGTTTTACATTGCCAATAGCCCGGCAGATGCCACTGTTGGCCAATGCGGCAACGGTTATCAGCGGTGACACGACTGCTCACGCCAAACCCCACCCTGCACCGTTGTTGGAGGCTGCCAAGCGCGTAGGTGTTCACCCTCAGCGCTGCGTGTATGTGGGCGACGACGAGCGCGACATTGTTGCGGGCCTGGCAGCGGGTATGCACACGGTAGCCGCTGTGTACGGCTACCTAGGCGCTAACAGCGACATTGCATCGTGGGGCGCGCATGCCAGCATCAGCAAACCCTCGCACTTACTTGGGTTGCTCAACCTGTAGGTTGCAGACCAAGGCCAATGTAGCTTAGACTAGTCAACTTGGGGCTGCACTGGTTTCGACGTGGGTTCGGACGCGTGGTGGGGCGTGCCGAGGTTCAGTCACCTCGCTAAACAACTGAAAAAAAACTAACTGCAAACGACGAACGTTTCGCACTCGCAGCGTAAGCTGTGAGACTTGTAACAGCATGCTGACGGGCTGGGCAAGGGGGTAGCAATACCTCCCGGCTACAAGGGAATTCACGTTGGCTGGCACTCGGCTGGGTTACTTAGCAGGGTGTGAGATTCAAGGTAACTGGCGGCTTTGATAGCGTGTCGCTGCGCGATCAAAGAAGTGAGATTCAAATCAGACGACTACGCACGTAGAACCATACGAAAAAGGCTCGCGGACGCGGGTTCAATTCCCGCCAGCTCCACCACTATCTCCAAATGGGCATCTTTTTAGGTGCCCATTTTTTTTCGCTCAAGACTGGACAAAGCGACTGAAGGTTGATAAAGGTATCATCCAGGTTCACATTCTTACGATACGGGCTGCGATATTGCAGTCCGTTGCGATATTGGTGGAGGACTAGATGCCTTTGAACTCAAACTCAATATTCCAGCTGCCAGCAGGTCGACACCTTGATGGTGACGGCCTTTATCTGAACGTGGGCGCCAGTGGTCGCCGGTCGTGGCAACTGCGCATCAAAGTCAGCGGCAAAGCCACCATGATCAGCATCGGCGCCCTGCCCGCAATGGGCTTGATGGCAGCGCGTCAACGTGCCAAGCAACTGACCCTTGAGGCTATGCAGGGTAAGCACCCCAAACCAGCCAAAGGGTTGGCAAGCGCATTGCCGCAAATGCCTGTGGGGGGTGTCAAGGTGGCTGAAGTCTGGAACCGATACGCCATGGCCATGCTGGAGTCAGGCGAGTGGACTGAAATGCACCATCGGCGCACTAATCTTCAGGTCAACAAGCACATGGGTGCCATGGCCTCATGGCATGAGCCAGCGGGTGGGTTGGCGCGCGTCGGAATCGTCTCTCAGTGTGAGCAGATCGAAAGCAGGGAAATGCGACAGCGCATCTTTCGCTGGTGGCGTGCTGCTCATGAGGAGGCCCTGAATGCAGGACTGGTGACCAACAACGTATTCCCGCGGGTTCTGCCCAAGGCGCTCGCACGGCCCACATCTGACAAAGGCACACTGGCTGGCAGCATCACAGATATTGACGACCTCAAGGAGTTGCTGAATGCATCTTGGTGCTGTGACGCCGCGCTGAGTATTCGTGCAGCCCATCGAGTCGTGGCGCTTACTGGGCAACGCATTGGTGCCGTGCTGCTGTCCAAAGTCGATGCCTACGACCCGCAGGCTGACACCTTCACACTCCCGCGGGAAAACATGAAAATGCGGGACTTAAAGCACGCCGACGATGTGGTCATTGCACCTCTGTCACCGAAGTTGCGCGAGGCGCTTCGCCAGACTCAGGAGCGCGCTGTTGGCATCAAATCCGGGTGGTTGTTCCCCAACCTGTCAGGAGCTCAGTCAGTGCTCAATGAGTCGGTCATCAAACATTTAAACCGCATCAGACCAGAGGGTTCAAAGTTCACACCGCACAGCTGGCGCAGTGTCATCATGACTTGGGGACTGGACGCTGGATTCAGCCGCGATGTAATGCAAGCCGCACTAGACCACGCGCGCGGTACTGACGCCGACCGCCACTATGACCGCAGCACAATGCGGGTACAAGTGGCGGAAATGCTGTTGTCGTGGGCAAACACCATTTGAGTATAAAAAAATTGCACGACATCATTTAAATTCAATTAAAATATTCAACATCGGCGTTTTAACGGTAGGCGCAAGTGATCCGCGCAAGGTGATGGAATCCTTCAGACTTTGATCTGGTAAACCATCAAAAAAACGGCAATCTTTATTGCCGCCTAGTTTGATCGAGTAGAGCATGCCAATCACCGACATGCGAAGGTTCAACAGGTAGCCCAATCTGTACCCTTAGAGGAACAGAGGGTGACTAGATCGTAGGTGGCAACATCCGTTGCTGCTAAAAAATATATTCAGTGGCAACGGTTCCATATAGGAGCCATTATGGTTACAAAAGCTAAACCCATTGCGCTTACGCGCGCCATTCCATCACCAAACCGCCCATTGCTGACGGTCAGAGACTGCGCCCGCATGGTCGGCCTATCTGAGCTGAGCTATCGGCGCGCCATCATGACCAACGCGAATCACCCCATCCAGGTCACAACACAACGCCCGGCACTATTTCGTCGTGCCGAGATCGAGACGTTTCTGGGTGTGGAGTTTGCCCCATCGAAAGAGGTGGCGCCATGAATTCGCCCCCCACGACGCTGGCGCGACTTCAATGCGAAATCAAATTCGCCCAAGGGATTAAGTTATCCCCTCGTCGCCGTGTGCTTCACGTCGGTGACGTGCGCGCTTGCCTCGAACCGCTTACCCTTACGAACTAAAACGCCGCCTCGGCTAAGGGCGGCGTTTATAGGCGACAAATCACCATTTGGAAGTGTATTGATTTTATCAAATGTCGCTTGATTTTGCACCCTAGCCGTGCGGCTCCAACTTGGAGTCAAACATGACTATTGAATCGAAATTTTGCAGGCTATTAATGCTTGCACCTGTTGCCGATCAGGAAAAAACGGACAACCCTTTTTCCAACTTAAAGGCTCGGTTAGCTGAATTGGGTTACCAATGCCGACCATGTCTGGATTCATCGTTTTTCATTTCGTCGGAGTGGATGACCCGCTTTTGCCGCACCCTGGCTGACGTTGAAGAAGTCCTCATTGAGGTATCACGATGAACTGCCAAATCAAAATTTGTGCTCTTCGCTTGGAGAGCGCCGGATTCAGCAGACTTGCGGAAGAGTTTGAAGGTGACCTGGTGCGTGCAGCTCGTTTGCATGCTCAAGCAACAGAACTGCGCCGTCGGGCTTGGGCTGAGTATCGAGAAGCCCTCGGCATACCTAAAAAGACCACCAAGCGGAGGAAGTTATGATGCCCTGGCTTACCAAAATTACCGCAACGACGCCGGCCTGCGTCACAAAAGAGTTCAACCTAAAGTCTGACGGCACACTGGACAAAAAAACCTCAGCCAGCGTTTACGAGGGCTTCATGCGTCGCGTCCAGGTCAAGGGCGCAGTGGGCTTTGTAGAGGTCTTGAAAGATCTTTCTACAGACCAATGCCTGATGTATGGCTTACCGCCCCGCGATGCTCGCATGATCACAAAAAAGGCGTGGATCAAAGCTGGACGACCAGATGACGCACTGCCACGCAGTAAGGACACCACGCATTGGCCAGAGGGGGGCGGCATCTTGATGTTGGACTATGACGCGCCAAAGGACGTAAGCAAACCACTGACAGCCGAAGCGTTATTGAGGTTGCTGCAGGACGCTTGCCCAGAAACAGCTAACCACGATCTGATCATGTGGGCATCTGCCAGTTCTCATGTTTGGGCTGGTGACAAAGAGCTGCATGGTCTACGAGGTCAGCGTATCTACTTACCAGTGGCTAAGGCCAGCGACATTCCGAGGGCTGGCAAAGCCCTTAATGATCGACTTTGGGCGCTTGGCCATGGTCGATATGAAGTCAGTGCATCGGGCAGTTTGTTAGAGCGTCCAACTTTTGACGGCAGCGTATGGCAGACAAATCGTATTGACTTTGCCGCAGGCGCCAAATGCGGACCAGGGCTGGATCAACGTCGAGGTAACCCGCTTCTGATCAAGGGAACTTTGGGTGGATTGCTGGATACCACCAGTGCAATACCCGACCTGAGTTCGGCTGAACTGCGAGCCGCCACCGAGGTTAAGGGAGTGGCCAGAGCGGAAGTTAGCCCCTTGGCCGATCAAGCCCGCGAAACGTGGGTGCAAGAAAAGGTCGACTACCTGGTGCGGGACAACCCCCGGCTTGAGCGTGCTCTGGCTGTTAAACAGGTAACGCGAGCGGCTGAACGGCGCGAGATGATGGGCGACTGGGAGTTGATCGTCAAAGGTGATGACCAACAGCCGCAAATGGTATCTGTGGCCGAGGTCCTAGACAACCCTGAGAAGTTCCACAACCGCCTGACGTTGGACCCGCTGGAGCCGGGTTATGACGGTGGGAGATGGGTCGGCAAGCTGCTTCTGTTTTCAGCGCGTCCGGTATTACACAGCATGGCCCACGGCGGCGTGACATTTCGCATGAGTCGTCAACCCCAGCGCATTGAGGTGGTGAAGGGCAAGGGCAGCGAAACAACCGACGCACTGCTAGGCGTGCTGCTTCGTGCCCCTGACATGTATGATTTTGGCGCGGAGTTGGTTGTGGTCGGACACGGCGGCAGCGTTCACCCAATAAATGAGCATGGCCTGCGCTATGAGGCAGGGCGCATGACTCAGTTCTGGGGTTGGCGTATGAGTAAGCAGGGACAACTTGTTGAGGAGTTGCTCGACCCATCACCAAACATCTGCCGCAACGTATTGAGCCTGGGCCAGCGTCGCGGGTTAAAGAAGCTGGATGCTGTGATCACGGCCCCGACTCTTCGTTCTGATGGCGCAGTCCTGGCCACCGCGGGCTATGACGCCAGCACCAGGCTACTGTTTGATTGTGATGACCATCCCATCGATGTGCCAATGGACCCCAGCCGAAATGAGGCCATTCTGGCGCTGGACTTTCTTTGGAAGCCATTTGCAGACTTCCCGTTTGTTGGTGCTCTGGACCGTGCGGTTCATCTTGCAGCCATAATCACCGCGGCGGTGCGGCCCACTCTGCCAACCTCGCCAGCCTTCGGCTACGACGCACCAGTACAGGGTTCGGGGAAAACTTTATTGGGGCGTTGTGTTGGCATGCTCACGGAAGGCAAGGACCCAAGCGTGTGGCCTCATACTGCGGGACGTGATGATGAGGAGGTCAGAAAGCGCCTATTTACAGTCCTTCGGTCCGGGTTCAGGTGCATGGTTTGGGATAACGTGGTGGGGCAGTTCGACAGTGCCGCCCTGGCCAGCGCCCTGACAAGCCCCACGTTTTCGGACCGCATCCTTGGCGCATCGCTTTCAAGCACCGTACCCAATCGGGCCGTGTTTGTGATGACCGGTAACAACCTCACGCTGACCGGTGATCTGTCGAGGCGCGTATTGGTGTCTCGCATTGACCCACAGACAGACAAGCCCTTTGCGCGTAGTTTTGATCTCGACCCAGTAGCCTATTGCAAAGCACATCGACAGCGCATGGTGGCTTCTGCGCTGGTGCTGGTTAGGGCCATGCTCACGCACGGCTGCGAGCGTCCGGGCGCGGGAAAGATGGCTAGCTTCGAGGAATGGGACGCATGGGTTAGGCAGGCGGTTATTTATGCTAACGAACTACGTCCAGGTCAGTTTGGGGACGTAATGGAAGTTGTAACCATCGCTCAATCCGTTGACCCCGAGCAGGAGGCACTGCAGCACCTACTCGATGCCTGGGTCAAGGCCTTCGGAATTGGCAAGGTTGTATGGACCTAGACAAAAAAATGGACACCGAGTTCCTTTAAAGGTTTCAATGCAACCTGAGAGGAATTTTCATGATACGCAATTTCAGTCAACAGTTCAAAGAGCAAGCTATAGCGCAT
>Ga0208413_1000497_pt1 | contig 29540 bp, 29 predicted proteins | sample AntAceMetag02UKD_FD_184761 | JGI IMG/M metagenome (GOLD analysis project Ga0208413, IMG submission 184761) | Saline lake microbial communities from Ace Lake, Antarctica - Antarctic Ace Lake Metagenome 02UKD (SPAdes) (version 2) | ecosystem: Environmental > Aquatic > Non-marine Saline and...
ACCTGTGGACCATGGGGCAACAGTTTTACGTTATTCGCAACAATCCCCAACCAGGCACGCCAGCTTTTGAGGCGCTGGAAGCCCGAAAGGCTGCAAAAATAGCCCGTAAAGGTGGCACACTCGTTGCTGAGGAAGTTACCGACATTGTGTCGGTAACCCCAGAACGGGTTCAACCTAAACGCACGACAAAAAGTAAGAGAAGCCCTAATAAAAAGAAAAATTAACCTGTGGGTCGAAAATTCGACCGCGTGACCAACGCACATGAACCCAGACGGAATAAACCCAAAAGTTATGAACCTAGAGAGTGAGTACGACCATGAGTGAAGCAACTGCAACCGCAACTGATGCAAAACAACTAGACCATGAGGGCGATACTGCCGCCGACTACCTTGAGGGCCTGCTAGACATTTGTGATCTTGATGGCGACATCGACATTGAGGTCGATGGCAGCCGGGCCCGGGTTTCAATTGTTGAGGTGGAAAAGGGCGAGTTGTCGCATCTCGTAGGTGAGGACGGTGAGGTTCTTGCATCCCTTCAGGAACTCGCCCGGCTGGCTGCCGCACGGGAAACCGGTGAGCGCTCACGGCTTATGCTCGACATTGCCGGCTACCGGGGCAAGCAAAAAGTGATTCTCGAAGAGGCCGCCAAGACCGCTTGCGCGGAGGCGGAGCGAACCGCAGCCCCCGTTCGAATGGCCCCGATGAATCCCTATGAGCGCAAAGTCGTCCATGACATTGTGGCAACCCAAGGCCTCGCCAGTGAATCCGAAGGCGATGAACCCAATCGCCGAGTGGTTATTCGAGTTTCCTAGCCCATGGTTTCCCGTGAAACATCGGGGCAGTTACCTCCTTGGCTCAGCCCATTCCAAGGGCAATTAGAGCGGTACCAGGAAATTTTGGCCGGACCCGGACTAGACCGTGGTCTGATGGGCCCGCGGGAAATGCCTCGACTTTGGGAGCGGCACATTCTTAACTGCGTGGTGGTGGCCGAACCTGAATTAGGATTAATTCCTCAGGGCGCGTTGGTGGCCGACGTTGGTTCCGGGGCCGGTCTGCCAGGTTTGGTATGGGCAATCACCCGGCCAGATCTCACCATGATTCTGATCGAACCACTATTACGTCGGGCAACATTTCTCACTGAGGCTGTCATTGATCTGGGGTTAACCGATCGGGTTACCGTGCTTCGGGCCCGCGCCGAGAAAGTAGTAGCTACCCCGAATTGGACCGGGGTCGACATTGTCACCGCGCGCGCCGTAGCTCCGATGGAACGATTACTCGGCTGGACTATGCCACTCCTCAAACCCGTGGGGGATTTGATCGCCTTCAAGGGGTCAGGTGCCCAAACTGAGTTAGACGGTGCAACCCAGGCATTAGCCCAGTTTGGCATCACCGAGATTTCCGTCCTGACCTGCGGCGTCGGGGTGGTCGTGCCTGAGACGACCGTGGTGCGAGCCCGGCGAGCGGGTGCCTGAGTAAATGGGACACAATGGCCCGGTGCCACCGCAACCACAATTGCCAAAAAAACCCGTCGGTCTTGGGTGGCCGGTCAATGTTTCACGGGAAACATCAGACCAAACGGCCGAGCAAACTGGTAAAAAAGTCGGTTTAGGTTGGCCTACATGACCAGAATCATCACGATTGCAAATCAAAAAGGTGGGGTGGGTAAAACCACGACAACCGTCAATATCGCCGCGGCCATGGCTCAAGCTGGCAAAACCGTGCTTTTGATTGACATGGATCCGCAAGGTAATGCGACCACGGCCCTTGGGATTGACCACAGCGAAGGTACCCCAGGGATTTACGACGTTTTAATGGGAGAAACCACCCTTGCCGAAGTTATCAACCCGTGCCCTGATATCCCTGACCTTTTTGGGATTGCGGCAACAATTGACCTAGCGGGGGCCGAAGTGGAGTTGGTGTCCGCCCCTAACCGGGAACACCGTCTGCGGGAAGAAATTAACATCTTGCTGACCACGCATGATTTTGACTACATTTTTTTGGACTGCCCACCGAGTTTGGGGCTACTGACGCTCAATTCCTTGGTGGCAGCCCGTGAGGTTCTGCTGCCGATCCAGTGCGAGTACTACGCCCTAGAAGGGCTCTCGCAACTCCTGAAAACCGTGGACATGATCAAAGCCCACCTGAATCCGACACTTGAAGTAAGCGCAATTATTTTGACCATGTATGACGGACGTACTCGATTGGCCAGCCAGGTAGCCGACGAGGTTCGCAGCCACTTTGGTGCCCGAGTACTTGACACGATCATTCCCCGCAATGTCCGCGTTTCAGAGGCACCTTCCTACGGTCAAACCGTTTTAACCTATGACCCCACCTCATCGGGGGCGATTTCCTACCGGGAAGCCGCAGCCCAACTCGACAACATTACCGTTTAGTCCACAAGTTAAACACATGTTATCCACCGAAAGGAGTTGAGATGGCGGCAGCACCACGCGGATTGGGTAAAGGACTCGGCGCTCTTATTCCAACCCAAGCACCGGCAACCCAAAAATCGGCATCGGCGAATGTGGACTCGGATTCAAACAGCGTGGTCGCCTACCTCGAACTCCCGATTGATTCCATTGTTCCTAATCCTGTTCAACCGCGAATGGTGTTTGACGAAGAAGCACTTGATGAACTGGTGTTCTCCATCAAAACTATTGGGCTGCTGCAACCAATTGTGGTGCGTAAATCTAAAACGGGTTCCTATGAACTCGTTGCTGGCGAGCGACGACTGCGCGCCAGCAAACTGGCGGGTATTAAAAACATTCCCGCAATTATTAGAAACACCGAAGACGCACACATGTTGCGTGATGCACTCTTGGAAAATTTACACCGATCAAATCTTAATGCCTTAGAAGAAGCAGCAGCCTATTCGCAAATGTTGTCCGATTTTGATTGCACTCAAGACGAATTAGCCAAACGTATTGGTCGATCCCGCCCGCAGGTTACGAACACGATCCGACTTTTGAAACTGCCAACCAGCGTTCAGCAAAAAGTCGCAGCGGGTGTGCTCAGTGCTGGACACGCGCGCGCTCTTCTGAGTTTGGAATCACCAGAAGCAATGGAGCACATGGCCTCGCGCATTATCAAAGAAGGTTTAAGTGTTCGTAGTGTTGAAGAAATCATTGCAATAGCAGCGCCAAACGGTAAGTCTTCGGGGAAGGGCAGCAAGCCGAGTAAGAAAAAGGGTCGCACCGAGGAGCTCGAAGAAGCGATCAGAGTCCTGCGTGAACGTTTATCCGAGGCAACCGATACTCGCGTTACATTTGATGGTTTCGCCAAAAAAAATTCGCAGGGAAAAATTGTGATTGAATGCGCCGATATTTCTGACGCACGACGTATTGCCGAATTACTGGATCCTAGTTAGTTCACACGAGCAACGGCTTGATCAACAAGTTCGGCAAAAACACCACCAACACTGAGACCCGCGGCTTCAATTGCCTGAGGCACAAGAGAAGTTTCGGTCATTCCTGGCGAGACATTAACTTCCAAAAACCAAATAACACCGCTGGAGTCGACTACTACATCGGTGCGTGAAATGTCGCGAAGACCAAGGGATTCGTGCACGGCAACCGCGTAGGCGCCAACGCGCTCGACAACATCAGGGGCAAGTCGCGACGGGACAAAAAACTCGGTCGCACCCGCGGTGTAACGGGCATCAAAGTCGTACACACCACTGAGGGGCACAATTTCAACCGGTGGCAGAGCCATTAGCTTCCCGCCCGAGTCGATCACCGTCACGGCAAGTTCGGTCCCGCTGACCGCGCGTTGCAACATCACCCGATCACCGTAACCAAAAGCGTCAACCAGGGCCGGCGCCACGTGTTCGGCAGCGGTACATAATCGAACCCCTAATGCCGACCCGCCACTTATCGGCTTGACAACAAGTGGCAGCCCGATGCCCGCAATGACCGTGTCCAAGATTCGAGGGGCGCCCATCTCGCGAAAGAAACTCTGGGGGAAAGCGACAAACTTTGGCGCACTTCCCTGGGGAACTAAGCCCGATGCAATTCCTTTGTCAAAGGATCGAGCGGCGCTTGAGGAGCCGCTCCCAATGAAGGGAATTCCCTTTAGTTCCAACATGGATCGCAGGGTGGCATCTTCACCGATTACCCCGTGAATGAGTGGGATCACCACATCGAATGAATCGTGACCCGAATCTGATTGCGATCCCAGCGAATCGAGGAACTCACCATTGAGGTCAACCTCAATCACCTCGGCGTTGGGCAGCGCCTCCCGCAGCGCCTCGGCAACCCGTCGCCCGGATCGAAGTGAAACATCACGTTCGGCATTGAGCCCGCCAGAAAGAATTGCTATCCGCATGGGTTTCTTAAACTAAATCTGAGTTGGGATTTAGTGAGGGAGATGACCTACGCCCTCCATCATCTCCATAGTTCACACCGAAAGTGTTGACCAGATCGAGTTCGGCTTCAATTACTCCGGCGAGACGGCGAACACCTTCTTGGATGCGAGCAGGCTCGGGGTAGCAGTAGGAAAGTCGAAGATTGTGAGCCCCCTGCCCGTCAACGTAAAAACCAGTTCCGGGGACGTAGGCCACCAACGAGCTGATTGCCCGCGGCAACATGGTGGTGGCATTGAGTTGGTGCGGCAGGGTCACCCACGAGTAGAACCCACCTTGGGGAACCGTCCACGTTGTTCCCGTCGGCATGAGGGCTTGCATGGAGTGAAGTAACGCATCCCGTCGCTCGCGATACAACTCTTGAAAAACCTTGATTTGTTGCTGCCACGGTTGCTCGGCCAAATACCGGGACACGGTCAACTGTGAAAAGTTACTCGGACACAGTGTTGCCGCTTCAGCAGCCAACACCAACTTCTCCCGGACCCCATGGGGTGCGATCACCCAACCAACACGCAAACCGGATGCAATGATTTTGGAGAAAGATCCGAGGTAAATAACGCCCTGGTCATCAAGGGATCGGATTGCTTGAGGCGGTTCACCTTCGAAGCCGAGTAACCCGTAAGGGTCATCTTCAAGAATTGCAACTTTGAATTCCTGAGCAATTGCAAGGATTTCCTGGCGCCGATCAATACTCTGCGTTAAACCGGCGGGGTTGTGAAACGAGGGGATCGTGTAAATAAATTTGACCGGTGAATTATTCACCCGCGCGGTTACGAGTGCTTCACGCAAAGCCTGTGGGTCCAAGCCTTGCTCATCCATAGCGACATGAACGACATTGCACTGGTAACTGCGGAACACACTCAGAGCGCCAACATAGGAAGGTGACTCCACTAAAACAGTGTCCCCTGGATCACAAAAAATCTTGGTCACTAAATCAAGCCCCATTTGTGAACCGGCGGTGACAACAACGTCGTCGGGGTGGGAGCGAACACCAACTAGACCCGAAATCTCCAAGATCTGCTCGCGCAAGGTTTGATCTCCCTGACCCGATCCGTACTGCAATGCCACGGTGCCCTGCTCGCGGACGACCCGTGCGGCGATTTGCGCAAATTGCTCAGAATCAAGTGCGGAAACATAAGGCATCCCACCGGCTAGGGAAACGACCTCTGGCCGTGAGGCAACCGAGAATAATGCGCGAATAGCCGATGCGGTTAAACCCTGGGCCCGTTGGGCGTAGGAGTCAATCCACGGGTCCATCCGATTGCCAACCATGCGCCAAAGCGTAGTGCGTAAAACGGCTTAGTAGTAATCAGGAGTTACGAGTGTTACTCAAGTGCCCAGCTGCGAGACCAAGGAGTTAATAACAGCCGTGTAGTTTGTCCCCAGATGGGGACAGGCTGTGGGTAAGTGGGAAACGCCTCACAGTTTGTCCACAACTGTTGCCGACTTTGGTAACGGATGTGATCAGTGTTACAGGAATTACTTCCAACGAGTAGCGAGCCCAAAGCCCACCATAATGAAAGCGAAACCAATACCCACATTTACCAGGGCGTTGAGATCCCCACCAATACTGTTCATCACGGGCACATCAGGGCCAGCAACGTAGAAAACCACTAGGTAGACAAGTCCGATCACAAATGCGGCAACCATGGCGGGTGCGAGCCACGGGGCGGACCCCAGCCGTGCGACTTTACGCTCACCCATTTTCTGCTCGGGTGTGTAAGCGTTCTTCTTACGTCGCTTGGACTCTGCCACCGGACTCTCCTAAGGTCAAAATTCGCGTTCGCTTAAATCTGTTTCAAGTGTTCGTGGTCGAGGTTAACCATACCCTGCCATACTTCCCCCGTGAGCATGCCGCGAATCCTCGTGATTGATAACTACGACTCTTTCGTGTTTAATCTTGTTCAATATTTGGCGCAATTAGGCGCAGATGTCACCGTAAAACGCAACCGGGATGTCACGCCAGAAGAAGCGATTTCCTATGACGGCGTCTTGATTTCACCAGGTCCGGGCACCCCGGCGGACGCGGGTGTTTGTTTGGAAATTGTGCAGGGATCACAGGGCCACGTTCCCATCTTTGGCGTGTGTCTAGGACACCAAGTGATCGCCGAAGCTTTCGGTGGCGTGATCACCCGTGCCCCTGAACTGCTACACGGAAAGACCTCACAGATTTCCCATACGGGCAGCAGCGTGATGAGCACACTGCCGAACAACTTCACCGCAACGCGCTACCACTCACTCGCCCTAGATCCCGACACCGTCCCCGAGGTCCTCGAGATCACCGCCATGTCTGAAACCGGCGTGATCATGGGACTCAAACACAAAACCCTTCCGATTGAAGGTGTGCAATTCCACCCGGAGTCCGTACTCACGCAAGGTGGCCACGAGATGCTGGCCAACTGGCTCACCGACTGCGGTTTCCCGCAAGCCCGCGAACAGCTCGCCAGTATTCCACAGGTGACCATCGCTTCACAGCATTAAACCGCCCCAATATTTAGTAGCCCGGATTTAAGGGGCAGCGGTCTCGGTGGGAACGGGAATATCCGTGGGTTCAGGAACTGGAACCTCGGTCGGGGTTGGCTCAGGCGTTGGTGTCGGCGTCGGCGTCGGCGTCGGTTCGGGAGCGGCGAGTGCGACCGTGATCGTGACCAGTGAACCCCGAGCCAATTGAGTACCCGGTTGAGGTGATTGGGCCAACACTTGCCCCGGGGATGAAATCGAAGAAGCCTGTTCCACGACCTGCACCTCAAAACCGGCTTGAGCTAAATCACTCCTTGCTTGAGCCTCTGTTGCCCCGGTGACATCGGGTACTTCAACTAATCCGGATGACACCACAATGTCAACGGCGCTACCCGCCGCGACCTGGGTTCCCTCACCCGGATCCTGTTCAAGGACGTAACCACCAGGTTGATTCGAATCACCCTCGGTGATGGCGCCAAGTGCTAAACCGAAATCAGAGAGGGCTATTCGAACGTCATCCAGTGAGGTGAGCCCGACAAGTTGGGGAACAGTTGATTGCTCCCGACCGGTAGACACGGTCACGTTGACAGCTTGGCCGGTCTCAATTGCTTCACCGGCTGCTGGCTGTTGGGCAATAATTGTTCCCTCGGGTCGTTCTGAAATTTCTGGGGTTTGCGCGCCGATCCGCAATTCGAATTCGGCTAAGGTTTCGGCCGCTTGCTCAATACTCAAACCGTCAAGACTGGGTACGGTAACAACATTTCCGCCATCACTGCCCACTAAGAATCTCCCAATGACAACGGCACCGATAATGGCCGCGGTAATTGCAACAAAGGACAGGACCCAAAAAACTCCACTGCTTCGACCTTTTCGACCTTTTCGACCACTTCTGTTGACCGACGGATTTTCCGTACTAATTCCCGATGCATCCAGTGGTGTCATCATGGCTGTTTGGTCGGCAACAATCGTTGGTACGGCTGCAGTTACAGGAGCTCCGGCGATTGCCCGCTCCACGTCTGCCCGGAAATCACTTGCGCTTTGGTAACGGTCGTCGGCGCGTTTTGCGAGGGCACGCATCACAACGGCATCAATCTCAGAGGAGACGCCAGGATCGATCGTTGAGGGGATTACCGGCATTTCACTCACGTGCTGATAGGCGATTGCCACAGCTGAGTCGCCGGTGAATGGTGGCTTTCCAGTGAGCAATTCAAAAAGCACCACACCGGTTGAATACAAATCACTTCGCGCATCAACAACTTCACCGCGGGCTTGCTCGGGGGATAGATACTGCGCCGTCCCCATGACGGCCGAAGCGGAGGTCATGGTCGAAGAAACATCATTAATCGCGCGAGCAATCCCGAAGTCCATCACTTTTACGTCGCCGGTCCGGGTCAACATGACGTTTGCTGGCTTAATGTCACGGTGCACAATTCCATGTCGATGCGCGTAATCCAAGGCGGACAAAATTCCGGCAGTGATTTCCAATGCGCGCTCAGGAAGAAGTCGGCGACCGCTGGCAACTATTTGCCGCAAAGTCATACCGTCAACAAATTCCATCACAATGTAGGGAACAACTACGGCCGGTTCGCCGTTGTCACCTTCAGGCGAAAGTGTGTCTTGTCCCGTGTCGTACACGGCGACAACATTTGGGTGATTCAAGGAGGCGGCACTTTGTGCCTCGCGACGAAAGCGAGCTTGGAAAGTTGGGTCTTTGGCTAGATCAGGACGCAAAATCTTAATGGCGACCCGGCGACCAAGACGCAAGTCGCGGCCCTCGTGGACCTCAGCCATGCCACCTCGACCGATCACGGCACCGATTTCGTACCGATCACCGAGCATGCGACCTTGTTCCGCTTCGCTCACGAGCCCTCCTTGCTATATATCCTGCTCGACAGAGATCATGTCACACCTAAGTTGCCAGCCAAACTAACGCGCTGAGCGCCTTAACCCAAAAATAAAACCACTCCCGCCTTTATCGGCCAAGCACGGCTTCCATCACTGCTTTTGCAATCGGCGCAGCCAAGCCGTTACCGCTCACTTCGGCGGCGCCACTTTCTTCGATGACAACAGCAACCGCCACTTTCGGAGCAGCCGCGGGTGCAAACGAAACAAACCAAGCAACGGATGGCGAGTCATTGCCGGTTTGGGCTGTTCCCGTCTTACCTGCAACCCGAACACCGGGAATCCTGGCGTTACTTCCCGTCCCATTCTCCACGACGTTGACCAACATGTCGGTCAACGAGATTGAGTTACTGGGCTTGAGGGCGTCGGCGAATTGGCTGGGCTCGGTTGTCTGAAGAATCGACAGATCCGGGCCACGAATTTCTTGAACCAGATACGGATTCATGGTGCGACCACTGTTTCCCACGGAAGCCACCACCATGGCCATCTGTAATGCTGTCGCCCGAACATCAAACTGACCAATTGCCGACAGGGCCGTCTGGGGTGCATCGGGATCTTGCGGAAATAGTGAAGTGGCCGCACGCAACGGAATCTCAAACCCGTTATTAAACCCGAACGCCTCAGCTTGGTCACGAATCGCCGCCGCCCCGAGCTCGTTGCCCAACCAGGCAAATGCGGTGTTACACGATATTGCGAGAGCTTGACGCAGGGTAATTTTTCCGCCCGGACCACATTCCTTACCCGTCCAGTTCCGCAGTTCTTTGGTCGAATTCGGAAGTTGATACGTCTTAGGCCCCGGCAAAATCGAGTCCGAGGTGAAGCGACCCGATGCCAACGCCGCAGCGGCAACGACAACTTTGAAGGTCGAACCCGGCGGATTAAGTGAAACGATGGGACGGTTCAAAAGTGGTTTTTCAGGATCGGCTTCAAGTTCGTTGTAGTAAGCGCGAATATCGGCCGGGTCGTGGCTGGAAAGTCGATTGGGGTCAAATGAGGGCATTTGAACCGACGCCAAAATCCGTCCGGTCGCTGGCTCAATTGCAACGACGGCGCCGCGCTTCCCTCTAAGACCTTTATATGCAGCTTTCTGCGCAGCAGCATTAATGGTCGTTGTCACGGCGCCACCGACAGGTTGCCGGCCAGAGACCAACTGTTGCACCCGATCGACCGCGAAGATATCGGCTTTACCGTTCAAAATTCGATTCTCGGTGCGTTCGAGCCCGGTGGCCCCGTAAATCAGTGAATAGAAACCGGTGACCGGCGCAAACAATGGACCATTGCTGTAGTTACGCAGGTAGGTCAATGTGTTCCCGGTTTCACTCGATCGAGCAACCGGATCCGAGGCAACCAGGATCGGTCCGCGCTCACGGTCGTACTCGGCCAAAAGCACTCGTTGGTTCCCGGCACGCGATCGGTAGTCACCCGCGTTAATCACTTGAATTAGGGTGACATTTACCAATAACGCGACAAGTAATAGCCCGAAAACGAATGAGAGCCTGCGAATTTGTCGAGTCATTATTGGCCCACCCGCGGGACCATCTGGGTCATCGCGTCATCCGGTGACACTTTCGAGAGGTCAGGTCGGCGAGAGCGGTCGGAGATGCGAAGCAGTAGGGCCAGAATCACCCAGTTCGCGATCAAACTGGATCCGCCATAGGACAAAAACGGGGTAGTCAAACCGGTGAGTGGAATCAACCCGGTGACGCCACCAATAATGACAAATACCTGCAACGCAAAGGTTATCGACAACCCTGCGGCAAGGAGTTGCCCGAAACCGTCCCGGCAGGTGATTGCGGTCCGCAAGCCACGTTCGATCAGGATCGCGTACAGCAGCAGGATCGCAAAGATTCCGGTAATGCCGAGCTCTTCACCGAGAGCTGAAATTATAAAGTCGGTGCTCGCAAACGGGACGAGGTTCGGGAATCCTTGCCCGAGACCAGCGCCCAAAATCCCACCGTTGGCAAGCCCGTAAATTGATTGCACAATCTGGTACCCGGTTGTGTCGGCGTAGGCCCATGGATCCAACCACACCGTGACCCGCGCTTGCACGTGGCCAAATGTTGAATACGCAAAATACGCACCGCCAAGAAATAGGAAGAAACCGATGAACAACCAAGACCGACGCTGGGTTGCGATGTACAGCATGGACACGAATAAACCAAAGAACAGTAGCGATGTCCCTAGGTCGCGTTGGAAAACGAGTACACCGAGTGAGATAGCCCAGGCGATCACAATCGGACCCAAGTCCTTTGGTCGCGGTAGACCGATCCCGAGCACTTTCGTGCGGACGAGTGCGAGTGAGTCCCGGGTTTTAACCAAATAGCCCGCAAAAAAGATCGTGATCAAAATCTTGGCGATCTCCGCCGGTTGGAAAGAAAGCGTACCAACCCGAATCCACAAGGTCGCCCCGTTCACCGTGGTTCCGATTACGGGAGCAAGGGGTAACACCATGAGGAACAGGCCAACCAACCCGAAAGTGAATGTGTAGCGCTGAAGTCGACGGTGATCACGCAGGAGAATCAACACCGCGCAGAACAAGATTCCGGCAATCGCAAACCACGTCAACTGTGAGTACACGTCCGGAGTGGGAATCGGTGCACCATTGAGTTCAGCGCGACGGGCATCCGCAACGTCAAGCCGGTAAATCATGATTAAACCCAAAATAGTGATCAGGGTTCCCACCGGAAGCATGATCGGATCGGCATAGGTGGCGCGAAACCGAACAACGAGATGCATGACTAGCGCAATGAGCGCTACAGCCCCCGTTGTGATCCACAATCGTGGTGGAGTTCCTTCGCCGGTGGCCCAGCCCACTTGCAAAGTACCCAAAATGCCAAGGGCCCAAGCAAAAACCAAAAGAACTAACTCAAGATTCCTTCTACTTTTCACTGCAAACTCCCCGGGCAACCCTGTGGGGGAATCAAGGCTTGACACTCGGCAGCCCGGCTTATAAGTTCAGCAACAATGCGCCGCGCATCTTCGTAATCCGCCGCCGGGATCCCCTTGCTCACCAATTCCTGGTCAAAAAGTGGAAGTGATCCAACAATGAGGGATGATTGCGAGTCAATATTGGAAAGTGAAATTCCCGCCAATGTCCCTTGAACCCCGTTATAAATTGTGACCGTTCCCGTTCCTGCACTCCCGTTAACAGCGACGTACCACTGATTCCCCAACCATTGCTGGGTTCCAAAAAGTGCACCAAAAGTAATCGCGGCGACAACAACGACTCCCGCGGTATACCCGAAAATCTTTTTACGACGGGAGCTCTTTTGCTCTCGCTCCACCGCTTCACGTTCACGGTCGTAGAGTGCCTGCTCCGCAGCGGGAACGATTAAATCTGCGTCAATGAGTGCTTGCGGCGCCGTCTCCGTCCCAAAATTAAACGGTTCAGGGGCGTCGGGCCTATCTGGATCTGGTTGCGCGTCGTCAGGAAAACGAGTGTTGGGTAATTGCAACCGCACCCGCGGTTCACCGGCGGCACCAACAACAACCGGTGGTGTCAAAGGCAACTCGTCGTCGGACTCGCGTTCAATGACGTCAGCGACAACGACGGTGACATTGTCCGGAGCCCCACGCTCCAGAGCGAGATCAACAAGTTGGGTAACAACGCCGGTTGGTTCACCCGAACTCAATGTGTAGGCGATCTCCATGTCACTCAAAACCCCAGAGAGGCCGTCTGAACACAGCAGGAACCGGTCACCCTTTCGAGCTTCACGAATCGAAAGATCAGGTTCCACCGGGTTCATGCCGTCAAGTGCGCGCATCAATAGTGAACGGCGTGGGTGCACCGACGCTTCTTCTTCGGTGATGCGCCCGGAGTCAACTAGGGTTTGGACGTAAGTATGGTCGTGGGTGAGTTGCTGTAATTCACCATCGCGAAATAGATATGCACGTGAATCACCAACGTGCACGATCGCGACGCGCCCACCGAGCCAATACAAACCGGTAACCGTAGTTCCCATCCCGGTGAGTTCAGGGTCCTCTGTGATCAACTCTTCAATCGCTTCACCAACTTTGTCAATCGAGTCCGACAGGTAGGTCAAAATGTCGGAATCCGTCGGCGGGTGTACGTCAAGATCGGCAACCGTTGCCACGGCAAGCGCTGATGCAAGCTCCCCGGCGGCGTGCCCACCCATGCCGTCGGCGACCAGCAGCAACCGCGGTCCTACATACCCCGAGTCCTCATTACCTTGGCGCACCAAGCCAACGTCTGACTTAGCGGCGTATCGCAAACTCAACTCAGCCATAGCAACTAATTCTGAATCTGCAATGTGCTGCGGCCAATGCGAAGTGGTGCGCCAACCGGTATGACAGTTGGCGTTGTGATTCGTGATCGATCAATCCAGGTGCCATTTGTTGAACCCAAATCCTCAACAACCCACGAGCCCTCTGATTCATAAATCCGCGCATGTCGACTTGACGCGTAGTCGTCGTCGATAATAATTGTTGAGTCCGGAGCACGCCCCAAAGTGATTTGCGCACCTTCAAGTGCAACGACCGTCCCTACCAGCGGGCCATCAATGACAACAAGGCGAGTACCGCGAACTTTCTGCTTGCGGGATATCTTGGGTGGCTTTGGTGGTTTAGGTTGCCGGCCTTTCGGCTTTTTGTTGCCGAGCCCCGAACCGGTTACTTCAGGAGGCTGGCGAATATCGCGCCGCAGCACCACAACGGTCATGAGTACGAACGCCCAGAGTAGGCCCAGAAATGCAAGTCGGACCAAAGTGAGCGCGAGCTCGGACATGGCTCAACCGCTCCGAAAGACCAGTGAGGTTGCCCCGATTTGAACTATCGAACCGTCAATGAGTGCCACCTCGGTGATCCGATCACCGTTATGAAACGTTCCATTGGTTGAATCCAAATCCCGTAAGTGAATCGGTGAACCCAAAACAATTTCACAGTGATTACGTGATGCCCCGGGATCTTCGACCCGAATGTCAACGTCGGTCCCGCGACCGAGTCGGGTTATTGCCCGAACCAGCGGGTAGGCGGTGCCACCCGCCTCAAGTCGGGGTTGCCCAACAATCGCGGCCGATCCACCACCTTGGGAACTTACTTCAGCCCGCGCCTCGGAGCGGACCCGGAAAATTCCGGTTTCCAGCTCGGCGTCTTCACCCAAATTAACCATTGGGACGCCAAGCAGGGTGTAACGCTGTTCCCCCGAGTAGTCCTTGACCAAGGTGCCTAGTTCGGTGCAGAGCGCGTCTTTGAACACTGCCAACCGGCGATAGTCGTGGGTGGAAAGTTCAATATTGAAAATATTGGGGACGACGGTTCGCTCTCGATCGATAATGGCGGCCCGGTCGTCCATTTCCCGCTGCAGAGCCGAAGCAATCTCCACCGGCTGCACCTCGGCCTTGAAAGCCCGAGCAAATGCACCACTGACCATTCGGTCCAGTGAATCCTCGAATCGTTCCAAAATTCCCACAAGGCGATGTTACCCGCAAAGGTCGGATCCACCCTCACGCTATATACACGCGTGGCGGTAACCTTTCCCAGCATCACGCGCGAGTGGCGGAATAGGCAGACGCGCACGGTTCAGGTCCGTGTACTCGAAAGGGTGTGGGGGTTCAACTCCCCCCTCGCGCACCAGGTTTTTCTCAGGTCTTCTAGCTTGTCTTCGGACTTGAGACATCAAATGAAACAGTCACCCATGCCCCCCAGGTAATGTTTGCGGGAATATTTAGCAGAATTATGGGTTTCCCCGCTATTGGACGGCGGAAAGCAACGCTCGGTACGGCTCCTCATAGCCTTCGGCATATGTTGGAAATGAATGAACTACATCGATAAGAATTTCAAGTGGAATCTGAGCTCGAATTGCAAGGACTGCCTCAGTAATCCACTCATCACAATGTGGACCAATCGCAGCGGCACCGATCAGTGTCTTGGTTGAGCGGTCAGCCGTGAGAGTTAAAAGGCCACCTGAACCGCCATCAACTATGTGACGGGCCGTATTTCTCAAGTCAACTTGTGTTGTTACCGCATCAATTCCGGCAGTTATGGCGTCGGCATACGAGTGCCCGACACTGGCTACGGGAGGATCGGTGTACACACTTCGAGGGATGCTGTTGTAGTTAGCGCTTCGCGGCGTTCCTAGAATTCCAGCCGCAATAATTCTGGCTTGGTAATTGGCAGTATGAGTTAGGGGCGCAATACCGCCAACATCTCCACCAGCCCAAACATTTTCAAGGCCTTGCACTCGGCAATGTTGATCGGTCGGAATCGCGCCATTGTCATCTATTTCAATCCCGAGGAGTTCTAGTCCAATTCCTTCAACTCTGGGTTTGCGCCCCGTCGCAACAAGTAGCCTATCCGCGCTAAATTTGCGACCATCTTCGAGAACAACTGTGGCTCCACCGGTTGACGATTCTTCGACCGATGAAATTGCGGCTCCCAAAACTAATTCAATTCCTTCAGTTTCAAACATGTTACCTAGTTCAATCGAGACTACCTCTTCCTCTTGAGCGAGTAGCCGCGTTCCCGCATCAATAATCGTCACGTTGGTGCCAAAGCGTGAATAGACTTGCGCCAGTTCGCATCCAGCAGGACCGCCCCCGATCACAATGAGCGTATTTGGCAACTCGGTACTCGTCAGGGCTTTGTCAGTCGTCCACACATCGAGATCATGTAGACCGGGTATTGGTGGGACGAATGGCGCAGATCCGGTTGAAATCACCAACTGGTCATATTCGAAAATCTCTTCGCCGACAGAGACGCTCCCCGGTTGTGAAATAACACCGGTGCCCCGCACAACCCTCACTCCCATTTCAATTAAATTTTCCTCATTTGCAGAGTCGTTGTGATGTTCAACAATTTTTTCCCTGCGAGACACCGCGGAAGCGTAAGCGTCTTCATGTTTATCGAGTTCAAGTGGAGCAGACGTGGCGCCTAATTTCACAGTCTGTGTGGCATCAAAACGTGCAGAAGCAGAACGTAACATTGCCTTACTTGGCATGCAGGAATAGAAAGGGCACTCGCCGCCGATCAGGTGCTCCTCGACGATAAGAACTGATTTACCTGACCGTGCAAGCAACGACGCAAGCATCTCACCAGCTGATCCTGTCCCAAGAATAAGAACATCTGTTTTCATATAGAACCTCCGACTGCAGGCTACACCCGGACTCGCTTACCCATTATTTGTTCACAAACCGAGACTAATTTTATCGAAACAGCAATATCTTCTTTCCTTCACTGAATCAATCGAATCCCTAGATAAGTAGTGCGCACTCGTAGCGGCGGGAAAAGTGCCCCCTACTACGGCGGAGGCCTTACGACTCGTTCAGATAGTGGGATTTTGTTGGAAGCGCACGTAATCCATGACTGAAACTGGTAGTTTGCGATCCGTCGGTTAAGTCGCGTGACGGAGGACAGAAATGGCCCACGGAGCACCTCACCCGATCACTGCGCCGGTCGGGACGGATTCGTATCGCACCGGCCGAGTCGTCGGCCTAGCCAGTACCGCCGCACTCGGCGGATTCCTTTTCGGCTTCGACTCAGCCGTCATTAACGGCGCGGCCTCTGCGATCAAGAAGACGTTCGACTTGGGTTCCTTCGAACTTGGACTCGTGGTCTCCATCGCGCTTATCGGTGCGGCCATCGGAGCATGGTTCGCCGGCTGGCTTGCCTCTCAATACGGCCGCCGCCGAGTCATGCTGATCGCGGCCGGATTGTTCTTTGTGTCGGCATTCGGGCAGGCTTTTCCATTCGGAGTCATCGACCTGTCGCTCTGGCGATTTATCGGCGGCGCCGGCATAGGCGCCGCGAGCGTCATGGCACCGATGTACATCGCCGAGATTGCTCCGGCGCAACTGCGTGGCCGGATGGGCTCCCTGCAGCAGTTCGCGATTGTGATCGGCATCTTCACTACCGGGCTCGCCAACTTCCTGATTCTGAATGCTGCAGGTGGTAATTCGCTGGATCCTTGGCTGTTTGGCTTACCAGCCTGGCGATGGATGTTCCTTTCGATGGTGATTCCCGCGATGGCCTACTGGTTCTTTGCATCACGACTTCCTGAGTCCCCTCGCTATCTCGTGCAGGTCGGTAAGGACGACGAAGCGGCCTCGGTGCTCGCGCAGATCTACACCGACGATGTTCGAGTGCGCGTTGCCAAAATTCGTGCCTCCATGAACGTCGAGCACAAGTCGAGCTTGTCGGATATCCGCGGGCCACGCTTGGGTCTGATGCCAATCGTCTGGGTTGGTGTCCTGCTCAGTGCCCTGCAGCAGTTTGTCGGGATTAATGCCGTCTTTTACTATTCCGACATCATCTGGGAGTCGGTCGGCTTCAGCCAGAATCAAGCCTTCCAAACCTCGCTTATCACTGCCGGCGTCAATGTCGCCTTCACCGTTGTTGCCATCGCACTGATCGACCGAGTGGGTCGCAAACCACTGCTCCTGGTCGGATCGATCGGCATGTTCGCGATGCTCGCAACCCTGACCTACGTTTTTGGTACCGCTCCCGTCAGTGATACTGGACAGCCGATCCTTGCTAACGGCCCGGACATCGTCGCCGTGCTCGCCTTCAACTTCTACGTAGCATTCTTCGCAGCGACTTGGGGGCCGGTCGTTTGGGTGCTACTCGGGGAGATGTTCCCGAACCGGATCCGAGCGGCTGCCCTCGCACTCGCTGCCGCAGCCCAATGGCTTGCCAACTTCTTGGTCACCACGGCCTTCCCACCACTGGCCGAAATCAGCCTCGGGCTGGCTTACAGTGTGTTCACGGTCTTTGCCTTGCTGTCCATCCCATTTGTCCTTCGCAAGATTCACGAGACCAAGGGTGTGGAACTGGAGGACATAGAGGCGCTCGAAACGGATCGTGTCCGAAGTTGACGCGCGTTGACTCAAACCGGCCGGTACGAGCCCGCATCCTCCCAGAGGCATTTGGGACGACACCGTACTGAAACTTGCTTAATGGATGATCCAACCTCACGCACCAAAAGTCACTTTGTTGTACCCAAGTTAGGAATCCGAGTCTGGTCCGACCTCAAGTCCTATGTCACCTATCAAAACTGGTGGTTCACCAGGCCCAATCCAACCAAGGTTGCCCTCAGACGGAATTGGGGTTGGCAAATCAGGTGTTGCCAGCGGAACTTGGTGGAACTCGGTGAGCCGCGCCGCTGGTGGGTCGATAAACAGGTGGACCTCCCCACCGGACCGGATCGCTGGAGTTTCAGATTTTTGTGAATCCAAGGTAACCACAAACTGCAGGTCGCCACTTTCTAGTTGCTGTGGTGAAGACAAAGTCATGACAATAAAGTTGGGGTCTTGGGAACCGTCACTCAACGCTGCATTGGGTGGATCGCCAGCGAACCACGTATCCCAATTTGTAATCATTTCTTCAACTGAGATCAGGGCAGTTTGGCGCTCGGGTCGATCAGTGAACATTGCAATGGATTTGTCTGGACCAAACAGTGTGAGTGTTGTCCCACCCTCTGCATCCATGGAAATGCTAGCAGAGGCAGAACTGTGGGCGAGTAACCATTCTGGATCTTGTGAATCACCGCCGACACGGAAAACAACAATGACTGAAACAGCAACAATGAGGGACGCCAAAACCCCGCCGACAATGAACCACAATCGACGCGTCATACGTTCACATTAGCTGGTTCGAACTACCAAGATCGCTCGGCCATTACTTGTTCCCGATCCGAAATCAATTTCAGAGAACCATTCAACCAAAGCATGGGAATTGTTCGACTAAAAAAACGATCAGTTGCAGTGTTTTTACCGATCCCACCCCGAAGGGTCCAGCTCGCACCCGGTGCCAAACAAGTTCCCGGATCAAAACGAAATACCGTGTTTCCCGTTTCAATGCGGTAGCCGTCAAGACATTGAACCGTGCTGCCATTGTTGAATAAGCGAACATATTGAGTTGCAGCGCGGGTTTTCCCCTTTTTCTTTCCGAGGGAAAGTTCAGAGATCACGACACTGCCCTCAAGTGCATCAAGGTTGCACCCGTTAAGGCAGGGATATTCGCGGGTAAAACGGTAGTTGCCGTATCGATCGAGTAAATAGGCGGCGTCTCCAACCAAGTACGGACCGCCGCCCGGACTTTGATAAACCAATGATTTCTTATTGAGAAAAAGTGTGCGGCCGTCGGAACCGCCCGACGCGCCAACACCGGTACGTATAGTGCGGTAGTCCCCAGCATTCAACATGGATCCTTCAGGGAATGTATAGCCCGCCGCATTGCCGGTGTCGCGGATCCGCCAACCCGAAAGATCAACGGGGGTGTCGCCGAGGTTGCGAACGCTTACCCATTCGTCATTGACCGATTCGGCAGAACGATTGATTCGCAACAAAATATTTGCATCGGGCTGTTCATTTTCGCCGCAAAGGTTTGGATTCCAAATCCCAACCTTGCGCTGTTGCGCTGATTTGATAACTTCGCGATACAAGCTACTCATGGCAGCTTCATTCTCAACCGTGAACCAGTGACCCCATCCGCGTTCGGCCATTGCCCACGCTAAATCTTGGTCGTACTCCTGCGAGATTGGATTCCATGCCAGCACCGTCCGCTGCGGACGATCGGCTTTTCCTTTACTTGCGGGGTCAAGGGACGCCAGACGAACTTTGGTCCCTACCGGTGCCAGCTCCTCAAGCACTGCCTTTGCCTGCCAACCACCACATTGACCGCCGTGGTCTTTACCGCCAATCTCAGGTGCGTTAATCCCAATGAATCGAATACGGCTGGTCGCCCCGGTCACGTCGTCGGTCACCAACATGGTGTCACCGTCAACTATTCGTTGGACGGTACCGGTTTCCCAGGACTGGATTGAGTCCCAGGGTGAGGTTCGCACGCTGGCCGAAGCGGGCAAAGAAATTGCCGCAGCGAGTAGCGCAAAGAGCGCTACGACTGCGGCAGTGGCCTTGCTGCTGATTCCCATGGTGGGAACAGTTTAAATGGCCTTACGCAGGTCAGCGCTCACGCGGGCAAATGCACGGACCCGGACGACCTGGACGGCGCTGCTGTCGGCAAGCACCTCGAGGGCGATCGCGGAAACAGGAGCACCCTTAACCAGTTCAACAAAGCTGTTGATCGCGGTGTCATTGAGCTGGAGCTTAGCCAGATCCTCGCCGAGGGAGTTCATGATGTCAATCGCGGAAGTTGTCATGTAGTAAAGCTAAACCCGCTTAATCATTAAAACAAACGTTGAAAAACGATCATAAACATCACATTTACTTATGATAAAATGGGTTAATGGCCTACCTCCAAGATCTCGACATTCAACAATTGCTGACCCTGCGGGCAATCGATGAGGAAGGAAGTTTCGGGGGAGCTGCTGACGTACTGCGCTTTTCCCAGTCGGCGGTGAGCCAGCAAGCGGCAGCACTAGAAAAGGCGGTTGGTCACCAACTCTTTAATAGGCCTAAAGGACCTAAGCCGGCATCTCTGACGGAGGCAGGGCGAATCTTGCTTGAGCATGCGGAGTTGATTCTCGCTCGACTCGAACAAGCTGGCCAAGAACTTGATGACCTCGCTGCGGGAACGAAAGGCCGAGTGATGTGTGGGACTTTTCAAAGTGTCTCGGTTGAACTTCTACCTACCGTTGTCGGTCAGCTACTACTGAATTCACCGGGAGTGGAAGTTGAACTAATCGAGTCGACGTCAAATGCGGAGTTGATCGAACTCCTCGTTTCTGGGAAGATTGACGTGTCATTTCTGGTCGGTCCAGTTAACGATCCCAGGCTGCAAATAACTGAACTAGGTCAAGACCCCATGGTTCTTCTTGCACCCAGGCATGACGAACTTCTGATCGGACCCGACCCAGAAGTTCCCCGCACTGCAGTCCCGATTCGCGAACTACACGAGCAACCGTTTATCGCTCAACAAGAAGCATCAGATCACGTTCGAGTTGAGACATCACTGCTAGCCGCCGGTATTAAACCGCGTTATGTATTCCGCACCAATGACAACGGCGCAGTTCAAGCGATGGTGCGCACAGGTGCTGGATACTCGATCATGCCCAAACTGACCGTTGATGAGACAGACCCTGAAATTCGTATTATGGCAATTGAGCCACCGCTGCCAAAACGCACAATTGTCTTGGCATTACGCAAGTCTGGGCCGCGCATTCCTGCATTGCAAACCTTCATTGACCTTAGTATTAAAGCCAGTAGAGAACGACTTGACGCGATGCCGGTAGCTGTGAAATCAATGTCAGGAAGTGTTTAGCGCACAGCTGCTGGGTCAACCCACGAGAGCGAATGAAACCGCGCAAATCCCCGATCAAATGAATACAAGGTTGCACCGAGGGATATTGCTGAAGCCGCAATTTGGCAATCGGTTACATCACCGTCCCACGCCGAGTGGTAGGAAACGAGAGTCGAAAATTCGTGCCAAAAATTTGCGCCGGAATCCATGACCGAATTCATCGGGCTTGAAAGTAGTGATCCAAGAAATGAAAGCGCCAACTCGGTAGGCGCAGGAGTGACAGACATGCGTCGACTGGTGGCAATTCGGATGAACCCCGCAGCGACTACCGGAAAAACAACGAGTGGTTGTGAGCTTCGGCGAAGGTTATCGATTGCCTCCGTGGCCAGGACGTTGGTACGTGAATCTTCGAAGAAAGCCCCCAGCAAGACGTTAATGTCAACGGTGTTCACGTCAACCAGAATTTCGTTCAAAATAATCACGTTCGTCCAGTAAGTTTAGAATTTGTGAAGTGCTGTTTTCGTCCACTCCCGGAGGAATGTTTAGTTTGCCCGGATGTGTGGGCAACGGTGCTAGGTCGATAGCAAGGCGAGCGTTGTGCTCACGCAGAAGGAGCCTGAGGGCATCTTCAATAACTGAACCCACACTGCTGTGCCCCTTTACAGCCAATTCTTTAGCCTCCAAGTAGAGGGTTTCATCTATTGTTACCGTAGTTCTCATATTTGCATCATAACATCACATGCATGCATCAAGATGCACGATGGAAACTGGTCTACCTTTCCGTGAGCGTTACCTTAAGTGCCGGACGTAAATCTTCCGGTTGGTTGAGCTCGCTCCAAACGGCGGCAACCATTGGTTCAAGGAACAAAACCCCGAATTGTCGGATTAGCATTCGAAGCACCTGATCCTCTTCAGAAGTCGTGGTCCGAGCATGACCGCCTTCGCGCATCACCTGCATTTGATCGCGACTCATAGCTACTAATCGGGCCAGAATTCCATCAGTTTCACGGGAGCGATCAGGACGGTCCAAAAGTGAGCGACGAAGGTAGCCGACAATTTCCGGGTGCTCAGCCAGCATTTCTTGAACACGAGTATCGCGGGAGGCCCGATCTCCAGGTCCATGCGAAAGTGCGCTCGTGAATATCTCGATTATTTCTTCTTCAACCGCAATCCGAAGACCATCTTTGGAACCAAAATGATGCTGAACTAGGCCAACGGTGCAACCCGCCGCCGAGGCGACCGCGCGCATGGAAACCCGGTCCTCACCCAGACACCCGAACAGGTTGAGGGCAACGAGGCGAATTCGCTCTCTGGCCACTTGCTCAGGCATTACATCACCCCTTTGCTAGACAAAACTTTAGATTACTATACACTTGTATAGTAATCATTGTTGCACTCCCTTAAGGAGCCACGAGCATGTCTGCACCTACCTCAGTAAATGAAGCTTTTATTTATGACACTTTGCGCACACCACGTGGGAAAGGCAAACCAGGTGGTTCACTCTATGAAGTAAAACCGGTTGACCTCGTGGCCTCGTTGCTCACGGAGATCTCCGCGCGTAATAAGGGCTACGACCCCGCCTGCGTTGACGATGTTGTGCTGGGGTGTGTCACCCCGGTCGGTGATCAAGGTGCCGACATTGCGAAAACTGCAGCGATGGTGGCAGGTTTGCCAGAGAGTGTTGCTGGCGTTCAACTTAATCGTTTCTGCGCGTCCGGTCTTGAGTCGGTAAACCAAGCCGCTGCACGAATTCGTTCGGGCATGGAAGACATGATCATCGCCGGTGGTGTCGAATCAATGTCACGTATCCCCATGGGTACCGACGGTGGAGCTATGGCACTGGACCCGCAAACCGCGTTTGATGTGAACTTTGTGCCGCAAGGAATTGGTGCGGACCTGATTGCAACCATTGACGGCTACAGCCGTGAAGACGTTGACCGCTTCGCAGTGTGGTCCCAAGAAAAGGCGGCCCGTGCGTGGGATGAAGACCGATTCAGCAAATCAGTCGTCCCCGTTAAAGACCGCAACGGAATCATGATCTTGGACCACGACGAATTCATTCGTCGCGGAACAACGGTTGAATCACTTTCGAGCTTGAAACCATCATTTGCCATGATGGGTGAGCACGGTGGTTTCGACTCGGTCGCACTCGAGGTATACACAAACGTTGACTCGATTAATCATGTGCACCACGCAGGTAACTCGTCTGGCATTGTTGACGGCGCCGCACTGCTTCTTATCGGTAACGAACAAGCCGGTAAAGACATGGGGCTAACACCGCGGGCTCGAATTGTCAGCATGGCAGTCGTTGGTTCTGAACCAACAATCATGTTGACCGGCCCGGCACCGGCCAGCCGCAAGGCACTGGCAAAGGCGGGTCTTACCGCTGAAGACATGGACATTGTTGAAATCAACGAAGCATTCGCATCCGTTGCCCTGCGGCTGCAAAAGGAACTCAACATCCCGGACGAAAAAATCAACCCCAACGGTGGATCCATTGCCATGGGTCACCCACTCGGCGCTACCGGCGCCATGATCTTGGGAACGTTGGTAGACGAACTTGAACGCACTGGTGGTCGCTACGGCTTGGCAACACTTTGTGTTGGCGGCGGCATGGGAATCGCAACAATCGTTGAAAGAATTTGAGGGTAAAGGTTAATCATGATTTCCTATGAAAAAGATAACGACGGAATCGTCACGCTGACCATTGATGACCCAAACGCGGGCGCCAACACCATGAACGCAGCGTTCTCTCAGAGTTTGGGTGAGACCCTTGATCAACTCGAGGCCGAAGTCGACTCGATCACCGGTGTAATCGTTGCCAGCGGCAAGAAAACTTTCTTCGCCGGCGGTGACCTCAAGTCTCTCATCAGCGTTGGGCCAGAGGACGTTCAACAACTTTTCGACCAGGTTGAAGGAATCAAGTCACTCCTGCGCCGGATCGAAAAATTCAATCGGCCCGTTGTTGCCGCAATTAATGGCGCTGCGTTGGGCGGGGGGCTTGAACTCGCCCTCGCGTGTAATCACCGGATTGCGATCGACGACAACAAAACTGAGATCGGTTTCCCTGAAGTGACCCTCGGCCTACTTCCCGGGGCCGGCGGCGTGACCCGCACGGTTCGCAAGCTCGGAATCGCATCCGCATTGGTCGACTGGTTGCTTCAAGGCCAGCGTTACAAGCCGGCCAAGGCACAAGAAAAAGGTTTGATCGAGCAACTTGTCGGCACCCGGGACGAACTGCTCCCAGCAGCACGCCAGTGGCTGGTCGACAACAAAGACAATGAAGCAGCGCGTGTCACTCCGTGGGATGTCAAGGGCTACAAGATTCCTGGCGGCACCCCCAGTACTCCAGCACTTGCAGCAAACCTGCCTGCATTCCCCGCGAACTTGCGCAAGCAACTCAAAGGCGCCGACATGCCAGCACCGAAGGCGATCATGTCCGCAGCCATTGAAGGCGCGCAAGTTGATTTCGACACGGCAAGCCGGATCGAGTCGCGTTATTTCACCGAACTTGCAGCAGGTCCAATCTCCACCAACATGATCCAGGCGTTCTTCTTTGATCTACAAAGCCTCACCGGTGATTCACTTCGCCCAGCAGGCATTGACAAGCGCAAGATTACCAAGGTAGGAATTCTTGGCGCCGGCATGATGGGCGCGGGAATCGCTTACGAGTGCGCCCGCGCCGGAATGGAAGTTGTTCTTAAAGATGTCTCACTAGCGAACGCCGAGAAAGGTAAAACCCACTCGGAAAAAATCCTGAACAAGGCGGTTGGCCGCGGTCGCATGACCGAAGAAAAACGCGATGAAATACTTGCAAGGATCATCCCAACCGAATCGGCGGCAGATCTTGCGGACATAGATGCACTCATTGAAGCGGTCTTTGAAGACGCTGACCTCAAGGCCAAGGTATTTGCCGAAGCCCTTGAGTTCATTTCCGATGACTGCTTGCTGTGTTCCAACACGTCAACACTTCCGATCACCGGCCTAGCCCACAACGTTCCCCGACCTAAAGACTTCATCGGTCTGCATTTCTTTTCACCCGTCGACAAAATGAAACTTGTCGAGATTATTAAAGGCGAGCAAACATCGGATGAAACCGTTGCGCGCGCGATCGACATCGTGCAACAGATCCGCAAAATCCCGATCGTTGTCAACGACAGTCGCGGTTTCTACACCAGTCGAGTGTTTGGCACTTTGATTAGCGAAGGTGTCGCCATGGTTGGCGAAGGTGTTGACCCGATGACAATTGAACGCGCTGCAACCCAAGGCGGATTCCCGGCCCCACCGCTGGCAATGTTGGACGAAGTTTCCCTGACCCTCACGCAACACATCCGAGCCGAAGCACAAAAAGCCGCAGACGCCGACGGAACTGAACTCCCCGGTGAAGTTGGTGTAGAAGTCATTGAGCGCATGGTTAATGAATTCGGTCGCAAAGGTCGCGCGGCCGGGTCAGGTTTCTACGACTACCCAACCGACGGTTCACCCAAAACCCTGTGGCCGGGTGTGCGCGAACACTTCACCACAGGTACGCAGTATTCAATGTCTGACATGGAGGACCGTTACCGGTTTATCATGGCCTTGGAAACCGCGAAGTGCATCCAGGAAGGTGTACTCACTGACACCGCGAGTGCGAACATTGGCGGAATATTCGGAATCGGTTATCCGCCGGCAACAGGTGGTCCCGCTCAATTCATGACTAATTACGCAGGGGGTCTCGCCGGATTTGTCGCCCGCGCGAAAGAACTTGCCGCAACCTACGGCGAGCGCTTTGAACCGAATGAGTGGTTGATCAACAAAGCTGCTTCTGGCCAAGGTCTGATCGGTGACTAACCAAAAGGCGCCAAACCACGACCTGCTCGCCGGAGTCGTGGTCGTTTCACTCGCGATCAATCTCCCCGGACCGTTGACCGCAGCCCGGCTCACCAAACTTGGGGCACATGTCACCACTGTTCTTCCCCCAAGTGGTGACCCACTAAAAAACTATGACCCTCAATGGTTTGCCGACCTGCACGCCGGTCAAGAAGCCTTAACCCTTGACCTGAAGTCACCCAGCGGAATCACGGAACTTGATTCCCTACTAGCCAGCGCAGACCTACTCATCACGTCGTCGCGTCCGAGTGCCCTGACTCGACTTGGACTGGACCCGGAAACGGTGAGCACCAAACACCAGAGACTGTGTCAGGTGGCAATAGTTGGTGAATCAGGAGCCAACGCTGAGAATCCCGGACACGACCTGACCTACCAAGCGATTAACGGCCTGATCGCCCCACCCGCAATGCCAACAACGTTGATGGCCGACATGGCAGGCTCTGAGCGAGCAACCCAGATTGCGATCGCCGCGCTACTGCACCGTGAACGAACTGGGGTAGCAACACACCACCAAGTTGCACTCGCGGACGTGGCCCACGCCATGGCCGAACCCAACCGGCGCGGTCTCACCAAACCAAGTGGCGGCCTTGGCGGGGCAATAGGTCTGTACGGAATATATGAGACCCAAGAAGGCTGGGTCGCGCTCGCCGCACTCGAACCGCACTTTGCCCAACGAACATTGCAGGCACTTGACGTTGACGGTTCACCAGCGGCGTTCGCACAAGCATTCACCGCAAAAACAGCCACTCAGTGGGAGCACTGGGCCAACGAAAAAGACATTCCACTTGTTGCACTTTCACACTAAAACCTCAGCAAGTTAAGGAGATAAAAATGTTAACACCCCAGCCCTACGAATCCCCATGGATGACGAATGACGTCAAGCCGGTTGCCGAACTTGCGCAGATCTTCTTTGAAAAAGAAGTCGTGCCCCACCTCGATCGTTTTGGTGAGAACCACCAGGTCGATCGGGATTTGTGGAATAAAGCCGGGGATGCTGGACTTCTCTGCATCACGATTCCAGAGGAGTATGGCGGCGGTGGCGGCAACTTCGCGCAAGAAGCTGCGGTGATTTGGGAACAAGGCATGAGCACAGATGACAGTTTCGGTTACGTCGTTCATTCAACAATCGTTGCTCCCTACATTTACAAGTACGGGACGCAAGAACAAAGAGAAAAATGGCTACCCAAACTTGCTACGGGAGAACTCGTCGGCGCTATAGCCATGACCGAACCAGGTGCCGGATCGGACCTGCAAGGAATTCGGACTACAGCAAAGCGTGAAGGCGATCGGTACGTAATCAACGGCAGCAAAACCTTCATCACCAACGGATCCCACGCGAACCTGATCATCGTGGTCACCCGAACCGGTGGTGAAGGCGCAAAAGGAATCTCGCTGATCATTATTGAAACCGATGGATTGGCCGGGTTCGAACGTGGTCGCGTTTTGCAAAAAATTGGTCAACACGGACAGGACACGCGCGAACTGTTCTTCGCCGACATGAAAGTTCCCACCGAAAACTTGCTTGGCACCGAGGAGGGTCAAGGGTTCATCCAACTCATGGAGGAGCTGCCCCAGGAGCGGTTAGCCATTGCGATCTCTGCGGTTTCATCAGCCCAGGCAGCAACCGAGCTCACGATCGAATACGCGAAGCAACGCGAAGCATTTGGCAAACCGATTCTTAATTTTCAAAACACCGGATTTGTCCTCGCCGAGGTGACGACCGAAGTCATGGCCGCCCGAGCATTCCTTGATTACTGCATTGGTCTACACATTGAGGGAAAGCTCGACGCCACCACAGCCTCGCGCGCCAAGTACTACTGCACCGACATGCAAGTGTCTGTGATCAGCCGTTGCGTCCAAATTTTTGGCGGCTACGGATTCATGGCCGAGTACCCGATCGCCCGCATGCACGCCGGCGCACGCGTGCAACCGATCTACGGTGGAACCAACGAGGTTATGAAGGTTCTGATTTCTCGGACTCTTTAGAGCTCTTCCTATTCGCGAGGTAAATTCCACCGATGCCCGCAAGCACGACCGCAAAGGCAAGGGTGATTACCAGCCCTGAGTTTGAACTCAACGTGTTGACAACCCAGGATTGAGCATCCGTCACGGCACCAATGATCGGGTCACCGACTTGTTCACCGGAGTTTACGCGCCATTCAAACCAGCCGAACCACGCTACGTAGATTCCCGCGAGAATGACCAACGACCCGGTCACTCGCGAGATCACTTCAGACTTGGAACGCATCCAGACACTGACCTGTGATCCGGTGAGTGCGGTTGCCACGGCAATGACACTGACGGCTGCTCCCATCCCGAGGGCGAATGCCACGAAGACGAACACGATTCCGAAGAAATCACTCGATCGAATTGAGGCACCGGTGACAGCGAGGAAGGGTCCCAAAGTGCAGGAAAGGGACACAATTGCAAAAGTGAGTCCGTAACCCACTTGGGAGAACCAGCTTTCACCCGGTGACCAACCCTTAATCAACCCGGCCCCGTTGCCAACTTTGCGTCCGAGGAGTAACCAAAACCCAAGGGCGACAATGAAGATGCCCACAATGATCGTGACGATCGGCAAATAACGGGATATTGCCGATGCAAAGGGTGCGAACACCAAACCAAAAGTTCCAAACAGCAAGATGAAACCGACGGTCATTCCCGACGCAAATCTAAGTCCACCGATCAATGCCTGGGACTTTGATCGGCCTTCATTTGCTGCGGCAATCATGCCCATGTAAGCCGGCAGCAAAGCAAACCCACAGGGATTAAACGTTGCAAGGACACCGGCAACGATTGCGAGTGACAGCGTCGCGGTATCCATCGAAAAAAATCTATTACTTAACTCAGCGTGGCAGCGCGCTCAAGAATCGCGTTTTCATCCAATGAACCCTGAACAATTTCAATTGAACCATCTGCACCGATGAACGCAAAGGCAGGCTGGGCCGCAACCCCAAAGACACTCCACACTTCCGCGTCTGGATCAGCGAGTTGGGTAAAGTTTTGAATCCCGGTGTCGCTGACAAAGGTCTTCATTTCGTCGACACTTCCCAGTGCTGCAACTCCGACCACATCAACACTGCCGTCGAGTTCACTAGCAACCTTGGACAGAGTCGGTGCTTCGACTCGGCACACGGAACACCATGGCGCCCAGAACCACATGATTGTTTGTTTACCTTCGTAGTCAGCTTGGGTCACCGATCGACCTTCAAGGGTTGTGCTCGAGAAGACGGGGAGGGGTGTGGCAACAACTTCACTTGCCGTCGCCGAGGTAATCGTGTCTTCCGTACCTGAGGAACATCCCGCGAGTAGCAGGACGCCTGCGACGATACTTGCAACGCAGACCACTAGTTTTGTTGGCTTTTTCGAGGTTCTCATAAGGCTGAGACGCTTTCTAAGGCAATTGGTTCCCAATTGAACGACCTAATGAATCAATTAATTAGTTACAGGTTGACTGCAGTGATTGAGTGATACCCGCCGATACATTGGCGGCACTAACCGGAATGTTGTTGAACGAGGTCGTGAACTGCGCGATTACCTGTTGTGGGTTCTGTGCGTAGGCGGTGCAGAAAGTGGTCACCTCAGCGGCGGGCGCCTTGGCTAAAATTGCGCTCACGACTCCTGAAATGGCATTGGTAGGGACAACATTGTTGGGGGTTGTCGCGCAAGCCTGCATCAGGCCCGCGAGACCTGCCGCTTGTTGTTGGGTCGCGTTGAGCCCGAGTTGTTTGCGTAAGCTAGTTACGTTGCCAACCTCTTTAATAAACACTTTGGCTGTTTTACCCGGGTTTTTCTTC
>Ga0208413_1000498_pt1 | contig 29528 bp, 27 predicted proteins | sample AntAceMetag02UKD_FD_184761 | JGI IMG/M metagenome (GOLD analysis project Ga0208413, IMG submission 184761) | Saline lake microbial communities from Ace Lake, Antarctica - Antarctic Ace Lake Metagenome 02UKD (SPAdes) (version 2) | ecosystem: Environmental > Aquatic > Non-marine Saline and...
GCAGATGGAAACGGTGGTGGTTGACTCAACCGTGCAGCATAAAGCCGTGGCCCACCCCACAGACAGTCGTTTGTTAGAAGTGGCAAGACATAAGCTGGTTGAGTTAGCAAAAGAGTGTGGCTTGAGCTTGAAGCAAACCTTTATTAAAGAAGCCAAGCAATTGACCCGTCGTGCTGGTGGTTATGCTCATGCCAAGCAGTTTCGTCGTATGAGAAAGGTGATTAACCGTCAAAGAACGATTGTTGGCCGACTGTCACGAGAGATTCAAAGGCAAGTTGCGAATCAAATAACGAATCAGGTAGCAACACTGAGCGCTGAACTAAAGGGCATGATCACAGAAGCGCTGGCCAAAGCACAGCGACTCATGACACAAACCAAGCACCGCAAGTCAAAAGGTGTGCCCAAACTTTACAGCTGGCATGCGCCCGAAACAGAATGTATTTCAAAAGGCAAAGCCCGCACCCCTTATGAGTTTGGTGTGAAAGTTGGTATTACCAGCACCATAAAAGGTAATTTAATTTTAGGGGCCAGAAGTTTCCCCAACAATCCGTTCGATGGCCACACGTTAAACGAACAGCTAGAACAAGCCAGCATACTGTCAAACAGTACGATTAAGAATGTGTACGTTGACCTAGGCTACCGAGGTGTTGACCAAGATAACCCAGGGGTCAGCATCAAACACCGAGGCAAATACAAAAGCCTAACGGAACAAGAACGTAAACTACTCAAACGAAGACAAGCCATCGAACCCATCATCGGTCACTTAAAATCAGATAACCGAATGAACAGATGCCACCTTAAAGGCCCAGAGGGCGATGCCATACATGCCGTGCTGTGCGCTGCAGGGTATAACTCAAATGGATATGAAACCGCCAATAGCCATAATATCGAGTAGGATCGTCTCAAAGCTTATACTCCACATAGACTCAGGATTTATTGGTTAGTTTATTATGTAATGCGCTCTAAAGTCATTTGATTGCGTTGTGAGCTTTAAGGGGTCGAATAAGCTCAGTCGGGACGAATTTGTACTGGTCAATCGGTATCATTAAACCACTGATCTTCTGGCAATGCGCGCAGGTATTTATCCAGCCCATCAAGCGCACCGTGTTTGTCTGCCCATTCCAGATGTTCCCAAAGAACGTAATAGCGGCCTGCCGGGCTGATCGGACTTCTAGGGTGTGGTTTTCATTTATATACTACGATTGGTTTGCACCTCGTCGAATCGTTTCGGGCTTGCGTGCTCCGTGCATCCTGCAGGGGTTGGGGTCACAAGTATCATAAAAAAATCATTGCCAAAATTTATTCTCTTGGTCAGTTTAGCGCTTTTACCTAGGCGCGAGGCTTTGGTTTGCGTCCCGCCATCTTTGCGCCAGTGAACATGCCGATCTTAAACCCAAGTGCCTCGAGCCCCCTTAGCTTGTCTGATGCAGCACTGTACTGAGCACGGGCTTCTTTGGTTGAGTTGCCATGCTTGTAATTCGGATGCTTTGCACCGGGCAGGGCAGTATGCGTTCGGTGGGCGCCATGGTACCGACAAACAGCGCAATGGTAGGCTGCAGGGTTCTTGCACGGAAGTCCTGTACGTTTACTTTTGGCTCGGCACTGCTTAGCGCCATACTTGCTCACACTGGGTAGCGGCATATTTACTCCTTATTGCATTGGGTTCTGGCGGTGAGGTGATGACTGTACCTGCATAGTTCGTTGCACCTATGGAAATCTAAAAATGAAAGGCTAATTTGCAAGGAATAAGCAAAAAAGGTGCTCTGGTGCTGTAAGTGCTTGTGTTTCATATTTTCTCTATACAACTCAATTTTCGATATGTAGGAATAGACCTGAACCTAGAGCACTTACAGCACTAGAGCACCTTTTTGAATTGCACCTACCCCCCTGCGTCCCAGTTATCGAGCATGTCGTGGACGGATTTAGCTTGTGAATTTTCTAGATCATCATTATTTACCCGCAGTGCAAACCTTCTACCGCTGTTCTTACGCACCGATGCATATCCAAGCGCGGTCAAACGTTTGCTCAGTGCCGCTGGGCTGTCAATTTTTGGGAGTTCGCCTTCACTTTGACAGTACGACTTGTGCCGATTCAATAATTCAGCGGCAGTGAGTCCTTGATCAGGAGCGCAAGCCGTGCACATTTCATTTAGCCATCGGGATAGTAGATCCTGCGACTCGATATATGCCTGAGTAGACGCCACTACCTCATTTGGGGGGGTAAGTCCTTCCGATGCATATTTAACTGCGCCGTGAATTAACCATGACAATATGCCTTCGTATTCGGTTTTCAGAGTATCCATTAGATTTTTATCTGCATTAGGCAGTTTTGGGTCTAGGCGCGTCTCGCTCGGCCTGTTCCACTTAATATCAAACGGAATAATGTGAAGTCGCCCTTTAGTTGCATCGTCCATATGATCAAGCTGCGGGATATGGTTCGTCATCAAAACCAATTTGTGTGTAATCTCAAATGTCATTTCGTTTTCATGTAATGCCCTTGCAGATACAAAGCCACCGCCCGTATGGCGCTTAACCACTGCGACGTCCAGCTTTTGACCGTCCTTGCTCTCACTGCTTATGGCGCAGCGCGCCCCTGCCAATTTACGGGTGCTTGGGCTGGCTTGATCAGCATTTGCTTCGCTACGTGTGGCCATTAGTACTTCAGGGGTAATCGTTTCACAATAGTCACCACTAACTGCTTTAAAGGTATCAAGTAGAACGTTCTTACCGTTTGCACCACGACCAACGGCCATAAACAATACGTGCTCATGCACTAGACCCGTCATGCAATACCCCAAAACCTTCTGCAGATAAGATGCCAAGTGAGGGCGAAGTGTAAATTCAGGTTTGTCGTTTGTAACGCGATATGCACTAGAGGTAATTTCATCAATAAATTTAATCCATCGTGGAGCATGCGCATTTGGATCGAATCGAATTGGGCTGCGTTTCAATACAAAATCATCTCTGCTATTAGCCCGTAAATTCCCCGTGCGTAAATCTACAGACCCATTTGCTACTCCGAGAATTCGGGGGTCAGAGTCTAATTTAATAGCGTTGATAATGAATCGCATATCTCTTTGGGCCACCCCTAACATTGCGTCCAGTCGAGCTTTATTTCTGCATTGAATTGACCATTTAACTGACATACCCGCCGCTCGCTGTATCATTTTTCTTTGCTCGGGGCTCCCTGTAACCTCAGCGTCTTTATAAAACTTATCGGCTTTTTGCTTGTGGTAATTGGACACTAACAACATTTTTTGATGCACTATGGCACAACCTGCATCTAACTGCCAACAGTTATCAACCCAAACAATCCACTGCTTGCGCTCAAGTACGTAACGCACATCACCTGTGGTGAGCTTCCAAAAAATTGCAACGTTACCTGCATCAGTGTTATCTACTTGCTCGAGCATAGTTAGGTCTTGGATACTGGTCAGTTTGCCCGCTGGCTGTGGGCCCTCACGTTGGCTGTCGTTTCTTGCACCTTCATTACCAAACAACTCGTTACGTGCATAATCGCTATTACCACTGTAGGTACCCTTAGCGAAAGCATTAGCCAGTGCATCCTCATACTGCAGTGACGTATCTCTTGGATAAGCATGATTAGCCTGTGCCACTTCAATCAAATGCTTCGTACCGAAACCGTCTGGCTTTCTAGCTACCTCACGCAAAGCGCGGTCAAAGCGGGCATTTACTACCCCTAGATCAAAGCCTTCATATACTTCGCCTGTAGCTTCACCGCTGCTGTAGTCAATAAAGAACTCGCGCCCATCCTCGCCATAGGCACGTGCCAATGCGTTTGCAGTGTCGCTCCACGCTTGCTCGTCAACGTTATCTATATACCGTAAGACAAATTCTAGAGACGCAGGTAACAATTTTGAGTAGCTTGCGTTGCCAATAACACCAGCACCACTGACGCTCGCCACCGAACCAACCGAACCCAATCCTTTACCGCCACCCGCCACGGCCTTGCTGTTTATGATAGTAATTATGCTATCCAGATCGACAGTTGTTACGAAACGTAGGTCTTTACCCCCAACTGCATCGCCTGTAATTGTTAAAAAGGACCCCTTGCTGAATATTTCAATCGCCCGATGTTCATACTTACTAATGCTTGGGTACTTATCAAGATACTCGCTGGGACTAAATTCGATCTTTGATTTTGTAGTAGGTTGTTTATCGCTCACCAAAAACGTCTTAAATCCAGTTCGGCTTGGGCTAATTTCTGTGTATGAACTAAGCAGATTCATAAGTTCGAAGCCATCGTCATCAACAATCGGCTCGTTGTATTTTGCAAAACCATCGAAGTCTATGCACCATAAATACCCTACCTGACCACCCAGCCCCACCTGTAAGCCGTTTTCATGCAGAGATATACCTGAGCCATAGCACTTAGTTTTAAATCGATCTCGAGCTGTCTTGAGGTTCGTATGTATGCTTGTATCGTTATAGCCACGCAGCAAACCCTGTGCATTAACTGGGCACTTTCTGGGCTTGCCTGACTCGATATCGGTGTACTTCCAGTTAAGCCAATTGTTTTGTTGCGCTAGCTCATCGGGGATGTTGACCGTAAGGGGTTCCTGTATTGCATACAGATCGAATTGATCGACGTTATTGCTTGATTGAGTTAAAATAGTCATACGTTCTCACTAAGGGAATTGTTAGGCTTTAGGCAGTCGTTGGCGCGACTGCTTTTTCTTTTTCGGAAAGACGTTGGTAGTTATGCGCCATTAGATAAGCCGCTGCTGAAATTAGTGCTGCATCCATGTGTTCAGGCAAGTCGCGATAATGTTCGTCACACATCAAACGTCTTGCGAGACCAACAGCTGCCTCAAGCTGCCAGCGCGTCTCATCAATTGTGTCAATTTGTAGTTTGGGCCGTTGGCTCATTTCTCCCCCCCTGCGATTTTGCGTGAAGCTATAAACGCTTGAGTGGTACTTGTTAGTATTCCCACCCTTCGAGGAGAAATTTGAACGGGGCGTTCGAGTAGGCCAAGGGCAAACATCCTGTATACCGTGGCGCGGCTAAGGGTTGTGATACGCATGAATTCGCGCAGAGTAATGACGGGGTCGATTTCGGATTTTTTTTCAGTCGCCGGATCGACTCTATGAGATGTAGTGGGCATTTCTTGTACCTCGCTGTAAGTAACGAGACAATTCTAGAAAATGCCGTTTATTAACTTAACTTAGCTCCAGCTTTTTTTTTTAATTTAAGCTGTTTTCGTTTAGCTCTAATCTGCTCTTCCCACCACGATGCTGATCTTGGGTTACCTATTAATACTGGCGCATGTTGAAAAAGAACATCGTGAAACGATTGTGTCCCTTTATGTCCCTGTCCAAAGCAAAAGATTTCTGCAATTTCCTCTATTGACAACTTTTCAGGATATCTTCTGCTCGATATTAGCCATTCGCTAAGAGCGACCCACAGAGCTTCGTTGTTTAGTGCCGCAGAAATGCTTGGGTTATCGGTGCGGCGTGTTGTGACCGTTGCAACCTTGACTTTTTCCATAGCGTTTAACATCTCAGATTCTTCCTGCGCGCTTTTAGGCAGCGCTAGGTCGATAATTCCGCCCCCCATGCCAGTGGCGGTCAGATGCGCTGCGACCATTTGAGTGTGGACTTTTTTAATCCTTGACACCTGCTTGTTATTTGCACGGCGTTTGACTACAACGCGGGTAGCCATCATGCAGCCCCTCGCAGCTGTAAGACATTGCTTTGGCGACTATCCGCAGTTGTGATCTCGGTGAGCCTGTTGCCTAATGCAGCAAATGCTCGAGCTTGCTCTTGCTCACGCCGATCATGGATATATACCCGCGCCATTTTGCTCTGCATCTTGTGGTTTAGGCACTCGTCAATCACGTCGACTGAAAAGCCCAGCCTAGCCATTAACGTGGCTCCCGTTCGCCTGAGGTCGTGGGCTGTCCATCGCCCCTCAGCCAGTATCAGCGAGTTGGTAAGTGTCGTGCGCCCTTTGATTTGCTTGTCCGGTGTGCGTTGGCGATCAGCAATCTGTTTGCCAAAGCTCTTGATATCCACGTGTCCCGTACGTATCGCATTTACAAATACCCAAAGCAGCTCGTTTCCGTTATCGTCAAACCCTTTTAGCTTTTCAAGTTCTTTAAAGTGGGCGAGGGCGAAGTCAGACAGATGGATTGTGTGTGGGCGTTGGTTTTTTGTGACTGGTATAAACCATTTTGCATTGACTAGATCTACATGCTCCCATCGCGCCGCCATCAGTTCACCGACTCGGCAACAGGTCGATAAAATTACCCATACTGCGTGTTCGTTGCGCTGAGCTAGTGAAGCCTTGGGAAGCTGGTCGAGTAGGGCTTGGATTTCATAGTCTCTGAGCCATCTGTCGCGCTCCTCATCCTTGCCGCCAGCCAGTTTTTTACTCAAGACACCAATCGGATTTGCCTCTATATAGTCTCGCTCAGTGGCAAAACTGAACATTTGCTTTAAACCAGCCAGCACTACATTACACGTGCGTAGTTTGCCTGTGATCTTGATCTGGTCAAGCAATCGCATAACGTCTCTCTTTTTGACGTCCTCAACTGGTATTGCTCCGATTGCCGGAAACACATGATTTTCAAACTGGTTACGTATGTACTCGCCCCCGTCCTTCCTTCCTTGCCGCCTTCCGTCGGCTTTTAAACGTGGCGTTAAGTCACTCACTGCCCACTGAGTAAACAGTTCGCGCACTGTGATTCTGCGTTGTCGCTCTAGTTCCGCTCGCGCTACCGCTTCTTTAGCCTCCAGCTGTAGGCGTTCCCTCTCGCGCACCGCTGCCTCGGCTTGTTCTTTCAGATGCTCTTGGACGTTTTTAATCCCACTCTGGTGCAGGGTGACAAGCTCCCGTGCTTTAGCGGCGGCGGCTGGCAGGTCTAGCCCATAATCACCGCCTTTAGGGTGATAGTTCCCGATTGGCATGGTTGTGCGTTTACCGTGGGCATCGGTATATCTGTAGTAAAACCGTCGATCACCATTAGGCGTGATTCGACCAAGCAGTACGCCAGCACCACGTTCAAAGGGCTTGCTGAACCATTGGTCTTTGTCGATGGGCTTGGCTTGCATGCCCTTATCCGTTATCGGTCGCATTATTAGTCTCGCTAAGCATAGTCAAACGCCAGTGCTGCTTCTGGTTACCGTTCAGTTACCGTTTGACGTAAGATGTCATTATACTTAATGAGACTAAGAAAAACAAGATCCATTGCTTATATAGTTGAAATTTAACGGTATTTTTAATAAGTACGAATAACTTACATCGACTTATATAGTGCTGAATTCGCAATGTATATTGCATGGGGTGCAAGGGGTCGAAGGTTCGAATCCTTCCGTTCCGACCAACAAAATCAAGGGGCTACAGCTCACAAAGCTGTAGCCCCTTCTGTTTTGAGTGCCCGAGTTCAGTTTTGCACACACAATTCACACACAATTCACACACATTTCAAACACAAACCAAATACGCTATTGGCAGTTGGACGGAACCTACCGTTGTGTTCCATAGCGGTGACAGTTTTTCCAGCTGCGGTTGCAAAAGAACCCCCTATTGGAAATAGGCTCCCGAGTAGGGCCGAGCGAGTAGGGGTATGCCCATGCGAGGGTGAGAAGAATTTTTTATTTTTTAGCAATACTTTGGTTTGTTCTTCGCTCTCGCCCACCTGTCCACCTATCCACCTAGGCGGCTAAAGAGACTGGGCTTGCTATAGGTCCCTGTAAAGGCTTGTAGCGTAAGTGGATGCTGCAGCGTATCAGCATTGGTGCTGTTTGGAAGTTTCAATAATCAATCTTCAGCCAACTCTTTTACAGGCGCGTAGCGAAATCGTATCTGGGCAATCGCCTTGAGGCTCTGTACTGCTTTCATGAGTGCGTAAATCTGATACCGTTCAGTTTGACAGAGTTGCTAGACCACTATCAGCCAACCCGTCTAATCAATCAAAGTTGCATTTCGTGCTTGTCACACCAATTAATTTAATCAATATTTATCAGCCATCAGCGTGAGAATAGATATGAAAATTGTAAAAGTTGTGCCTTGGCATGTTGGTCAATTTATGTTTGTCCGAGTCGAAACCGATGAAGGCATTACAGGGTTTGGTGAGGCCGGAACTTGGGGTCATATTGAAGCTGCAGGTGCCTGTATTAAACGATTTTCTGAGTATCTAGAAGGGAAAGATCCTTATCCCATCGAACATCACTGGAATGTGATGCACCGCTTCAGTTATTTTCAAGGCTTGGCTGAAAATGCTGCGATATCGGCCATTGACATGGCGCTTTGGGACATCAAGGGTAAGGCGCTGAATGTTCCTATTTATGAGCTGCTAGGCGGCGCCGCAAGAACCAAAGCACGTATTTACGGCCATATTTACGAAAGCACCATCGAGAAAATATTGGTTGAGTGTGAGGTAAAAATGGACGCTGGATTCACTGCTTTCGGACACCTTAACCCCTTTCTAGACGAAGGAACCGATCAGGTTTATTTTAAGACTCACATCAAAAAAATGCGTGACGCTATTGAGAATACGGAGCGCATGCGTGAAGTGGTGGGTGATCGTGTTGACTTATTATTGGAAATCCATAGGCGTTTGACCCCTGCCGAGGCAATTGTTTTTGCGCGCGGTATTGAGCACACACATCCAATGTTTATTGAGGATCCAATCCGTCCTGAGAGCAATGATGCGATGGCGCGTGTTGCAGAAAAAATTCATATTCCCATTGCAACGGGTGAGCGTTTCTCAAATATTTATGAGTTTCAGATGTTGATGGCCAGAGGGGGTGTTGAGTACGCGCGTGTTGATTTATGCCTCTGTGGTGGTATTACCGGCGCAAAAAAAGTGGCTGCGATAGCAGAGGCGCATCAAGTGCAAATTGTCCCGCATAACCCCTTGTCTCCGATTGGTTTGGCGGCTTGCCTGCAGCTTGCGGCCGCCATCCCGAACTTTGCCATTCAAGAGTACGCAACTGGCTTTGAGTCCGGTACTTTCGAGTCTTTACCCATACATTTAGGTAGCAATGTTGTTGACAAGGTACCGTTACCTAAAAACGGATTTGTTGACATTCCAAATGGTCCTGGTTTGGGGATGAATATTCTGCATGATGCTGACAAAATTAGACCTCCTCTGATCAAGCCTATTTCGATGCGCCCACACTATGATGGCTTCATCGTTGATCAATAAATTAAGGTGGACTTTTTGTTGATTTGTACTGAAAACGGACCCAGAGGCGCTCAGGATTCAGTACATATCAATACGCATCACCCTAATTTAACTGCACGCAGGCATGAGCCGAGCCGCACGCGAGAAAGCTAACGGCATGCCCCGGCAGATGTTGGCTGATGTGCCGCTTAACGAACTGCGACAAGCCCGTGGCCTGTCCGAAAAAAAATGACTTTGTGTTGTCATGGTCATAGCGAAAAAACGAGAGGAAATTAGGCCTTTAGCCATTTTTTGAGGCTTGCGGCGTAAACCACATCGTGGTTGACGAAGGCTTCATGGCGCGCTTCTACAGCGTCCAAGTCATAGAGGTAATTGACCATCACCGAGAGGGACTCTTTCAGCCCCTTGGCTGAGAGATCCGCACCGACGTGGACCGCCTCCAAGCGAGCGCCGTTATCGAGGTGGAACCGGGCAACCGGATCGGGCATGGCCATGTGTGAGCCGCGCACCAACAAGTGGGTGCAAAGGCGCATGAGGCTGTCACGGACATCAACCGGTGCCGAGGCGATATGCGTCTGTGTAAGCGGGCGCGAAACGGACAACCAGCTTTTTACACGGTTGTAAGCGAGTTGAACTGCTGCTGGCAAAGTTGACGCATCCACCTTATCTAACCATTTGGTCAGGGATGGGACGGGTGACAAGGTGCAAAACGTTTCTAGGGTTGGCACTTCGTTGGCCAGGTGTTCAGCCACACGCTTGATTAAAAAGTTACCCAATGAGACCCCACGCAAGCCCGGCTGGCAGTTGCTGATGGAGTAAAACACGGCGGTATTGGGCGCTTTGCTTTTGGCCTTTGATTTAGCCGTATTACCCTCTTTTTCGTCAGCCTTCAGCGCGATCAGTGGTGCGATCTCACCCGGGATTTCGCGCGTTAGGGCGACCTCGACAAAGATTAAGGGCTCGTTGGGCAGTTGTGGGTGAAAGAAGGCGTAGCAGCGCCGGTCTGACTCGAGACGTCTGCGCAAATGTGTCCAACTTGCGATCGCATGAACCGCTTCATGGGCAATGATCTTCTCAAGTAAAACGGCGGGTGAATGCCAGCTAACGGGTTCGAAATGCAGAAAACCAGGGTTGAACCAAGAGGTAAGCAAATGAAGGAAGTCGGCGTCAACGGCCTCTAAGCCCTTGCGTGTGCGCATGCACCCCATCAAGGCGACCCGCATGGCAAGCAATGTTGTGGTGCCGCCGGTGGTGCGGTTGATGCGACGAAATAGCTCCTGTCGGGGCGATTCAGTGACCGTCGCTAGTGCCGCCAAGGTTGCAGGTGTTGGTTCTGTTGTGTAGGCTTTAGCAGCAGCCATGACCGCGTTTTGATCTGGCGAGAATTCGGTGGCGAGGACCGCAAAAAACGCCTCGTAACGATCACGCTGGAGGCTATTCCAGCCATCCACGACGGCCGTCGCCAAGGCATAAAGGTTGGCCTGACCTCGCTCGGAAACCAACTGGTGACAGGCATCAACCAGTTGCGAAAAGCCCCCGTCGGCTTTTGCCTTATTTCCAAGCGTGATGAGTTGTTTCCATGAAATCATCTCGTCAGGTTATCCCATCATTGCCGTGGGCAACCATGTCGCAATTTCAGGAAAGAAGCACAACAAAACAATCGATAGAACCATGCACATCATGAAAGGGAATGCCCCGCGCAGAATGGTTGTGAGGCTCACGTCGGGGGTGATGCCGTTGATCACAAAGAGGTTCAAGCCCACGGGAGGCGTGATGAGACCCAACTCCATGTTGATGGTCAAGACAACACCGAACCAAATCGGGTCGAAGCCAGCAGCTGTGATCACGGGCAGGATGATGGGGGTGGTCATCAAGATGATCGCCGCAGGCGGCAAAAAGCAGCCCAATACCAACAACAGAACATTGATCAGAGCCAACAGAACCCACCGGTTGACATGCATTTCTGCAATGGCTTCGGCGATGCTTTGCGTCACCAAGCTTGATGACATGGCGTAACTAAAAAGCACGGACATACCGATAATCAGCAGCAGCATGCCCGACTCGCGCATGGCGTCTCGCACGATCCCCCACACGTCCGACCAGTGCCACATCCGGTAAATGACGATCACCATGATCAAACACAGCGCCGCGCCGACACCGGCTGCCTCGGATGGTGTGGCGATACCGCCGTACAAGGCGTAGATGACCCCAACGATTACAGCGATCAATGGCAACAACCTAGGTAACAACTCAAGACGCTGCGCCCACGTGAAGCTTACATCCACATTCAGCTTGGTGGTGCCACGACGCCAGCTCAAAAACAGCGCCCAAGCGATGAAAAGGCCTGTCAGCATCAGGCCAGGGAGAATGCCGGCGATAAACAAGCGGCCAATGGATGTCTCGCTGGCAATGCCATACAAAATCATTGTGACGCTCGGTGGGATCAGAATGCCCAGCGTACCGCCAGCCGCGATTGAGCCAGTGGCAAGGTCAGCCGCGTAGCCACGGCGCCGCATCTCTGGGATACCCATCTTGCCGATGGCCGCACAGGTTGCGGGTGATGAGCCTGTCAACGCTGAGAACAAAGCACAGGCTCCGATGTTTGAAATGACCAAGGATCCGGGTACTTTGTATAGCCAACGGTTCAGCGCCTCGTACAAGTCGCTGCCTGCACGGGACGATGCGACGGCAGCGCCCATGATGATGAACATGGGAATTGATGCCAGCGTGAAGTCTTCAAGCCCTGAAAAAACGGTGTCTGCCATGTACAAGACAGCGCTAAAGCCATCAGTCCACAGCATAAAAATGAGCGCTGTGGCGCCCAAAGCGAAAGCGATCGGCATCCCAGTCGCGAGCAAAATCAGTACGACAGCGAAAATCATGCCGCCTAGTGCCAATGGGCTCATACCATTTCCTTCTGTTTGGTGGGATCCATGCCGAAAGGCATGTCTCGTCCCGTCGCCAATGCCCAGATATCCACCACATATTGCATGCACAACAGCAAAATACCAGCGGGCACACTGAGGTAGGGAATCCAGAGGCGCGCGCGCCAAATGCTGGGGGTTGTTAAGTCGAGGCGCCAAGCCTCGTGCCACCATTGAGCAGCGCTGTACAGAAACAGCAGGCAAAAAACCAGCGATAGCAGTGAGGCCACCCAAGCCAACGCGAGGCGGGCTTTGTGGCTCAAGAACAAGGGCAGCAAGTCAACGTTGACATGGCCCTTGGTTAGCAAGATGTAAGGCGCCCCAAGAAACGTGGCCGCCACCAGCGAGAAGGTTACAAATTCGGTCTGCCAGATGGATGATTCCCCGAGCACGGCTCGGACAAAAATCATCTGACATACAACGAATACCGAAACCACCATCAGCAGCGCGGCGACCATGCCGCTGGTCTGTGACAGCCGACAGACCCATTTATAGACTTGTTTCAAGGGGCGAGCTCCGATTACTTAACGGCCAACGCCTTGTCGATCAGCGCTTTGCCGCCGGGCACTCGCTCAGCAAAGCTCTTGTAAGACGTCTTCGCCGCGACTTGGCGCCACATGTCGGCTTGCGCTTCAGTCATGTAAACCACTTTGACGCCGGCTTTCGTGTAAGCCTCGACCATCTTGTCGTCGAGTTTCTTGGACTCGGCAGCAAAGTAATCTTCAGCTTTTTTAGAGGCAGCTATCAAAGCAGCTTTCTGCGCATCATTGAGCTTTGCCATTGCCTTTTGTGAGATCAAAACAGGCTCGTACATGAACCATAGGCCTTGATCGCCAGGCGCTGTCAAACAGTTCAACTGCTCGTACAAGCGGAATGAAACGAAGCTGCCTGCAGAAGTATCGGTGCCCTGTGCCACGCCTTGTTGCAAAGCGCTGTAAACCTCACTTGAGGGGATTGACACGATTGACGCGCCAGCACCCGCCCACATTTCAGCAAATGTGGCGCCAGCTGAGCGGATCTTCAAGCCCTCTACATCTTTAGGTTCCAAAATGCAGGTTTCTTTGCCGCCGAACGCACCGGCCAACCAAGCGTCTGCCAAAACTTCAACACCACCTTTGTTGATGATGCTACGGATCTCGTTCATGAAAGGAGACGCGTTGATGTTGATGGCGTGGGCGTGGTTTTTCACCAAGCCGGGCATCAATGTTGCACCGAACTCGGGGTGAAAGCCAGACGCATAGTCCAATGGCAGTGAGGTCATGTCAATTTGGCCGCTCAACATGGCTTTCCATTGCTCTTTTGGTTTGACCAAGCTTGAGCCAGGAAAGACCTTGATGGTCATGCCAACGTTGGCATCTGCGACTTCGCGCGCGATGATTTGCATCATCTCGTCGCGAACGTCGCCCTTGCCACCAGGGAACTGGTGTGACGCTTTCAAAACAATTTCAGCGTGCGCTGTGGCTGCAGCACCTGCAAAAACAGCCAAAACCGCTAACTTCTTCAAAAAGGGCTTCATCAAAGTCTCCTTGTGTTGTGTAAAATTTTCTTGATGTTATATAAATACCTCTTAGATATCCTAGTGGTTTACCCGAGATATCAACTAATATATTCCCGTGATGCAACCGAATCCGACCTGTCTTTATCGTGTCAGTGGCAACGATTTTTTGGTTGCGCAGATCATGCATCTCAAAACCCGGCTAAAGCCCTATCGGCGGATGCCGCCCCATGTGCGTAAACGCATCGCCCAGACAATGAGCGAGCAATTTGAGCAGGATAAATTAGCCATGTTCTGGCTGCATATTTGGGCAGACTCCCCGGCTAGGTGACGTACAAGTGTTGGTACGTGGGCGTTGGGGTGCAAGGGGAAAGTGGGGGAAGGGTGGCAAGGGTTGCAAGGGATACAAGGTTTGAATCCTTCTGTCCCGACCAATCTGAGAGGGGCTACAATTTAGAGGCCGTGGCCTCTCTTAGATTGGTCGGCCATCATCAAGGCGCCATCATCAAGGCACCACCATCAAGGCACCACCATCAAGGCACCACCATGAAGACAACACCATGAGAATTTGGGTCGATGCAGACGCCTGTCCCGGCGTCATTAAGGACATCCTTTACCGCGTGGCAAATCGCACGCAAATCATGGTCACACTGATCGCCAATCAAATGCTGCATGTCCCGCCTTCACCTTGGATTCAGGCGCGCCAGGTCAGTGCAGGGGCTGATGTGGCCGATCAATCCATCGTCGACCAAGTCACTGCTTACGACGTGGTGATCACCGCCGATATCCCGCTAGCTGCTTTGGTTATCGAGAAACAAGCGTGGGTCATTGATCCCCGTGGTGACCTGATTGACTCACACAGTATTGAGGCGCGTTTGTCGCTGCGCAACTTCATGCAGGACTTGCGCGACAACGGTGTACAAACCAGTGGTCCTGCGCCATTCACAGACAAAGACAGCCGCGCCTTTGCCAATCAGCTAGATCGACTGATCACCCGTGTGCAGCGACAAAGCAAACCCTGAAAACCTGAAAACCTGCCCGTCCTCTCCTGGGCCGAGCGATTTTCCCGACTCAGTCATCCAACAGCTGGCGCGCCAAATCACGAATATCGGTAGCCACCACATCCCAGGGTTGCGCCGCCTCAAAATCCTTGGACTGATTGGCACCATATTCAGTGGGCCGTGGCCAGAAGGCCGTTTTAAGGCCAACCTCACTCGCTGAACGCAAATCATCGTTGTGCGCGGCACACAGCATGACCGCTGAGGGCTCAACATTCATCGCCTTGGCAACGCCCAAGTAGCTCTCAGGCATGGGCTTGTAGGCCTTGAACCATTCTGTTGAAAAACTCAAGTCCCATGGCAGCCCTGCGTGTTTGGCCATGTTGGCCAAGAGCGCAATATTGCCATTGGATAAAGGACCAATCACGTAACGGGATTTCAGGCGAGTTAAACCCGCAATCGCATCCGGCCAGGCATCTAGCCGGTGCCACACACGATTGACATGGTCGAGGTCTGTCGCATTGAGATCGTTCAAGCCAAAGGCAGGCAAAAGAGACACCAAGGACTCACGGTGCAAATCGTCTAACAAGGTCCAGGGCCGTTGCCCGCTTCGTACTGCTTGCATTTTGGGTTGGTAGCAGTCTCGCCACGCCAAGGCCAAACCCTCCCAATCCGCTTCAATGCCGCGTTGCGCACCCCAAGCCGACAAGTCGCGAATGATAGAGCCACGCCAATCCACCACCGAACCAAACACGTCGAATACCAATACTTTGACATCGTTTAATTCAGCACGCATGGGGCTTTCTCCAAAAGTTGATTGTCTTGCTATGTGAGTGCCTGTGTTCCTGAGTGTCGTGTTGCTTAAGCTAGAAAGATGCTCACGACCAGCCAAACACCACCCAAACACCACCCAAACACCTTGACACGATCATATACTCGAAGCAAGACCCATTGTTTAATTTCCCAAAGGAGCTGACATGCAACCTTGGCCAGCCTGCCAGGTCGGTGATCACATCGATAGCGTTGACACCCCGAGCTTGATGCTGATGCTTGAGCCATTTGAGCGTAATCTCGAACGCCTGATGCAAGCCAGCGGTGGATTGCGTATCCGGCCGCACGGTAAGAGTCATAAATGTCCCGACGTGGCCAAGCGTCAAATCGCCGCGGGTGCCGTTGGTATCTGCTGCCAAAAGCTCAGCGAAGCGGCTTGCTTTGCCCAAGCGGGCATCACCGACATCCTGCTCACCAACCAAGTGATTGGCGCACAGAAATTAAAACGCCTGCGCGCACTTGCCGAGCAGATCAAGTTAGGGGTCTTGGTGGACAATACCCAGCAAGTTGCCACGCTCGCCGAGCACATGGCAGGTCTTTCGCAACCCCTAGATGTTTATATCGAATTAGAGGTGGGTGGACAGCGTTGTGGCGCGCCTGTTTCTGAAGTAGTCAGCCTGGCGCAATCGATTACGCAGGCGCCGGGCGGTGGCCTTCGATTCGCCGGTCTGCATTGTTACCACGGTAAAGCACAACACATGCGCCAACCCACCGAACGCGCCCAAGCGATTGCCTCGGCCAGTTCAGTGATCAGGCAAGCAGTTGATCGTCTCGCAGAGGCGGGTATCACGGTGCCTTGCGTGACGGGCGCCGGATCGGGCACGTTTTGGCATGAGCGCGACTCAGGCGTCTACACCGAACTGCAAGCGGGTTCATATGCTTTTATGGATAGAGATTACGGTGACAATATCAAAGATCCGTCCGATATCGTGTTTGAGAATGCCTTGTTTGTGAAGTCAACCGTCATGAGCACACCGCGGGCGCAAGTCGCTATCGTTGATGCCGGCTTAAAAGCGTCTAGTCTGGATGCGGGCCCACCCATGGTGGCAGGGCGTCCAGGATGGCATTACCTGAAAGCCTCTGACGAGCATGGCGTAATCGAGCTCAGTCAGGGTGTCAAAGCAGAACTAGGGGATGTGGTGATGCTAATCCCAGGTCATGTCGACCCAACCATGAACCTTTATGACGAAATCATCTGTATCAAGGATGATAAGGTGCATGCGATTTGGCCCATCTCAGCGCGGGGCGCTTTGCTGTAGCTTTATTGCAGCCATCACGACACGAGTAGGCAAGACCCCAAATAGCATGAGGCGCATGGGACATGTGGGGTCAGGCGTGGACAGGCATGGACAGGCGTGATCAGTCAAGGGTCCGCGTATACCCATGCTAACGTCGACTAATTTTTTGAAACAGTCAACCCAACCGGATGAATGTATGAAAAAAACAGTGGTGTCAGTGCTCGTTGTGGGCGTGCTCGCGATCGCTACATGGGTGGCTGCGAGCGCCTACACCGGTTATCAAGCGAAAGCAGGGATCGAGGCTCTCATCGCACCCGCACCGGACAGCACACCCTTGCGTTTCTCTGACTTGAAACACAATCAGGGCGTGTTCGGTTCGAGTGGTACCGTGACTTTGCATTACCCCGACCCCGATGCCGAGCAACAACCCAGGCCTGACTTATTCCAGATGGAGATTGCCTACGCGATTGACCATCGCGTGACCATTGATAGCATGCTTCGGTTCGACTGGACCGCGAGCTTGATTGGGCAGGCCGCACAAAACTTGGCGCAGACCTTCGGACAAAACCCCGAGCTCTCGGGTCCGGGCGACTTGGATTGGCAAGGTGCGGCGCAAAGCCGCTACACCATCCCAGCCCTAGAGGCCACGCGAGGCGATGAAGTGCTCGTCATGTCAGCGATCACTGGTCGTTTCAAGTTGCAACAGGCCGAGCTTTGGTTTGACTTGAACATGCCTGCGCTTCGGATCACTGATAAAGAAGAGACATTGAGCTTAAAACAAATCGAGCTCGCGCTTCACGCCCAAGACCGATTCACCGGCGAAGGACGCAGTGAGTTCCGGGTTGCCGAAATCGACTTTGCGCAAGGAAATGCCACTGGTCTTAAGATCATTGCTATCAATACCTTTTCAGAAAACCGCATTGATGTTTCCATTAACAAATCCATTGATCAACTCGCCATCGCAGGCACTAGGGTATCGGATGTGGAACTAGACCTGATATTTGACGATTTGTATGCCCCAAGTGTGACCTCACTGTCGGCCGTGATGAATACCGCAGGAAACCTAGACAACCTAACCCCTGCACAGCAGCAAGTGGTGCAGGGTGCACTGCGAGATCTTTTTGCTTATGGGTTTTCTGTGGGGGTGGCCGATCTATCCGCGGTAACCGATAAAGGCGCTGTCTCGGGCCAAGCCATTACAACAATCAAAGCCGCTAGCGATCTAAACAGGGATCAAAACAGCCCGTTTCAATTTGACGCGGCCAAGCAGCTCGAGGTGATCGCTGCATTGAACGTAGAGGGCCAAGCTGTCGCCCCAGAGGTGATGGCGCTTGGCATGATGTTTGGTGTGTTGGTGCCTAGCGAGACCGGCTTTAAGAGCTCACTGTTACTCAAAGAGGGCCAGTTGGTGGTCAATGACATCGTCGTGCCATTCACAGAAGAGTTACGGCAAATCAACAACCTGATCACGGCCGCTTTGCGATCGCCATAAACGTGGGTGCAAACCTTAAAAAAAATATTGGTGAAGGGCCTTGAGCTATAAGGACGTAAGGACATAAGGCCAAAAACCATAAAGCCATAGCCCTTCACCGAACCCGTATTTAGACGGGCTTAAACATTGGAACCGGTGGCGTGTCTTCTCCCTCGGTGGGTTTGAAGACCACTTCAACGGCTTGTCCAATATGCACATCATCGAGATCGCAGTCGACGATCTGCGTCATCATCGTCACGCCTTCTTCGAGCGTCACATAAGCGATGCAGTACGGATTGGGATTGCCGCGTGACATCACGCTGTAGCTGTAGATCTTGCCTTTACCGCTGGCCGGTTTGAATTCGGTTTCCCCGAAGCAGAAAGGGCAAAGCGTGCGTGGATACCAATGCACCTTGCCACAGGACTGGCAAGACTTCACCGTCAGCTGTCCCGCTTTGGCTTGCTCCCAGAAATACTCAGTGCCGGGTTCAATGGTTGGGGCCACGATGGGGTTGGGTTGAAAGGGTTTGCTCATGGTTATGCTCGCTCAAGAATCAGGGTCGCACTGCCGTGGCGGGAACCTAAAAACCCGCCGGTGCCGTGTGCCAGTGCCAAATCGCAATTGGGGACTTGCACCGCCGGATGGGCCTCTCCCCGTAACTGACGAACCGCTTCGATTACTTTAGTGATGCCACCGCGGTTGGCCGGATGGTTGTTGCATAAGCCACCGCCATCGGTGTTGAAGGGCAGTTTACCCACGCCAGAGATCAAATTGCCATCGGCCACGAACTTGCCACCTTCACCTTTTTTACAAAAGCCCAAGTCTTCTAATTGCATCAAGACGGTGATCGTGAAACTGTCGTAGATCGAGGCATATTTGATATCAGCCGGAGTCACACCAGCCTGCTCAAAGGCTCGGGGGCCCGACAAACGAGCAGCCGACCACGTCAGGTCGACTTCACCACCCAGCTGTCCTTTGATGGCTTCGCCGGCGCCACGCAAGCCCACGAGAGGGCGCTTTAATTGGCGGGCAATTTCTGGTCGCGCCAGAATGAGTGCACCACCGCCGTCAGTGACCACACAGCAATCCAAACGCTTCAGGGGCGAAGAGACCATGGGTGAATTGAGCACGTCTTCTACTGTTACAACGTCTTTCAACATGGCGTGGGGATTGTGCTGGGCGTGGTGAGAGGCCGCGACTTTGATCCAAGCCAACTGTTCAGCTGTCGTGCCATATTCGTACATGTGACGCTGCGCGACCATCGCGTAGCTATTGACGGTGACCGAGCCAAAGGGGGACTCAAAGGGGGTGTCTGGCACATCACTGCCCCAGTTGCGAGGTTGTGTGCCCGAGGAGCCGGCAGAGCGCGGGCGCCCGGCGAGCGTGATCAAAGCAATGTCACAACGGCCCATGGCGATCGCTTGCGCCGCATGAGAGACGTGGATCAAGTAGGAAGAACCACCGGTCTCGGTGGAATCGACATGCCGCAAATTGCGCAAGCCCATGTAGTCAACCATGCTGAGCATGCCCAGACCGGGGGCATCACCGGCACAAAAATAGCCATCGATGTCGCTGTGCGACAGCCCCGCGTCTTCTAAGGCGCCTTTGGCGCTTTCTGCGTGCAACTGAGCCACCGACTTATCGGGTGCCTTACGAGTAGGGTGTTCGTAGGCCCCCACGATGTAGGCTTTGTCTTTTAAGTCCATTGGTTTTATTCACAAAAAGTTAATAATTCGACGTGTGAACGCCGCGCTTTGCTATTTGTAGCATTTTGGCGACCCAAAAACTTTCAGGTTTGCTTAAGGCACCCTTCGCTAGGGCAACGTTCTGTTTAATACCTTGGTCAAAATAGCGGCATAATCTAAATCATCTTCAAACAGCTTCTGACCCCTGTCCTCTGACCCTTGTCCTCTGACCTCTAGCCAAAGACCCCATGAAAAAAGCCCTGGAACATCTTCGCGTGCTCGATCTCTCTCGCATTTTTGCGGGGCCCTGGTCCACCCAGAACCTTGCTGACTTAGGCGCACACGTCATCAAAGTGGAGCGCCCGGGGCGCGGCGATGACACACGCGCATGGGGGCCACCTTTTTTGAAAGACAGTTCAGGGGAGTCGACCACCGATTCCTCTTACTTCATGGCGGTCAATCGGGGCAAACAGTCCATGACCTTGGATATCGCCACCCCTGAAGGGCAAGCGATCATCAAAGACCTCGCCAAGACCGTCGATATTGTCGTAGAAAACTATAAAGTCGGCACACTCAAGCGTTATGGCCTCGATTACGACAGCCTGAGTCAGATCAACCCCAAGTTGGTGTACTGCTCGATCACAGGTTTTGGACAAACCGGCCCGTATGCCGAGCTACCTGGCTATGACTTTGTGTTTCAGGGGATGGGCGGCCTGATGAGTCTGACGGGTAAGCCTGACAGTGAGCCCGGTGGTGGACCCACAAAATTCGGTCTGGCTATCAGTGACTTGACCACCGGCATGTATGCCACGATTGCTATTTTGGCGGCTATTGAACACCGCCACCTGAGCGGGCAGGGCCAGTACATTGACCTGTCTTTGCTCGATTGCAGCGTGTCATTGACGTCTTACATGTCGATGAATTACTTCCTGTCGGGCAAGGTGCCGCCACGCATGGGCAATGTGCATACCAATATCGTGCCTTACCAGGTTTTTAAGTGCCAAGAGGGCAATATCATTGTGGCCGTGGGCAATGACACACAATTCCGGGACTTGTGTGAAGCCTTGGGTGTGGCGGCGCTCGCCACAGACGAGCGCTTTACGCGTTCGTTTGATCGCGTTCAAAACCGTGAAAGTTTGATTGCGTTACTCGAAGCGCCTTTCATGACCCACACCATGCTGGCGTGGGTCGATATTTTTGAGAAAAACAACGTACCGTGCGGGCCGATTTATTCGCTTGACCAAGTCTTTGAGGACAAGCAAGTCAAGCAGCGCGAGATGAAGATCAGCCTGCCACATGACGTGGGTGTGGATGTGCCCACGGTGGCCAGTCCGATTCGCATGTCGCAAACGCCGATTCGGCTCGACAAATCAGCACCTATCTTGGGTCACCACACAGAGGCCATCTTGCAAGATGAGCTCGGTTTGACCGACGAACAAATTGCGGGTTTGAAGGCCAAAGGGATTATTTAGACGGGGGCTTAACAATCGAGGCCAGGCCAATCACAAGCCAGCTGGCAATGAGCAACAGGCCACCGATCGGTGCGAGCCCGGCGAGGGCCGGTAAACCAAGCAGGTATTTGGCATAAATAGCGCCACTAAAACCAATCACCCCGGCGAGCATCAGCGCACGTGCTAAGACCAGCGGCCATGTCGAGAACTGACACAGGATTAACAAGGCAATGGCGTGCAACAGTTGATAGGTTGAGGCTCGCTCGACGGCTGCAGCCGCGATTGGATCGCTGAGGCCATGAGCCGCGACGGCACCCAAGGCCACGCCACTGGCACCAAGCAAGCCAACGATGCCGGTCCAAAGCGGTTTCGATGTAAAGTTCATGTTCTATGCGCTTAATGCGCGTCCGTAAGATCAATCAGTTGACAGTGTAAGGACAATCACATGGCACGAACATCAACTTGGATCAAAACCGTCGTCTGCGGTTCGATACTTGTGCTTGCCGGGTGTAAAGGCGCTGTGGTCGGCCAAACCCCCACGGCGCGGTTTGATGTGCCGATTACGCTTGAAGTCGCGTACAAACGAGCGTTGGCCCAAACAAATTATTGCTTAGTTACCAGCGATAACTTCCCGGTCACCGCACAAATCGCCGACGACCAACAATCGGCCCGGATCAACGTGCGCATGTCAATGACAGGTACACAACTCGCGAACATGTCGCTGCGCGCCATCGAGCCTAATAAGACCAACGTGTTGGTAAACATGTGGGGTGTTGACGTTTGGGACCAAACCGCCGTTGACGCCATGCAAGCGGCCATCGAGTTTGGGGTCACCAGTTGCATCAACTACTTCCCACCTGTACCCGAACCCGGCAGAAAGCGTCGTTAATCAGGCTTTTACGAATTCCTCATTCGTTTGCGCTTAGCCGGGTCAGTGGGGATCACATAGAGCTGCGTGATGAGCGTTTCGCTGGCATCGCTCTCAGTGCCATAGATCTCAGTGCCATCGACCTAAACACTGCTGGCGTTTGGTTTCATATCCATTTTTAATCGTAGGTAATTAATAGTCATGATCATGTTCGCCACCCCTGAGCAAGTGAGTTATTTTGGGTTTCACATTCCTTTTCTTGAGCATCTCGGGGTCCAAGCCATCAGTTGTGAGAACGACACTGCTGTCACGCGCATGGCGCTTGAGCCCCACATGCTTAATAGCCATGGCCACTTTCATGGCGGCGCCCTAATGAGTGTTTTAGACTTCACCTTATCCGCGGTGGGCCGTGCCCACGATCCGCTCGGGGTTGGCTTAGCGACCATCGACATGTCGACCAGTTTTCTGTCGCCAGGCAAGAGCGATTTAACGATCACAGCCACCTGTTTGCGTCGCGGCTCCACCATTTGTTTCTGTGAAGGTGAAGTGCGTGATACAGAAGACCGCCTAGTGGCCAAAGCCTCGGCCTCCTTTAAATTAATCAAGGTAGAAAAATAACCATGTCTCTTCAAGCCACCATTGCCGAAGAAGTTAAAACCGCCATGCGCGCCAAAGACAGCGCCCGTCTAACCACCTTGCGCTTTTTACAAGCGGCGATCAAACAAAAGGAAATCGATGAGCGTAAAGTCCTGACCGATACCGATGTCATGGCAATCATTGAGAAGCAGATCAAACAGCGACGGGAGTCTATTGCCGCCTTTGAAAAAGCCGGGCGATTGGAAACAGCGGCGCAAGAAACCGCAGAAATCGTGGTCTTGCAGGCGTTCTTGCCGCAAGCAGCTAGCCAAGAAGAGGTGTTCGCTGCGATTGACGAAGCCATCGAGCAAGCCAAAGCCAGTGGTATGCAAGGGCCGGCTGTCATGGGTAAGGTCATGGCCACCTTAAAACAATCACTGGCAGGCCGCGCGGAAATGTCAGCGATTTCTCAGCAAGTCAAAGCCAAACTGTCCTAGCGCAAGCGCGGTCCTCGGGTGTCGCCCAAGTAGCCACGGCCCACGGTCGGCGCACCCTTGTTGCGTCATGGTTTCGTTGTACTGTCTTGGAATTGAGCGCAAGAAATGTAACTATCGCAAGCTGCCACTGTTAGAGAAATTAGCTACTTTGAAGGATTTAGCTACTTGGACTTAGTCACACGCCGTCCTGAAGGCCTGTATTGCCCGCCTGGCGACTTTTACATCGACCCCTGGCGAGCGGTTTCACGTGCCATCATCACGCACGCACACGCCGATCACGCCCGTGCCGGTCATGACCATTATTTGGTCAGTGCTGCCAGCGAGCACGTGTTGCGTGCGCGGTTTGGTCAGCTACCGATGCAAACCATAGAGTACGGTGAGTCCATCAACCACCATGGTGTGCAAGTGAGTCTTCACCCCGCCGGTCACGTGCTCGGCTCCGCTCAGGTGCGATTGGCCTATAAAGGCGAGGTCTGGGTGGCCTCTGGTGATTACAAACTGGCGCCTGACCCCACCTGCACACCGTTTGAGCCGATTACTTGCGATACCTTCATCACTGAGTCAACGTTTGGTTTGCCGGTTTACCGCTGGCCCGATGAAGCCACCGTGATGCAATCCATTAATCATTGGTGGGCACAAAACGCGAGTCAAGGCGTCAGCAGCCTGCTGTATGCCTACGCTTTTGGGAAGGGGCAGCGGTTGCTAGCGGGCTTAGACCCCTCTATTGGTCCGATCATCACGCATGGCTCGCTTGATGCTTTGAACCTGGCTTATCAAGCCTCGGGCGTGGCGTTACCCGATACTTCTCGGGTCACCGACATTAGCGACGCTGATAAAAAAAAGGCGCTGATCCTAGCACCACCGTCTGCAGGTTCAAGTCCCTGGATGAAACGGTTTGGCGATACCTCACACGCCATGGTGAGTGGTTGGATGCAAATCCGTGGCGCACGGCGTCGGCGTGGGGTTGATCGCGGGTTTGTCTTGTCTGACCACGCCGACTGGCCAGCCTTGTTAAGTGCCATTGATGCCACAGGAGCCTCACGTGTGATCGTAACCCATGGCAATGCCGCGTCATTGATTCGTTGGTTAAACGAATCTGGACGTCTGGCACAAGCCTTCGAAACCGAGTACGGTGAAATCGAATCATGAAAGCTTTTGCCGCGCTTTATCAAGCCCTTGATCGCACCACATCCAGCCGAAAAAAAATCGCTGCCATTGTCGCTTATCTCAACACAGCCGCGCCTGAAGATGCCGCTTGGGCGGTTTATTTTTTAGCCGGTGGCAAAATCAAACGCTTATTGCCTACCGCCTTTTTACGCGCCTATGCCTTACGCCAATCAGGCTTGCCGCCATGGTTGTTCGAGGAGTGCTATGAAACAGTGGGTGATTTGGCCGAGACCATCGCTTTATTGCTGCCCAATACAGAGACGGTTCGTGACACGCCATTAAATGAGTGGATCACAGAGGGGTTGTTGCCCTTGCAGTCATTGGGCGAGGAAGGCCGCACGCACGAACTTGATCGGCTACTAGAGGGCTGGGACAGTGACAGCCGGTTTATTTGCCTTAAGTTCATCACCGGCGGGTTCCGCGTCGGTGTGTCTCGCCTCACCGTCACGCGCGCCTTGGCCGAACACACCGATTTAGCCGTTACACAAATGGCTCAACGCATGGTCGGTTATCTAAACAATCGGCACCACCCGAGCGCCACGCGCTATCAAGCGTTGGTGGCCGATCGAGACGAAGATCTAAAAGCCATTGAACCGGGGCAACCCTATCCTTTTTTTTTGGCACAACCACTCAGTCAGCAGGCAGACGCCTTAGCCGACCTATGGGTTCAATCCGACCAATGGCAGGTGGAATGGAAGTGGGACGGTATTCGGGCCCAAATCGTCTGTCGCCATGGTCAGGTATGGCTATGGTCTAGAGGTGAAGAGTTAATCAGTGAGCAGTTCCCTGAGTTGTGTGAGATGGCGCAAGGGCTGCCGTCGGGCACCGTTTTAGACGGTGAAATATTGGTTTGGCACTCAGAACAACCCATCCCAGCGTCGTTTGCCAGCCTACAAAAAAGACTGGGGCGTAAGCGTCTTTCTGAGGCCTTCAAACGAGAATATCCAGCTGTATTTATGGCGTATGACCTGCTCGAGCATGAGGGCCTAGATTGTCGAGAGCAGCCTTTACAGCTTCGGCGCCAGCGATTGGTTGACGTGTTGGTTATCCACCCTGATGCGCGTCTAAAGTTGTCACCTGTTGTGGAGGTCACCGGTGCCGAGCAAGCCCGTCTACAGCAGGCCAAAGCCAGGCAAGCGCGGGTTGAAGGCTTGATGATCAAAGCACTCAGCTCACGCTATGGCGTTGGCCGCACGCGTCAAGCAGGTCTATGGTTTAAATACAAGCTTGAACCCCTGACGATTGATGCCGTTTTGATCTACGCCCAGCGAGGCCACGGAAGAAGAGCCAGCCTCTACACAGACTACACCTTGGCCGTTTGGGACGATGCCGGACCCGACGCACCTAGAACCTTGGTGCCGGTCGCCAAAGCCTATTCAGGCTTAACCGATAAGGAAATCAAACAGATTGATGGCATTTTGCGTAAGTCCACGATCGAATCGTTTGGCCCGGTTAAACGCGTCGAGCCCACCTTGGTATTTGAGCTCGGTTTTGAGGGGATACTGCCGAGTCCTCGCCACAAAAGTGGGGTGGCTTTGCGGTTTCCTCGCCTTTTGCGCTGGCGCATCGATAAGCCAGTCGAAGAGGCTGATTCACTCGATACCCTAAAGGCATTGTTATGAAGGCATTGCTATGAGGGCATTGCTGTGAAGGCGAGGGCAGCCGTCGGCCGATCGATTGCGCCTGCGCCTGCGATTGCACCTGCCATTGACGCCTGGTTTGTTGAACGCGGATGGCGCGCCATGGCATTTCAGAAAGCCGTCTGGCGGGCGATGAAGCAAGGGCGCTGGGGTCTGTTACACGCAAGCACCGGAAGCGGTAAGACCTTGGCGGCGTGGTTTGGTGCCTTGCAACGTCTCGAGGTCTTGAGCAAGCGCGACCCGCTCGTGGATGCGGACGCGGGCCTTAAAATCTTGTGGGTCACTCCCATGCGCGCCTTGGCCGCCGACACCCTGGCCACTCTTCAAGAAACCGCCCAAGCCATCTGTCCCCATTGGCGAATCGAGGGGCGAACGGGAGACACGGGGGCCTCCATACGCGCCCGACAAAACAAGCGCTTGCCCGACGTGTTGGTGACCACACCCGAAAGCCTAAGTCTGCTGCTGACACAGAAAGATGCCCAGAAACGTTTGGGCAGCGTGCAAGTTGTCATCGTTGACGAATGGCACGAATTGCTCGGCAGTAAACGCGGTGTTCAGTTGCAATTGGCATTGGCACGCCTGGCGCAATGGCAACCAACGTTAATCACTTGGGGCATGTCAGCTACCTTGGGTAACCTGAGCGAGGCACTAGAGACCCTGTGTTTGCGATCGATTGAGCCCAGCCAAGCTTGCCTCATTAGCGACAATAAGATCAAACCCGTGTCCATTGATGTTCTTGTTCCTAAGCAGGTGGAACGCTTTGCTTGGGCAGGACACTTGGGGTTGTCGCTCGCAAAACCCGTGGCGAGTGAATTGCTCACGTCAACGAACAGCTTGGTGTTTGTGAACACCCGTTCTCAAGCCGAACGCTGGTATCAAGCGTTACTCGAAGCAGAACCTCGCCTGGCAGGCGACATCGCCTTGCATCATGGCTCACTTGACCCGGAAGTGCGTCAGTGGGTAGAAAAGGGCCTTAAGCAAGGCTTGTTAAAGGCCGTGGTTTGTACCGCTAGTTTGGATTTGGGCGTTGACTTCTTACCCGTGGAACGTGTGCTACAGATCGGTTCGGCCAAAGGCGTGGCACGCTTACTGCAACGGGCCGGCCGCTCAGGACACGCCCCTGGGCGTGTTTCGCGCATCACACTCGTGCCAACCCATAGCCTAGAAATAGTTGAGGCTGTCGCGGCCCAAGACGCCGTCAAAAACCGTCAACTTGAATCACGTCACAGCCCCGTAGCTCCCTTGGATGTGCTGATCCAGCACTTGGTGACCATCGCGCTTGGTGGCGGGTTCAAGCCCGATGAATTGCTTCAAGAGGTGCGCACCACCTACGCCTATCGTGACCTTTCGGTGGCAACCTGGCAGTGGGCACTGGCCTTTGTGCGTGATGGTGGGGCGTCACTGGCCGCTTATCCTGACTATCAGCGCGCCGCACCCGACGAGCAAGGCATCTGGCAGGTCACCAACCTGGCAATGGCGCGTCGCCATCGCATGAGCATAGGCACCATCGTGAGTGACGCCATGATGCAAGTGCGTTATTGGTCCTCCCGGGGTGCTGGCGCCAGACTAGGGCAGCTTGAAGAAAGTTTTGTGGCGCGTTTAAAAAAAGGCGATTGTTTTTTATTTGCTGGACGCCTACTCGAACTGGTCCGCGTCAATGAAATGGTCGCTTACGTCAGACGTGCCAAAGGCAGTCGAGCAGCCGTTGCCCGATGGGCCGGTGGCAATATGCCGTTGTCCTCGGCGCTGGCCGACGCCATGTTGGCTCGCTTGGATCAATACAGCATCGAGTCTCGCGACACGTTGGCGCACCCAAGTCCGCCCAGCACCCGCAGCACCCGCAGCACCCGCAGCAAGGCCATCGTGGGACCAAACCACGCTTGGCAAGCCATCAAACCCTTATTGGCTTTGCAAGACCAGTGGTCTGCGCTGCCCGGCTCCGGCCATCTATTGGTGGAATGGCTGTCATCGCGCGAAGGCACACACCTATTCGTTTACCCTTTTGCGGGTCGCACGGTGCACTTGGGATTATCAAGCCTGCTGGCGTGGCGGTTGGCCAATCGCTCGCCATTGACGTTCTCTTTATCGGTTAACGATTACGGATTCGAAATGCTTTGCCCTCAAGTGCTAGATGTCCCTGCCTTGATTACCAAAGAACTGTTAAGTGTTGAGCATTTGGTGCCCGACCTCGAGCAATCTCTGAACGCAGGAGAGTTGGCACAGCGTCGGTTTCGAGAAATTGCGCGCATCGCCGGGCTGGTGTTTCAAGGCTACCCTGGCGCCAAAAAAACCGCCAAACAAGTGCAGGCTTCTTCGGGACTCTTTTTTGATGTCTTTCAAAAGTATGATCCAGACAATCAGTTGTTGGCGCAATCCCGTGCGGAAGTGATGCGCAATGAATTCGATCTGGAAAAATTGACCATGACGCTTGAGCGTTTGAATCAAATGCCGCTGTTAATTAAATCCATAGCACGCCCGACACCTTTTGCTTTTCCTTTGATGGTGCAACGCTTGCGCGAGCGACTTTCTTCGGAAAAGCTATCTGATCGTGTGGCCCGGATGGTTGCCGAGTTAGAGCGTCAGGCCCAATGAATACAGACAACATTGAAAACGCCAACAACGCCAACAACGCCTGCGAGCATCTCGCACCCGCCGTGCACGAGATGGCGGGTCATCCGGTCGAGCTGTTGCCCACGCGGGCCCTATACGTGCCCGGTCTAAAAACCATGCTTGTGGCTGACTTGCACCTCGGTAAAGCAGCGGCGTATCGACGTTTGGGTCAGCCCGTGCCGCAAGGGACAACGTCCGAGACATTGCGTCGATTAAGCGAAGCACTCGCTAGCAGACCGGTCAATCGGCTGGTGGTTTTAGGGGATTTTTTACACTCAGCCCACGTCCATTTGGCCCCTCAAACATTGGCCGCCATGGCTGCTTGGCGGCTCAAGCACAGCACGCTCGCCATCACCTTGGTGCGAGGCAATCATGACGATAAAGCCGGTGACCCTCCTGATGATTTGGCCATTGAGGTGGTTGATGAGCCCTACACCATCGACGGGTTTCAATGTCGTCATGCGTACATGGCCGACAGTGGGTCAAATGAGAAAGGGTTCACCCTAGCCGGTCATGTGCACCCGGTGGTCACGCTCAAGGGTAGGGCGCGCGAGCGGGTGCGTTTGGTTTGCTTTGTGGTCGGCCCCGGTTACTGTCTTGTGCCGGCCTTTGGTGCTTTTACAGGCGGGCACGAATACGCACAAAGCCGCCATGAAACCCTCTATGCGATCGCACAAGATCGGGTTTTTGCGGTGCCTTTTCAGCGTGCATTTCAGCGGGCATCTCAGCGTGCATCTCAGCGTGCGTCTTAACGAGCATCCCAACGCCGCCAGGCTTGGCCTTGATCGCTATGCCAAGCTTGCTTTTGCGTGGTTTCGCCCGCCGTATCAAAGCTGTGTTCACTGACCCATTGGCTGCCATCTCGATGGCGCAGTAAAACAGTGGTGCAGCGCGTGCCGTAGGTGGGACTGACAATAAACGGTCT
>Ga0208413_1000499_pt1 | contig 29506 bp, 26 predicted proteins | sample AntAceMetag02UKD_FD_184761 | JGI IMG/M metagenome (GOLD analysis project Ga0208413, IMG submission 184761) | Saline lake microbial communities from Ace Lake, Antarctica - Antarctic Ace Lake Metagenome 02UKD (SPAdes) (version 2) | ecosystem: Environmental > Aquatic > Non-marine Saline and...
TGCAATTACCGGTGCCAATAGCAGTGTTGGGAAAAACTTATTGGCCCAACTAGCCACACTCCCAGATTTAGAAATTATTGCAGGAGTGAGATCCAAGTCCGCGTTTGATTCATTACCAAAAGCCGCCTCTATTACCCCTGCCGTTATCTCCTATGATGACATCGACGGCCTAGCTTCAGTAATCGCCGGCGCCGATTGTGTAATTCATTTAGCCGGAATCTTAATAGAAACAAAGCATTCTAATTATGCGCGCGCCAACGTTGCAGCCACCGAAACTGTCGTTGAGGCGGCAAAACGCAGCAAGGCTAAACACATAATATTTATAAGTGTCGTTGGGGCTTCACCTGATTCTAATAATGCTTATTTTCGCTCAAAGGGCACCGCAGAAAAATTTGTCAGTGAATCAAGTATACCGTCAAGCATTATCCGAACGCCGATTTTGTTAGGCCACGGGTCTGCCGGCACCAACTCTTTAAAGTACGCAGCATCCAAAGGTAGAACCAAAGTCTTGGGTGGCGGCCACTACACTATGCGTCCCTTAGATGTTGATGACCTCAACAATGCTCTAACCGCTTTAGCCACCAAACCGGCAAGCGGCACTACTACTTATGAATTGGTAGGCCCGGAAACCATTGCCTACCGCGACCTCATAAAATTAGCAGCTGAGATTCAAAACAAAACGGTAGAAATTGGCAGCGCACCCATCTGGCTTGCTAAAATTGGCTCTGCCATCACTAGCATGATGAAAGGTGGAGGAATGACCCCAACAGTTATCGATGTAATTACCATGAATGAAGCAGTAGCCGTCAACGCTGATGCCGCTATTGGTATTGAACTTACCCCACTAAGAGACACGTTAAACAAGATACTCACTGAGAAATAAAAATGACTGAACAAACAGAAACAGCAGAACCTGTACAGAAACCGGTTAAGAAAAAAGCCAGCCCCATTGGACGGATTATCTTTCTGGTCCTTACCGCAGCTTGCTTTGGCTACCTCTATTTTAGACTAAACGGGGCCGCCGCAAGAGAAGGTATGAACTTGGTCGCGTACATGACCCAAGTGTTTTCTACCGTTGATTGGGTGCCTTGGCTAGGGTTAATGGTTTGTTATTCGCTGTTCTATTTTTTCATAGACACACTGGTTGTTACTAAAGCCTTGAACTGGTTCATCTCAGATATTAAATACAAAGATATTTTGCCGGTTCGCGCAAGCGCTTACATTATCTCAATATTCAATGAGCAAGTTGGCAAAGGTGCCATGGCGTTCTATTTAAATAAGCGCCACCAAATTCCAGGATGGGAAGTTGGCTCGGTTATGCTGTTTATAATGTTCTGCGAGGTCTTTTATTTACTCGTTTGGGCAAGCATTGGATATGCCGTCGGTGGCGACAGCTTACCCGAGGTATTCGCAATACTGCCTTACATCAGCGCGGGTGCAGCAATGTTCTTGGTAATTTGGATTCTATATTTTCAGGGAACCATATTGCCGAACAACACATTCAGAGAGAAACGAGTTTTGCACGCCTTTAATAAAGCTAGGCCTTGGCATTACATGGCTTTTTTCTTACTGAGGTCCCCTGCTCTCCTTGCGGCGGTTATCGTATATACGATAGCGTTAAACTTATTTGGCGTGGAAGCCTCCTTCCTCACCTTGTTGCCATTCCTGCCAGTAATCTTTTTTGCCGCAGCGGTGCCCACCCCAATGCGCGCTGCAGCAATCACGTTCTGGGTAATTTTATTCCCTGATAACGAAGGTCAAATGGCGGCTTTTGGATTTGTTCAGCACAACTTTTTTATTCTATTCAATGCTGCAATAGGATTGGTATTCTGGCGCAAAGCCCAAAAAGATCTTTTTAGCGATTAGTGGCTAACCTGCTCACAGCCTTGCGCCTGCTGCTAATAGCGCCGGTTGTCTATGGGCTAGCCAATCCTGGTTCAATGCCAGCCTATTGGTTAGCCCTATTGTTTTTATTAGCTATTGCCAGTGACTTCCTTGATGGAAAAGTCGCCCGAGCCTCTAACACGGCCTCTGCCGGCGGTATGCTTTTCGACCACGCAACAGACTTTCTTTTCGTAACGTCGACTATGGCAGCATTAGCATTTACTGATGTGCTGAGCCCAATACTGCCTGTTTTGGTAACTATAGCGTTTAGCCAATACGTGCTGGACTCTTATTTCTGGCTTAAACAAAAACAGTTAAAGATGAGTTTTTTAGGTCGCTGGAATGGCGTGTTCTATTTCGGCCCTGCCCTATTGTTTATAGCCTCCCAATTACCAATAGCGGGCTTTTTGCAGACCTTGTTTGGCCTTGCTGCCGTCTGGCTTGGGTATGGGTTAATCTTGTCCACTTTACTTTCTATTGTCGACAGAACAATCGCACCTCTTCGCACTACTGCATAACTAGCCTTGAAGCTGTTACGCTAAATTGGGTTCAAAAAATGCACTGAACTGAATAGAACTGAGCTGAGCTGCCGTTTATCAGCGTGTCATCGGCCCCGGCGATTTACTAATTAACGCAAAGCGCGCTGCGCCGAACAGATTCTAAACATCAGCTAAGTTTTTGCATGGCATCGACGAGCATTGAAATTTCGACCCCAGAGGTAAACACCTGAGGCGTAATTCGAACACAGCTGCCACTTGCCAAGCCAACACGTATAACAGTGAATATGCCAAACTCATTCTCTAGGCGCCGCTGCAGTTCTCGCGCATCGGCCACCGTATTCTTTCCCGACAGTCGAAAAGATCCCATCCCTGTCCAAGATTCTTCATCTAGGCCACCTAGTAACTCTATGTGCCCCATAGCTTGCGCTTCATTTGTCCAAAGTCGACGCAAATGCCGCAGCCGAGCCTCTTTATTAGCAGCCCCAATAGCTTCATGAAAGGCAATTGCATCTGGGATAGTAATAATTGAGGCAAAATTCGAAGTTGCCATATGAACTCGAGAGGACGCACGGGAGTTTTCTGGATCGCTTTCTCCTGGATAAGGCGCAACTTTGGATAAGGACCCCCTCTTCATATAAAGAGCACCGACACCGATTGGCGAACCTATCCATTTGTGCAGGTTAAATCCCGCCCAGTCGACGTTAAGGTCAGATATTTTATAATCTAGCAATCCCCACGACTGAGCACTGTCACAAATCACGTCGATGCCTCGTGATTTTGCCTCTGTGGCAATTTCTGCCACCGGCACAACTAATCCATGCTGATTGCTAACATGCGTGATCAACATTAATTTAAGATTAGGGTTGGCATCAAAAGCGGCAACATAGCGATCTAAAATTTCGGCCTGAGTCGCCCTTTGTGGCAGCTCTACTTCAACTGCATTTACGCCATGTGCACCTTTTAACCACAGCATGGTTTCTTTAAAACTGGGGTAGTCCAAATCCGCGTAAAGCACAGCATCATCAGGGTTTAAGTCTTTGTACTGCCGAATTAGATTATGAATGGCCTCTGTTGCATTGCGAGTAATGACGATTTCATCATCAAACACACCTAAAGCCTGTGCCACCTTATGAACGCTGAGTCTTTGATCGTCAGCATAGCCCTTGCGAGCATAGAAAGAATTCTGTGCATTTACCATGCGCGTAGCATCGATAAACGCGTTCTGAACTGGGTGGGCCATTTTACCCCAATAGCCATGTTCTAAATTTACGATGCCTTGCGTGCGATCGTAGTAACTAGCGATCTCTTTCCAAAAATCCTCATCACGGGCCAATACCTGTGCGCTTGTGGATTGAGGGGGTACCGGCAGCTCTCGCCTTCCTGACTTTTTTGACTCGACGGATTGTGCCGACACTAAACCAGGCAAACTCAAAGCGGCCCCAGCCACCATAGCGCCAAGGACTCTTCTACGACTTACACCAGCTGGCTTAACGACCATACCCTACTCCAAGATTTCATTGTGATTGTTCGCGCCATCTCCAACATCGCGGCAACGACGAAGACTTATTCATTATTGACCAGCTGAGAAAAATTGAGAAGCGGCGAATGCGTTAAATTGCTACAGTCGGATGCTCATCATGCATGCGAATACAAAATTTAGATAATGCGTAATGAATCTGTCACCCGTCCTGCGTACTATAGTGCGGATTGGTTTTAATAGTTAAACTATTTTACAGCGAATAAAGGTAGTCTCATGAGTCGGTTAGAATTTTTTTTTAACACAGCTGCGAAGTCCCTTTGGTTCGAGCGGATTTCGTCACAAACACTAATTAAAGCCATCGCCATCTTAATCATCTTTACCTCTGCATTGACCTTATCAGCACAGAACTTGGCTCAGGCTCCCTGCACAGATGGCAGCGGTACAGAGCTGGAATGCAGCTCTAGTTTAAATTCACTGCCTATGAATTTTATTCAGGCAATAGGCTCACACAATAGCTACAAACTCGCGATACCAGCACCAGAGTTAGAACTCATTCGCGCCTACAGAGAACAGTCTGCGATCACGCTCGATTATTCTCACCTAACACTAACGCAGCAGCTCGAACTGGGCATGCGCCAAATAGAGCTCGACATTGTTTATGACCCCAAAGGAGGCCGGTACGCTAACCCGCTTCTACCAAGACAGACAGTGGAGTTAAGCGGTGCTCAACGCTATGACAATAGCAATATGGAACAGCCAGGGTTTAAAGTACTTCACGCACAAGATATTGACGTTCGATCAAACTGTGACACTTGGATTATTTGCCTCGCTGAAATAAAGAGCTGGTCAGACAAAAACCCTCAGCACGTTCCGATTCTTATAATGTTCAACGCCAAAACAGGTGGCTCTGCCTATCCTGGGGTTACCGAAGCGCTACCTTTTGATAGTCAGGCTTTTGATGATTTAGATCAAGAAGTGCTAAGCGTCTTCGATGAGACGCAGTTGATTACTCCCGACGATGTTAGAGGCAACTTCCCTACACTTAAAGACGCGGTGATAAGCAAAGGCTGGCCAAGCTTGGCTGCGACTAAGGGCAAAGTCTTCTTTGCCTTGGACGAAGGCCCAGAAAAGGTGCAAATCTACAGTCGTGGCAATGCCTCGTTGCAAGGTCTGCCTATTTTCGTCAATTCGATCGACGAGAACGCCGACCATGCAGCCTATTTCACAATGAACAGCCCCATTCAGGATCAAGAACGTATTCGAGCAGCAGTCAAATCGGGGTTTATTGTTCGTACCAGAGCTGATGCCAACACCATGGAAGCGAGGAATAATGACAGCTCGCGCCGTGAAGCTGCCTTCTCCTCTGGCGCCCAGTACATATCGACTGACTACTACCAGCCTCGGCTAGAATTTAGTGAATACTCAGTTTCACTGCCTAAAAACCGTGCAGCAATGTGTAATCCGCTTCTCCTTAACGTAGATTGCACCGCCCGCTAGCACGCCTCAATAGTCACTCCCGCTATCTTTGAGTAATGATTTATTGGTGTTTTGCGATATAGTACTGTTTCAACCTTGGTCATGATCTCGCAGTCCAGCCATGTTCTATGTAACGCAATAAAAATAACTAAACGAAAAGTCGCGTAACCGAAGAAATAGAAGAAATAGAAGACAGCGACAATAACTTTCTAAAAACAAAATCAGATAGCAATAAAGTTGCCTTGCAATGGTCCGAACAAGCTATCTTGAGGAGCTCAAATGCCAATAGACGTGGTCATTACTCTCAGCGATGAAGATCTAGAAAAATTTCAAAACAGTATTGATAAAGGCAGGTTAATTGTCGAAGACGACGAAGCTTCTCGAATGGTGGAAGATTCTGCTTCAAAAATGATCGATGAAACACAGCATCTTGATCTCCCTGGTTTTGTATCTGAACGGCTACTTAAGCTGCGAATCCTTCTTAATATGGTCCGTGATGAGGAGTGGCGACTTTCTGCAGAGGAAAAGAAAAGTATTCGTGCTGCACTGTATTATTTCGTCGATCCTGAAGATATTATTCCCGACCACATACCCGTCATAGGTTTCCTAGACGACGCTCTTTATGCTGAAATCGTATTTAAAGAGCTAAAATCCGAAATCAAAATGTATCAGGAATTCTGCCAATTTCGTATCGCCGAGGAAAATCGCCGGAGGGGGAAAGGCCTGGAACTTCACGTAGCTCGAGAGGACTGGATAGCCGACAAACGCGAAGTTCTGCACGCTCGGATGCGGGAAAGGCGGCTACTCAAAACCGGTGGTCGCGGCTTACGCATGCGTTTATTCTAAGAAGCCTGTAACTCACCATTTTTCTATTTTTCGGAGTTGTTGTATGCGCGTCATAGCCCTAACCTTATTGTTCTGTCTTTCATTCCTTAACGGCACCGCCAACGCTCAGCAAAATTTGGTGCCCATTGACCCGGCATTAGAGCGAAGCTTTAAAACCTTAGCGGCCAGACCTAAAGTTCAGGCAGCGCTCAGCTATATCGAGGATAACGAGCCAGCTTACATTAGCGAGCAAATAAGACTTACGGAAATTCCTGCTCCACCCTTTAAAGAAGAGAAACGCGCGGCATATTTTCTCGAGCAAATGAAGATACGAGGGTTAGAGGACGCTTATATCGATAGCGAAGGCAATGCGGTAGGCATTCGAGCTGGCAGCGGCGATGGGCCAACCTTTCTGATCTCCGCACACTTAGACACCGTTTTTCCAGAGGGCGTAGACACGACAGTAGAGCTTCGTGGTGGCCGCTATTATGCTCCTGGCATTGGCGATGACACCAGAGGGCTAGCAGCCCTGCTGTCGGTAATCGATGCGCTTAACGACAGCAATATCGAAACTGTCGGCGATATAATTTTCGCCGGTAACGTTGGCGAAGAAGGGCGCGGTGACCTTAGAGGCATTAAGGCTCTATTTCGTGACTTTCCAGAAATAGATGGTTTCGTATCGATCGACGGGGTTAGGCTTCGGCGGATAACAACAGGCGGCACAGGCAGCAGACGTTTTGAATTTCATTTCAAAGGGCCTGGCGGACATTCTTTTGGTGCCTTCGGTCTAGCTAGCGCTATCCACGCTATGGGTCGGGCGATAGCAAAAATTGGCGACATTGAAACGCCACAATTTCCAAAAACGACCTATACCGTAGGCACTGTAAAGGGCGGTACATCAGTTAATTCGATCGCCGCTGACGCCATATTCGCTCTTGATATGCGCTCCAACGACAAAATCGAGCTTGCCAAACTCGAGCAGCAAATAAAGGCTGCCGCGTTGGACGCGGTAGCAGAAGAAAACGCTCGTTGGGACAATGGAAAGATCACAGTCGATTTTAATCTCATCGGAGACCGCCCTGTCGGTAAAACTCAAACATCAAGCCCAATCGTTCAGGCAGCCGCACTTGCCTTTGATGAAATCGGACTAGCACTTGACCAACTCAGTATTTCCAGTACTGATTCAAATGTGCCAATGTCTTTGGGGATTCCTGCGATAACAGTTGCCGGCGGAGGCAATGGCGGCGGAGCACATTCGCCAGACGAATGGTTCACCCCTACAGATTCACACGAGGGACCGCAAACCGCGTTCCTTATCATGCTAGCGCTAGTGGGTATCTTGGATGTCACTGAACCCATGCTGACCGAGCAGAATTAACTCAAGCTACAAGAACCTAAAACCGAGGAAACAAAAACAGACGAGAGTTCAAACCAATTAACAAGGCTTCAGCGCGCAGAAACCAAAAGCGTTTGTATCGCAGCCCCTATTGGCCCTTCGGTATCAAAAAGCGTTGCATGAGACATTCCTAACCCGCTAGGTTGCCAGAACGAGGTTGCCTGTGATGCCAGCCACTGCGATTGAGGTGCTCTATGTATCGCTATTGTCAGGTCTGGATTCACGAAACTAGCCTCACTAAGGTCTGTGTTGCGGCTAATGCCATTGCCACAATCGGCAATAGGGCAAAGGCTCTGAAACGGGTTTGGTTGCTCTGTCTCTATGAGTCGATGGGTGTGATCCAAATTGTGGTTGGTCCCGGCGCACGTCCCTCACCTGGTGGGTAGGCCACCTCAACGGACTGCGCGAAGGTTGGTTTCCCATGATTTACTGGCATGCTGGGAAAATAGCCCGCAGCTGCATCTTCAAACACCGGCCGTGCTATCACTGCACTAGGTAATTCTTTAGTGACCTGTGTTTTAAGATGAATGCTAGCAGCATTAATACATGCTTTACCCTCTCTATCACTGAGAACAACAGCACAGGTGGTCAGCATTCTGCCCTGTTTTATGATTTTCGCAGCAATGGTGAATCCGGCAAGAGGTATAGGCCTCACCATATCAAGAGTTAACCTAACTAACTGTTTGTCTTGCACTAGCGACTCTGCCGCTTTTGCGACTAGTCCGGACGGCGGCCCAGCGTGACAAGCATGTTCAGACCAAGGGCCTCTAGCACTGTCATTACCGACAAATTCGTTGGTCTTTAATTCTCGAAAAATGCAGCCATTTTTTTCAAAGTATGTCTAATTAGTTTTCACTGCCAGCAGACAGTATGACAAAGAGTTTCGAAGCAAATCTATACTTTGGTTTGAGCGAGAGGTTTGAGCCAGAAATGCGCCTTACTGCGTATCCTTTGTGCTCGTTCGAAAACTCAGGGGGCATTGTTGGTAGTATTTGTAAAACGACTCTAAACTAAAGTCGTTAACTACCTTCTCACTATAGCCCCGCCGGTTTCTGAACTCGTCATCATGTTTATATCCCAGCGTGTGCACGTAGTGCTTCCATACCGTGCACCCATGACAGACAAGATCCTCTTCGCCTGAACTTCTCGTTTTCACCAAATCATAGATTTTACTAATTCTAGTTATGATTAACTACATAGTCTCGGCATGCTGCTTGCGTTCCTCTTACAATTGGCAAGGTGTTAGGTAGGGTATTCGTGTTGACCATGAAATCGATTCTCATTCGAGTAATATAGCAAAATACGCCTGTCTTTTAGAGCTAACGTTTTATCGCGAAGGGTTTTATAATTGCGCCAAGGTAAATAGTGTTCCAGTGCTCGACAATTCAGAGCGCTCTAACCCTGTTAAATGAATAGTCCGATCAAACAGTTAAAAGTAAGCAAGGTCGGGAGTGCCCATTTTCTCTATAAAAGAGTTGAAAGGGCCAGGCCCTATGAAATCAATTATCTTCATGTGAAGTTTCGCAAAGCAGATTTCATTTTAGTTTAACCGCTTATGCTGCTCGCAAGCCTTGTCTGAGCATCCGTGACTACCACAAGTTAGCGTTGTGCGTCTTCTTCTCCCGCATCATCAAAAATACGCTGAGAAGATGACAACCCATTTACAGTTAACTTTTCTCGAAGCCAATCTCTCTCGTACTTGACCTCTTCAAGGTCTAGGATTATCCCTAGCGCTGCCCTTGTCCGCTCTTGCGAACGCGCCATGTTGCGCATATCAGCCTCGTCGCTATCTTTCGCCTGAACCCAGAAACTGGATGTATGCCCTTGTATTCTTACCTTTAACACCTCTTCTGGATACTTAGCAAAAGCCACAATTTCCACATAGCGTGAAAAATTACCTAAAATATTAACAAGCTCTGCGCGCCGCTGCGAATCACCTGCTTCGAAAAAAAGCTCGGTATTGGTAAATCTTAAGCGGAGGTCGTCGCTAAGTTGTGCACACCATAGAGGTAAACCTTCACCAAATTCTACTAACAAATCTTGATAAAGCTCCTCACCTAGATCTTCGTACAATAAAATGACTTGTTCAATTTCATCGTTTTACGCTCGACAATCACTAAGTAAAGCACTGCAATTAACAAACACCATCAGATCGCTAACAGCTACTCAATGTTCTTCCGAGTCCATGTTCTAGTTCTTTGTCCCTTTCGAGCACTTAGGTTTCTCTACCCTGCGCGCATGAATCGACTGTGCTTTGATGTGTTTGGTTATAACTTGTTTTGCTTTATTTTGCTGCTCGGCCAGCGCAATTACTTCGCGCAGCCTGCCTGTTAAAGGCATCTAATCATTGACGAACTCTCAAAGAGCGCGGTAAGTTTATAGCCAAAGGTTTGTAAAGCTTGAGTCAATTCTTTTTCCATTGACTCATCAAGCAACACTATTTGCGCTTGAGTTTTATTGATCATTGCCTCAGCGTGTTCGGCCAGGCCGCCAAGCGTCTGATTAACCGAACGCGCTAGACTTGTTGGAGACTGATCAACGGTTGAGACAATATCTTAACGGCCTGTGTTGTGAATGATGAGGCAAGAAAAATTTCGATGGGCTATCACAGGATTGACAATAGTGAGATCGATCAGACTTATCGAATGTGATGTTGACAGCCCACCATAGACCAAGCGACACTCTTGTTTAAGAAAATTTTGAATGTCACTTTTACTACCACTTTTACTACCACAATAGATCTGCTGATTTCACTAATCTCAAAACAGACTAAACAGACAAATTCACTGCGCCAAAAAACGCTTTCTGTTTCGAGGATTTGGACCTGTATACCCTAGCAAGAATTGAAGAAACCTGGATTAGCACCCTGTTGAGAGAGTCAGGTTTGGCTTTCTTTACTTCCTTAAGCATTCACTCATTAGCCATGGCTTTGGTAGTCGGTATAAACGTCGCTGTCAGCTTGCGGCTGTTAACCACTAGCTCAACGGCGACCTACACGGGTTTAGACAAGCTATACCCTCTGCACTGGCGCGGCGTTGGGTTCATCTTTTTATCGGGCATAGCTCTTTTGCTGGCCTATCCAGCCAAAGCACTCACCAACCCCGTGTTTTATGTGAAAGTTGCTTCACTGGTGATTGGACTAATAATCGCTTTCAAAATTCAACTTCGCTTACAGAAAACTAATTCCACCGTAAACCACTCATCCACCAAAAGCCTTGCCGCTTTATCAATAATTCTTTGGATCGTCACTATTTTCACCGGCCGGTTTTTGGCCTATACCAACAGCGTCTTGCTGGCATCTAGGTTCTATTGAGCGACACACTTGTGATTGATTTTCTAAGTAGTTTTTCTCAATTTACGGGCATTTACGTCTTTATGAACTCGACGTGGGGCTGGCCAATAATCGAGTCTTTACATTTTGTTGGCCTGTGCCTTTTATTAGGTACAGTGGGCGTTTTTGATCTAAGAATGCTGGGCCTAGCCAGGCAAATCCCTTACAAGGACTTGCACCGATTAGTGCCGCTAGGCGTCGCTGGATATTTGATTAATGTAATAACCGGCATCATGTTTCTCACAACCTCACCTGATCAGTATGTGCACAATCCGGCTTTTCAAACCAAAATGCTGTTCATGTTACTCGCTGGCATCAACATGTTGGTTTTCTATGGCTTTTTTAATCAGCATGTCAGTAATGCTGGCATCGCCCCGCTTCCAAAACGCATAAAACTAGTAGCTGGCATTTCCTTAATAGCCTGGTCGGTCATAATCGTTTGTGGGCGACTTATCACCTATTTTCGCCCTCCCTATCATTGGTGTTTTTGGTGTTATTAGGTGTTAGCACAGGAGTAGCCCTGCTCTAGTAAGTTCAGCAAGCTCTTGTGTTTCGAGGGTCGCAAGAGCTGAACAACACGAGTTATTTTAATCACTACAAATAGTGCCCTGGCTTTCTGATCAATATTGACTATAGCGCTGGCTGTAAAGTTTCCCAAATTCTCGACAGCGTGCTGACGATTCTGTTAGAACAAAGTTGAATTGTGTGATCGACTCTATTAATCTGACGGCGTTTATTATCTGCTGGACTATTCTAAAAAAATGCAACTACGTAAAGACTTTACACTCGGGATTTTTCATATCCGAATCAACTGGCTCATCGCCGCATGCACTCTGATGACTGCGTTCTCATTCGGGTCCTTGGGACTATGGCAACTCGATAGAGCTGCCGAAAAAGTTGACACCCAACGTGCTTTAGAAGAAAGGCTTTCAGTTAGTGCAGGACCTATAGAAGATATCCCGGCAGGTCATTTAAACGCCGCTAATCCAGAAATGCAGAATCGCCATGTCTCACTCACCGGCGAATACCTTAACGAGCGAACAATTCTCGTATCAGCTGAATTTTTTGAAAGTCAGATTGGCTACGGTGTGATAACTCCGCTGCGCCTTAGCAGCAATAATCAATTGGTATTGGTTCACAGAGGATGGACAACAGGAATTTTGCCCCCCAACACACCCCCTAATCTTCGCCCAGTTGATGGTCCTGTCACCGTCACCGCCCAAGTATTCGTACCCGACGGTAAAACCCGCGTGATTTCATCGACAATTGATACAGGTCAGTGGCCGCTGCGTATAAGGACGTTAGAAATAGATGTAATGGCGGAAATACTGGCAGAACCTCTATTCCCCTTCGAGGTAAGGCTCACCGAAGATCAAGCTGGCACTTTAGCGCGTCACTGGCCTGCTGTTAACGTCAATGTTAACCAGAATTTATCCTATTCTCTGCAGTGGTATAGCTTGGCACTGCTGGTTCTTTTCGCCTCTATTCTGGCTAGCAGCAATCTTTGGGCTATCCTAAAAGGCACTGAATAAAATTCGGTGCAGATCTCTTGAGTTGGCGTTTTTTCCAGCCCTGAAGAAATCAGTTATCAATTATCAGGAAGTAATTTTGAAAATTCTTCAAGCAATGGGCCAGATGGCTAGGGGTTTGTCTCTGAGACCCTGTATCTCGGCGCAATAGCCTCAAGTCAGCGTTCAAAAGATCAGCCAAAAGTGCTAATCTGATACATACTTGAATACTTAAAATAATGATCTATCAACGATGGTACTGAACTATTATTGACGACCACGTATTGATGACTACGAAATAAGACCATTGATGACCACGAAATACGACCATTGATGACCACGAAATACGACGAATTCAAAACTTAGTAACAAGGAGAAGCGTAACTATGCGCATTGTGTCTGGAAAGTCCCTAATCAGCAGCGCCCTGTTAGGCGCGACCTGGCTTTTAGCAAGTTCAGTGTCAGCCCAATCAGCAGAAGAAATCACATTTCATAAGGACATCGAGCCAATATTGCAGCGTAGCTGCCAAAACTGTCATCGAGATGGCGGCGCAGGCCCAATGCCGTTGGTTACTTATGATCAAGTGGCTCCTTATGCTGGATTAATCGAATACAAAACAGGCCTGCGCGATCGCGCTGGCGCGATGCCTCCTTGGTATATGGAAAAAAACATTGGTATTCAGTCTTACAAAGATGATCCATCTTTGAATGACGAAGAAATTGCAGCAATCTCAAGCTGGGCTCGCTCAGGCACTCCCAAGGGAGACTTAGCTGACGCGCCTGAATCGCTGGTCTTTGATGACAGCCTTAAATGGCAAGCTGGCGAACCAGACTTAGTCGTTGTCATGAATGATGTGACCAAACTCGCTGGCACACCTGATTGGTGGGGCGAGATTGACTACCGCCCAACGGGCCTCACTGAAGATCGCTATGTAAAATCAGTTGAAGTTGTCGAAGTGAACGATGTCGACAATCAGTCAGGCGCCGGCCGAGAAACTGTTGGTGGTCGATACATATTCCACCACATGATTTGGGGAACAGCTGAGCTAAATGAAAACGGGGAACGTCCCGCAGGTCAAATTTCTTTACCTTGGCCGGTTCATGAGGTGGGTCGTAATGCCGACATTTTTGACGAAAGCGCTGGCCGCTTGTTGAAGGCCGGCTCTTGGATTGTTTCAGATTCAGTCCACCTTCACTCTAACGGCCGTGACACCACAGGCCATTTAGAAGTTGGCTTTACCTTTCATGATAAAGGCTACCAGCCTAAGTACCAAAATGCGTTTATTGGCTTAGGTAACGGCGTTGACATTAGTATTCAGGGCAACCAAAAAGATCAAGAATTACATGCCTACACTGTGCTTAACCAGCATACAAAGGTAATCACTTTTGAACCACATCTGCATGCTCCAGGTGAGCGCATGTGCTTAGAAGCGATTTGGGGATACACAATCGAAACTCTTTCCTGTGTTGGTTACGACCATAACTGGGTTCGTGGCTATCCATACACTGAAGATGCCGCACCATTGCTGCCTAAAGGCACAATCTTGCACATCACTGGGTATATGAACAACACCGATACAAACCCTAATGTTCCTGATCCACGCAACTGGCAGGGCTCTGGTAACCGCTCAGTAACCAATATGTTTATTGACCTTGGTATTCGAGTGACCATGACAGATGAGCAGTTCCAAGAAGCCATGGAAGAGCGCCGTCAAAAACTGAACCTAGGTCCTAATGACCACGTTATCGGCTGCCCTCTGTGTTTAGCTCCGTTAGTTGCCCCGATCGCTGAAGAGAGCGATAGCGACGAAGTTGGCAACGAAGTAGCTGCAAGGAACTAGACTCAGCAATGCATAAAGTCCCTGAAAATTTCGCCAAGACTGTAACTGGTCCTTTAAGAGTAGCCTTGGCGTTAGCCTTTGTTTTTTTGGTTAACCCACTGAGTGTAAACGCTGAAAGCTATCAATCGGGACAGTATGTGGAGCCAGCCTACGAAGGCTGGCGCCCCAACCCGGATGGCAGCTTTAGCTTTATGTTCGGTTACATGAACGAGAATTGGTTTGAAGAACCCAACGTTGCCGTTGGCAAAAACAATTTCTTTTTCCCAGGTGAAGCCGATCGTGACCAGCCTACTCATTTTCTACCCCGCCGAAACCGCTTCACATTTGAAGTCGTAGTGCCGGCAGATTGGGGTGAGCGTGAACTCGTCTGGACCCTTAACGTGAATGGCGTTGAACGCAAAGCCTATGCCACCCTCGCTCAGGACTACCAAGTAGACAACATCGTAATCGCCTCTGAAACGGGATCATTAGGGGCAGGCACTAGCAGCCCTGAATCAAGAGCGAACTTGCCGCCTGTCGTTACCGTTCAAGGTGATTCTATCCGTACAGCTCGAGTCGGAGAGCCACTAAAATTGGTAACGCAAGTTACGGACGACGGCTTACCCAAACCTAGACGTGATTCAACAATTTCGGAACGGTCTTTAAAAGCTCGAATGATGCGACCACCTACCCGGATTACGGTCGGTAAAGTAAATGGGTTATTTCTGTCTTGGAATGTGTATCGTGGTGAAGGTAACGTTACTTTTGACCCGCCACTGCCCAAGCCTTGGGAAGACACAAGAACCTCGGCTAACTCGCCATGGGGAGCACTGTGGCTGCCACCAGAAATACCAGAAGAGGGTATTTATGATGTCACCGCAACCTTTGACGAACCAGGAACCTACATACTCTGGGGCAGAGCTGATGATGGAGGCCTTTATCATGACGGCTACATCACCGTTAATGTCACTGAATAGCTTTTAGGGTATGTCTTAAAAAATACAAAAAAGGGGCTTTAAGCCCCTTTTTTAATGCCATTTATTATTATTACTTTTAATCGGGTTTTATTTACTTGTGATTGGCGTCGCACTAGCTGAAAATTCGGTCTTTAAACTCTCAGCGCAAATACAGCAATTTTTTATGCCTAACCTTTTAAGGCTCGCTTGGATCAGCTTTCAATCTAATCGTGAATGGCGGATCAAATCTTGGTGGATCTTTGTCGATGATTATCTGGGTAGCAGGTGGTCTAACATAGCGGATCGTTGGGTCACCGTATCGCTGCTGAAGTAAAAGCTCATCCGCCGCCCTAGTCAGAGATGGCCGCTGTGCATCTTGACCAAAAGAAAAGCTAAAGCTACCTCGCACTAATCTGTCATTAGTCGATAACACAGCCCAATCTGCTGTGTAATAAGACGCTTCTGACAACGCTGGCAGCGCTAACATATAGTGCGTGTCCAATACCGGATCGTAACGAAATTGAATATCCACCCAATCACTGGTCTCATCTCTCAAAGTAAATTTGACCAGTCTGGCCAGCCGGGGAAAATCAAGGCTGATTACTGTTGGAGCCAGTAACAGAACGTCATCATCCTTAGGCGAGGTTTCTGTTTTTTCGACAAATCCTGTACTATCCGGACTCACCTGATAGTCAGACAGCACGGGCGCTTGAGCAAGGACAGCAGAAGGAACTGCAGAACATAGAAACCCCGCGACACTTAAATAAAACGTTAAAAAAAGTCGATGCTGCACGTTATAGTTTGCTCATATAGCTGGTTTTCAAACGAAGAAACTAAACACAGCTGACCACCAAATTAGGCTACAAAGTCTAGCATAAACTTCGGTTTTTAAAGAATCGATAGATAGGAAAACTAGCTCGTTATGTCAGATTCCAATTTACACGAAATTCTCAGCGCTCTTAATGATAGTGAAGATAATACAGCCAATTTCGGCGAATCCTGGTCTCAGGGCCGTTCAGCGTTTGGCGGGCTTGCAGCATCCTTTGCTACAAATGCAATGACAAAGCTGCTTAGCTCGCCACAGCCAATAAGATCATTGATGGTTTCCTTTATAGGCCCGCTTCCACATGGAGACGCTAAGGTTGATGCAGAAATACTGCGTAAGGGCAAAAATGTTACTCAGATGAGTGCCAACGTAAATGGCAATGGCCAATTATGTCTCCAAGCCATGGGCGTTTTTGGAAATCCAAGGCCAGGCATATCCGTTCCATCAAATTACCCATTCAACCCGGTAAGTCGCAACAAAGGCATATCATTTGAAACGGGCCGTGAGAGAATGCCGCCTTTTTTACAGTTTTTTGAGGGCTATTGGGTTAGCGATGGACTTCCTTACTCTGGCAAGCCCGCAAGGTGTTTAAATATGTGGGTAAGGCATAAAGTAGACATGTCAAACCACCCTATTGAAAAAATGGTGGCCATCGCAGATATGCCGCCTCCCCTTATCCTGTCTCACTTTACAGAACCACCCGTGCCCTCCAGCTCGCTTACCTGGACCTTGGAATTCGTTATTCCACCTGAAGAGATAAATTCGCAGTGGTTTTATCTGGAATTTTTAATTGAGTCAGCAGCAAACGGTTATACCCAGCAGTCTGGAAGGATTTTCACCGAAGACGGTCAGCTATGTGCATTGTCTAGGCAATGTATGGTTTATTTTGGCTGATCTGTGTAAAAGCGCCGCCAGGCAATGAGATGCCCACCAAGTAGACAAGACCTGTCTTCAAATTTACCCAATCACTTAACCGTGACATTTGGTAAACTTACGCTATGATAAAATTAGTTTGTAAATTACTGCAATTTGTTAGCATCACCCTCTTGCTGAGTTTGGGATATGTCCAGCTCGCGTTGGCACAGCATAGTCACGGAGTTTTAACCCCAGGGGTTACCTTTCCGAAAGATGATTCGGTGCTAAATGTATCCCCGCAAATGATAACCATGAGTTTTAGAGTTGATGTGAAACTTTTAAAACTCGCGCTTTATACCGATCAAGGCAATTGGATAAATATTGGCTTTCAATATGACCCTTCTAGGCTAAGCCACAGTTTTGTTTATCCCATCCAATCTGAATTACCACCTGCTCAATTCTATGTTGCAAGGTGGTCAGTAACAGATGATGAAAGGAGGTTACTGAATGGCGAATTTAAATTTTCGTTCGGCCCCGGGGCTGTTCCGCCCTCGGAGACCATTGACAGTATAGTAAGCGATAAAATAGAAGTACTTCCAAGCACCGGTTCTTACCGTTTAGGCGCTGAGAAAAGTGTTGAGCGTTAAGCCTATTTGAATTTATAGCCTTTAGATGCTAAAAAGTCTTTCATATGGGGCCGCGCTTTTTCAGACAGTAACCCAGCTACTTGTTCAGTCCAGCTTATACCATGCCCACCACCCGTTCGGGTTTTATAGTATTCGCGGATAGCTTTATCATAGTCGGCGATAGAATCTCGGTCCCCTTCTTCATTATAGACCTCTTGTTTCATAATTACTGAAACTGGCAGCCTCGGCTTTACTTCAGGGTCTTGATCTGGATAGCCTAAGCAAAGACCAAATACCGGGTAAACACCATGTGGCAACTCGAGCAGCTCTGAAACGGGGCCTGGATTGTTGCGTATACCTCCAATGTAACAAATCCCTAAGCCAACAGATTCCGCTGCCGTCACTAGGCTTTGTGCCATCAGAGCAACATCGACTGTTGCAATAATAAAATGCTCGGTGTAATCGCCTTCGAAAGCTTTCCCGTACTCGCGGCAATAATTGCCTGGACGTTTCAAGTCCGCACAAAAAACAAAAAACTCTGCGGCTGTTTCCACATATTTTTGACCGCCAGCAAGCGCTGCGATTTTTTCACGAGTCTCTTTATTGCTAACCCTTATAATGGTTGCGCCTTGAAGAAAGCTTGAAGTCGCAGCGGCCTGCCCAGCAAGTACTAAATCATTTAACAATTCTGGCTCAATCGCTTTATCAGTAAACTTACGAATACTACGATGAGATTTCAGTAATTCGATAACAGAACTCATTTGTTTTTTCCTTATAGATTAGCTAAATTTTTCGACTCAAATTGTCAAGAAAAGCCGGAACTACCTCATTGGCTAATTTGGTTTCTGCATTAAACATTACAATGACACCAACGTTGGCGTCAGGTACGAAAACCATTTCCGACCGGTAACCCCTTACACCGCCACCATGGTGGACAGCGCGAATGCCTTGGTAATCAAAAACTCGCCAACCTGTTGCGTAGTATGCTTTTTCAAGCCCTTGCCAACGGTTGAAGTAGTTGCCCCTTGGGGTCGATATAATTGGCGTATGCAGGTCCTTTAAAAACTGCGCGGGAAGAACCTCAGGAAAGGCACCCAAATTAGCTCTTAGCCACAGAGTCATATCAAAAATACTAGCATTTACACCCGACGCTGGAGCCACTGAATAATACGCTGGGTTAGTCGTTGTAGAGCGCCAAGATCCCCTAACCTTGCGGTGTGGCGCCGTCGACTGTGAATTAGCTTCGTAGGAATTTAGTCCAACAGATGCCGTAACCATGCCTAGCGGCTTGAACAGGTGCTCCTCTAAATAGGCTTCGTAGCTATCGCCGGTACTTTGCTCCACTACATCAGCGGTTAAAGAAAACACAACATTTTGATAGCCATAGCAATCGCCGGGCCGGCAGACTGTTGGTATTTTATTAAATCTTGATTTTATTTTACTGTACAGCACCCCATCGTCCAGCATATTAGAATAGCTGTGCGGCATAAGCCCTGTTGAATGACTAACGATATGCTTGAGAGTAATACCATGAGAACTTGCGCGAGTTCCAAGTTCCATATTCGGGAACATGTCGGTCATCAATGTATCCCAAGACACTAAATCCTCTTCCACTAATAGTGCTGCTGCGGTACCTGCAAAGGTTTTAGACATTGATGCAATTCTGAATATTGAATCTGAGTTGACAGGGTCTGTCCCGCCAACTTTTTTGACCCCCCACGTCTTTAGATGAGATATCCCCTCTTTAGAGACAATAGCCATGGCGACACCGGGGATTTTAATTTCACTTGAAGCTTCTTCAATCCACTGGATGAATTCACTCATGTCATAGTTATATGACCGTGCAGCAGGAATAGCCGCTATCTCATTTGCGACACCGCTTGAGCTTGCAAGCAAAAAACATGCTGAACTGGCTATTTTTCTAATTAAAATTTTAACTTGCTGCAAGGGTTACCACCTCTAGAATTTGCGAGTCTTTGAAATTCGCTCGGGTTAATAAAATAAGTGACAACATAGGTAAGTGAAATAAGTGACAACATAGGTGAGTGAAATAACTGAGTGAAATAGAAGAATAAAAGCGGCAAGTTCCAGTGGCAGTAACCATAAAACAAATCTGCTGCCACCGCACCCTAACAATGCTTTATTTACACTTTCAATTTGGAATCAAAAAACCGACTTAGCTAATACTAAGTCGGCCAAGAGGTGGCACATTTTAGCGCATTAAGCCTCTAAAGATTTTGAATTTTAAGAGGGTCTTATGTGCGGGGAATGAAAAGCAGCATTTGCCGCTCTTCTCGTACAACTGTCACTGCTAAAAAACGATCACTATTCTCGATAGCAGCATTGAAGGAATCCAAGCTTGCGACACTCTCGCGGTTAACTTGGACGATAACATCTCCTTGTTGAAGGCCTGCTAGCGCTGCCTGACTGCGTGGATCTATCTGCTCGACTAAAAGACCTAGCTCGCCTATCCCATCGCTCGTGCGCGCAACAGATCGCAGCCTCGCTCCGCTCAAGGTCTGATTTAGACCCGCCCCCACTTCCTCACTCACCAAAAGAGGATCAGCGCCGCCGATGGTAGTCTGCAAAGTCGTTTTTTCACCATTTCGATAGAGAACAAGGTCTACCTCCTTACCTTGGCGCATTAGACCCACGGTATTGCGAAGTTCCCGACTATTATCAATTGGGCGTCCATCTATTTCTACGATAATGTCAGACACCTGAACTCCAGCCCTCTGTGCAGCGCTATCGCGCAATACACTAGTAACGATAGCCCCTTCTTGAAGGTCAACATCTAAAGATGCAATGATTTCTGGCGTCGCGGTGGCAATGGTCACCCCTAGTATCCCTCTGCGGACCTCACCGTCACGCTGCAAGTGTTCAATGACTCGAGCGACCATGTCGGAAGGCACAGCAAAACCAATACCATTGCTTCCCCCTCCATTACCACTAATTATTGCCGTGTTAATTCCGACCAAGCGACCCTCAAGGTCAACCAGTGCGCCGCCAGAATTACCGACATTTATCGACGCATCGGTCTGGATGAAATCCTCGTAATTTTGATTGTTCAGACCGGCACGCCCTAAAGCACTAACAATACCTGAAGTTACTGTTTGCCCAATGCCGAATGGATTTCCTATAGCAACCACATAATCTCCAACCTGAACAGATTCGATATCCGCAAGCTTAATATCAACTAGGTCATCTCCAGGTATTTGAAGAAGGGCAATATCCGTAGCCTGATCACTACCAATTAAGGATGCTTCTATAACGCGCTGATCAGATAATTGCACAGAGATATTGCTCGCGCCCTCAACCACATGGTGATTGGTGATGATGTAGCCTTGTTCAGCATCAATTATGACCCCAGAACCTGCTCCAATGGCTAAAGGTTGCTGCCGATTTCGAGGCATGAGATCCGGCCTGCTTTCGAAAAATCTACGCACCTCATTTGGAACGTTTTCGCCCATTGAAAACTCAGCATTGGTCGGAATCCGCTTTGTGACTCGGATATTCACTACCGCCTGTGTCGATTTCTCAAGCATAGGGGCAAGCGAAGGAAAACCCGCCTGTAATGCTTCCTTACTAATCCCGTATGAAAAATTACTCATTAATATTGTGAGCAATAAAACCAATAGTCCACTGCTTCTTCGAACCGAGGTTACCTGCTTGATGCAATTCATAGTCATTCTCCGTCAATTCACCTTACACTCACGCAGACAGCCTATAAATAGCAGCTCATGAGTGCTTCTGGTGTGAAATTTAACGGGGGCGGTGGCTAAAAACCTGAAATTGGGGTGAACAAACTATCCAGAAAACATCCAAACGACCTGAACTATTGGTGTTTAGTAACGGATATTGATTAGCATACATAATTAGAAATAATTGGAACCTTTGACCTATTTTGACCGTCTAACTTCACATTAAGCACTCGGCTCTAAACTGAGTTATAGCTCGAGGCATGGTGTCATTTGCAAAGCTAGACATAAATGTATTAGATTCATTAAATATCGTATCTTTTGTTAAATAACGATGTATAGGTTTTGTAAAATGAATTCAGCATCAACGTCCAGTAGCTCAGGGTTAGACTTAACGTCCGCATCCTCACTTCTATCCCAATCATTCGTGATGGAAGATTGGCTGGTGATCCCTGAGCTCAACCAACTCCAAAATAGGCTAACCAATCAAAGTCGCTCCGTAGAGCCAAGATTGATGCTGCTTTTTTGTCACCTGGCAGCCAGCGAATTCAAAGTAGTCAGCCGAGATTCATTAGTAGAACAGCTTTGGCCTAACGTTATCGTCAACGAAAACTCTCTAACTCGTGCTGTCTCTGAGTTACGCAAACAACTTCGAGGCGGCTGCCGTGAAGATGCTATACAGACCATACCGAAGCGAGGCTATCGCCTAGTTTGCAAGATAGAGAGTGTTCAAAGCCCAACAAACCGTGAAAGTCCGGCGGCATCACAAGCACATAAGAAAGTTAACCCAGCATTTTTGTCAAACGCCCTGCCTAGCCTAATTTTTATGGCCCGAACTCCCAAAACCGCACTCATAGCAATTACGCTGACGGCACTGCTAGCGACTACTCTAGCTATCGATTCAGTAGGTAATTCAGGAAGCGAGCGAGATGGCTTGATAAGAATTCCCACGGCCCTTGTGGATGAGATAATCGTTAACGAGCCAAGCTACTTAGGCTACTTAGGCTACTTAGGAGGGGGGGAATTTGCTCTTACTGCCAACAATCTAGAAACCGGTAACAAGTCGGCCACCAGACCTGTTGTGTCCCATGATGGCCGCAGCTATGCCTATCTGAGCTATGACCAAGATGGTTCAACAATTTTCGTCGGCACATTGAATGAGATGAGCGCCCCCTGCGCGATATACCATGACCCTCAGAAACTGCTAAATCTGGCTTGGTCGCCGCTAGGGCAATCGCTTCTTTTCAGCAGAAAAACAAAATTAACAAACGCCGCACTCTTCTCTAATAACCAAGCTGAATCTCAACTGTTGGTTCTTAATCTAGCCTCGGGAAAACTCAAAAGGCTTGTAGAAGATGATTTACCGAAAAATAATCACGTGATAAATAAAAGCCGTTTGACCTAGTCCTCTCTGCCAACGGCTTTATACAGCGCACTAAGCTATTTGGTCGAGACGAAGAAACTGGCCGGCGTTGGGTTTTAATGGTCCATCTGCATGGGCCCAATTACCGTTGATAAATAAGCGGTGACTAGCAAAATTGCCAAAGCAACGACGCCCTCGATGGTCACTGATCGCCGAAACTCCTGAACCCCGTGCTTGCGATTCAATTCAGGCACTAATCTCCATTTATTGTATGCAGCAATTATCATAATAACGATCACCAGTAGTAATTTTACGGCGATACTGATGCCATACGCTGTGTCAAAAAGCTCGGTCCAAGAATCCAACAGCTGCCAGATCAGCAACCCACCTGCCGCACCTAATAGCAGTAGTAACAAAATCACATGCCTGCCAAAGCGCTTCAACTTAAGCTGAACGGAATTAGTATCGGGCACTCCTGCGAGAACATATAAGGGGAATAAAATTCCGATCCAATAACCAAAAGCCAAAACATGAACTGCGATAGCCAGCTGTGCAATCGTACTTAATACCGAAACATGCCCAATAAGCCTGAAGCTCAGAGCCAGTCCCATTAGAGCAAAGCAGTAAAGTGTGAATAGGCGGCGGTAAAATATTGGCCTAGGTGGCGCTTTAAGTCTTTGAATTTGGAGAAAAACAATAATACTCACCAAAAATGCGAGCCCAAACCCTAGCAAGCGGTAGAGAGTCACATCCCCTAACTGGGTATCCAGAAGCATTTGAGACATGGGCAGATCAAACATCCCGGTCAAACCGTTATCGTTAATCTGACCTACTTGAGATAGGAAGCTCAATCCAGCTCCTTGAAAGCCCAAAAATGCGCCGACACCACAATAAATCAAAATGGTGTTTGTGGTTTTTCGGCTTCCATCTGAGTACAGCACGAGGAACAGGCTGCCACCAGCAATACTCGCAAGGCCAAGGTAGACCCCGAGTTTACAAAGTAGGTTAAGTATCTCCCAAGAACTTGGGATGAGGAATGCGCCCATTCTTATACTAGGTCCATGCTTATACTAGCCCAACGTTAGAGCCTAGCTCACAAACTAAGAATTCGGCTTCAAGGCGAAACAGAAGCTGTACTTGTAGGATCAACTTCAAATTCAAAAGAATCGGTTAGGGTATGACCATCAGCACCAATTGCAGCCCAATTAACCGTAAATTTACCGGGATGCATGCCCGGAGTAGCAAAAGTAAAGCTAGCTTGAGCAGTTGCATTTGGCTCAAATGAGGTGGGCATTTCATGACCAACTCCCATCAACTCAAGCCTAATTAATTTAACGTCGCCTGAGAATGATAGATTGATTTCAGTTGGCGCTACCTTAACTACCGCGCCATTATCAGGTGTTGTTTCTCTCAAGCCGGTGTGGGCGCTGACCGCCAGCTGAAAAACAACCGCCGTCGCTATGCAAGCTAGAGATTTCGCTAAAGTGTTAATTCTCATATCAAATACCTTGTTTTAAGTTCACTTATAGTCAGATTATCTCACGAACACAGAGCATTGAAGGCCTTAGTGTTGCGACAAATTGTCGCAGAGTGTGTTGCTTGCTTACTGTTTGCTCAATCCTACTGTTCTGTTCTGCCTTTAGTTTTCATTTCTTGATCTGCCAAACATGGGTTAAGGGGGACATATTAATCTCCTCAAAGACAGTGCCGGGCCTTGCCTGCAGTACCATTAGGAGAGCTTGTGCGACATCTTTTGCCTCAATTGCGTTCTCTGGCTGCGCACCGGGCTCAAAATGTAAGTCCTCGAAAAATGGGGTACGAACCGCACCTGGATTCAATAGCGTAACTCTTACTCCTGATTTTCCGCATTCATCTCTAAGCGCTTGTGAAAACCCTCGAATGGCAAACTTGCTTGCACAATAAATGCTGCCTTGTCGCGCTCCTTTTAGTGACGCTTCAGAACCAGTGTACACGATATCGCTCGGCGTCTGCTGCTGCTTAAGCCGCGGCAATAGGCACTTAGTAAGAATCACATGGCTTAAAAAATTAGTGTCCATAACTAACTTTACGTCAGCAATGGATAGCTGTTCCAAATAACCCATTTTACCTATGCCTGCATTACTTACCAAAGCCTTAATAGACCCCTTTATTGTTTTAGACAAATCAGCAATTTCCGAAGGTAACTTGTCGACGTCCGCAAGGTCGATTTGAGTGAAATTAAAATTCGATTGTTTGCCAAATGCGGCAAGCGCACCCGTCTCATTTTTGTCGATACCGAGAACCGAATATCCCGCAGCCAATAACTCTGCTGTCATTGCCCAGCCAATACCTGAAGAACAGCCGGTGAGGATGACTGTTCCTTGTGTTTTTTCACTCATAGTGTTCACCAAAATCTAGCCGATTAAATAATGCTCTTGAGCACTCATCAGTCTTTATGCCACATCTCTAACGTAAACTGCTCCGCCGCTAAGCACATCGGTAGTATTGTGTAGGACCAATAAACTCGTTAAGCATAGCCTCGAGCTTCTCTATAGTTGCCCCGTCTGAATTATCTTTCAGTGACACCTCACCTTCTTGCACATTAATTGGTTGAGCATATAAGGCTTCATCAGGATATAGCTTCGAAATATTCTTATAAAATTCCGTCGGCATTCGAAATTCGCCCAATGACACTGAATGGATTTTTTCAGTATCCAAACTCGAGAAAACCAATTTAAAAAGGGCCGCGTATTCTTCAAGCAACGTTTCAGTGTAAATTATAGGTTCAAACCGCAATGCTACAGGCCAGCCACTGTTTTGCAGTTTTACTAGCGCCTCTAGACGTTTTTTCAAAGAGGGTACTTTATGCTCCCATCGAGCAGTGGCCGCTTCGCTAGCGAAGCTCATTGCCACAATCACATTTTTCAACGCCTTGGCCTCTAACAAGCCACGAACCTGAGTACTCTTAGTTCGGATTTCCAGCATCGCATTCGGATATTTACGAAACAGCGGTAAAAAGAACTGACAAAAATGACTTACCGGTTCCAGCGCCAGACTATCGCAATCATATCCACTGTAATAGTTGCCCGCATCATTGGTATTTTTAATATAGCGTTCTAAACCGGAATAGAAATCCTCATAATTTACAAAAAGCACTGTGTTAGCAGATCTGTACATACCCTGCAAAAAACAGTAACGGCAATCATAAACACAGTTCATCATATGCGAAAAATAATAACTGCCCTGCCCTTCAAACCCATATCCTTCAGGGGTTGGTAATACCAAGTTTCCATATTTTTTTGCGAGGATTAGAGAAGGCAGCTGTTTCTGGATTCGAAAGTTTTGAGCATTACGATTGAACACCTCACCATAGCGCTCACAATCAATCACCGGCAAATCTGAGAATCGATCCAGAATCTCTTGCGTACGCGGATGTTCCTTAATTTCTTTCTCAACATAGATAGCGGCAAACATGGCTAGCTCTTATCAATTAGGTTAAATGGTGAACCGCTCTAAGCCGGCATTTATTTCGGCAAGCAATTGCTTTGCAGAGTGAAATTTCAAGGTAGATATTTCCTCGAGTTTTAGTTCTAACCCGGCGGCCTTAAACTGCTGGCAAGCCCTTCGTAACTGGCTAGACTGTGTGACGGTAAAATTAAAACATTGAAGCATTTTTTCATAAGCCGCAGGCAAAGTTATGGCACAATTGTGCTGCGATGCTAGCGCCTGCAACTCTGTAATGAGCAATTGTAACCCTGCTGCAAGCTCATCCATAAAGTTTTCGATTTTATCCTTACTAAGCGTACTAATACCATTTTCTGGATTGTCCGAAATCACCTTTAGTAATTGCACAAATTCAATTGGTGAGAACTTGGTGGCTATGGCCCAAAAAGCCGAACCCTCCATATCAAAAGCCGCGTTCTGAGAATATTCCTCCTCCGGCACGTCAACCGTTACAAGGTTCGATGAGAGCAAAGAAGACGCGATGGGCAAGGGATAGTAACTGCGGTTAGTCACCGGATCAGTTATTTTACGAATTATGACCGAGACCCCTAACTCGAAAGTTTTGTGCCCTGCAATCCCCGCATTAATCCAGATAGGATCATACATTGAGTCATCTAGCGTGACAGCGGATAAGTAAGCTGTTGCGGCAGCCGCATTAACTCTCCCCATTCCACTGACCACAAGATTAACGCCTTGTGCTTGATATCGCCGAAAAGCACCGCCATTAACCGACTTAAGACCAAGCTGTTGAATGATCGGCTTTGCCTCAATCGCATGAGCGACAACTAAGTTAACTGGGGAGCTGAAGTCTTCCATGGTTGCTTTTTTCATTAGTTCTTTTCCCTCCAGCACTTTTCCCCTTGAGAACCTTATCCTGAGAAGTCAGGCATCGGTAGCTACATCAAGAGTGATTGATAATAGACGGCGGCATCTTGGTTGCCCCGTTTATTTGCCCCGTTTGCCAGGATCGTACATTTTTCACGAAGCACAGTTTTAGCGTAGTCGCTCTCGTGCGGACTGAGCATCTTCGCGTGAAGCGAATTCAGCAACCTGTTCAAAGCAATTACTCTGAATCTATCTAGTCCCCAGTGAATAGCTGAAAGTTGATCCATGTCACCACCGTACTTTTTTAAAAGCTCCACATCCACTAACAATACTGAATACGCACTGCATATTTTCAACCATAAATCATAGTCTTCGCATACGGCAAGGGATTCATCAAAGCCTCCCATTTCGCCAAGTAATGTTTTTTCCAAGACTACCGACGATGGAGAAATCGCACAAAGTGCCAAGCATTCTTTAAATATCCGACCGCCGCTTTTGGCATATTTATTCTTTTTATTTACTCTAACACCGTGACGAATCCAAATTTCATCACTATGTACTATGCGATGTTTTGGCGACTCGTTCCATGCCTGACGTTGCATCGATATTTTCTTTTCAAGCCATTGATCATCCGAATCAAGAAATGCAATCCAGTCACTTTTGGCGGCCAACACCCCTTTATTTCGAGCAGCACTAACACCAGCATTCGGTTGGTAATAGTAATCAACGCTGGGGTACTTTTCAGATAAGAAATTTCTCGTCTGGTCCGTGGACCCATCATCGACAACAATGATTTCATCGACAGCTGAGGTTTGATCTAATACAGAGTCTATCGCTCTGGCGAGCGTATGCTGCCTATTATAAGTTGGTATCACTACCGAAATGGATTTCAATCCAAACTCCAAAAGTAAAGATCAGCGATTCTATTTTTTCTGCAAACAAAAATGGGAACCTAAGTTCCCATTTTCATTTAGCAAAAATAGAGCATTTTAAGCGTATTTAGCTAGCTCTTTCCTCGCTATAACGCGGCGATGAACTTCGTCTGGACCGTCTGCCAGACGCAGGGTTCTTTGACTAGTCCACATTGTCGCTAGCGGGAAATCCTGACCGATACCGGCTGCACCGTGCATCTGAATTGATCTATCAATAACACGTAACGCCATATTAGGCACAGCGACTTTGATCTGAGAAATAGCATCGCGAGCAGCCTTATTGCCAATGGTGTCCATCAGCCAAGCAGCTTTAAATGTTAACAGTCTGCACATTTCAATTTCAATCCGGCTATCAGCAATAACGTCATAGTTACCGCCAAGCTCTGACAGCGGCTTACCAAATGCTTCACGACTAGTTGCTCGTATACACATAAGGTCTAGTGCCTTTTCTGCAGCACCAATTGAGCGCATGCAGTGATGAATACGACCAGGGCCTAGGCGCCCTTGCGAGATTTCAAAACCACGACCGCGGCCTAAAATTATATTACTTTCAGGCACTCTCACGTTGTGGAATTTGATATGCATATGCCCATGAGGCGCATCGTCACGACCAAAGACATGCATAGGTCTTACAACTTCAACCCCTTCAGCATCCATTGGCACAAGTATTTGTGACTGGCGTGTATGCTTTGGTGCCTCTGGATCAGTTTGAACCATCACTATCATTATTTTACAACGTGAATCGCCAGCGCCAGAGATGTAAAATTTCTCACCACTAATTACCCACTCATCGCCATCTAAAACAGCTTTTGTAGCAATGTTAGTTGCGTCTGATGAAGCTACACCGGGCTCTGTCATAGCGAATGCAGATCGAATCGTTCCGGCTAGAAGCGGCTTCAGCCATTGCTCCTTTTGCTCTTCGGAGCCGTATCTCTCCAACACTTCCATATTGCCAGTATCAGGCGCACTGCAATTGAAAGACTCTGAGGCTAGTCTGCTTCTACCCATAATTTCTGCGAGGTGAGCATATTCTAAATTCGAAATACCCGCTCCACCCTGGCTCGTAGGAAGGAAAAAATTCCACAAACCCAATTCCTTGGCTTTATCTTTAAGGTTCTGCAGGATCTCATCTTGACGCGGGGTGTGTGACCAACGTTCACCAACACTCACTTCCTCATGATATTCCTCTTCTACCGGCTCTACTTCTTCGTTTACGAATTTGCGAATTTTTTCCCGCACTAAAACCAGTTCTTCTGATAGTCCTAAATCCATCATCTCTTTATATCCTCTAATACAGCTGTCTTAAATAGTGAATCGAATACGCCAGCATGTAAATCGGCGTGTTAGTTGCAATGAAACTTTAGCTGGCGATTGTGCCGCCACCGTCAATTACGATTGTTTGTCCTGTAGTAAAACTGCCTGCGCTGGACGCTAAGAACACTGCTGCGCCCGCGATTTCATCAGGCTCGCCGATGCGTCTAAGTGGATACTTAGACACTGTCGCTTCATATATTTCTGGGTTTTCCCAAAGTGCTTTAGCAAAATCGGTACGAATCAGTCCAGGCGCTATACAATTGACCCGAATATTTTGGGGGCCCCATTCTACAGCCAAGTTGCGCGCTATCTGCATGTCCGCCGCTTTAGATATAGCATAGGCACCTAAGGCATCAGTTCCTTTGAGTCCGCCTATCGAAGAAATAATAATAACCGCGCCACCGCCAG
>Ga0208413_1000503_pt1 | contig 29413 bp, 25 predicted proteins | sample AntAceMetag02UKD_FD_184761 | JGI IMG/M metagenome (GOLD analysis project Ga0208413, IMG submission 184761) | Saline lake microbial communities from Ace Lake, Antarctica - Antarctic Ace Lake Metagenome 02UKD (SPAdes) (version 2) | ecosystem: Environmental > Aquatic > Non-marine Saline and...
TCGCTGCGCGGATTCAATAGAAGATGAAGGAGACGAGTGGGAGCATGAGCGCTATGAAAGCACAGATGTAGTCAGCGCTGCTGTTATAGTTTTTAATCCAGCGCTTGTGGTAGACGAAGACTAACTAAGCGCTGAAAAAGCTTGGGCAGCGCCACGTATGATAATCGCTTTTGATTGGATACCTGCTCTAAAAAAACCAGCTGACCGTTGGGCTAGAAAATTCGCTGTTTGAAACTCAAAGAGTATCATAAGTATTATCAGACATAGAACTCGTTTAGCACCGCCGCTTACGGACAGTTACCGGAAGCGGCATTTAGCTAGATTCAATAAGCTCCCTGTGAGTAAGTTAACTCATAGCTATGGGAATAGACTTCAAAAATAAGACCAAATGGATCTTCCACGTAACACATTTTATAGGGCTTCTCGCCGGGGTAGTATTCCCGTATCGGCATTCTCTGTTTTCCGCCATGAGCTACAATTTTTTCCACAAGTCCTTCTATATCTGGATCCTGTACGCAAAAATGAAACGTGCTTGTTTTCCAATATTCAAAATCTTTTGGGGTTTCGTTGTTTTTAAACTCAAACATTTCCACGCCAATTTTGTCCCCGGTGGACATGTGAGCGATTTTAAATGAACCCCAGCCAGGTCCAAATACATCAATGCACATTTGGCCGATCGGCGTATCTGACTCCTCTAAAATAACAGTTGGCTCCATAATGTGATACCAGCCCATAACGTCACTATAGAATTTGGCTGCCTTTTCTACATCTGGGACGGAAATCCCAATGTGTGAGAACGTTCTCGGATAAGTACTCATAATTTTTTCCTTAATAGCTGCCCATGAGTAATTTAACGGACAAGGTTTAGATCAGTTTTACTCAAGAAGACCGTCAATTAATATTCGTCATCCTAGTTTATAACTGAGGCCTGTTTTGTCTGGCGAACTCTCAATATGAAGCAGAACAATACTTTAATTTTAGTAAACACAAAGTACTGACTTGAAAAAAGTTTGCATTAGTCAAACGGGGCACACAACAGCACATAAACCTGAAATGTGTAATTACCGATAAAAAGGAAATTTTTGAAATCTATGCAGCGTGGCTTAACTTCAATCTTATCGACTAGCGTTTTCTACTTAACGTAACTTTTGTTAAAAAAACCAAAGCTGCCTGACTCGTAATAGACTGCGCGTAAGAGGCTATGGATCGGGAAACTTATCCGGCTCATGGTTTATCACCCCATCAATACCCAGGTTATCCATTAAATATCTCATATAAGATTGTGAAGTGTAACCACTAGACTAGAATTTTTCTGTCGCCTGCCAAACGTGTATCCACAGCTCTTCGTTATGCGCAGCTCCAATTCGGTCTAAGTTTGGTGGCAATACAGCAGACAGATACGGTCCTATGCCATCGGCATACCTCGCCACATGCGCGCGACCTGTATTAGGCATATAATCAATATCTTGAGTTGGCCACACGAGCTGCAACAAAGCATAGTTATCATCGCCAAGTTCTCGCAATTTTTTAAGACTCGACTCACTAAAAGACTGAATTACAATTGGCGTTCCCTGCTGCCCCTGCTGCCCCTGCTGCCCCTGCTGGGAGTGTAAGTCGTTTTCGACAAATAGCTCATGCAAAGCAAGATCAATATCCAGGCCGCAATCACGATAGAACGTTGGATCCTTGGTTTCTGGGTGCAAGCCTACTTTCCCTTTAGCTATATCGATCAGCTCTTGAAAACTCACGATGTGCTCTTTAGAAAATTCAGCCGCAAAAGACGAGCCGTAATCAAGCTGCTTAATCCCGGCTAAGGTAAAATCATTGGTGTACCAAGTTTTAGCGGCAGCCCTTTCTAAACTGATTTCAGTGAATCTGTTTGGAAACACCTGCTCAACATTGGTACTACGCTCAAGGGATAAGTCATGAAAACAAATCAATATGCCATCTTTGGTTAGCTGAACATCGGTCTCTATATAATCCGCCACCATAGAGATCGCCGCCTTAAAGGCAGGCATAGAGCTAAAGGGCAAATACTGGCTGGCGCCGCCATGGGCGATAGATACTCTTTCATACAGTGGACCTGCCTCATACTGCTGACCGGATTGGGAATGAGCCTGCCGCCAAATAAATTGAAAAGCCAGGAGTCCCGTAAAAGTAAGTTATTTGGCGACAAATGTTGATTGCATATTATTTTTCCAGCCAGTGGGTAGCGCAAATTACATAAGCTAATGCAACTCCAAGCTATCGTAGTTGCCGGTACAACGGGCTCAGCACAAGCCACCATTCCTCCCAATAGATCGCTGTTACGTCCTGCTAGTGTTTGCTAAGCTGCCCCTATGTGCGGACGAATGAATGTTACAGACAGCTTGGAGGTTCAACACCTGATGAAAGTATTAGGCGTCGAGCTATATCCTATTCACAGCAAACCGGACATTGCCCCTGGCAGCGTTATTCAAATCATCCATGACCGAGACGGCAAGCGCTTAGTATCCGACGCGATCTGGTGGCTGTTTTTAGATCCTGCAACACTAAAGCCTAATTACAAGTATTCCAGCTTTAATTCTCGCTCAGACAAGCTGAATTCCAAAAGCGCTATGGCTTACAAACCTTATCGAGAATCTCGCTGCATTATTCCAGTGAGCGCCTTCGTTGAAGGTTTCGGCGATAAAAAAACCTATCATAAAATTTCAATTGAAGGTTCAGCCATCGCTTTTGGTGGCCTTTATAAGGAATACATCAACTGTGATACTGGCGAGAGTATTTACTCGGCATCAGTTATTACCCTTCCTCCACCGTTGCCTGAGTGGCAAGACATTCATCCAAAATCTATGCCTCTAATTTTGCCATTTGAGAATAAAGAAATAATGGCCAAATGGCTTGATCCTAATTTTAGGGATGTAAATCAATTTACTTATCTGCTGGAGCCCAAAATTCAGGGGACTCAACGCATAACTAAAATAGCAAAAGCCAGCAAATGGGATGAAGAAATTGAAGCGCCCTTTGTCATTAGAGCCATTGCTCAATCCTAAAACAGGTAGATGGACAGCAGAGTAAAAGACAGTGTCGAATAGGAATCCAACAGCGATAGTGAGACACTAAATTTTGCAACCAAAAATGTAATTGTTAGCGACATTGAAACAATACCAGCACCGGGCTAAAACCAAACTGAAACCAAACACTAAGACCACTTTTCGCAGGAACATTTTGACTAAATCCACCCACCCACACTATCAATATGTCAGCGGCTGGAATGCCATGCTGCCAAAGCGCATTGCAACCCCCTCTTTATCCTCAAAAATAGAAGTGGATACAGCGGTCATCGGTGCTGGCTACACGGGAATGGCTGCAGCTAAACGTTGGCATGAATTAATGCCCAGTGACGAGATCGCAATTATCGACTCCAGTGAAATCGGTGAAGGAAATCCTGGACGCAATTCTGGGTTCTTACTAGAAATCGCTTTGGCTAATGACGCAGACCCGAGCCAACTTGATCGAATGAGGCAGTGCAATGAGCTCATTGCTACCTCCTTAAGCAAGATTGTCAACGCGGTAAAACGCTCAAGCTTGGACTGTCAGCTCAAGCGCATGGGCACCTATAGAGGCGCCGCAGGCAAACAAGGATTAAAGTCTTTACACCAGTACGCTGCGTTTCTCGAAGCAGCTGAGCTACCGTATCAAGACTTAAATCGAGAAGAAATGGAACAGCATTTAGGCACGCAGTTTTATCAACGTGGCCTTTACTCTCCGCACTGCTACCTCGCACAACCAGCGGCACTTATCCGCTGCTTAAGCGATGAACTGCCTAATAAAATTCAATTGTTTGAAAATACCCCAGCTATAGACCTTAAATTGGCAGGGGACCGCTGGTTTATCAAAACTGCCGATGGTGAGATTGCTGCTAAAAAAGTGATTGTAGCCAACAATGCTTTCGCTAAATCGTTGGGCATTGGCAAGTCTCAGCTGGTTGGCATGTATACCTATGCTGGCATAACACCCGTTTTAGACCCTGCTCTACTGCGCACTTTAGGAGCCGACTCAAGTTGGGGTCTACTGCCGACCCATCGATTGGGCAGCACTCTCAGAAAAACTGAAGACGGACGCCTTTTAGTGCGCTGCTTGTATGCTTATGAGAAGGAAATTAGTCAGGCACGGGTGCAACAAGAGCTAACCCAAAATTTAGTCAGTCGGTTCCCGCAATTGGCAAACATCGGGCTGGAACGCATATGGGGAGGCGCGGTTGGCTTTACCATGAACGGTGGCGCCGTTTTTGGCGAGGTAAAACCGGGCTTGTTTGTATCTGCTGGCTGCAACGGTGGCGGCGTCGTAAAAGGCAGCCTGTTTGGAGAGTTGCTTGCTGATTTAGCGAATGGTCAGCCTGTACCAGATGTTTCAGCACTGTTCGGCAAAGCTAGCTGGATGCCACCAGAACCAATTCGCTCAATCGGATTTAAATTAATCTCCGGCCTTGAGCGCTTTCGTGGCCGAGCAGAAATATAGGAGCCCCTAAGGCGTGTGTTAGTGTGTTTTTTTCATCATTGGATTAGGCTGCCAACCACCCGCTTCGCCACCAATAAAATTAGCAAGACACAATAGTAAAGGCATTAATAAAAACACAGTGCGAAAGTCACAGTAAGAAAAAAAATAAGAAAAATACAATAAAAAAATCTTAGCAAATAAGCAGGTCCACACATGGAAACCCTAGAGTATCTAAGCCCCCTTTCGCTTGTCCCAGCTTCAGTGGCAGTATTTCTCGCGTTTGTCACGCGCAATACCATTTTCTCTCTGGCGATTGCATGCCTTGCAGGGGTTTTGGTAGCAGGCGAAGGCCTCATAGGCTTCCCTAACCTTTTAGTCAGCGCTTTAGGCAACACCGACTTTTCTTGGATATTTTTACTCGAACTATTTATTGGCATTTTAATCGCTTTCTTTCAACGCACCGGCGCCATCTTAAACTTTGCACAATTTATTGAGCGCCGACGCATGACCAGAAAACGGGTTCAACTAATCTCTTGGTTTATGGGAATGTTTGTTTACTTCAGCGATTACTTCAGCCCCCTTTTTGTTGGCGCCACCATGCGCACGCTGTCAGACAGGTTCAAGATTTCTCGGGAGAAACTTGCCTACATTTGCGACTCCACCTCGGCACCGGTTAGCATATTGATACCCATTACTGGTTGGGCAGTTCTAGTGGCAGGACTGATTATCGGAATGGGCCCCATAGAAAATGCCGGCGATGCTATGACCGCCTTTATCTACTCAATCCCCTACAATATTTATGCTTGGCTTGCCGTAATCATGGTGGGTTTAATCGCGTCCAATGTGATCCCTGATTTTGGTCCGATGAAAAAGGCAGAGCTGCGAGCACAGAATGAAGGCAAAGTACTAGCCGATGGCGCACAGCCCCTTATGGGTGAAGAACTTACCAATATAAAACCCTTTCCGGGCATTAATACAAGCTTATTTTGGAATTTTATATTTCCGGTAATAGTCGTTGTTGGCTTCGCCGTCGGCTCAGTTATCCTTACCGGCAGTGCCAAGCCTATGGAAGCTTTTATGCTCGCCGCGGTGGTCGCTGGCATTGTTATGCGAATTCAGGGGATTCCTTTAAATGAGATAATAAACACCGCCATGTCCGGCGTAAAAGGCATTATGCCTGCGGTGATTATTCTTATGATGGCCTACGCGCTCAACGATTTATCCGCGTCACTAAATACTGCCGGCTATATCATATCGGTAACTGGGTCGTGGCTAACACCAACTCTTTTGCCAATGCTGGCCTTTTTGCTTACCGGCATCATCGCATTTTCCACCGGTACGTCTTGGGGCACCTATGCGATTATGATCCCAATAGCCGTGCCGCTGGCATTCAGTTTTTCAGGGAATGAATTAGACGCTGTGGTTTATGCAACTATTGCAGCGGTATCGGGCGGCGGTGTCTTTGGCGATCACTGCTCTCCTCTATCTGACACTTCAATCCTAGCATCCACAGGTGCCGCCTCAGACCATATAGATCATGTTAGGACACAGCTACCTTATGCTGCCTTGATTGGCGCTATCAGCGTCACAATTTATTTATTGATAGGGTGGTCAATATAGATTTACTTCAGCGCTATTTTGTTAGGGCTTAGCTAACAATTACCTTGCTATATCGAACCTTTGATTTGCCCCTCTTTAATAGCCGTTCTATTCGCTTGTCGCCCCCGTGAGAGTCTAATCAAGGGGGCGAGCGATTATGGTTTTATCAGATATCGAAGCGGAACCCCGCGTAAACGGTTCGTTCTAACGCCGGCTCAATACCGTCGTTACGCACTCGGCTGTAGTAGTCTTCGTTGAGCATGTTGTTAATGCCTCCATGCACAGTCCAGCGGTCGCTATAACGATATTCGAGACTAAAGTCGACCACCTGATATTCAGGTATTTCGGCTGCGATTTCACTAGCACCTGTGCCTCGGGCGAGGTTAGAGTCCTGCCAGTACTGATCGCCAACTAGGGTGGCGGTAAGCGCTGCGTTCCACTTATCATTTTCAAACAGAAAACCTGTGCGGATAAGATGGCCCGGTGAGAAGGCCGTATCGTTGTTGACAAGATTAGGGTTGCCGCTGCGGATTATTTCTGCGTCTAAAAAAGAGCCGTTGGCGAACAGCTTAAGCGAGCGCGACTGGCTCGGCAACACATCGTACTCAGCGCTAAACTCTAGACCTTGATGGCGAGAATCACCGCTGTTAACCCGCTCCACGTCGGTTATATTCACCTGAATCTGCTCGACCTTGTCCTCGAAATCGATGCGGAAAACACTAACGTCAAAGACTAAGTTATCGATAGGCTGACTGCGATAACCCACCTCATAGTTGACTGCGCGCGACACGCCGGGGCCGTTATCGCCTGTTAGTTCTGATGCTGGATTAATCAAATCATCGAAACGTTGGGGACGGTATGACTCCGAGACATTGGCATACAACTCCGATTGCTCGCTGACCTGATAAGAAAGACCAAGGCCGAACAGAGTTTCATTGAACGTACGGTCTATGTTAATGGCATCTCGATTGAGGCTGGCATTTTTCACTAATTCCTCTAGGTCGTAGTTGACCCGCTCGAAACGTACCGTTGGCACAACGCTAAGCTTTCCAAAGCTGAATAGATTCTCGATGAACACAGCATTGTAGTTCATAACGCGGTCTTGCTCGAAGGCCAAGTCGTTATTGTTCTGGCTGTTAGAGCGAATATCATCGGTAACATGACGTGTACGCGGGCTGTCGCCGACATAGGCAGTTGAGCCCACCGTCAGCACATTATTATTTCCCCAGGACAGCGCATAACGCAGATCGAAGCCGTAATTTGCGAACTCCTGCTGGTCAATAGCGGCTGTTGCGGGCTCGGCGGCTGGGCCGCTAAATTGAGCAGAACGCCGGCTTAAGCGATCCATGTAAGAATAATAGACGCTGCCATCGAGAGTCGACGATTCGTTTATCTTTTGCTCGTAGCTAAAAGTCGTGATCAGCTGATCAATCTCTACTCTGTTGAAAGGCGTTCTACCTTGATCGCGGTCAGCGGCAAACTCTTGCGACTTGAGCCTGCCTGCCTCACCGGATTTGGATTGATAAAGATCCACATCTAGCCCTAGGCGAATATCATCAAAGCCCTCGTAGGACAGGCCAACATAGCCTGAATTAACTTCATAGTCCTCGTTGGTGCGGGGACCATCGGCGCTGCGGCTATCAAACGATGCTAGGACCCCGAAATCGTTATAAGAGAAGTTCACCTCATTATAGGTACTGTACATGCCGTTACTGCCAATTGTCTGGTCTGTTCTGAAAGAGTTTTCTGCGCTGGCATCTGCACGGCGCGTCACGAAATTCAGCACGGGTCCTATTTGTGGTCCGTTGAGTAATCCCCCCCCGCCACGGACGAACTCAATTCGCTCGATCCGCTGCGCGGCTGGCATATAGTAAATTGTGGGGTAGCCGAACATGTCTGCCGCAAGAGGTACGTTGTTTTGGAAAAACGCAACGAACTCAGATTCGTGCGGATTACCCAGTCCGCGATAATTGACGTTGTAAATGCTAGGAACCTGCTGGTCCGAGACAAATAATCCGGGCAGGCGAGAGAACATCTGGCGCAGATTGGGCTCGACAAAGACCGGCTGTTCGTCCATGTTAATCAACGTTGATTTCTTGCCTTCGAAAATCCTACCGTTCTGAACAGAGGGGAAAAATCCTTGGGATGATCCCTGAACTTCAATGATTTCTATATCTTCCGCCGCGTTGCTGGCAGCTGAGAAAAATAAAATGGAGAGCCCTGCGGTTCCTACTAGTCGAGTAATATGCAATGTAATTATTCCTTGATGGTAATCGTAATACGAATGATTATCATTAAGGTACGATAATGCAGGTGAATCGTCATTTCGTTTAAACCACTAATAGATCGATTACTCCGAACTATTGAATGTTGAAGTTATGGACTATCCGAGGGCTCCAATAGCCTGTTAAAACTTAATTTAGCCACGGCCCCACTGGGTAACTTGCAGTCTTCAGCGGGCCTCGCCACCATAGCATCAGGCCTAAGGAAAATAAGATCACCCATTAATGGGTTAGGCCGAAGTTATAACGTGGGCAAAAATAAGCCTGCACCTTAAGCTGATCAAAATACTAGGGCTGGCCTTTTGCAGCAGCAGTAAAATGAAAAATATGTTTAGCCAATTATCAATATTCTTCGACGCCCATGACGGTCTACTGCTTATTCTCGGCGCTTTTTCACTTTTAGCATTTATTGCTACATTAGCCATCGTTCCTTGGCTGATTGCACACCTGCCAGCCGACTATTTTAAAGCACCCCAGCGCCGCTCTGCACTTGGGCAAAGTGTGCACCCTGCTCTGCGAATCCCAGCGATCTTCATAAAAAATTGCTTAGGATTACTGATTTTAGTATTGGGCATCATCATGTTAGTGATTCCCGGCCAAGGATTATTGACGATGCTAATCGGAATTCTGCTAATGGATTTTCCGGGCAAATTCAAATTCGAGCGCTGGTTGGCCCAAAAAAACGCCGTGCTTAGCTCGATTAATTGGCTACGTAGACGCAAAGGCAAAGCACCTCTGCGATTTGACGACTAACGAGTAACAAGCAACTAAGAACCGCGCAGACGATAGCCCAAACGGGTTACTCAGAAAGCCCCACAGAGAATGATGCTTCTTTCTCCCCACCGACCAATAAATTTCACAGAGCTTTTTTCAAAGAGCCTAATAGAAACCTAGCTATTTCTGCCCGCACTACAACTATGCCCTACAGCACCGTTTTACTGCCTAGCTGGCGAGCTTCATCCCTACCTCTAGCAATCATTGAAACAACGGCGCAGCATAGGAAGGGAAAAAGAACAAGCTATAGAGTTTTGGAACCGACGTTGCCTGCGGCTGTTTCGATAATTATTTTTTATGAAGATATAAGGTAGACTGAAAATAGAATTAGTTGTTACAGTGGCTGGAATAAGCTGCTCGCCAAGTAAATTCACCACGGTAATTTTCTATGGATAAGTTCCAAGTTTTATCGGCCTGCCTAGTTTCTGCTGCGCTAGCGAGCTGCGGTAACGAAGATAAACCCCTTCGCCTGGAGTCGCTGGCGAATGCAAGCCCAAAGAATGTCATCTACATCCTGACAGACGACCATCGTTTTGATTTCATGGGTTTTACAGGCAAGGTGCCATGGTTGAAGACTCCAAATTTGGACCGATTGGCAAGCGAGGGAGCCTACTTCCCCAATACCTATGTTACCACCTCTTTGTGCTCGCCTTCTCGCGCGTCCATCCTTACTGGCCAGTATTCCCACACTCATACGGTAATCGACAATTCCGCCCCTGACCCTGGAAATCTCACCTTTTTTCCCGAGTACTTGCAGGAAGCAGGCTATCAAACCAGCTACTTCGGCAAGTGGCATATGGGAAATCACAGTGACGAGCCACAGCCAGGATTTGATCATTGGGAAAGTTTTCGTGGCCAAGGTGTTTACTATGGCCCAACTCTTAACATCAATGGCGAGCGCACAACCTACGATGAATCCACTTACATCACCGATGTCTTAACTGAACATGCGGTCGATTGGCTGGAAAATCGTGAGCAAGATCAACCCTTCTTCATGTATCTCTCGCACAAGGCTGTGCATTCCCAATTTCAACCCGCTAAACGTCACCAAGGGCTTTACGAAGACGAAGCCGTCGTCTACCCGCCAAGTTTTAACGTTCCAAGCTATGGCATTCCCGAGCTGCCAACGGCTGATGCAGATAATGAGCCCTTGCGTGGGCGCGATTATTACGGCGAAAACCGAATTCCAGACTGGGTAAAACATCAGCGCGAATCCTGGCATGGAGTCGATTACATGTACCATGGCGACATTAAATTCGAGGAATTCTTCCAGCGTTATACCGAAACCCTAATGGGCATCGATGAGAGCGTGGGCGCGGTCTTAGATTATCTGGATGCAAATGGGCTAGCCGAAGACACACTGGTGATTTACATGGGAGACAACGGTTTCTCCTTCGGAGAACATGGCCTGATAGACAAGCGCCACTTTTATGAAGAGTCGGCCAAGGTTCCTTTGCTAGTTAGATGGCCTTCGAAACTGGAAGGCGGAGCACCGATTGATGCTTTGGTACAAAATATAGACATCGGGCCAACAATTTTAGCTGCTGCAGGCTTGACCATGCCGGCCCAAATGCAGGGCACATCTTTTATTCCACTGCTCAGCCGAGAACCAGTTGCTTGGCGCGATCGCATCTTTTACGAATACTACTGGGAGATGGATTTCCCGCAAACCCCAACCATGTTTGGTATACGTACCGAGCGTTACAAGTACATTCGTTACCACGGCGTGTGGGACACCAATGAATTCTACGACTTAGAAGTCGATCCTGATGAGATGCAGAACCTTATCGACGCCCCCGAGCATCAAGAGCGCATCGTAGGCTATGCAAACGAAGTCTACGACTGGCTCGAATCCACGGGCGGTATGAATATTCCACTAAAGAAAGTGGTGCGCCCTAAGTACGGGGACCATCGCAACCGGTCCATACTTTAGTAAATACGAGTGTAAGCGGTGAGGTCAGCGTAAATTTTCTATAATCTGAACCTATCTCGTCTGTTGTCACCAACCATTGTTATTATTTGCCACGGTTTAGGTTTACTTATCTTGATATGAAACACTTTTCAATCACTGCTAGCCTATTCATTGCGCTAACGGCAGGGCAAGCAGGCCTCGCTCAATCGGCCACCATAAGTCAATGTCTCCATGATATAGGCGCTGCCGTGTGGGTGAACGGCGCAGAGTTTGTTATGGGTGATGACTCGCTCTATCCTGAGGAGGGCCCCGCCCACAAAGTTTCAGTAGATGGTTTCTGGATCGATGCACACGAAGTCACGAATGAGCAGTTTGCCAGCTTTGTTTTGCACACCGGCTACGTAACAGTCGCCGAGCGCAGCCCCGACCCAGAAGATTGGCCAAGCGATGCACCCAAGGCCCTTCTTACGCCCGGCTCTATCGTATTCACTATCCCAGAATCTGGGCAAGATGTTGCCCGCTTGTGGTCTTGGGTTTCAGGCACCCACTGGCGTCATCCCAATGGCCCCGAGAGCGACATTGAAGAAAAGGGGCGCTACCCGGTGACTCATGTTGCCTATGAGGACGCGCAGGCTTACGCAAGCTGGGCAGGTCGCTCACTACCCACCGAAGCTCAATTCGAACTTGCGGCACGCAGCCGACGCAATACGCGATTTCCTTGGAATGGCAATCAATTAGCCCCACACGGACAGCATCACGCGAATACTTGGCAGGGCACGTTCCCTACGCAAGACAAGGCCGAAGATGGACACCAAGGTCTGGCGCCTGTGGGATGTTTTGGCGCCAATGATTACGGCGCCTATGACTTAATCGGCAACGTCTGGGAATGGACTTCAAACTGGTATACCCCACGACATAATCCACTAGACACAAAAAACCCAACCGGCCCCACTGTTCAATTATCACACGGCTTTGCCGCGGACGGCGCTCCTATAAAAGTCATTAAGGGTGGGTCTTATTTATGCTCGGAGAACTATTGCTTGCGATTCAGACCAGCCGCTAGACAGGCGCAAGACACAGGTCTAGGTACCAGCCATATTGGATTCAGGACAGTTAAAAACTAGAGAAATCAACTCGAATTATTGCAAGATTATTTATTAGAACCAGAACCTATTAAGACTATTTATAACAATAATTACTAGGACTTTAAACCGAATGCATCTTCCTACTTTTAGACTTTCATTGAGCTTTCCCATGAATGCTATCAAAGTCCTAATCCTGCCTCTATTAGCCCTCACGTTAGGACAGTGCAGTTACCTTCCTCAGACTCAGCTAGATTCTCAGGACGGACCAAGACTTCCTAAGACGCCTAACATCCTCTGGCTGGTCGCCGAAGATCTAAGCGCGATCATTCCTCCTTTTGGAGACAACACGGTTGCCACTCCAAATTTGACCCGCCTCGCCAATGAAGGTATTCGTTATACTCAGGCATTTTCAAGCTCTGGCGTTTGTGCCCCGAGCCGAGCCGCCATAGCGACAGGCATGTATCAGAATCGAATTGGCGCCCACCATATGCGCACAACTAACATCGCAGACTTTGGCGCCGAGGGGATTATCCCTTACGAAGCAGTTCCTGCGCCTTATGTAAAAATGCACAGCCAGTATTTTAGGGAGGCAGGCTACTACACAAGCAACAATGCAAAAGAGGACTACCAATTTCGTAAAACTGTTACAGCATGGGATGACAGCAGCAACACTGCGCACTGGCGTAACCGTGATGAAGGGCAAGCTTTTTTCGCAGTCTTCAATTTTGGAATTACACACGAATCACAGATTTGGCGACAAGCTGAAAATCCGTTATTGGTAGATGAAAACCTTGAGGTACCCGTTCCACCTTATTTGCCAAACACAGAAATCGGCCGTCAAGATATAAGACAAGTCTATTCGAACATCGTCGCTATGGATCGACAAGTGGGGGAAATTCTCGACCAACTTGAAGAGGATGGCTTAACTGATAGCACAATCATCTTCTGGTACAGTGATCACGGCGGTCCTCTGCCTCGGCAAAAAAGATTGTTATACGATTCCGGAATGCATTTACCACTCATCATACGTTTCCCCGATCAGTATCGAGCCGGGGAAATCGATGAGCAACTGATTAGCTTTGTCGATTTTAAATCAACTATTCTGTCACTCGCGGGAATCAAACCACCAGATTATGTCGATGGCAGAGCATTTCTGGGCGAGTTCGCCATCACCCCAGATCGACGTTACGTGCATGGTGCAGCCGACCGCTTTGATACGCAGTACGATATGATTCGGGCGGTTCGAGACCATCGATTTAAATACTTACGGAACTTCAGCCCAGAGAAACCCTACTATTTACCACTTTCTTACCGAGAGCAAATGCCGGCTATGCAAGAACTTTTGCGACTGCGTGACTCTGGTGAGTTAAGCCCGGCTCAAGCTCAGTGGTTTAGAACGTCAAAAGAACCAGAAGAGTTATTTGATGTTTTCAACGACCCTTATGAGCTAAGAAATATTGCCGCTGACCCTGCCTACGCTGGCAAATTAGTTGAGCTCAGGAAGGAGATGGACAGCTGGATGATCTTCATTGAGGACAAAGGATTGATGTCCGAAGCGAAGCTAATAGAAAGCATGTGGCCCAACGGCGTTCAACCTTCGACGCTTGCTCCTATCGCCAGAAAATCCAACAAAGACGACCTAGTAACACTGCACAGCGAAACTGAAGGGGCCAGCATTGGTTTTCAACTGCTAAGCGAAGGCGATAAAGTTGGAACTACATGGCAGATCTATCAGAAACCCATAGCCATAGGCAAAGATCAAAAGTTATTGGTAATTGCACACCGCATCGGTTTTATTCCCAGCTCCACTATCACAGTCGCAAACTAATAGTGAGATAGGGGCGTTTATTCTTACCGATTTGCAAGTCGCATAATCGTCACTGCCTGAATCTTTTGGCCAGAATCCTGCCATCAAGAATCGTTAGTGCCAACTCCTTACCTCCAGCCCAAGCAGAGCGTCGAGTCTAATGGGTGTGTGGCAGGGTCGAATTGCCTTTTGGCATTTGCCGTTGCTTTCGCTACTTTCGCTATCGTTCTTGCACTGGTGGCGCGCCCACCCGCCGACTAACGTAAGGCGCCGCAACGCCGCTGGGCTCTTGCCAGAAAATACACCTTGGCGCGCTAATGCAGGCAATTTTGTTGAAGAAATCCCCAATACTGCAGGTCTTAGTCTCAGGCCTCTTCGCGCTATCGATCCTCGATCACGGATTAATCCCCATGCTAATCGCAATTTACCAGTAAGTTTCGTAGCCAAGCGCAGATTTAGGTATTGGCAGCAGCGGAAGCGAAGCAATAGTCTACTCAGTCAATTAGCTACAAGTAGGAATCGACCAAACACCCCTACTACTTACCGATTATCCAGCCGGATTAGTTCTAGCCAGACCGGCAAACTCATAATTAGGCCTCACTTCGCCCCCCATCCTTAGTACTCGTTTTTACTTGCCGGACATCTATGATCGGTCAAACATAGAATATTTCACACTTGCTCTGGCCTAGCCCTGCCAACTACTGTAAAAAGGCGCTATGAAAATTCCTAAGCGAATTCAACCTTTAATAGACGAAGGGTTGATTGATGAAGTCCTAAGCCGCCTGATGAGCGGAAAAGAAGCCGATGTGTTTGTGGTGCGCTGCAACTCAGAAATCCGCTGCGCCAAAGTTTATAAGGAAGCCGCCAAACGCAGCTTCAAGCAAGCGGTACTCTACACAGAAGGCCGTAAATCCCGCAATAGTCGCCGCAGCCGCGCGATGGACAAAGGCTCTAAGTTTGGCCGCCAACAGCAAGAAGAAACCTGGCATAACGCAGAGGTAGACGCTCTCAATAAGCTCGCTAGAGCTGGCGTACGCGTTCCTCAGCCGTACGCCTGTGTAGATGGCGTCTTGCTAATGGAATTGGTCACCGACAGCAAAGGCGATGTAGCACCGCGCTTAAGTGAAGTATCTATGTCTGTTAGTGAAGCCCTCGATGGTCACGCAAAAGTCATTGAATCTGTCGTCCTGATGCTTTGCGCTGGCTTAGTACATGGCGACTTGTCTGAATTCAATATTCTGGTGGACAAAAATGGCCCCGTGATAATTGATCTGCCTCAAGCTGTTGATGCAGCCGCCAATAACAACGCCAAATCCATGTTAGAGCGCGATGTTAACAATATCCGCGATTACTATGGCCAGTTTGCACCGGAATTACTCAACACCCAATTTGCCAAAGAAATTTGGCATCTGTACGAAGAAGGCGACCTAAAGCCTGACACTAAGTTAACCGGACTATTCGCCGCCCCAACCGAGGCGGCCGACGTCGATGGAGTCATGGAGGAGATTGAGTCAGTGAAAGCCGAAGAAGAAAGCCGGCTCGAGCGGATGAAGGAAGCAGAGAACGAGCCTTAGCCTGAAACTGCGCTAACCATAGCGTGCAACGCAAAATTACCTGCCCCAACTAGGCCTGCTGCCAAATTTTAAATTTTTACTGATTTAGGGCATTGGCATGAACCAGCTTGCCTCCCTTCTTCTTGGTTTCTATGGCGTATGCTAATCAGCTTGCGAACAGGGTAAAGCAACTAATTGAGGTTTGAGTTGAACCGGCTGACATTATTTTAATCAGTTTTTCGCGCGCCGCACAAATTACCGTTGAAGCATCTACCTAGCTAAATCAAAACGGTATTAACACTGCACTGATGGCATTTTTTTTGACGGTGACTATCCGATGAAATCTTCACTTCAATTTGGTGGCCGCGTGCTTTCTTTGTATAAGACATCAAATAGAGTTAAATCTTGTAAAACTATTCTGGCGCGTAGCGTTAGCGCGAAATCAACTAGAGAGATCGCAATTTCTACCGGGAAAAAGCACGGTACTTTTTATACACCGACCACACAATGGATTGAGCCTTTAAGGGAGTGGTTAGCTAGTCTTACTAAAAAAGGCACGCTACAGGCATTCGGACTAGGTTAAACCACTCTTGCTTTGAATATTTTAAGTGATAAATGAAAAAACCCGCCGAATACGCTTATCCGCATACCAAACCAAACCACCGCCTAACTCTAATAAAAAATTGCTATTAAGTGAGCTCGTGTTGTTACTTATTAACCACAAGGAACTCTACTATTTTAGTCTTTTCTATGCGTTTTTGACTGGTACGTAAATACGAATTAGCGAGCTAGGCTTGTTCCATAAAAAGCGATGATCATACTCCTCGTAATGGATAACGGTTCTGTTTTCATCAATATTGAAATCTGATTCAGGGATAACTTTTTTGTAAATGTTGTTTACCGTGGATTTTAGCAATCCCATATGTCCCCTATGCTCGAAGCACATGTACTCACCATCTTTTAATGCTTCTTCGGAAAAGCCAGCTACCTCTAATTTTTTTGGTATTGCCGTCAAATAAAAATATTGATCGTCAACTTTTTTTGTAACACCAAACTTTAACCAATTATCAGCTAATTTTACTTGGCGGATTCTAAGCTCTTGATTAAAGCGCTTCCAATGATTCGCAATTATTTTATGATTCTCATTTAGAGATTTGGTTAGCTCTACCTCCAACCCAATCACTGCACAGCCTTTCGTTGTTATTATTTTATAGTTCATGGAATAGTTCATGGAATAGTTTTTGCTAAAGATACATGGAACACGCAACTAGATTGAACATGCAGGTAAAAAAGAGACGATCCCACATTAATTCCAAGTCCATGTCCAGCCGAGGCTTGGCACACATACTGCGCTGCAGCTTGTGCTGACACCTATACCTATACTTGCGTGGCGACTGAGTTTTTTATTGCTCACTAACGTTAATCTTAGGAGCTCACGAGAATCAAGGTCACCTTAATGAGATTCAACTTAATGCAGCCCAAAAGCTAAAGCTAAAATGCTGCTAACAGCCTCTGCTGAAGGCCGTACAGCGATTTTCAATATCACAAAGCTACACGCCGGGCACTAAATTTCAATTGCTCACGACAGTGCCAATGCCAGCGCTAAACCAGAAAGGCGAAAAATGTGCATCAGCTGCTGGGGGATTGCACCAGCACCTGTTTAGCTAAGCTTTGAACGAATAAAGTCTCGGATATGACCCAAGGCGTCATTTGCCTCAGGTAGGTCAGGACCAAAGCCTTGAAACACATGAACCATAGTCGGCCAAATTTGCAAAGTAACATCACCATTCTGGCTGATCGCTTTATTTGCATAACGAAGACTGTCATTAAATAGCATTTCGTCTTTGCTCACCTGCACAAGCGTTGGCGGCAAATTCGACAGATCCCCTAGCAAGGGAGAGATCTCTGGAGCATTCACAGACCTGCCCGCGCCGATACTCATAATCGAGCGCAGGAAAAACCTCGGCATTTTTACTATTTTACCCATAGCGGGCCCAAGAAACGGATCCGACTTGATATTAGTGGTCAGGCTTGGGCTGGTAAAGGTTGAATCTGTTACAGGAGCCAAAGCAATGGCGCCGTCAGCTTGTCGTAATCCGTTGTCCCTCGCCCAAGCGATCAAGGCAAGCGTTAAATTACCACCAGCTGAGTCACCTGCAACAAACAGATGTTTTACCGGCGTCTGTTGTTTAGGTCCATTATTAAGAATCCAGTCATAAGCAATGCGGCAATCTTCGTGACAATTGATAGTTTTAAATTCCGGCTGCATCCGGTAGGCAATCGACAGCACAGAAACTCCAGCCAAGCGCGAGAGTTCAGAAGCAATGTAGCGATGGCTTTTGGGGCTTCCAACCAGAAATGCCCCGCCATGAATATACAAAAGGCGGTGGTCTGGGTTAGCCCCTTCGGCGAGAACCCACTCTGCACTAACTCCGCCGGCAACAACGGGGATGATCTGCGAATCGACCGGCTGGGCAAAAAAATCATCCATCTGCTGCCTACGCACCTTGATGTTGGTTGTCGATTTGGCGGTAAATACGTTCAGCTTCTTAACCACATCCAGGTGCTGAGAACTGATCTCACTGGCAGCTTTCATTAGAGGCGGCACTGGCTGATCATATTGGCTATGATCTTCTGATCGGTGCCTAAAATTGAGCCAAACCAAAATGACCAGTACGGCGGCTAAAATAACTATCCCAGTGATGGCTAATATCGACATAATCTCTCCTAAAAGTAGTTAGATAACATACACTGCCAAGCTAATTGGTGCAAAACAGCTAACGCGACAGCTAAGTCACAATGCTTGTAAATTGAGCGCGTTAGCCCCTTACATAATTAGATTTATCAATGATTTATAACAATGCAATACTGAACTATACCGTTACCACCTCGCTTATAGCGCACCCCACGCTGGTGGCATTAAACTAACAAGCTATTAATAATGTAACGCATTTCTCGGACTACCCTTTGTTTATGCTGTAAATGGTCTTATATCGCTATCCTGAGCGCACACACCAGCCTTAAATTCGTATGCTCGTCAGCCTTGTGAGACACTTTATCGTTCAGAAATTTAAGGACCAAGCATGAATACTAATCAATTAGAGTACGCGGGCTTTTAGGCAAGAGTCGGTGCAACGCTAATCGATTCACTCATTATCGTCGCTATCACATTGCCTTTGCTGTTTGTTGTATACGGTGGCGGCTATTTTCTATCTGGGGCATCGATAAAAGGTCCCGCCGACTTGTTAATATCCTATGCCTTGCCGACTATCGCCATCATAGTTTTTTGGCGTTTAAAACAGGCAACACCAGGTAAGATGATTATTGGGGCAACGATTGTAGATGCAAAAACCGGCTCAGCACCTGCTACCGGTCAACTGGTTATTCGTTACTCTGGCTACATCATATCTTTGGTCCCGCTTGGTCTTGGTTATTTCTGGATAGCTTTTGACTCTAGAAAACAGGCATGGCACGATTAGCTGGCGTGCACTGCTGTGGTCAGGAATAAAAACAGTAGCGTTCGAAAGGTTAAATTCGATTGAAATCTAAAGAAAAACTAGCAGCTTAAATTTAGCTTCCCAGTTAAGTTTATAAATTGTTAGGCCCTTTTATATTTGCCACCCTAACTCTAGCTCAAAAAGGAAGGGTTGCGCGACAATGGGCTTTTCAAAAAAAACAGCCGTCTTACGATTGCGTTTGCGTTTGCGTTTGCGTTTGCGTTTGCGTTTGCGTTTGCCACTAAAAGTCTATGTACCACCTAAGTCTATTTGACTTGCAATCGCCTAAACGCCGCCTACTATTCCAATATTGACTCAATGTTGCCAGTATTTACCTTTTAAGCAGCTAAATGTTTACACTGTATTGCAGGCCGCCAAAACCGCCAGAGGGCCGCTTTTCATTCAAAGAGCTCCCTTGAGAGAATTATTTTTCTATTATTTTACAATAGCCTAGCGATCCAATATGACAATCTATTAACAATACCCAGAGGCCTTTTTTAAAAGGCTTTAGGCTATAACGCTTATCATTTCTTATTGTAAACCTATCATTTCTTAAAACATATTTGCTGTTACTGGTAAATCCATAAAGTCACTCTCTTACGTATACCTACTAAGAATCAAAGAAACAGTAAAGTTTCTTGAGATTTCATACGTTAGAGGCCCTCAGCCGAATTTACCCAACGGATGAGATTAATGCCTTCTGTCTTTTAAAAAAATTTTCATCTCTTTAAGGAGAACAAAATGGAAATAACTGCGGGCCAATATGAACTGGTTTACAATTTTTTTTCCTTCACAATAGCAACGATGGCTGCTGCTACAATCTTCTTCTGGCTTGGCCGATCTCAGGTTTCTCCAGCATATCGAACAGCGCTAACCATCACCGGTTTAGTCACATTCATAGCTCTTTATCATTATGTACGTATTCTAGATAGTTGGAGTGACGCCTATACTCTCGTCGACGGCGTACTGACCCAAACAGGGGTTGCGTTTAACGATGCCTACAGATATGTCGATTGGTTATTGACTGTGCCATTACTCCTTATCGAGCTAATCCTCGTCATGAAGTTAAGTCGATCTGAGTCAACCTCAAAAAGTGTACGACTTGGCGTTTTAGCAGCGCTAATGATTGTGCTTGGTTACCCAGGTGAAGTCGCTCTGGATGCTGGAACACGCTGGATGTGGTGGGCTGCTGCCATGCTGCCTTTCTTGTGGATTGTCTACGAGTTGTTTGTTGGCTTGAAAGATTCTATCGCAGAGCAGCCGGCGGGGGTTCGCGGACTAGTTAATGGAGCGCGTTGGTTAGTGCTTATCAGCTGGTCCTTCTACCCGGTTGTATTCGTCTTCCCAATGATTGGTTTGTCCGGCGGAACAGCTTCTGTCGCAGTGCAAATCGGTTATACGATTGCCGACATCGTTGCCAAGGCCGTCTTTGGCGTAGTCATCTATACCATAGCGGTACGCAAGTCCGAAGCGGATGCCGAGGCAGGTGGCGCTGGTGTAGCGAGTTCGGCATAACTACTTGGAACATCAATGTATAACTAAGGAGAGGGGCCGCTGAGCGGTCCCTCTATAGGTTTAAAAATGCAGTCGATGAAAAATAATATTTCGAAATTCACCAGCGCTAGCAGACACCAGCTGGATGAAGTTAATCGGACCCTTCGAGCTGCCACAGTCGAGCCACTCGATGAGAACACGGTTCTACGAGCTGCTTTAGATCACCACCTTCTTCAGAATGGATCCCAATCCAGAGCGCAGCTTACCTTGAGCGCTGCCAAGGCCTTGGGACTATCTCACAACAACCAAATTCATCTCGCCGCTGCGGTCGAATGCCTGCATAACGCGTCCTTAGTTCAAGATGATCTTCAAGATGAAGATACTCAAAGACGAGGCCAAGAGGCAGTCTGGTCCGAGTTCGGACCCAATGTTGCGATTAACCTTACCGACCTCATGATCGCGACCTCCTTTGTCTTACTTGCCCAAATGGACAACCAAAGCTGCTTGCCTGCACTACTCACTTGCATGCAAAGGGCTATTGCATTGACCTTGCAAGGCCAAAGCCGCGACCTTTGCGAAGAGGGCACTACAAGAGCTATAAAAACCTCTTTGGCGGTGGCTAAGTCCAAGTCCGGCCCCCTCTTCGCTCTCTGCCTTGAGTTGCCTTTAATTACGGCGGACAAATTTTCTTCACTAAGTACAGCACATCAGGCAGGCAACTTTTTCGGTGCTGGCTATCAAGTTCTCGATGATATTCACGATGCTGAAAATGACCAGACTACAGAAAACAGCGCAAATGTAGTTGTTGTTTTTAGCGAAGCGTTGTCGGCCAAAGATGCTTTCTGTGAAGCCCAAGCTGTTGCACGCCATTACCTAGATAGAGCTCAACAGCTGGCCGAGTCATTACCAGATAACTGCGCTGCCTTGCTAGTACAATACTGCAGTATGCTTACCCAACAGCTTGAGGAAACAGAGTAATGAACCGTGCTATCGTCATTGGCGGCGGCTTTGGCGGAATCGCCGGCGCACTGCGTTTACGCGCTAAAGGATATGAAGTATCGATAATTGACCGCTGCCCGAAACTTGGAGGTCGTGCTCAAGTGTTTGAACGTGAGGGCTTTCGTTTTGACGCCGGCCCAACTGTATTAACTGCTCCATTCCTGTTTGACGAATTGTTTCAATTATTTGATCGTCGCCGCGAAGACTACGTTGATTTTGTACCGGTGAATCCTTGGTATCGATTCCAGTTTCCCGACGGCGAGACTTTCGATTATGGCGGGACTCTCGAGGACACACTTGCGGAAATCGAGCGCTTCAATCACGCAGACAAAAAAGGCTATGAAGCTTTAGTAAAACAGTCTGAACGTATTTTTGATGTCGGCTTCACCAAGCTAGCCGATCAACCATTTCACTCTTTTACTACCATGCTTAAACAAATTCCTAGCCTACTTAGGCTCAAATGCTACCGCACGGTTTGGCAATTGGTAAAGGCACATATAAAAGACCCCAGGCTACGCCAAGTATTTTCCGTACAGCCCCTTCTGGTCGGCGGCAGTCCATTTGACACGACTAGCATTTATGGGCTCATTCACTTTCTCGAACGCCGCTGGGGGATTCATTTCGCCATGGGGGGCACAGGGGCCTTAGTCGACGGGCTACAGAAATTAATGCAAGAAAACAACATCGACATTCAGCTAAACACTACAGTCAAACGAATTGTGGTTGAGGATAAGCGAGCTACAGGCGTTGAGTTGGAGTCCGGAGAAATATTGTCTGCCGATGTCGTAGTGTCTAATGTCGATCCAGTGCATTTGTATCGCCACATGTTAGATAAAGATCACCAGGCTATGAGCGCTCGACTTAAACAGCGACATGCCCGCTTGTCTATGGGCTTGTTTGTGCTGTTTTTTGGTACCGACAAACAATATCCCGATGTGGCTCATCACACTATTTGGCTTGGTCGCCGTTATCAAGAATTGCTAAAAGACATTTTTCACGGCAGTGAGCTTCCTGAGGATTTCTCTCTTTATTTGCACCGCCCTACTGCTACAGACCCAAGCTTTGCCCCAGAAGGCAAAGACTCCTTTTACGTGCTGGCACCGGTGCCTAATTTGCAAGCAGGCATTAACTGGGAGCAAGAAGGCCCGCGCCTGCAGGAAAGAATTGTAAAAGCACTTTCGGACAGCATTCTGCCTGATCTTAAAAAGCATATGGTCGCAGACTTTTATATGACACCAGAAAATTTCGCTCAGGACTATCTAAGTGAAGGGGGTGCAGGTTTCTCTGTCGCGCCGCTATTCAGCCAGTCAGCTTGGTTTCGTTTTCATAACCGCGCTGAAGGCCCAGATAACCTTTACTTAGTTGGAGCTGGCACTCATCCTGGTGCCGGATTGCCCGGGGTACTGTCATCTGCCAAGGTTCTTGACAGCTTAATACCTGAGCCTGATTTGCAAGCTCAGCCTCTCGCGGTTTAGGGGCATTGTGAACGCACCAAATCATCCACCGGCCCATCCCGCTATGAAGTCCTCCCGCGGCGTATCGCCATCGCTTAAGATTCAAACCCAAGTGGCATCGGCGAATTCAGTAGAGGTCCTCGCTAAACACGGAAAATCATTTCGCTTTGCAGGCCGTTTTCTTAGCCCAGAAGTGCTGCAAGACTGCGCTCGACTCTATCACTTTTGCCGGCTGTTAGATGATGTAGTGGATGAAACTGCCGATACTTTCGAAGCCTTAGCCGCGTTAAAAAAAGTACGTCTCGATCTGAAACAGCAGTTCAGTTCAGAGCCCGTAGTGCACGACTTTATTAAACTCGCACAGCAATACAGTTTCGATTCAGACGCGGTTCAAGAGTTGCTTAGTGGCTTAGCGTCCGATCTAACAAAGGTAGAATGCAGCAGCGAAACCCAACTGAAGCGTTACAGCTACCGAGTGGCCGGTGTAGTTGGCATTTTTATGTGCCGGATTATGGGTGTAAACGACCCCCAAGCGCTGGCACATGGAATAGATTTGGGCATCGCAATGCAGATGACCAATATCGCTCGTGATGTAGTCGAAGATGCTGCAGCGGGCCGTCGCTATCTCCCCGCGGATTGGGTGGGGCACTGCTCACCGCAGGAATTACTGTCACCAAATCGTCAGCAGGAGGCAGTTGTGTGCTGCGGCGTAAAGCGGCTGCTCTCGGAGGCAGACCGTTACTACTGCTCCGCTTGGAAAGGATTGAAATATTTGCCGCTGCGAAATCGAATCGCCATCGCGGTTGCTGCCGAAGTGTATCGTGGCATAGGAGTTAAGCTGTCAAGGCGCAACTGTAATATTTGGGGCGGCCGAGTTCGACTTGGACTCCTTCGAAAATCTACGCTAGCAATAAAGGCGCTACTCAAACTCCTAATAATCGCCGTTCAAAAAGATGACGATACAGCGCATCCCATGAAGCTACATTCAGCATTGTTAGGCCTGCCCCTCGCCAATGTGTCTCCAAGCAAGGTCAGCAGCTGATGTCGAAACCTGACTACGACTTAATCATCATTGGCGCCGGCTGTGCTGGATTGTCCATGGCTCGAGAAATTGCTCGTCAATGTGACAGTAAAAATAAACAGCGAGTTATGCTTCTTGAACCAAGAGAAAGCTACAGCAATGACCGCACTTGGTGTTTTTGGCAACGACAGCCTGAAATCGACCGAGCCTTGGTCAGTAAAAGCTGGAACGCCTGGCAGTTTGACACTAAAGACGATGCCGTCGTTCAGCGATCAGCGACCGACTGGGCCTATCACTGCGTCCCTGCTGAAGCTTTCTATAACCAGGCTCAACAAGACATTGATCGGACCTCATCTATGACTCTGCTGCTGGGGCAAACGGTTGTCTCGGTAAGTTCAAGTGCTCGCAACATTGAGGTAGAGACCGGCGCTGGCTGCATCAGCGCAGCGCAGGTTATTGATACGCGTCCGCCATCATCAGAGCGATCCAATGCCGCATCGCTCAAACAGGTTTTTTATGGTTTAGAACTGCGCTTAAACAAGCCCCAGCAGCATACGGATATTGCCAAATTGATGAGCCATATGAGCAGTGATGCCGATGGCTTCAAATTTCACTATCTACTCCCATTAGCTCCTGAGCGTGTTCTTCTTGAGGTAACTCGGTTTTCAAAATCCGCTTTAGCTCCGGCCAGCCTAGCGGGCGAAGCTCACAAAGCCCTGCAAGCCTACTTTCCTAACGGTGTTGCCGAGATAATCAGGCAAGAGCAAGGACTTATTCCCATGGGACTGCCACCTACATCTGCCACTGGCGACACTCGCTGGGTACGCGCTGGCACCAGTGCGGGCGCCGTGCGGGCGTCAAGTGGTTACGCCTTTCAACGCATTCAGCGCTGGGCGCGCACAGAGGCATCATCTTTTCTAAAACAACAACCGCTTACCGGACAGAATCCCGTAACCGGAGTGCTTGGCTGGATGGACCGTGTCTTTCTTGAAACTCTGAGTAGGCAGCCCAGCTTAGCACCAGATCTATTTATGGCTCTGGCTAGAGGTGTGCCCGCTGATAGATTGACGCGCTTTCTAACTGAGCAGCCACGCACCTTAGATTTGGCTGCGGTGATCAGCGCACTGCCAGCTATGCCCGTTTTGAAAACACTTAAGCTGCGCCGCGCCGCTGCGCCTAAACTCGTAACCGGAAAAGCTTTTGAGTGAATTCACTATGAACTTAAAGGCATGGCACAACCGTATTTTTTTGCTTACGTCCGGCACCATAATATTGGGCCACCTGGCCGGTCTACAGCTCAGTCAAAGCTCACAGTTGCCGCTGCTTTTGACTGCTGTTGCCGTGGCTGGACTTCCTCATGGCGCGCTCGACCCGCTAGTAGCAAGACGCGCCAAGCTGTGGCAGCGAGGCTCAGGTTTACTAGCCTTCTCTGTGCTATATTTATTGATAGCTGGCGTTGCATTTAGTCTTTGGATGCTTTTCCCCGACACCACTTTAGCGGGTTTAATAATCATGTCAGTGTGGCATTTTTCCGGTGATTGGCGCCCAGCATTGCCGCGCAGTCAATGCCTGGCTATGGCAGCTGCCGTCATCTGCGCTCCCGCACTTTGGCACAGGACAGAGGTTAACGAAATTTTCAGTTACCTAACTTCCACGAATGCTCACTTGTTCACCTCGTTTATGGCTTACTTGGCACCTTTATCCTTGCTATCCGCAATTGCTGCTCTGGTAATAAAGAAAAATAGTAGCGCGAACTTGCTCATCGAATTCGCAATACTGATGCTCGCCGCAGCGGTACTGCCCCCTTTGATATTCTTCCTGGTGTATTTCTGCTTACTTCATAGCCCACGGCACTTATTAGAAGTTACTCAGGGATTTACCGGATCAGAAGTAGCCAGCTACGGAATTGTTTTTACAGCACTGTCTTTATGCCTCGCGGTTGCCACATTTTTTTTATTGCCCGATACCGGCATAAGCGAACGTCTTACTCAGATTCTCTTCATTGGCCTACTCGTTCTTACAGTGCCACACATGCTCATTATTGAACATGCGAGTAAGCGGCACACACTTCATTCTCCAAGGAGAGCAACATGAACGATATCCTGCAGCGAAAAACCGATCATATTGACTTGGTGCTAGATCAACGAGAGCAGACTGAAAATCTCGCCAATGGCTTCGACGACGTAACACTTGTCCACAATGCGTTGCCAGAAGCTGATTTTGCAAAACTTGACCTAAGCGTTGAGTTCCTTGGCCGTAAGCTGAAGCTACCTTTTTTAATTAGCTCGATGACAGGTGGGCCACAGCGTGCGGAAGCCATCAATACTCACCTTGCAGAAGCAGCGCAGGAACTAGGTATAGCGCTGGGGGTCGGCTCTCAAAGAGTAGCGCTATTAGCTGAAGGTAGTCTTGGACTCACCAGTCAGATTCGAAACATAGCACCAGATATCCCGCTTTACGCTAATCTCGGCGCCGCGCAGCTCAGAGATGACTTCAGCATTGCTGACATTCATAGAGCCATCGATATGATCGAGGCTGATGCGCTGATTGTTCACCTTAATTGCCTCCAAGAGATCCTTCAGAGCGGCGGTGATACAGATTGGACTGGGTTATTAAAAGCAATTGAAACAGTAGCGTCTCAGCTTGGTGTTCCAGTGATTGTCAAAGAAGTAGGTATGGGCATCTCCGCGACTGTCGCCGTGCAACTTGCCGAAGCTGGAGTTCAAGCCATCGATGTGGCTGGAACAGGAGGCACCAACTTCATTCAAGTGGAGACAGCTCGCAGCAAAGACCCCAATCACAAATACCTAGGTGAACTTTTCAAGAACTGGGGCATCCCAACGCCGATCGCTATTCAGCAAATTAGAGCCTCTTTACCTAGCATACCAATCATAGCATCCGGCGGTATCCGTCACGGCCTAGACGCTGCCAAATCAATTCGTCTCGGTGCCAACGTGGTCGCTCAGGCTGGCCCCGTGCTGCGAGCGGCATGCCAATCCACAGATGCCGTGCTAGAACACTTCCAGCAATTAGAGATGTCGCTTCGGGTCGCCCTATTCTGTTCAGAGTCCTTACAGATTGATTCTGCCGGCCCCGGCACTTAGAGATAACTGCCCAGCTGACACTAACTCCATGGCAGCCTTCGAGGCGGCTAAAGCTAGGCTTGAGGAAGGTGAATGCTAGGTTTAAGGAAGGTTAAAGGAAGGCTAACGCAGTATAAAAGTGTAAGCCCGCAAGCAAACGCTAGCTGCTAGCTGCTAGCTGGCAACTTTAGTTGATACACAGGGGGCAGGAAGTTTGATTGCTTAACCGGTTTGGCTATTTATTTCACCCTTGCCTTTGTGTCCTAGCTATCGCGCGCGCCGCTTGCAGCAGACATAAAAACGAACCCTGACAAAGCGCAGTAGATTTGGTCTTAGAAATTCTAAAAAACTCGCGCCGCCGATACCATGCTAATGCTGTCAAAAGCACGACTAAAATGATCGAGCAGGCAACATACGCGATGGGATGGAGTGTGAAAACAGAACACTTATCAAATTACTACTGTCAAAAAATAAACATTTCAGAATTAGATAAAGTTTGTACTATGACACCAACGCAGTCACATCCTGCGCGAGCAGCAACAAACAATTAATCCTTCGATCCAAACTATAAAAGGCAAATCAGGGTGAGTACTGAACATAAAATAGAGTCGTTAATCGGAAATGTGAATTTTGAAGGCAACAACATATCTAAGCAGATCGGAGAAATCCCCGATTTCCCGTTTGAACATTTTTCTGATCTTGTTGAAGCAATAAAATCCCGTCACGCTAGTTTACTAAGACATTCTCTTGCAATCGAGGGATCCATTTTTTCCGCTGTTGGGGATAGAAATGAAAAAATATTTTATTTTATAGGACAAGCGCTTTCTTGGGGGGCGATCCCTTTAGGTTTAATCTTGGCCGTATTAATCTCATGGTGGTTGTTAATAGTTGCGGTCTTTATGTATTTTTATGGAAAGAGCATAGTCTCTGATACGTATAATAAATCCATTTTTAGATCTGCGATGAAAAATGAGCAGATCTTCTGTTTTCTCTACCATCACAACCAGATAAGCATTGGGATGTCCCACGACAAATCGGTTCATTACTACAAAAACGGTTGAGTACAGCAAGCGAGCTAAAAAAGCCCGATTTAAAGACTAAGCAGCTGCAGCTTTTTTTCACTGGACTACAAAAAGCCCAAGTGTTGCTTTGACAAGACAGCGACTGTATTAGCAAAAAGTTCAGGCTGGTTTTCAATACTTAGATAGAGATAGAGTTACACTATTAGTTTAGTAATATGCCCATGTATTCTTGGTTAATACCAAAGCAACTGTTTAGGAGATTGTATGAGACTGGATGAGACGGCGTTTTTACTAATTCAGCAATTGAAACACAATCACGTCAGGATTAGCATTGGCTTAGGATTGCTCCTGACCCTATTCAATGCGCCAGCGCTCACTGCCCAACAAAGCAGCGCCATACAAACAGATCATTTCCTGTCTTCCCAACCGCAAAACCTATCCTGGGGTTGGTTTCCTCTGAACAAAGAACCCGTTTTGACAGTGCAATCGGGGGAGACCGTGAGCATCGACACCCTGACTCATGAGGGAGGAACGCAAAACCAAGAACCAGTGGAGTTTCTTTCAGAATTGGGTGTGCCTCGAGAAGAAATACTCCAAAATATGCTGGATTTTTGGTCCTCTAAAGAGAGTCGAGTAAGAGAGGGCCGCAGTGGGCACATCATCACCGGTCCAATTTACATTGAGGGAGCAGAACCCGGCGACATGTTGGAAATACAAATTCTTGATGTTCAACCTCGCGTTCCTTGGGGCGTTAATAATACCGGCCCACAAAGTGGAGTATTCTCAAAACGCTATCCGGGCTATCGAGAAGAAGACGAGACGTTGGATATTTCAAGGGAGAAACATCTAATAAGAACAGAGCAAGTAAACGGCCGCAGCGTAGCCGTTTTAGCGCCTAACATTCACGTTCCTCTGGCGCCTTTTATGGGAATAATGGCAGTCGCACCTATTCCAGTGGTCGGCCAGCCCGGCGTTACCGTTCCCGATGTACAAAGCTCTACTCCGCCTGGCACGTTTGGTGGCAATCTGGATGTCAAAGATCTAAAAGCGGGCACTACTCTTTATTTACCAGTATTTCACACCGGCGCCTTGTTCTATGCAGGTGACCCCCATGGCGCACAGGGAGACGGTGAAGTAAGTGGTACCGCCATTGAGCAATCAATGAATGGTGCATTTCGATTTATAGTGCACAAAGAAAAGACAATAACTAATCCACGCGCTGAAACTGACACTCATTATTTACTGATGGGTATTGATCTAGATCTCGACCGCGCAATGCGTCAGGCAGTCTGGGAGGTTGTCGATTTCCTAGTCTCTGAAAAAGGTCTTAGCCCAGCCAAAGCGCTTTCCTT
>Ga0208413_1000507_pt1 | contig 29219 bp, 26 predicted proteins | sample AntAceMetag02UKD_FD_184761 | JGI IMG/M metagenome (GOLD analysis project Ga0208413, IMG submission 184761) | Saline lake microbial communities from Ace Lake, Antarctica - Antarctic Ace Lake Metagenome 02UKD (SPAdes) (version 2) | ecosystem: Environmental > Aquatic > Non-marine Saline and...
ACATCCTTGATTACAGGAACCAAAAGCCCAGCCTCAGTGGCCACCGCCACACCTATGTGGATGTATTTCTTTTGTATAATGTATTCACCAGAAGAATGCAGAGACACATTAAACTGGGGATATTCTTCGAGGGCTTTGGCACAGGCCTTAAGCAGGAAAGGCAAGAAAGTCATTTTCACTCCCTTCTTTTCAGCCTCGGCCTTTAAGTCAGCTCGGAACGCTTCTAAATCTGTGACATCTGCTTCATTAAACTGAGCGACATGGGGTACGGCCATCCAGTTGCGGTGCATGTTTTTCGCAGTAAGTTTATGTAGCTTACTGCGAGGCACTTCCTCCACTTCACCAAACTGGCTGAAGTCAATATCCGCAATCGGAGTTAGTTCAAGACCGATGCCAGCACTCGTTGGCGCGTTGATCTTCGCCTTTACATATTCATGGACATCATCTTTAAGGATTCTGGATTTTGCCCCATTACCTGTAACAAGACTTAAATCAACACCGAGCTCGCGCGCTAGTTTTCGAACAGCAGGACCGGCATAAACCCTATTGCTACCTTTTTCTTTCTCTGTTTTTTCGGGCGCTGGAGTAGATGGCTTAGACTTGCTTTCGGTCGACTGGGCAGGCTCAGTATCTTTTGATTCTTTTGATTCAGATTCCGGCTTTGCTTTACTTGCCGGTTCTGCCTCAGATGCTGACGAATCTTTGGTCGAAGCTGGGCTGCTAATTTTGGCCATTGGAGATCCGGTTTTAACTTTATCTCCAACCGCAATCAATAGCTCTTCTATCACTCCGGCGGCTGAGGCAGGCACATCCATCGCAGCTTTATCAGATTCTAACGTCATCAACGTGTCGTCAACAGCTATTGAATCGCCGACTGCAACGTTAATTTCAATCACTTCAACTTCATCGTCAGTGCCTAGGTCTGGCACATCAATGATGCTGATTTTGGCTTCGCTTGACTCCGCCGCCTCCGGCTGCGCTTCCTTGTGAGAATCAGTATCAGCCTCTTCTTTCTTTGCCTCGGCGCTTGCTTCTTCGGAGGCAGACTGGTCTTTATCGTTGCCCTTATCTTCTTCTTTGTCCTTTTCCTCGGCCGCACTGTCCCCCGCAACTTCCAAAGATAACATCTCTGATCCGGAGGTCACTTTGTCACCTAAATTCACCGCAATCGAAGTCACTACACCAGCCATCGGGGCAGGAATTTCCATTGCTGCCTTGTCGCTTTCCAAGACCAACAAAGAATCATTTTCTTCGACCGACTGGCCTACCGATACAAGCAACTCGATGACTTCTACTTCACTAGAATCGCCTAAATCGGGAACTGTTAATTTTTCAATAGCCAATGGAGCTCGCCCCTGAAATTTGATTGAACTTCATCATTCTATTGAGCCAAAGGATTCTTTTTCCCAGACTCAATACCCGTATCTTTCATGTATTCACTAATCTGCTTGGCGCTTACTAAATCAAGCTCTTTGAGCTCAGTTAACGCAGCAAGCACTATAAATTTGGCATCCACCTCAAAGAAATGACGCAAGTTTTCGCGCGTATCACTGCGTCCATAGCCGTCTGTTCCCATTACTCTGTAAGAATCAGGCACAAACTCCCGGATTTGATCGGAATGCGATTTCATATAGTCGGTGGTTGCGACAACAGGTCCGGAGCGCGCCGCCAAAACTTTAGTCACAAAAGGCTCACCGGCTTTCTTAGCGGGGCTCAGCATATTAAGGCGCTGAACTTCTAACGCTTCTTTCCTCAGCTCATTGAAGCTAGTTACACTCCAAACATCGACACTGACGGCAAACTCAGAGCGTAAAATCTGCGCAGCCTTGCGTGCTTCTCGCAAAATAGTACCACTGCCGAGTAATCTCAGAGTAACGCCCTTGCCAAGTGGTTTAGTTGTTTTGTACTCTTTAAGCGAACTATCTTCCAGAAGATAAATCCCTTTGATAATCCCTTCTTCACAACCTTTTGGAATCTCAGGTTGCTGATAATTTTCATTCATTGTGGTGATGTAGTAGAAAACAGATTCCATGTCTTCGTACATTCGCCGCAAACCATCCTGAACGATAACGGCTAACTCATAGGCATAAGTTGGATCGTAACTAACACAGTTTGGAATGGTCGATGCTAAAATATGACTGTGCCCGTCCTGATGCTGCAACCCTTCACCGTTCAATGTCGTGCGACCGGCTGTTGCACCAATTAAAAAGCCTCTGGCCTGAGAATCACCCGCCGCCCAAGCTAAATCGCCTATGCGCTGAAATCCGAACATGGAGTAATAGATATAAAAAGGAACTAACGGATAATTATTAACACTGTAGGAAGTAGCGGCTGCAATCCAAGCTGAAAATGCGCCTGCCTCAGTGATACCTTCTTCAAGCATCTGACCTTTTTTATCTTCCTTGTAGTACATCACCTGATTTGAATCAGCGGGATCATACAATTGGCCGGTAGAAGAATATATACCTAACTGACGGAACATTCCTTCCATTCCAAAGGTACGCGCCTCATCAGGGACAATTGGCACTATTCGCTCGCCAATAGCCTTGTCTTTACACAAAGTAGACAGTATTCGAACGAATGCCATCGTGGTTGATACTTCACGATCTCCACTGCTCTTAGTCTGACTCTCGTAAGCTGACATAGCTGGCGCTTTCAACGCATAGCTTGTCGCCCTGCGCTGAGGAAGTGAGCCGCCCAATTGAGAGCGAACCCGAGTCATGTATTTGTATTCTAAGCTTTGCTTTGAAGGCTTGTAGTAAGGAACATCCGCAAGATCTTTATCATCTACAGGAATCCCAAACCTATCTCTAAATTTCTTCAGCCCTTCTATATCTAGCTTCTTAACCGAGTGGGTAGTATTTTGAGCTTCCGCTCCACCGCCAAACGCGTAACCTTTAACCGTTTTTGCCAGAATAACGGTAGGCTTACCATTAGACTTGGCCGCTTGAGCGTAAGCGGCATACACTTTATATGGATCATGGCCGCCTCTATTGAGCGCCATAATATCGTCATCCGACAGATGCTCCACCATCTTCAAAAGCTCTGGACTCTTGCCGAAAAAGTGCTCGCGTGTATAGGCACCGCCCCTAGCTGCGTAGTTCTGATATTCTCCATCGACCACTTCATCCATTCTATCTTGCAAAATACCATCAGTATCCGCTTGAAAGAGAGGGTCCCAATGGCGCCCCCAAACAACTTTGATCACATTCCAGCCAGCGCCTCGAAAAATGCCTTCGAGCTCTTGGATAATTTTGCCATTACCGCGAACTGGGCCATCGAGTCGCTGCAAATTACAATTAACGACAAAAATGAGGTTGTCCAAACCCTCTCGCCCTGCCTTTGAGATTGCTCCAAGTGATTCCGGCTCGTCAGTTTCGCCATCACCTAAAAACGCCCATACCTTACGGTCACTGTTATCCAGCAATTCGCGACTGCTGAGGTATTTCATGACATGAGCCTGATAGATTGCCTGTATCGGTCCCAAGCCCATAGATACTGTAGGAAATTGCCAGTAATCGGGCATTAACCATGGGTGAGGGTAAGAAGATAAGCCATCGCCGTTCACTTCTTGACGGAAATTATCTAACTGTTCTTCTGTGATACGCCCTTCTAAAAATGAGCGAGCATAGATTCCGGGAGACGAATGGCCTTGATAATAGATCAAGTCACCTTCATTTTTTTCACCTGGGCCACGGAAAAAGTAGTTAAAGCCAATGTCATACAAGGTCGCCGATGAGGCAAATGTAGATATGTGGCCACCCAGACCGGAATCTTCTCGGTTAGCGCGCATAACCATTGCTAATGCATTCCAGCGGATAATGCCCCTGATTTGGCGCTCCATGAACATATCGCCGGGCATTCGTTCTTCGTTAAGGGGGGAAATTGTATTGGCGTATGGTGTGTTTACCGAAGTAATGGGGGAGAAACGCCCCGTCCTAATCGCTGTATCGTTTAGCTGACTAATTATATAATGAGCCCTGTCGATGCCCTCTTCTTGGATAACTGAATCCAGAGCATCTAACCATTCTCGTGTTTCTTCTGGATTAGCGTCGTTTTGCGTAGCCATAATTGCTTCCCATGCATACCAGGATCACTGGTAGAGCTTTATCCTTTGTAATTTAATTACAAAATTTAACGAATTTTACCGTATTCCTACCGTTAGCTCCATCTAAACAGGGGCTTTCATGTAGTAATACTACATAATGCGGCAGCCCCGCAGAAAATGACGGCTGGCTGCTATTTTTTTTAAAATACAGCAACTTATGAAACTTATTACTTTCTTAACTCCAGAACAAGCCTCGAACTTCGGTGAGAAAACGACCAAAAACTACAATAAATTTACAAAAATATTGGCAAAAAAATAGAGTAAACAACTATTTCCTATAAACCAAACACAGTAATCAATGCCAAAACGGCAAGCCATATCGCTTGAGAACGCTCCAACAATGCCAGCAGCGCCTTGACTCGAGTTGCACCCCGAGCAACATCAGCCGATTTACTACCCTCGCCGGCTAAATCGGTGTCATCTTCATTACTTACAAAGCCCTGCATAGCACAACCTGAGCTCGCATAAAGTAAAGCTGCGTTATCTGAGTCTAGCGAAAAGCTCCAGAACGATTCCTTAACGCTTTCAAAGCATTGGACAAAATTTCCGGCCAATGAAAACGTTATTGCTAGCAGCCGCATAGGGACCCATTCAAGCGCCCATACAAACACAAAAACGGTTTTTACTTCCTGCGTAGTCTGGTTTTCACTGTGACTATCCCGAAGCTGATAGCTTACATAACTAAACAGCACAGCCAACGGCCCTGCTATCATGTACCAAAAAAACATCACAAACATTTTCTCAAAACAGCGGTAAATTAGCTGTCTACAAAAATAATCCAGCAACCCAGCCTGATCTTCCTCTGCATTCAATTCAGACCCCGGTAGCTCTTGTTGCAGATACAATTCTGCACCTTCCACGTCAGCATTATTCCATCTGGCAAGAAAATCTGCTGCCAGTTTTCCCGGCTGCGTGCGATCAAAAGCAATAAGAAGCACTAAACTGTGCAAAAGCATGGTGGGAATCCCAAACCCCCTTCCACTTGCCAGAAGTAGCCCAGCAACTACGATAAGCATTGGTATTGCATAAATGAGAAAGGCACTGCCTACCCAGCTAAATGCTGCGTTCTCTGTGGTTGCGGGCATGGCTGATTCGACACGGCAACGAAAGCGGAAGAACCAACCGTCATCAAAGCGATCGAAATCTTTCAACCAAAGATAGTTTGTCATTAGACAAATTAGGATAACTAGAAAACTCATGGCTGGGCTCGCTTACAAGAGACAAAACAGTTAATTAGCATGACAGCGCTCGGCGAAATTTCAGCCAGTCAAAATAAGGGCCCGGATCGGTCTTTCTGCCCGGAGCCACATCGCTATGACCAACAATTCGATCCGAATTAAGACGAGGATACTCCTCTAGCAACAACTTTGTTACGCGCAGCAATGATTGGTACTGCTCATCCGTAAATGGCTCAAAATCGGTCCCCTCAAGCTCTATTCCCACAGAATAATCGTTGCAATTTGGTTTGTCCTCAAACTTGGAATCCCCTGCATGCCATGCCTTTTTACAAAAAGGTACGAATTGGGTGACCTCCCCAAGGCGGTCTATTAGCAAATGAGCGGAGACACGCAGTTCGGCGATCTCCTCAAAGAAAGGATGGGTCGAAGCATCAAGCGAATTACAGAAAAGCTGACCAACACAGCCGGTACCATATTGACCCGGCGGTAGGCTGATATTGTGGATAATGAGCAAATCGATAGCGTTCTCACCAGACCTATCGCTTTGATTAGGCGACTCAACATAGTTTGTGCCACCCAACAGACCCCTATTAATTATATTGATATCATACATATAGAAAAATTTAACCTATCTAAAGCGCTTTGGCTTGAGAAATTTTATTCTACCATAGCCGATATAAGGGGATATAAGGGAAGGGTAGGAGGGAAAAGACCGAACACAGGGAATTGGTAAGGAAAGTGTGTGAGCCAAATGAATGCAGGTTTCGGTTTAACACAGTGGCCGAAGCAACAGCCCGGGGACTTTGGGATTGTCGAGCATTAGATCTCGCTGCGTTAACGACATTGCCAGTGCTAGCCAGCTAAACCTGACCTTTGGCCTGCGATCATCATATTGAATATCGTAAAAAACAACATCCGCAACAGCATTCGATTATTGTTATAGCTTCCCTTATTCTTAAATCAGGCCTGTTGCCCATTAACCAACTAATCAACTTCTGAAAAATACTCATTCAGCTGTGGGCTAGCTTGCTGACTCTGTTGAGTTTTTTCACCACCACCTAATAATTTCGCCAACTCACTTAGACTGTCTTGGTGCAATAATGCGCGACTGCCAGGGCTTACAGAGGCCTCTTCAGGATGGCCTGCTGTTGTCTTTTCACTAGGCTTGGTGATCTGCGTTGTCATTGCCTCACCAAACCCAAGCATGTGACTTCACTGCACTAAAAATTGCCTGTGTATCGTAGACTCGATACCAACCAGCTTGAAACCCTGTTCGATCTGATCCAGTAATAGCTTCTTCTCTCTCAGGCCAGCATTTGATCCTTGGGACGCCGCCGCGGACAGCATAGGGGCACAGTATTTAGCCTCATTCCATTAGACGCTCGCACAAAAAGTGTTTCGGCCTATAAGGTACATGACAGTTCGCCACTGGGTACGACGCATGCGTTCTAGAAAAAGCAGCATTGGATGGCAATCACAAAGCTGTTAAAACAAATCTGTGACCGCCTCTTCTCCCGTGGCCGAAATTCTGTCACCGGCCATGGCAAGGCTAGCTAGCCGACTCTCCAAATCTGCTTTTGAGTTCTGGGTACGCTTATTCTTCATACCAAATGTGCAAGACGATGAAGCCAGCTTATCAATGAACTTATTATCACTGGCATTAGTGAGACTGCGAATCATCTCCATGAGCGGCTTTTCCATCCGTAGTAAGACATATTGCTCAAAAAGTTTACTAAAAACCGAACGGATCTCCAACGGCAAAGTAAAACAAGATTGAGAATGCACAAGCGCTTCTAAGCTAGATGGGATTTGCGCAGAACCGGAAATCACTTATTCGTTGGAGAGATGGCTGAGGCACTGATTTAGAGAATCTATTTGTTTGAGATGAGACGAGTAAAGTTTTTCTGCTTTCCTGCGCATCGCACGAAAAGCTAGATCTTTCTCGACGCGCTCGAACGCTGCAATTCAGCCCGAGCTGTGCAGATTGTTGTAACCCCTCTTGCTTGAAGTTGTGATTGCTTTAACCTAAATAAACAGTATTTATAAAGATTTCATCAAAGAGGCTTTATTTTGTGCGAAGCTCGCGTATAGGACTCAGATACCCATCCTCCTCATCAAACTGGCCTTGCTTGCCGGCCGAAAACAGAAACTCATCTGCCACATCAAAAACTCAACATTCAATTGCTGAAACTGTACACGGAGCCTTTGCCTAAGCGACCATCGAATTTTCTCGACTACCGTCATATCGCTCGGCGTGAATTGCGGGGCCTTATTTGATTCAGGAATGAATTTCATGGCATCCAGTTTAAAGATTTAGTCTCAACTTTATATAGCGGCTGTAACAGTTGCCAGTTAACTGGATGTAGACCCCGCTCACAAACATAAGTTTTTTGTGTAAAAGTCCTTGAAATTCCTGTCTTTGTGCGAGGACTTTGACTCAGTTCTCAACTTTCTATTCTCATGTCTATGGGGGATACTTAGGGCTATGAAAAAAGTTCAAAATCGCCCACCAGGCAAGCAGTTAGGACAAGGGATGCTAATAGCCTGTTTCATTATTGGAATAGCAGGATTGACATTCTTTTTTGACGGCCTGCTAGGCCAGCAAATCAACCCCAATCAAAACCCGCAAAGCTATGAGGATAGTGATGGGTTTAGGGAAGTTATCCTGCAACAAAACCGCCAAGGACACTATGTTACCAGTGGCGCTATCAACGGAGTGCCAGTCACATTTTTATTGGACACCGGTGCCACCGATGTAGCCATACCTTCGCGCATTGCGGACCTCGCCGGCCTCATCCCTGGAACAACAAGCCAAGCTGTTACCGCTAACGGCGTAATCAATGTTTTTGCGACCACTATTAATGAGCTAAGCATTGGCACCATTGCGCTTCGTAATGTTAGCGCGAGCATTGCATCTAATATGCCCGGCGAGACTATCCTTTTAGGAATGAGCGCGCTGCGGCAAGTAGAGTTTACTCAGCGCGGAAGCACTCTTACCCTGCGGCACCTACTTTAGAACACATATGTTAAGGCACTCAGTCGACAGAAAATGAACATCAACAAAACACAGGAATCTACCTCAAAATTGCAAAACCTAGTCGCTCTAGCCATCGCTGAGGATCTCGGCTCTGGCGATATCACCGCCGCTTTAATTCCAGAAAAAACCCATGCACGTGCACAAATCATTTCACGGATGGACGCTGTTTTTTGCGGCAAACAATGGGCCGCCGAGGTTTTCAGGCAGATAGACCCCGCTGTCAAACTTAACTGGCTGGTGGACGATGGAGATCAGATAGAAATTAACCAACGCCTTGTCACAATCCAAGGCAAAGCAAGATCTATTCTCACCGCGGAGAGAACCGCACTTAACTTCATCCAAACGTTGGCGGGCACCGCAACCAAAACTCGACTGGCCGTGAATCTTGTAGCACACACAAAGGTAAAACTACTGGATACGCGTAAGACTATCCCAGGTCTGCGCGCTGCACAAAAATATGCTGTCACTGTCGGCGGAGGCCATAATCACAGAATAGGATTGTTCGATGCCTATTTGATTAAAGAGAATCACATTAGAGCCTGTGGAGGGATAAAAGCCGCTGTTGCGGCAGCGCGCGTGAACAACCCGGGCAAAAGTGTTGAGGTTGAGGTGCAAAATCTTGCTGAGCTAGAACTTGCACTAGCCGCCTCAGTAGACGTCATTATGCTTGACAACTTTTCTCAGCAATTAATGATTGCGGCTGTTGCAATAAATAAAGGCACATGTAAATTGGAAGCCTCAGGCAATATTGACGATAATTCACTGGTAAAAACCGCTGAAACGGGCGTGGATTTCATCTCTATTGGCGCACTAACAAAACATTGCTTCGCGGTAGATCTTTCACTGCTGTTTGACGACCCTGGCTAGTCGCGTGTTGCCAATTTATACAGCACCTAACTTAAACCGTTCTGAGAAATTTAGAGGAAACCGGTATGAACATACCACGCAGCTTATTCAAACTACTTGTTTTAGCTTGTCTGCCCCTGACCGCTCTTGGGCACGCCGGCAGGACGGATATCAACGGTGGACATTATTTCGGCCAATCTTACCATTGCCATATGCGGGCCTGTGAAATGCCAGACACCTTCAACCGCATGGGTAGAGATAGCCTTCTTAGAGACAATAGAGACAGAGAGAAGTTTTTTAACCCAGACGACTGGTCTTTCGAGGAAGATTACGATGAAGATTGCCAATCTACTCGACAGGAAATGCTAATCCTTACAAGCGGCGCTGAAGTAAAATATACAAATCCGAGAAATTGTATCGTGCGCACCGGAAAATGGTTGGATGAATATACGGGCAAAACCTTTAACGTGGCAGTCCAAATAGATATAGACCATGTCATTCCGCTCATGTACGCACATATTCATGGTGGCGACCGCTGGGATGCTGGAAAAAAGCTACAATTTGCCAATGACCCGCTGAATATCATGCTCGTTGAAAAACGGGAAATAAGACGCAAATCCGATAGAGGCCCAGATCGCTACCTGCCAAGAGAAGAATTCCAGTGTGAATATGCAGCGTTATGGGACGCTCTAGCTGACAAATACGATCTCACTATCAACACCCGAGATCGGGCTGAAATAAGCATGATCAGAAGGGATTGTCCTGAGTTTGGAGGCGCAGGATCAAATTAGCGTTTTTTACGTTAAGCCTTTTACTGGAAATCTTTTACGCAAGGTATTTTCACACATTTGAGCGTGTAAAACATAACGTGTAAAATACAGCTATTAGAAATTGACTATTAGACACATCTTCCTCAAAAAGCCGGGCTTAACTAGCGCGGCTTTTTTTATTTTCGATACTCACAAATCACCTAATTTAATCACCTTAGCTAACCTGGCAAGCTAGTCACGCAAACTAATCAAATAAGCTAAAAGTTAGGCTGATGGCTACGGCGCAAGAATATTAATTGCATCCATGCCGTTGTCTGGATCTAAAACGTGCTCGCCTGCTGGGAAATCATTCTCGGACAGAATGTAAGCGATCACATCTGTATATTCCTCAAGCATTAAAGACCCCGGATTGTCTGCTGGCATAGTGCCCATAATATTTTCCCACAAATAAAGTAGTGGCTGGTTATCCCAAGACTTTAAGAGATCACGGTAGAATCGCATATTATGGCAATTCTTACATGACGAATCGTACACAAGCTTGCCTGCGTCCGCCTGAGCTTGGGTGAAGACACCATCGCTAATTGTTTTGTCTTGTGCCAATGACTGCCCAGTTAGGCTCAGCCCAAGTATTGTTGCACCCGCTAATAATTTTAACTTTGTATTCATCGAATTCCCTCCGCGATGCTCGCGGGACATAGTTTTCAAGACGATAAGTATGGTAACCGATTTAGAGCCCAATAATGCAGTGAAGCTGCTACCAACTGACAACTCGCTGGCGTATTTGAAGTGGCTCTTAAAAAAACGCTGGTCAACATAAACCACCTTTACTGGGTAAAACAAGTCTAGCCGACTCAACTGTGCGCCAACTCCCCTTAAGCTGTTAAGTGACGCCCAGCTTAGCGTAAAACGATTAATCCTAGCTTAATAGCTATTTCATGTGCTTTGCATATAATCGTGTTTTGCTGGGATTAACCCAAACTCAGGCATGGGAAAATCAGGGGCAAAACATCTTATGACACAGCTTTACTCCCATTTCGGCCCTTTAACGACAGATAGTGACAATAATTGTCAGCCTAGCAATGTAACTTTTCGAGGTGTAACATCCAAAGAAATCAGAGAATTTAAATATTTACTTACTTATCAAGCGCTTATGGTTTTATCGGAAAGCTGGCACGATAGTTGTACTTACAATATTAAGCATCCGTCAAATAAATTGAAGTTGGCGAATAAAATCTTTAATCTAACTAGAATCTTCGGGGATACACTATGACTAAGTCAACTCACAAGAAACAAGACGGCTTCACACTAATCGAATTAATGATCGTGGTTGCGATCATCGGTATTTTGGCAGCAGTTGCTCTTCCTGCTTACCAGAACTACACAAACCGCGCGACTTTCTCAGAATTAGTACTGGCAGCCACTCCGCTTAAAACTGCTGTCGAAATAGAAGTCCAAACAGCTGGCTTGACTGCGCTAACCACTGTTAATAGTTCCACTCTTGGTCTTCCAGCTGTTGTTACTGCCGCAGCTAACCTTCATGGCTCAGCAATCGCGCTGGGTGTAATTACCATGACATGGGAAACCACCCCAATAACTGCATTTAATACTGTAACTTACCAGCTTATACCAACCCTCCTTAACGGCTCCATTACTTGGGAAACTGCTGGAGGATGTGTAGCATTGAACTTGTGCTAATAGCATCTGATTTGACAGACATTGCCTCCCGGCTGTGTCTGTCATTTTCTTCTGCAAGATTGAGCCTTTTGAATAGGTCTAAATCTAGATAGCCCCGCTCTGAATAATCTTCAGACAGCCAATAAAAAATACGCTTAAGGCATACACTCAGGATAGCAGCTAAATTTACAATCCAACCTGAATAGCTAACAAGCTCACGTTTCAAATTATTCACCACCTAACTATTGTGACTAGCAATCGTTACCCCCCGGGAAATGTACAAGGTGATCACCATGCAGAACAACATAAACAAATCTTGCAAATCTGGCGGATTCACCCTTATCGAATTAATGATCGTAGTCGCCATCATTGGTATTCTCGCCGCTATCGCACTACCTGCTTACCAGCAGTACACAAACCAATCAAAGTTTTCCGAATTAGTGATTGGCGTTACCCCGCTAAAAACAATTATTGAGCTCAGAGCACAAATAGTTACCTCAACTGCGATGACTGATATGGATGATGGCGCAAATGGATTACCTCCTGAAATCACAGTCTCTCCAACTACCCATGGCCTCAGTGTTACTGACGGCGTCATTACAGGGATCTGGATAGATGACGATACGCCATTAGATGGAATAACTTATATTTTAACCCCCACATCAACTGCTAATGGCGTGATTACTTGGGCTGCAAGCGGCACTTGCGTCGCACTCAACTTCTGCTAGTACCAAGTAATAGTTAAAACCTCAAATTTACTTATCTCCCCCACTTCCGCACTGCTCTACCATAAGCTAGAAAACTTCTTTGCCCAATTGGCTGTTTCCGCTTAGTATTTTTAACCGGCTTTATAACCCTACGGCTTAATAAGCCCCATCAATAGAGCTAGCTATTCATGCACTTGTACCGTCAACGCTCAATGATTTGATTTTTAGTCGCTTCTCCTCTCATCCACTATACTTATCAAGACAATACACTCAATTCATCAACGCGAACCAATCCCTACTATGTCTGTGTTAATGGGAGGCTTAGCTAAACGCCTCGTCTTCGAAAATCTCATCAACGAATCGGTTGCTATCGCTGCAATTCAAATGGCAGCAAAGCACAAACAACCATTCGTTACCCAGTTGGTTGCCGATAATATTTTGGACGGCAGCGCTATAGCTGTTGCCGCCGCGCAGGAATTTGGGGTTCCCCTGCTTGATTTAGATTCTTACGATTTTGTCCATATTCCTCGTAAACTTATCGATACAAAACTTATAAAACAGCATAACGTTTTACCTTTATTCCGGCGTGCTAACAGACTTCATTTAGCCGTTTCAGACCCCGGCAACATAGCCGCTTTTGATGAGATTAAATTTCATACCGGAATCAATAATGATGTCGTTGTCGTTGAAGAAGAAAAGCTCGCTTTAGCCATTGCTGACTATATCAACCATGAAGAATTACAAAGCGGGTCCATAACCGAACTTGATGCGGATGCTCTTGAAGAACTGAATGTCGAAATTTTGCCCGTTGACAGCCCAGAACAGGAAACCAGTACTGCTGACGAAGCCCCGATAGTGAAATTCGTCAATAAAATATTGCTCGATGCCATTCGCACCGGGGCTTCGGATATTCATATTGAACCCTATGAGAAAACTTATCGGGTCCGTTTTAGAACCGACGGCATTCTGCATGAAGTGACCCGCCCACCAATCAATATCGCCGGCCGTATCGCCTCTCGAGTGAAAATAATGTCGCAGATAGATATTGCTGAAAAACGCGTGCCACAAGATGGCCGAATCAAAATGAAAATATTCGAAAACCGCGCAATAGACTTTCGAGTGAATACACTGCCTACTTTATGGGGTGAGAAAATTGTTCTGCGCATTCTAGATCCATCAAGCGCACAGATGGGTATCGACGCACTGGGCTATGAGGAAGTACAGAAACAGCAATTCTTAAGTGCACTGCATTTACATCAAGGACTTATTTTGGTCACCGGACCCACCGGCAGCGGAAAAACTGTCTCACTGTATACCGGACTTAATATTCTAAATACGCCTGAGCGGAACATATCCACAGCCGAAGATCCTGTTGAGATTAACCTGGAAGGAATTAACCAAGTTCCTGTTAACAACAAAATAGGACTAGATTTTTCCGCTGCACTTAGAGCCTTTTTGAGGCAAGACCCAGATGTGATTATGGTAGGCGAAATCAGGGATTTAGAAACAGCCGAGATAGCTATTAAAGCCTCTCAGACGGGCCATATGGTTCTTTCGACCCTCCATACTAATAGCGCACCGGAAACCCTTATTCGTCTCAGAGACATGGGGATCCCCGCCTTTAATCTCGCAACCTCTGTGAGTTTAATCATCGCCCAGCGGCTCGCCCGCCGGCTTTGTCAGCACTGTAAAGAAGCCGCGGAATATCCCGAAAAAGTACTGTTAGAAGAAGGTTTTCTGAGTCAACAATTATCGACGTTGCAGCTCTTCAAAGCTGTTGGCTGTGAAAAATGTAAGGAAGGCTATAAGGGCCGTGTCGGTATCTATGAAGTAGTTCCCATTACCGATGTCATGACCCGGATTATAATGGCTGACGGCAATTCTATCGAGATAGCTGATCAGGCTCAAAAAGAAGGTTTTAATAATTTACGTCAGTCAGCCCTGATAAAAGCAGGAATGGGCCTAACCAGCTTAGAAGAAGCGAATAGATTGACCTGAATTGAATGAATACAAGGCTTTAGGACCGTGATATTATTTATGTCTGTAAACAGCGACTACTAATCTATTTCCTGTTTAGAAGCAGTCTATTAAAGATGATTTTTAAGAAACGGTCTGTACAAAACGAGGTAGGCAATGGCTACTGAAGCGGCACAAAGTGTATATGTTTGGCAAGGGTTCGACAAGAACGGGAATAAAAGCAATGGTGAGGTCCCGGGTACCAGTCAGGCACTTGTAAAAGCTCAACTCAGGAAGCGGGGCGTAAACCCGACCAAGGTTAAGAAAAAGCCAAGAGACCTTTTCGGCCCCAAAAAGCAAGCCATTAAGCCGGGAGATATCGCTGTCTTTACTCGTCAATTGGCAACAATGATGAAGGCTGGCATCCCGCTGGTTCAGTCGTTTGAAATTGTCGGTGAAAGCTTAGAAAATCCGTCTATGAAAATTTTGGTTATGAAAATCAGGGATGATGTATCAGCAGGAAACAGTTTTGCTGACTGTATCCGCAAACACCCTCGTTACTTCGACGATCTTTTCTGCAACTTGGTAGAGTCTGGTGAGGCTTCTGGCGCTTTGGAAACTATGCTGGAAAGACTGGCAACGTACAAAGAAAAGTCAGAAGCACTTAAAGCGAAGATTAAAAAGGCAATGAACTACCCTATAGCCGTTGTTAGCGTTGCACTTATAGTGACCGGCATACTCCTCGTAAAAGTAGTGCCTCAATTTGCCGAGACTTTCGGAAGCTTCGGCGCTGAGCTGCCTGCCTTTACTCTATTCGTAATGATGCTATCTGATTTTGCTATTGCCCATTGGTGGAAAGTTGTTATTGGGGTTGTTGCTGGCAGCTTTGCATTTAAAGAAGCCCGATTTCGCTCCAAAGCGTTCGCACAGATAATAGACCGAGTTACTTTAAAATTACCTGTTGTAGGCCCAATAGTCAGAGCTTCTTGTTTTGCGCGGTTCACAAGAACTTTATCTACAACTTTTAGTGCCGGTGTCCCGCTAGTTGATGCTCTTGATTCCGTTGCAGGGGCAACCGGAAACATTGTTTTCTACGCGGCAACGAAACAAATCAAAGACGATGTAACCACGGGTCAGCAACTTAACTATGCTATTAAGAGCACTGGCCTTTTCCCAACCATGATTACACAGATGGTCGGTATTGGAGAAGAGTCAGGCGCCCTTGATGGCATGTTAGACAAGTGCGCGACATTTTACGAGGCAGAGGTAGACAATGCGGTGGATGGCCTCACTGCTCTCATGGAGCCTATGATTATGGCTGTGCTAGGGGTTTTGGTTGGCGGCCTAATGATCGCGATGTATATGCCTATCTTCCAACTCGGCGAGATAATGTAAATGGCTTTTGCGCATAAATTTATTTGCTGAATAAAGGCCAATCATCTCTATGGAAATCGTAGCGCTTGTTCAGGCAAGTCCAGCTTTGCTTATTGCCTTAACTACTGTGCTGGGTCTACTAGTTGGCAGCTTTCTCAATGTGGTGATTTACCGAATGCCCATTATGTTGCAGAGAGACTGGCGCGCTCAATGCCATGAGTTTCTGGATCTAAAAAACATAGAGCCTGACACTAATGCGGCCACCGCAAATTTTTCAATTTTCAATTTGCAAAAGCCCGACTCTCACTGCCCTCTTTGCAATCATAAGATTCGAGCTTGGGAAAATGTCCCTATCCTAAGCTATGTCTTTTTATTACAAGGCAAGTGCTCAAGCTGCAAAGCAAGAATATCTATTCGCTATCCCACCGTTGAAGCAGCCACAGGCATCCTGTCTGCTTTCGTTGCGGCAAGCTTTGGCGCAACTTGGCTAACCTTAGCTGTTTTGATTCTTGTTTGGTGCCTTATAAGCTTAACGCTTATTGATTTTGACCATCAGTTACTTCCAGACGACATTACTATCCCTCTGCTTTGGCTTGGCTTAGCTGTAAATGCTGCAGACCTAGGCATGCAAGTGACGATCACCGACGCTGTAATTGGTGCCATAGCTGGGTACTTGGCCCTTTGGAGCTTTTACTGGGCTTTCAAACTGTTAACCGGCAAGGAAGGCATGGGTTACGGCGACTTTAAATTACTCGCTGCCCTTGGCGCCTGGATGGGTTGGCAGAGCTTACTACCGATAGTCATCCTATCGTCGCTTGTCGGCGCCGTTTTCGGACTCGCAATGATAGTAATCATGGGCAGGGATAAATCAATACCAATGCCATTTGGCCCCTATCTTGCCGGAGCCGGGTATTTGATGCTTATCTGGGGCTCCCAAATTAATGACTTCTATTACTCAGCCTTTTTAAGCTGACCGGCATGTTTATTGTAGGCCTGACAGGCGGCATAGGAAGCGGGAAATCAACAGTCTCAGAATGCTTTGAAAAATTCGGTGTAGTGGTTGTTGACGCCGATATACTTGCCCGCGAAGTGGTAGAGCCCGGCACTCCCTCATTAATAGCAATAAGCGACAAATTTGGAAATAATATTCTTGACGAAGACGGCGTGCTAAATAGGGCCCAACTCCGAGAGATTGTTTTTGCCGATGGCGCAAAAAAAACTTGGCTGGAAAAACTCCTTCACCCGGCGATAAGAGATTTAATGCTCTCTCGCCTGCAATCCTCACCGTCACCCTATACATTGTTAGTGTCACCGCTACTTTTAGAAACTGACCAGCGTAAACTAGCTGATAGAATCTTGGTAGTTGACGTTCCCGTGGAAACTCAACTTAAGCGGACTCTTAAGCGCGATGGAAGTAACGAGGCTACTATCAAATCAATAATTAATTCTCAGATAGGAAGAGCCGAAAGGCTCGCTGCCGCCGACGATATACTTTCCAACGATCAATCAAGTGACACCTTGCCGGCAAAGATTTTGTCTTTACACAATAAATATTTAGAACTCAGTGGGATATCTATATGAATACAACACCAAGCGTTAAAGCAGTGTCTTGCCCTACCTGCGGGGTTCAAGTTCAGTGGATAGAGGAAAACGGGTATCGACCTTTTTGCAGTGACCGTTGCAAATTAATCGACTTTGGTGAATGGGCAACACAAAAGCACAGTATTGCTGGAGCCCCGTCTTTTTCAGAACTCGATGACAATGACGACAGTATCCAATAGCAGATCTGTTGTATTGGAGGGATTTCGCGAGGCTTGGCAGCTATAAATCCTGTTCAGAAATTAGTCTGCCGGCTTAAGCCCTAATTAAATTTTAAAATGCAGCTCGTCTACACCGCTTGGCGTTGCTGCTGCCTAGGCTTTATGGCGTAATGTACGGCCATTTCTAAGCTCTAGGCACCTCTCTGGCTGTAGGCACCTTCCTAGCTCTAGGCACTTTTCTAGCTGTAGGCACCTTTCTAGCTGTAGGCACTTTTCTAGCTGTAGGCACCTTTCTAGCTGTAGGCACTTCTCTAGCTGTAGGCACCTTTCTAGCTGTGGGTGCCTTCCTAGCTGTAGGCACCTTCCGAGCTGTAGGCACCTTTCTAGTTGTGGGTGCCTTCCTGGCTGTAGGTGCCTTTCTAGTTTTGGGTGCCTTCCTAGCTGTAGGCACCTTCCTAGCTGTAGGCACCTTTCTAGTTGTGGGTGCCTTCCTAGCTGTAGGCACTTTCCTAGCTGAAGGTACCTTCCTCGCGGTATGTAGTGGCATGATTAATTTGGCCATCTAAATAGGGGGGTTACTATGCATCTCATACTATTAGATGACGATATGACAGGCAAGAGAGGACCGAATTTCAGTGCAGGGTTTAAGCTGGGATCAGCCCTGCTAGTTGTTGACCAAAATTACTCCGTTCGACATGCAGCAGAGGCCGTTAACCTCAGCGCATCTGCGATGGATAAATGGGTAAGGCAATTACGTGAAGAAGGTAATGGAATATCAATGATGCCCAATATTACTTGACCACTACACTGTAAGCACCTTCCTAGTTGTAAGCACCGCTCTAGCTGTAGGCAGGACTCGGGTAACGGTGTACCCGTGATAGCTGGCGTTGGCATCTTTTCTTCTGTTTAGAAAAATTAAAACCGATATATACCAACAACTTGCTGCGCTAACTAAATTTATTTTCTTAGATCGAAGAAGGTAGGTGCTACGTTAGCGGTACATCTTAAATGGCATTCATAAAGGCACATCACTAAAAGTCGAAATGCCTGCAATGCCGACTGCCCCGCTGAGCAGTGCTTGATTCAGATCTGGCTTGAATTGCCCCCCTAAAGCATAGGTAGGAATACTAACGGACTCGACTAATCTCTCGAAGCCAGTCCAACCTAAAGACTTCGAATTCCCATACTTAGCTGTTGGCGCAAGCAAAACGAAATCTACCCCCACGCTCTGTGCGCGCCTTAGCTCTTTGCGATTATGACAAGAAGCTGAAAATAGCACATCTTCAGCAACAGGCCGTTCTATTAGCGCCATTAAGGTCGAAGCCTTTGCATGAACGCCCCGTACTCCAAAACCACTTTCACAAGGATACTTTTCTAAGTCAGCCAGAAGCACCAAGCCGCTTTTTAAGCATAGCTGATTAGCGCAATCAAACCATTGCCGGTAAAGGTCACCGCTTAATTGATTCTGACAAAAATAAGCAAGCTGGTATTTGGCTTCAATCCAATTGAGGATCAGCGTTTCAAGCGCCTTGAAACCAGATACTTGAGGTGTGATCGGTAAATACAGTGGGAGTCTGAGAACGTCGATAATCTGGCGATTGGCTTTTGGAAATTCATCATACTTAAACATTTCCGCCAACTGCCACTTGATTTCCTGTCCTTCTAACCCCTGGGGCTCGCCGTCGAATGAGGTGATCATCCATACATCTAGCAACACTTTTTTATCACTGTACTGATGCACAATTTTCTTCAGTGGGAAAAACCGGGTCGGATTAATACCGAGCTCTTCTTTGAATTCGCGGCAAAGAGCAGATTGAACATCTTCACCCGGATCGACTTTGCCACCCGGGAATTCCCATAGCCCGCCTTGATCGGCATCGCTTCGGCGTAAGGAGATTAGCACTTGGTTTAAATCATTTTTGACGACACCGACAGCGACATGGACTAATTTTTGTTTTGCCGGCATTAACTTCTATAATCTGCATTGATTCTGACATATTCGTTCGACAGATCAGATGTCCACACAGTTTCCTGAGCATTGCCGCGCCCAAGATCTATGCGGATCGATATCTCAGACTTATCCATTTCAAACTGCCCCGCTGATTCTGTATAAAGCTCATGAACACTGCCCCGCGCCACTATACAAACGTCACCAAGATAGATCGCGACACCGTCAATATCCAAACCTTTAATTCCAGCTCTACCTACAGCCGCAAGAATTCGCCCCCAATTTGGGTCTGATGCAAATAAAGCTGTCTTAACCAGAGGAGATTCAGCAACACAGTAAGCCACTTTAAGACACTCATCCGCATTGGCACCGCCGCTAACATCAACAGTGACAAACTTACTCGCCCCTTCGGCATCCTTTATCAGCCCGGTCGCCAAATCCACGAATACGCTCGCCAATTGCGCACGAAAGCTCGCAATATCACTATGCTGAGCGTCAATTACAACACCTGACTTTCCTGTCGCTGTAAGCATGCAACAATCATTAGTCGAGGTATCTCCATCAACGGTAATTCTGTTAAAAGACTGGCTAACACAGTCGTCCAACATTGATTTCAATAGCTCTAATTCAATCTGAGCGTCAATAAAAACGTAGGCTAGCATGGTCGCCATATTCGGTTTAATCATACCCGAACCTTTCGCGAACCCAGTAATAGTCACCTCAGCCGCACCTATGCTAATTTTTCTCGAGGTTAATTTAGGCCGAGTATCGGTCGTTAGTATTCCTGTCGCCGCCGCTAACCAATTGCCACTATCAAGGCTGTTGAATGCATCGGGCAGGCCTAACAAAATCTTTTCAACTGGCAGCTTCTCACCAATAACACCAGTAGAAAAAGGCAGGACAGCGGTAATGCCAGTGCGCGCCATTTCCGCAAGGGCATTGCAACAAACTAAGGCATCGACTTTTCCCGCCTCGCCTGTACCTGCGTTGGCATTGCCTGTGTTAATCAAAAAATAGCGAACCTTAGACATCTTCAAATGCTGTTTCACTAGATGAACAGGAGCCGCACAGAACGCGTTTTGAGTCGTAACCCCTACCACATTGGCACCTTCACAAATCTCGACAATAACCAGATCGAGCCTGTTTGGATAACGGATATTGCTTTGGACTGCCGCCAGCCTAATCCCGGCCACCGGATGAACGGGACTTATGATTTCATTTTCAATTTCACTTTTCATTGGCGTTAACTAAGAGATTTTCCCGTGACATTGTTTGTATTTCTTCCCCGAACCACAAGGGCAAAGATCGTTTCGTCCAACTTTTGGAACTTCACGAACAAATGGTGCCGCGGACGACGCCGGTGCCTGGCTTTGAGGTGAATCCTCGGCCGGTGTCATCGCTGATGCTGCCTGATGCTGAAAATTTATTTTATCGCGAGCCAGCTCTTCTATCCGCTGCTTTTCAATAGCGTCTGCAGAATCTTCTTGTCTTATTTTAACGAGACTTAACACCTTTATTACTTCTTGCTGCAAATTGACCATCAATTCTGAAAATAGGGCAAAGGCTTCACGTTTGTACTCTTGGCGAGGGTTTTTGCCCCCATAAGAGCGAAGAAAAATTCCTTGCCTTAAGTGGTCCATCGTCGCCAAATGATCTTTCCACAAGCCATCGAGAATTTGCAGAGTTATCTGCTTTTCAAAAAGCCGCATTTTCTCACCTACAGACTCACTTTTCGCGTGATATTCTTCGCTAAGGATTTCAGTAATCTTCAGCTTAAGCTGGTCCTCAAACAGCTGCTCATCGTCGTCTAACCACTGTTGTATCGTTAGTTTAACTGCAAACTGGGTCTCGATCGCCGCTGTTAGTCCATCAATATCCCACTGCTCTGGTACAGATTGTGGTGGCACATAGTCATCAACCAACTGGCTTACAACCTCTGATCGCATTTCGGTCAATAAATCAGACACGTCATCGCTAGCCATCAGTTCATTTCGCTGCCGATAAATAATGGTGCGCTGATCATTAGCGACATTGTCGTATTCGAGAAGCTGCTTTCTGATATCGAAATTACGACCTTCGACTTTTCTTTGTGCCTTCTCAATGGAGCGGGTGACCATTGAATGTTCTATGGCCTCACCGCGCTCCATTCCTAATTTTCTCATGAAGTTTTTCACACCATCGGTAGCAAAAATCCTTAACAAGTTGTCTTCCATTGAGAGATAGAATCGTGAGTAACCCGGATCGCCCTGACGACCAGCTCTTCCTCTGAGCTGATTATCAATACGCCTAGATTCATGCCTCTCAGTGCCAATGATATGCAGGCCACCGGCGTTAATTACAATCTCGTGTCTAAGCTTCCATTCTTCTTTAACTTTCGCGATGTTCTCGTCAGTAGGATTTTTAAGCTTTTCAATCTCAGTCTCCCACTTACCTCCAAGAACGATATCTGTGCCTCTGCCAGCCATGTTGGTCGCAATAGTAACCACGCCAGGCCTGCCGGCTTGCGCAATGATATCTGCCTCTTTTTCATGAAACTTGGCGTTTAAAACTTCATGTTTAATTTTCTGTTTATTCAGGTAAGCCGAGAGTATTTCGGAGGTATCAATTGAGGCAGTACCCACAAGCACTGGCGCTCCGTTTTCACTAATCTCTTTAATATCTTTTACAATGGCTTCCAGCTTTTCCTCCATAGTAAGAAAGATCAAATCATTCGCATCATCTCTTACCATCGGCTGGTTAGTTGGAATAACAACAACTTCCAGCCCATAAATCTGACTAAACTCAAAGGCTTCAGTATCTGCGGTACCGGTCATTCCCGAGAGATTGTTGTACAGCCTGAAATAGTTCTGAAAAGTGGTCGATGCCAACGTTTGGCTTTCGCTTTGAATTTCCAAACCCTCTTTTGCTTCGAGCGCTTGGTGAAGCCCTTCAGAAAGTCGGCGACCCTCCATTGTTCTGCCAGTGTGTTCGTCAATTAAAACAATCTTTTTATCTTGAACAATATATTCAACATCTTTATTAAAAAGATGCTTCGCTTTTAAAGCCGCATGAACGTGATGCAACAGGGATAAATTCGTAGCAGAATAAAGTGACTCACCTTCACTGAGCAGCTTTTTTTCGATGAGAAGTGATTCCACATGTTCATGTCCCTGCTCGGTGAGTTCCACCTGCCGGCTTTTTTCATCAACAGTGAAGTGACCATTTTCTTCAGGAACGAAGCTTTTATCCATCATCTCCATTTTCGATTTTTCTTGTTTCTCACCTAATTCAAGTTTAGGAATAAGGTTGTTTATGGCGATGTAAAGCTCTGAACTATTTTCTGCTGCTCCTGAAATAATGAGCGGTGTACGTGCTTCATCAATTAAAATCGAGTCCACTTCGTCCACAATCGCAAAATTGAGCTTGTCCTGCATTTTATCATCAAGTCGAAATGCCATATTGTCGCGCAGGTAGTCGAACCCAAATTCATTGTTCGTTCCATAAGTGATATCTGATTGGTACGCCGCCTTTTTGTCGTCAGGCGATTGGCCTGATTGAATAACCCCGACCGACAAACCAAGAAACTCATAGAGTGGCCGCATCCAGTTAGCATCACGCTCTGCCAAGTACTCATTTACGGTTACTACATGAACACCGTCGCCACTAAGCCCGTTTAAATACGCGGGTAAAGTCGCCATAAGCGTCTTACCTTCACCTGTGCGCATTTCTGAAATCGAACCATCGTGCAAGACCATGCCACCGATTAATTGGACATCAAAATGCCTCATACCCATGACTCTTATCCCCGCTTCGCGCACGACTGCAAATGCCTCAGGTAATAAATCGTCTAGGTTGCCGCCATCTTTTAGTCTGCGCTTAAACTCATTGGTCTTGTCTTGGAGCTCAGGATCTGTAAGCGCCTTTATCGACTCTTCGAGTTTATTTATGCTGCCTACAGTGCGCTGCAGCTTTTTTAGTTTACGAGAGTTACTGGTACCGAAAATAGAATTTAAAATATTCATACGTGAAGACTTTTGGGATTAGAGTTTAGATTACAAAATGCGAGCAGCAATTCGTTTGAGTTACTGGCCACCAAATGCGAGCGGGATTGAGCTGAGGATTATCTTGCGGTGCGGTGAATATAGGCAGCCGGATCGACTACTCTGCCATTTTTGTAAACTTCGAAATGAACGTGAGGTCCTGTCGAGCGGCCGGTTGAACCAACTAGGGCGATGCTTTGTCCTTTATTGACTACATCGCCTACCTCTACAAATAGTTTCTCAGAATGCGCGTATCGCGTTGTGTAGCCGTTGCCGTGATTCACCTCGACCATCAAACCGTAGCCTGATCGTGGTCCAGCCCATGTAACAACACCCGCGGCAACCGTATTTATGTCAGCCCCGGCTTTGCCTGTAGTGAAATCTATGCCGCCGTGAAAAGTGAGTCGACCGGTGAAAGGATCTAGGCGCTTACCGAATCTCGACGCTATCCAGCCTTTTTCTAAAGGCCTCCCTGCTATAAAAACGTCAGATTGGATCTTCCGATCCGCCATCATGCCTTCTAGGATCTCTAATTGTTGCTGGCGGTCATCCAGCTGATCTTCTAAAAGATCCACAGCATTCATAAACCCGGCAGTACTGTAGGATTCACTTGCCCCTATACTAGGGCCACCGATTGCCAAAGGCTGACTGAAATCAAACTCTCCTTCATCTAAGTCTGCTATCTCAGTTACTCGTTCACCAACAGCATCCAAGCGTACTAATCGAGCCTGCATCAGCGCCAAGCGCATAGTGAGAGCTTCCAATTGCTCCTGCGCACCTTGTTTGATATCTGCTAGCTGTTCTGATTGAAGCTTGAGTTGACGTTCCCAATTTCCCGCTGTTTCTTCCGAAAAAACACGCGATTCTTGAGACACAGCAAGCTGATAGCCAAAATAGCCAAGCGCAACTGGCGCACCGAGCACACAGAGAGAGAGCAGGCCCTTCAGCCAGCCCTTGAGGACTATTGTTTTTGAGTGACCGTGATGTTGGTCAACTAAGATAAGTTTCATGGTTAAGTGTAAATCTTAAAACCCTATTTATAATTCTAGTAAACTCTGGGTCATATGCAAGACACTTCCACACCTAGTTTAATTATTCATATCAATAGGTTAGGACGGCAGTACTTGCTATGCAGTAAGTACTGGCTTCATATAGGATATTGGCACACTACTATCATCGTCAAAACTAACGATTTCCCAAGCATCTTTATTAACTTCAAGCATTCTTAATAAAGCATTATTGAGGGCATGTCCAGATTTATGTCCTTTGAACTCACCAATTAAACTGTTGCCTAGCAAGTACAAATCGCCTATCGAATCGAGGATTTTGTGCTTCACGAATTCATCTTCATATCGCAAGCCGTCTTCGTTCAAGACTTTGTAGTCCCCTACTGCGATGGCATTATCCATGCTAGCGCCGAGGGCCAAATTTCTATTTTGTAGCTCTTCGAATTCATGCATAAAACCGAAAGTACGTGCCCGACTTACCTCTTTAACGAATGAAGTACTGGAAAAGTCGATAGTTGCGCTTTTCGTGTACTTCTTATACACCGGGTGGTCGTACAGTAGGGTATAGCTAACTTTAAAACCGTTAAATGGTTCAAGACTTACCGACTTGCCATCTTGCTCAAGTGCGATGCGCTGCTTAATTCTGATAAATTTCTTTAGTTCAGACTGTTCTTCTATACCAGCAGACTGGATTAGAAAGACAAACACTCCAGCACTGCCATCCATAATAGGCACTTCAGGCCCACTTACATCGACAAAAGCGTTGTCTATGCCCAGACCAGACATAGCCGACATTAGGTGCTCGACGGTTGAAATACGCACGTCACCCTTAGCCAAGGTGGTTGAAAGCGTAGTATCGCCTACATTCGCGGCGACCGCAGGTATCTGAACCACTGGATCTAAATCTACACGGTTAAAAACTATGCCCGTATTTACCGGAGCTGGCCTGAGAGTGAGATAAACCTTCTTTCCTGTGTGTAATCCCACACCCGTGGCGCGAATTACGTTTTTAAGCGTTCTTTGTTTTAGCATAAGTCTTAGTCTGTGGCCTTTATTTATTAATTTTGTAATTCAAAGTCAAAATATTGCCGGGCTATTCATCCGAAGTTAGACAGCTATTTGCCGATACAATTCCGAATTTGTTCAAATAGCGCCAAATTAACCTCAAGTTAGACCGAGCATGTTGAAACTTCCTGCACCCTGCCATACAAAATTACAGCGGTTAAGGGTCGGCATAATAGCAAAACTGAAGTAATAACCCAACATATAGCGGTTACCTGCTCAATTTTTATCAACCGCACTCTTTCGTCTATTACTAAGTCCCTCGCGTCATCAATAAAAGGCTGCGCCGGGCACCAGTCAAAATTATGCTCACAAACATCCTGCTGGGTTTGTACTTAAACCGGTTAAGGGAGTTAAGCACAAACCATAAACGTTTCCAGCTCTTAATCCGCCTGGCGTCGAAGAAATGCTGGAATATCCAAATAATCCATATCTGTGTCAGCACCAACCGCTTTCGCTGCAGCTTGACCACGACCATGCGCCGCGCGATTGCGCATTACAGCAGGCTTATCCAGCTGACTATAATCCGTCATAGGCTCAATATCAGTGTTATCTATAACCTTCGAAGGCTTTGCATGTGTAGAACCCAGACCAGTAGCGACAACAGTCACTCGTATTTCATCCCCTAAGCTAGGGTCAATTACCGTGCCTACAACAACAGTGGCATCGTCTGAAGCAAATTCTTCAACAGTGTCGCCAACTTCTGCAAACTCACCTAGAGACAAGTTCTCACCGGCCGTGATGTTAACCAGTATGCCACGCGCACCTTGCAAGTTTACGTCTTCTAATAGTGGCGATCGAATGGCTGCCTCAGCCGCTTCGCGCGCTCTATCTGGGCCTGACGCCGCTCCAGTGCCCATCATCGCCATGCCCATTTCAGACATGACCGTTTTAACATCCGCAAAATCAACGTTTATCATTCCAGGATGCATAATCAAATCAGCTATACCTTTGACAGCCCCCAGCAAAACATCATTGGCCGCTTTAAACGCTTCAAGTAGAGAGGCATCCTTACCGAGCACATCAAGCAGTTTCTCATTTGGGATCGTTATCAGTGAATCTACGTTTTCAGAAAGCAGACGAATACCTTCTTCCGCTATAGCGGATCGCTTTTTACCTTCAAATGGGAAAGGCTTGGTTACAACAGCAACTGTAAGTATTCCCATTTCCCGCGCTACTTCAGCAACAATAGGCGCCGCTCCCGTGCCGGTGCCGCCTCCCATGCCAGCGGTAATAAACACCATGTCTGCGCCAGATAGAATTTCCGCAATCTGGTCACGATCCTCAAGAGCGGCCTGCCGCCCCACCTCTGGGTTAGCCCCCGCTCCTAAACCCTTGGTTATTCCTGTGCCCATTTGCAGCAGAGTCTTTGCCTTAAGATTACTTAAAGCCTGCGCATCAGTATTTGCGCAGATGAAATCTACCCCTTCTACCTGATTTGCGATCATGTGATGTACTGCGTTCCCGCCGCCACCCCCTACACCGATTACTTTTATCACAGCACTCTGTGGTATGTTTTCGATTAGCTCAAACATATAGCCCCCTTATTATCCTTAAATTCTGTCGATGTTGATTTTTGACTGTTAACTAAAAATTACCTTGAAACCAATTCTTAACTCTATCTACTAAATGAACCTGCGGTTCTTTTTTGGGGTCAATTCCACCCCTTTCCTGGTACTGCTTGAGGCCATATAGCAACAAACCAACGCCTGTAGAATAAATTGGGTTTCTTACGATATCGGCTAATCCCTTAACTTTATGAGGCGTGCCGATTCTTACCGGCGCATGAAATATCTCCTCAGCGAGCTCCATGACACCTTCCATTTTGCTGGTGCCTCCGGTTAACACCACGCCAGCGGCTAAAAGATTTTCAAAACCACTTCTTTGAAGCTCAGCTTGAACCAAAGTAAACAACTCGTCATACCTAGGTTCAACAACCTCAGCCAAAGCTTGCCGTGATAATTCCCTAGGCGGGCGGTCGCCAACACTAGGTACTTTAATGCTCTCATCACCGCTGGCTAGCTGCGCTAGCGCACAGGCATATTTGATTTTAATCTCTTCCGCATTCTCGGTAGGTGTACGCAGCGCCATTGCAATGTCATTGGTAACTTGGTCGCCAGCAATAGGGATCACACCTGTATGTCGAATCGCCCCTTCAGTAAAAATTGCAATATCAGTAGTTCCACCGCCGATGTCGACAAGACAGACGCCAAGCTCTTTTTCGTCATCTGTTAGAACAGAATAGCTAGAAGCTAGCTGTTCCAAAATTATTTCATCTGTCTCTAAACCGCAGCGCTTGATGCACTTTTCAATATTTTGAACAGCGTTAATCGCACAAGTCACTAAATGCACTTTGGCTTCCAGACGCACGCCTGACATGCCAAGCGGTTCTTTAACTCCTTCCTGAGAATCAATAATGTATTCTTGGGGGAGGATATGAAGGACCTTTTGATCAGCAGGTATAGCGACTGCTTGCGCTGCGTCGATCACTCTCTCTATATCCGCACGCATTACTTCACCGTCGCGGATAGCGACAATGCCGTGTGAGTTCATGCTTCTGATATGGCTTCCAGCGATACCTGCATAAACCGAGCGAATCTGGCAACCAGCCATCAACTCAGCCTCTTCGACAGCCCGCTGAATAGATTCCACCGTCGATTCAATGTTGACGACAGTGCCTTTTTTCAATCCCCTCGACCGGTGGCTGCCAATACCAACGATGTCTAAACTCCCGTCTGGGTTTATAGCGCCCACTATCGCCACTACTTTTGAAGTGCCGATATCTAAACCGACAATAACGTTGTCTGCTACAGATTCATTCATAGCGTCCGCCCTCGAAGCTGCACTTTGCATCGCTGTCTTGTTTTATGTGCCCAGCTGATAATCACCTAACTGCCACTCCTGATAATCCTTGCTCAATTGTTTTTACAGCAAAGCCATTGTTGTATCTAAGATCCACCGATGCGATATCGGCCAAATCAATCCCCGGCTTTGTGGTGACGAAGGTAACCAAGCGCGCGATGTTTTCGAACACATCCTGCTTGCCCACAGCAACACGGACCGTGTCGTTAAGCGTTAATTCCCAACTTCCCCGCTTACTATAATCAAGCGCTGTCAACCTCAAACCCTCCGGTGACAACAACTGATTTAGCTTTTGATACTGCAGCATAACTTCTATCTGCGATCCGTCTGGCCCCCTCAGGGTAGGCAATGAACGATCTACAGCAGCGGCCATTGGACTAATCACTTGTCCGGTTTGGTTCAAATAGGAAGCTTTTCCCCACCTTGCTATAGCAACTTCTTCCTGAAGCTCAAGTGATAAAGTGTCAGGCCAGATGCGTTTTACCGATACAAAGTCAACCCAGGGCATTTGCTCCAGCTTTTGCTTAGCGCCGCGCACATTGAAATTAAAGAAACCTGTTCCCATAAATTCTGAGAGTGCAATTCCCACCTCTGACTCTGATACCTGCTGCCAATGATTCTCTATTCTTACTTTTGATATCGGTCTATTAATAAAACCGACCACACCACCGTATTGATTGACGGCAGTAACAGCCAGAACAACAAAAAGGATTGTCCCAAACACCAGTCGCGAGGCTGTCCGGTTCACGGGTTTAAGCGGCTGAGATGGTTTATTAAAACTGCGCTTCTCAGCTTTCATGCCCGACTGTCTGTTTTTTGCAACCGTCACAGTCAATGCCCCCCTTTTGCTTTCACTTCTAATTTCAGCACTCTCAATAGCAGCTCATCAAAATCTAAACCTGCCTCCTTTG
>Ga0208413_1000509_pt1 | contig 29117 bp, 28 predicted proteins | sample AntAceMetag02UKD_FD_184761 | JGI IMG/M metagenome (GOLD analysis project Ga0208413, IMG submission 184761) | Saline lake microbial communities from Ace Lake, Antarctica - Antarctic Ace Lake Metagenome 02UKD (SPAdes) (version 2) | ecosystem: Environmental > Aquatic > Non-marine Saline and...
TGGCACGCCTAGCTTCATCGTCTTCAAACAAAGCACCATAACTGGTTTGTGAGGCTACGACCAACATGGCGACCAATCCCCAGCGCGCTGCCTGCACACGTGCAAACTGTAATTTATTCAACATAGTGATCCGTAAGGACTGACGCAAGATCACCAACAGCCGGCTCTGCCGCCTGGTCTTGGTCAGCCATTGGTTTAAAACGACTTACCGGTAATTAATCAGTGCGCGGCGGTTTAGACTTAAAGTGGCCTCGTCACCGCCGACTGCAGCAGGCTTTTCTTTACCAAAGCTCACGGCCTCTATTTGTGACTCTTGAACACCCAACAAGGCCAGGGCGCGGCGAACTGCTTCGGCGCGTTGCTGACCAAGCGCCAAGTTGTACTCACGTCCACCGCGCTCGTCGGTATGGCCTTCAACGGTCACAACACGGGCACGGTCTGCACTGAGGAAGCGCGCGTGGGCAGCCAACAACGGCGTGAATTCGTCGGTGATGGCGAAGCTGTCAAACGCGAAGTAAACCAACCTGGATAAAGACGCTGGAGGCTGCTGCGCTTTGGACTCACTGGCATTGATCTCGACGCCAGCTACGCCCTTGTTATCAACACCGGCAGCATTGGCAGCACCGGCGTTGGCAGCGTTGGCGGCGTTGGCGGCGTTGGCAGCGTTGGACTCATCCAACGAAATGCCGCTGGCACACCCGCCAAGCACAAGGCTTAAACACAACAGGGCCATTAATGGCAGTGCCGATTTTTTCTTCAACATGATTGCTCCAGTTCAGACAAAGTACAAATAAAACAGATCAGGCCAAATACTTGCTATGGACCCAACAGTACACCTTAACAAAAATATATGTCAGAAAAATAGGTGATAGCCCGATTACAAACGGAATGGACCCCAATCGGGCTCACGTATGTCACCTGTGGCCCCCGCTAAGCGGGTGCGCACACGGCCATCAACCGACACAGTCATCAACGCTTCCCGCCCCTCAACACGGGTTGCATAAATAACCATTCGGCTATTGGCCGAGAAACTGGGACTTTCATCCGCGTCGGTATCGGTCAAGCCCCTAATCTCGTTGTTTTCAAGATTTAACACTTGTAGACGGAAGCGCCCATCAATTCGCCCCACAAACGCAAGCCATTTGCCATCAGGACTTGGGGAAGGTGAAATGTTGTAGCCACCCTGAAAGGTGATACGCACAGCTGCGCCGCCTTGGCTGGGCATGCGGTAAATTTGAGGGGAACCGCCTCGGTTACTTACAAAATAAATAAATTTTCCGTCAGGTGCATACGCCGGTTCTGTGTCAATGCTGCCTGTACGCGTCAACCGCGTGGGGGGGCCACCATCTTTGGCCAGTGCAAAAATTTGTGAGTTCCCTGAAGTCGTTAAGGTAGCCAGCAAGGTTTGACCGTCCGGCGACCACGCAGGCGCGGAATTTGAACCCTTGAAATTGGCCATCATGCGGCGCTTACCAGTCGCAACGGTGTGGGCGAAAATGACGGGTTTGAGCGCCTCAAACGACACATAGGCCAATTGGCTTCCGTCTGGAGACCAAGCCGGTGAAATAACTGGCTCGGGACTGCTGAGGGCCACTTGGGCGTTTTCACCATCGGCATCAGCCACCCACAATTTATGGCGGGTAGCGGACTTGGTGACATACGCAACCTTGGTAGAAAACACCCCCTTTTCACCCGTTAACTTTTCGTAGATCGCATCAGCCACACGGTGGGCTGCAAGACGACCCAAGTTGCCGTCGATTGGAACACTCACACCGCCCAAATCCTCCGCCCTGACGACGTCCCACAAACGAAAGCGCACACCCCAACGTTGGTCGTCTAGCTTGTTGACGCTGCCGGTAATGAGTGCGTCGACCCCACGCGCGCGCCATGGTCCCAAATCTGGGCGCGACGATTCATCAAGCTGTTCGGTCTCCATGGGCACAACACGAAACAAGCCACTGCGCTCAAGGTCAGCCGTAACAATGTCGTCGACTTGACTGGTCAACAGCTCACGGCCCTTAAACGGGGCAATCGCAAAGGGGCGCTGGGTAAGCCCTACACCAGCCACGTCCACGCGAAACTGGGCGTACGCCGCCAGCGGCAGGCTGGACATGGCCAAGCCCCCTGCACTTGAAGCCGCCACCAACATGGACCGTCTGCTGAGACGGGCCGTTGGTGCGGTGCACGCATCGGCACTCACAGCGGCTGTAGACCTTATCGGGAAAGACTTGGCGACGGGTGTTCTTGATTCAGGCATACGGGGTGACACTCTAGTTGGTCTGCGACCAGTAGATAATAACGGACGATTGCAACAAGCAAGTTCAATTCCTTGCGCCAAGACCTTGTTTATCAGCTACTACCGCTTGGTATTACCATCACCTTACTTTGACACAACACACACAACAGACTCAAACACAGACAGATGTGAATACGCCAACTGCAACTGAGACCACCGCGACACCCATGCGCACCAGACTGGTTCGTCTGTGGCCCTATTTTAAAGATGGACGCACAGCCCTGGTTTGGATTGTCGTAGCCAGCTTGGTAGGCGCATCAACTGAGCCCATGATTCCAGCGCTACTGCAAGGTCTGCTGGATGAGGGCTTTGCAGCGCAATCTGTGCCGCTTTGGATGATTCCAGTGGCGCTGCTGGGCGTGTTTGGTCTGCGCGGTGCGGCAGGCTTTGCAGCGCAATATTTACTGTCGTACGTTGCGAATGGCGCCATGCTCAACTTGCGCCAAGCCATGTTCAAGCGTTTAAGTGCCGCCCAACTCAGCTTGTTTCAAACCCAATCTGCCAGCAGCCTGTCCAACACCTTGGTCTATGAGGTGCAAAATGGCACCAATTTGCTGGTGGGCGCGCTGCTGGTATTGACCAAAGACAGCTTGACGCTCGTTGCATTGCTCGCATATTTGTTTTATCTCAACTGGCAACTTACGCTGATTGTCTTGCTGGTCTTTCCGGCCTTGGTTTTGGTCATGCGGGTTCTATCCAAACGTCTGTATGGACTGACCAGACGCAGCCAGTTGGCCACAGACGAGTTGGCCTATGTCGTTGAAGAAAATGTATTGGCCCACCACATGATTCGCCTGCATGCGGCCCAAGCGTCTCAAGAAGACCGCTTTGCCAAACTCAGTTTGCAGTTGCGTGGCTTGGCACTGCGTTCCACAGTCGCCTCCGCTGCCATGACTCCTTTGACACAAATGCTGGCCGCTATGGCATTGTCGGCAGTGGTGTCTGCTGCGCTGTGGCAAGCCAATACACAAGGCACCTCTGTGGGTAGTTTTGTCTCATTTGTTACGGCCATGCTGATGTTGGTAGCCCCCATCAAACACTTGGCGGATGTTGCCAACCCCGTTACAAGAGGCTTGGCAGCACTTGAGCGCGGCTTGGAACTGATTGAGCATGTGGCTGAGCAATCCAGTGGTGCGCACAAACAAGATGCGGCACTTGGACATCTCGCATTCAGCAACGTGTGCGTGCGCTACCCAACTAAAGAGGACATGGCACTGGACAACGTGAGCTTTCACATCAACCCAGGGGAAGTCGTGGCATTGGTGGGACAATCAGGTGCCGGTAAAACAACGCTGGCCAACTTGTTGCCCCGGTTTGTAGAGACCACCTCGGGCTGCATTGAGCTCGATGGTGTTGCGTTGCCCGAATGGGACTTGCGAAACTTACGCGCGCAGTTTGCGGTGGTTAGCCAAGATGTGGTGATGCTCAATGACACCTTAGCCGCCAACATCGCCTTGGGCCAAAACATAGACCGCGACCGCGTCAACGCAGCAGTGCAAGCCGCAAATTTAGTTGATGTTGTTGAGTCTATGCCGCAAGGCATTGACCAAACCGTTGGTCACAATGCCACGCAACTGTCGGGCGGACAACGCCAACGTTTGGCCATTGCCCGCGCAATCTATAAAAATGCGCCTATTCTCATATTGGACGAGGCCACCTCGGCTTTAGACAACGAGTCAGAACGCTTGGTTCAAGAAGCCATGAACACACTGATGCAAGGCCGCACCACTGTGGTGATTGCGCACCGCTTGTCAACCATAGAACACGCAGACCGCGTGTTGGTTATGAACAAGGGGCACATTGCAGAGCAAGGCACGCATGCACAACTGTTGGCCCTTGAGGGCCTATACGCCAAGCTGCATGCGCAGGGCACGGTTAACGCTTAAGAATATGTGACTACAAGCTGGCGCAGCAAAACAGCTGCTGCGCTTGCCATGGCCGCAAGGCCTGTCTTAGCTCAGTACGATGTTGTACATTTCAGGGCTTAAGCTGGTGTCGCCCTGCAGCTCTATGGGCTTGCCAATAAAGGCGCTCAGTCCTGCAAGGTGTGCACTCTCCTCGTCTTGAAGCATGTCGACCACAGAGGTGTGTGCGAGCACCCTAAATCTAGCCGGGTTGAAATTGCGTGCTTCCGTGAGCAGCTCGCGCAAGATGTCGTAGCACACTGTACGCGCCGTTTTAACCGCACCGCGGCCATGGCATACCGGGCATTCGTTGCTGAGCACATGCGCCAAGGACTCGCGTGTGCGCTTGCGCGTAAGCTCCAACAAACCAAGCGCAGAAAATCCACCCAAGCTGGTTTTTGTGCGGTCGCGGCTCAGATGCTTTTGCAACTCCGCCAACACCGCAGCGCGGTGTTTATCGCTGCTCATGTCAATGAAGTCAGCAATCACGATGCCACCTAAATTGCGAAGACGAAGCTGCCTAGCGATGGCTTGCGCGGCCTCTAAGTTGGTTTTAAAAATAGTTTCGTCAAAGTTTTTAGCGCCCACAAAACCACCCGTATTGACATCCACAGTGGTCAGCGCTTCCGTTTGATCTATCACCACATAGCCGCCAGAGCGCAAGTCCACGCGGCGTTGCAAAGCGGTGGCAATTTCAGCGTCAACGTTGTACAAATCAAACACCATACGCTCGCCTTGGTACAAACTAAGTTTGTCCAAGGTGTCAGGCATAAACGTGGTGGCAAAGGCTCGCATGGCAGCGAGTTGCTCGCGTGAATCAATGCGTATGCTGTGCGTTTGAGGCTCAACAATGTCGCGCAATACGCGTTGTACCAAACTCAAATCTTGATGCAACAGCGTCGGCGCAGGCTGCGTGGTACTACCCAGTTTGATACGCCGCCACGCGGTTTTTAAATAGGCAATGTCTTGCGCCAATTCGCTGTCGGTTGCGTCCTCTGCATTGGTGCGCAGTATGTAACCACCCAAGCGCGCGACGTCGCTCTCGCCCTGACCTCTGAGCGCCAACACGCGGTTGCGTAATAGCTCGCGCTGGTGCAACGGTATTTTTTGAGACACACCAACGTGATCGTCTTGCGGCAAATACACCAACAAACGCCCAGCCACACTAATTTGAGCACTCAGGCGCGCGCCTTTCGTCCCTATAGGGTCTTTGAGCACTTGCACCAACAAAGACTGACCTTCAAAAACCTGACGCTCAATTGGTGGCGCGGCAGCAACTTCGTCACCGTCTTTGTTGTGCTTGGCAGCCAAATTTGGAATCAAATCAGCAACATGCAAAAAAGCAGCGCGTTCTAAGCCAATATCTATAAACGCCGACTGCATACCTGGTAACACGCGGGTGACCTTGCCCATGTAGACGTTGCCCACCAAACCGCGCTCAAGCGAACGCTCAATCAGCACGTCTTGCACCGCACCATACTCAATCACCGCGACGCGGGTCTCTTGCGGCGACCAATTGATTAAAATTTCATGGTTCATAGTTACATCGCCAATTTAACGCCGGCTCGGCCCAACAACTGCGCGGTCTCAAACGCTGGCAAGCCCATGATGCCTGAGTAACTGCCGCTGATGCGCCGGGCAAACACGCCCGCCAAACCCTGAATTGCATATGCACCAGCCTTGCCCATAGGCTCGCCGGTTGCGACGTATGCATTAATTTGAGCACGTGTCAACGTGGCAAAAGTCACATGTGATTTGGACACAGCCAATTCAAACAGCACGCCATGCAACTTGTCTAAACGCGCCACAGCCACGGCTGTGAAGACTTGGTGGGTGGCGCCGCTAAGCGCTGCCAGCATACGCCTGGCGTGAGCGGCACTGGTTGGTTTGCCAAAAATATCGCCGTCCAAGGCCACTGTCGTGTCTGCGCACAGCACCACGCGTGACGGCAGGCCTCGTGCATGCATACGTTGGACAGAGGCATTTAACTTCAGTTGCGTGACGCGCTTGACATAGACCAACGCACGCTCGTTTGGCAACACGGCCTCCAAGTTTTCTGCATCTGCCGCCTCAGCGCAGTTGGGAACCAACAGTTCTGTTTGCACGCCCCACAGCTTGAGCAACTCCGCCCGCCTTGGGCTTTGAGAAGCCAAGTAAATGGTATTGTGGCTTACGCTGGTACGAGGCTTTGTAGGCATTCAGTGTCAGTACAGGTGAGCCGCAATTACTCGCGGTGGTAAGGGTGGTTGGCGTTCACAGACCAAGCTCGGTACAACTGCTCAATAAGCAGAACACGTGCCATGGCATGCGGCAGAGTCAGGTCAGACAAGCGGATACGTTGATGGGCATTGGCACGCAACTCGGGGTCTAGGCCATCGGGCCCGCCTACCAGCAGTGCGACGTCTGAGCCACCCAACTGCCACTGCGTCAGTTGCTCAGCCAGCTGCTTCGTGCTGACACTGACGCCGCGCTCGTCTAAGGCGACAATGCGGGCACCTTTGGGGATGTGTGCTTCTATACGGCTTCGCTCCGCAGCCATGATGCCCGCCATATCATTGGAGTGTCTGGGCTGGGTTTTAACCAAACGCACATCCACCTTCAGCTCTGGTGGAAAGCGCTTGGCGTAGTCATCAAATGCCGTTTGAGCCCAATCAGGCATGCGCTGACCGACAGCGATGAGGATCAAACGCATAAAAAAAGGTGTCTTACTTGGCTTTTTTGGCAGCAGGCTTTTTAGCGACAACCCGCTTGGGAGCTATTTTTTTAGCGGCTGGCTTTGCTGCAGGCTTGGTCACAGCTTTGGCTGGAGATTGTGCAGCCGTCTTTGACAATGACTTAGAGGCTGTTTTTGCGGGTACTTTTGCAGGTGATTTTCTAACGACTGTTTTTTTGGCAGCAGGCTTGGGCTTGTTGACCGTCACGGTCTTGGGCTTTGTGGTTGGTGCCAAAGCTTTTTTAGCTGGCGCTGCTTTTTTAGCTGGAGCTGCTTTTTTAGATGGCGCTGCTTTTTTCGCAGGAGAGGCTTTTGTAGCGGCTACGGGCTTGGTCGTTGTTTTGACCGCAGCTGGCTTTTTAGTCCCTGGCTTTTTGGCGGCAGGCGTGTCTTGCGCCATAGGCTCAGATGCCTTAACCAAGCCACGAGTCTTGGCAAGCTTGATGCGCACCGGCTTATCGCCCCAAATTTCTTCTAAGCGGTAGTACTCCCGAATAATGGGTTGCATCACGTGCACAACGGCAGAACCACAGTCAACAATAATCCATTCGCCGTTGCCCTCGCCTTCAACGCGGGGCTTGGGTAAGCCAGCGTCCCGGACTTCATCGCGTACGCTAGAAGCCAAGGCTTTCGTTTGGCGGTTGCTGGTACCGCTCACAATAATCACACGCTCAAACAAGGCCGACAAATGCTCGGTATCGAACACCACAATGTCTTTACCTTTAACGTCCTCTAACGCTCCTACTATCAGGTGTTGCAAGGAATGGATATCTGTTTTGGTGCTCATGGGGCGGCTTTTGATAGAAAAAATAAAGAACGTTTAAAGGAACAGCTGACGCTTCTCAGGCTTGATAAAGGCCATTATTAGTTATGTAGTGTGCCACTTCTGGGCTAACCATCTCCCGCCAGTCATCAAGTGGCGGCTCATTCGGCACATGATCCCGTACATACGTTGAGCTGATTGAGACTGGCGCCATGGGCAACAACACCAAGCGCAGGCCTAGAGCCTGCCATTGGCTTAGATCGGGCTGCGCCGTATGGGGCTCACTGGCGTCAACCCTATAAGCCACGGCCAGTAACACACGACTGGCTATATTTTGCCACTGATACCAGGTCGTGAAACGGCTTAATTGATCCCAACCTATAACTAGTACCCATTCAATAGGCGAAGTGAGGTGCGCATACTGAGACTCAAGCGCTTGCAATGTATCTAAAGTGTAGCTTTCACCGCCCCGCGCTATTTCGCAGTTGTCGACCACCACGTTGGCCAAATCGGCAAAGGCTAGCTGTGACATAGCCAAACGGTGAGACGCTGCGCTGAGTTGGCGGGTTTTATGCCAAGCATGACCTGTGGGCACCACATGCAAGGCATGAAGGCCTAAAGTGTCCAGTGCCAGTGCGGCCAAACGGTGGTGTGCTACATGGGGCGGGTCAAAAGAGCCGCCCAACATCCCGATGCGCACAGGTTGTGTTGCGCTCACTGCGGCTCGGGCGTTAGCCAATCACGCCTAACTAAGAAGTCGCTCAGCAGCAGGGCTTCTGGTGAATTGGGCGTCGGGGTGTTGGCATAAGACCAGGTCACCATTGGCGGCATGGACAACAAGATTGACTCTGTTCGCCCGCCTGACTGCAAGCCAAAGTGAGTGCCACGGTCCCAGACCAAATTGAACTCCACGTAACGCCCTCGCCTACACAATTGGTGGTTGCGGTGCGCGTCGGTGTAAGGCGTATCTAGGCGGGCTGTGGCGATTGGCATGTAAGCGTTTAAAAACGCATCACCCACAGACTGCATCATTTCAAAGCTGCGCTGAGGGCCTAGGTTTGAGAAGTCATCAAAGAATATGCCGCCTACACCGCGCTGCTCATTGCGGTGAGCCAGATAAAAATACTCGTCACACCAAGTTTTGAAACGGGGATACAAGTCAGGGCCAAATGGATGCAACGCGTCACGACAGGTTTGATGAAAGTGCTTGGCGTCGGCTTCAAAGCCGTAATAAGGCGTTAAGTCCATACCACCGCCAAACCAGCACACAGCAGGTCCGCCACCTGCGGGAGTTGCGGCAATCATGCGTACATTCATGTGAACAGTTGGCACAAAGGGATTGCGCGGATGTAGCACAGCAGACACACCCATGGCCTCAAAAGGCGCCCCAGCAAGCTCGGGGCGGTGCTGCGTGGCAGATGGCGGCAACGCTGGGCCAGAGACGTCAGAAAACCCGCAACCTGCACGCTCAAAGACAGGACCATTTTCTAAAATTTGTGTAACGCCTTGACCTTGCAATTTCTCGCCAGGTGGCTTGTGCCAAGCGTCCACGCCAACATCGGTTCCATCTATCGCCTTAACAGCGCCCATGATGCGCTCTTGCAAACCCTGTAAGTAGGATCTAACGGCGTCGGGAGAAACAGGTGAGGTGTCTGACATAGCGGGTACAAGAAACTTAAAGAGCGATTAAAACAAATTGATGATGATGAGCGATTCTCTCGAGCGTAACCAAAGGCGGCGAAAACAGTGGCACTAATCGGCTTTAACGTAGGGTTTGATCGGGCTTTGCAGCGCTGGCTTACAACCTTTGGCGTTGCTGAGCAAGGCCTCTATCCTGGCAAACTCCAATGTTTCATCGGCGCTGCTTGGCTTGAGTAACACGCCCCTCACGCCCACTTCTTTGGTTTCGTAGTCAATCACTGTCACCACCAACGGCACCTGTGTGGTTTGCCATAAGTGGTAAAACCCCATTCGCCAACCGTTGACATAGCTGCGCGTACCTTCTGGTGCAAGCACCAGCCAAAACCTATCGCTGGACAACATGTCGATGGCGGTTTTTCCAACCAAACCTGTTGAGCTTTTGCGGTTTACAGAAAAAGCGCCCAGCCACTGCATCCAAACCCCGATGAGCGGTGCGTGTACCAAACTGTCTTTGGCCCAAAAACGCACGTGCCAGCCCATGGCCCATTTGAAACAAATGCCAACAATAAAGTCCCAGTTGCTGGTGTGCGGGTACACCACCACGATTCCTCGAGGACCCGGCAAGTCGACATCCAGCACGGTCCAGCCTGCCAGACGCAATGCCAACCGCGCCAACCGGCTACCGACACCTTGAGACGGCGGTTTTGAATGCGACGGCGTGCTCATGCCACTGCTCGGGCACCAATATCGGTGCGGTATTGAGAGCCGGGAAGTTTTATTTGCGCAATAGCGGCATAAGCCACTTGTTGCGCGGCTTCAACGCTGGCGGCCAACGCGCTGACGCACAGCACACGCCCGCCACTGCTCAGCAATTGCTCGCCGTTCAACGCAGTGCCTGCATGGAACACCACGCAATCAGGACCATCTGCTGGCAAGTCTTCTATAACGTCGCCTTTGCTAGGTTGAACGGGGTAGCCATGCGCGGCCAACACGACACCCAGCGCAACGCGCTCATCCCATTCCAAGGTGAGGCTGGACAAACCGCTGAACTCGCCTTTGGCACCGGCCAGCAATACAAGTCCTAAGTCGGACTTGAGCCGCATCAATATTGGCTGGGTTTCGGGATCACCCATGCGGCAGTTGAACTCCAATGTTTTGACGGTGCCATCGGGCGCTATCATCAGGCCCGCATACAAGAAACCTGTAAAAGTGATGCCGTCCTTGGCCATGCCGTGGACCGTTGGCCAAATAATATCTCGCATGGTGGTGTCAAACACGGCTTGCGTGACCACTGGTGCTGGGGAGTAAGCACCCATGCCGCCCGTATTGGGGCCTTGGTCGTTATCCAGTAGGCGTTTATGGTCTTGACTGGTCGCCATGGGCACCACGTGCCGGCCATCGACCATCACTATAAAGCTGGCCTCCTCGCCCACCAAACACTCTTCAATCACCACGCGTGCACCACCACTGTTGTGGGTCACACCAAGGCTATTGCTACCCAGCATGTCGTCCACAGCAGCATGTGCTTGCTCCAGAGAGGTCGCTACCACCACGCCCTTGCCTGCGGCCAAACCATCGGCTTTGACCACAATTGGTGCACCCACCTTGTCAATGTAGGCGTGTGCCAGCGTGGCGTCTGTAAAGATTTCAAAAGAAGCGGTAGGTATGGCGTGACGCTGCATGAAAGCTTTGGAGAAAGCTTTGGAGCTCTCCAGCTGCGCAGCCGCTTGCGTGGGACCGAACACATGCAAACCCTGGTCGCGAAACAAGTCCACCAAACCGTCGGCCAATGGGCCCTCTGGGCCAACAACCGTGAGGTCGATGGCATTGTCCCGTGCCCAAGCACACAACTCGACCTTGTCTGTGATGTGCAGGTTGACAAGTTTGCTGTCTACAGCTGTACCGCCATTACCGGGTGCGACATACACGTGTGACACGCTGGGGCTGTTGGCCAATTTCCATGCGAGCGCATGCTCTCGCCCACCGCCACCTATGACCAAAACTTTAAGATTGTGCATTGACCTGCCTACGTTGTAATTGAGCTACATGCTGGTGCTGGTGCCTCAACGACAGCTGCATGTATTGCTGAAGCTGCTGCAGTATTTATTCGCCTAAATCCAAGGCTGCGTTGTGAAACACGTCTTGCACATCGTCCAAGTCTTCCAACATGTCCAATAGCTTTTGCATGCGCAGGGCATCCTCACCAGCAATATCAATCGCATTTTCCGCACGCATGGTGACTTCTGCCAGCTCTGGCACCAACCCAGCGGCAACCAGAGCAGCCTTCACGGCTTCGAAGTCTGTCGGCGAGCACAACACCTCAATGGCACCATCAGCGTCGGTCATGACATCGTCTGCGCCCGCTTCCAATGCAAGCTCCATGATCTTGTCTTCATCAGACCCCGGGGCAAACACAATTTGACCCACATGCTTGAACTGAAACGCCACACAGCCTTCAGTGCCTAAGTTGCCCCCATGCTTGTTGAGCGCATGCCTAACGGCGGCAACAGTACGAACCTTGTTATCCGTCATGGTGTCGATGATGACTGCCGCGCCAGCAATACCGTAGCCCTCATAACGAATTTCTTCGTAGGTCACCCCTTCGAGGTTGCCCGTGGCCTTGTCGATATTGCGCTTGACCGTATCTGCAGGCATATTGGCGGCTTTGGCTTTGTCAATGGCCAAGCGCAAGCGCGGGTTGGCGTCCAAATCAGCACCGCCGTGGCGCGCCGCCACCATGATTTCACGAATAACGCGGGTCCACACACGGCCCCGTTTTTCATCTTGACGCCCTTTTCTGTGCTGAATATTGGCCCATTTGCTATGACCTGCCATGAAAATTCCTCTTAATTGATGTAGTCTTAATGTATTAGTAAGTGGGCAACGCACCCGTTGCGCCCATTAACACTGTTAACACACCATTGTACTTTCGAGACGCTTATGACCGACACCATCAAAAACGCCGTACTGATTGCTAAGAATAGCCAGACCGAGTGCCACATATTGGGCGACAAAGCCAACCGCCATGGCTTGATTACTGGCGCTACGGGAACTGGCAAAACCGTCACATTGCAAACCATGGCCGAAGGTTTTTCTAGCCTAGGCGTACCTGTTTTTATGGCTGACATCAAGGGCGACTTAACAGGCGTGTCACAAACCGGCAACATACAAGCCAAGATGGCTGAGATATTACGCTCGCGTGATATTGACTGCCCAACTCCTCGCGCATTCCCTGTCACTTTGTGGGATGTGTTCGGCGACAAAGGCCATCCAGTCCGCGCCACCATCAGCGACTTGGGTCCGCTGCTGCTGTCGCGCATGCTCAACCTTAATGACACACAAACCGGTGTGCTGCAGTTGATTTTTAAAATTGCCGATGACGCTGGTTTGCTGCTGCTAGACCTCAAAGACTTACGCGTGATGTGCCAACACGTAGGCGACCACACCAAAGACTTTAAAACAGAATATGGCAACATCAGCGCCGCCAGCGTTGGCGCCATTCAACGCGGTCTCATTCAAATCGAAGAACAAGGTGGTGAGGCATTCTTTGGTGAGCCCATGCTCAACATTCAAGACCTGATGCAGACAGACGCCAACGGGATTGGCTTGATCAACATTTTGGCTGCAGACAAGCTGATGAACGCACCTCGCTTGTACGCTACATTTTTACTATGGCTGCTCAGCGAGCTGTTTGAGAACCTGCCTGAGGTGGGGGATCTAGATCAACCAAAATTGGTATTCTTCTTTGACGAGGCCCACTTGCTATTTAACGATGCACCCAAGGTACTCGTTGAGCGCATAGAACTTGTTGTGCGATTGATACGCTCCAAGGGTGTTGGCGTGTACTTCGTCACGCAAAACTCGGCTGACGTGCCAGACAGCGTGCTGTCGCAGCTTGGCCACCGTGTGCAGCATGCCTTACGCGCCTTCACGCCGCGTGATGTAAAGACAGTCAAAGCCTGCGCGCAAACCATGCGCCCCAAAGCAGGGCTAGACATAGAAGCCGCCATTACTGAACTGGCCGTAGGCGAGGCGTTGGTAAGTTTTCTAGACCACACAGGTCGCCCTACTGAAACCGAGCGCGTATTTGTGCTGCCACCTGCTGGACAGCTTGGCCCCATCACGCCTGAGCAACGCCAAACCATACTGCGTCACTCGCTGGTAGCCGGTGTGTATGAAGCGCAGCTTGACAGAGCCTCCGCTTTTGAAACCTTGCGCGCGCAAGCGCCAGACATGAATGAGTCAGCAGTCAATACAGCCAAACAAAGTATTGCCAATGCCACACAACCCAAGGATGACGAGGCGCCCAGCAGCATGTGGACCAGCTTGCTGTTTGGAAGCTCAGGCCCGCGCGGTGGTCAACGCGACGGTTTGGCGCAAATGGTGATGAAAAGTGCAGTCAGGACGGTTGGCTCCAACATTGGCCGACAAGTGGTCAGGGGGCAGTTGGGTGGATTACTGGGCGGTCGAAAACGATAAATGATACAGTTCAACATCTTAAAAACCAAGAAACAACTTGTGTACACACTACTCGCCATGCTGATTGCCATACCCGTTTTACTGATTACTGCAGGTCAATTGAGCATGCTAAGTGGTTCTTTGCCAGCCAACATGGGGGTGACCGATGGCAAGCTTAAAACGCTATCGGCAACGCGCAACAGCGTCAGCTCTCAAGCCAAGCTCTACCCGGATCACCCCATGAACGGCTTCGCCACCATCGATGCGTTGCCCGGTATGGGTGATGCAGCAGCGTCCATGGGCAAGTTATTGACTGTCTTGCAAACCATGCCAGGCGTGCGCATTACTGCGCAACAAAGTGACTACCTGCGCGCTGAGGCGAGCACCAAGCTACTTGGGTTTGTTGACGATTTAGAGTTTTGGTTTAACCCGCAAACTCAAGTCATCGAACTGCGCAGCGCATCGCGCTTGGGCCGTGAAGACTTTGGCACCAACCGCAAACGCATTGAAGCTATTCGAGCCGCATACCAAGAGTAAATGCATGGCGGCACTCGCACCACACCGCGCTTGATGCCACATCTTGACGCGGCAGGCGGGCACAGGCTAAACAGCAGATAAACCAGCAACCAAAAAAAAGCAGCTGGCAGTTTTAACTGCCAGCTGCTTGCTAACCAATCACCGTTGTACGCTATCAGCCAGCTGTAGATGCTTCAGCTTTAGGCGCTTTGCCCTTTTTCTCAGGCGGCGTGATATCTAACAGCACCTCGCCTGTGTCGTCTATGTCGACAGTCAAGCGGCCGCCATCGACCAAACGCCCAAACAGCAGCTCGTCCGCCAGCGCTTTTCGAATCATGTCCTGTATCAAACGCTGCATGGGACGCGCACCCATAAGCGGGTCGAATCCTTTCTTGGACAAATGCTTACGCACTGTGTCAGTGAAGGTCACCTCAACTTTTTTCTCTGCCAGTTGGGTTTCCAATTCGAGCAAGAACTTGTCGACAACTCGCAAGATGACATGTTCGTCAAGCGATTTAAAGCTAACGATAGCGTCCAACCGGTTGCGGAACTCTGGTGTAAACAGGCGCTTGATATCGGCCATCTCATCACCTGACTCACGCGAGTTGGTAAAGCCCATGGTGGACTTGCTCATGACCTCTGCGCCCGCATTGGTCGTCATGATGACGATCACGTTGCGGAAGTCGGCCTTGCGCCCATTGTTGTCCGTTAACGTGCCGTGATCCATCACTTGCAACAGCACATTGAAGACGTCGGGGTGGGCTTTTTCAATTTCGTCAAGCAACAACACGCAATGAGGCTTTTTGGTGATGGCCTCTGTGAGCAAGCCGCCTTGATCGAAACCAACATAACCTGGAGGGGCACCAATGAGACGGCTCACGGCGTGACGTTCCATGTACTCGCTCATGTCAAAGCGAATCAAATCAATGCCCATGATGTAAGCGAGTTGCTTGGCTGCTTCGGTTTTACCCACACCAGTGGGGCCACTGAACAAGAACGAACCAATGGGCTTGTCGTTTTTACCCAAGCCTGAACGCGCCATTTTCACGCTGGAAGCCAAGGCCTCAAGCGCTTTGTCTTGACCAAACACCACACTTTTCAAATCACGCTCAAGTGTTTTGAGTTTGCCTTTGTCGTCATTGGACACGTTGGCTGGGGGAATGCGCGCAATCTTGGCAACAATGTCCTCAATCTCTGTTTTACTGATGGTTTTTTTACGCTTGTGAGCAGGCAAAATACGTTGCGCAGCCCCCGCCTCGTCGATCACATCGATGGCTTTATCGGGCAACTGGCGGTCATTGATGTACTTGGCGCTCAACTCTGCAGCGGCTTGCAATGCGGCCACGGCGTACTTGACGTTGTGGTGCTCTTCAAAACGGGACTTGAGGCCCTTCAAAATATCCACCGTCTCAGCCACGCTGGGCTCCACCACATCTACTTTTTGGAAGCGACGAGACAGTGCCGCATCTTTTTCAAAAATGCTGCGGTATTCGGTAAATGTCGTTGCACCAATACACTTTAACTGGCCGTTTGAGAGCGCAGGCTTGAGTAGATTAGAGGCATCCATGGTGCCACCAGAGGCAGCGCCAGCACCAATCAACGTGTGGATTTCATCAATAAACAGAACCGCATTGGGTTTGTCTTTGAGGGCTTTAAGCACACCTTTCAAGCGCTGCTCGAAATCACCACGGTATTTGGTACCAGCTAACAAGGCACCCATGTCAAGTGAATACACATTGGCCTCGGCCAACACCTCTGGGACAGCGCCCTCGGTGATGCGCCATGCCAAACCTTCTGCAATGGCTGTTTTACCAACACCAGCTTCACCCACCAACAATGGGTTGTTTTTCCTGCGGCGGCACAAAATTTGTATAGTGCGCTCTACTTCGAACTCACGGCCAATCAACGGGTCAATTTTGCCTTCTTTGGCCATTTGATTCAGGTTGACGGTGAACTGCTCTAACGGTGACTGTTTTTCGCTGCGCTCACCGCTGGCCGCTTGTGGGGCCTCCTCACCAGACGCTTCACCCTCTGCTTTACCAGCTTCAGGCGGGTCATTTTTACGGATCCCATGCGCGATGAAATTGACCACATCAAGGCGGGTAACGCCTTGTTGGTGGAGGTAGTACACGGCATGTGAGTCTTTTTCACCAAAAATAGCCACCAACACATTGGCACCAGTGACTTCTTTCTTGCCGCTGCCAGTGCTCTGCACGTGCATGATGGCGCGCTGTATGACGCGCTGAAAGCCCAGCGTCGGCTGGGTGTCAACATCGTCGGCACCAGCCACTTGGGGGGTGTTGTCTTTGATGAATTGGGTCAACGACTTACGAAGGTCGTCCACGTTGGCCGAACACGCCTTGAGCACCTCAGAGGCGCTGGGGTTGTCTAGCAATGCTAGCAACAGGTGTTCAACAGTGATGAATTCATGGCGTTGCTGTCTGGCCTCTACAAAGGCCATGTGCAAGCTAACTTCAAGTTCTTGGGCGATCATTTGAATTCCTCACAACTGCGTTTAGTACGAGATGTCACTGTACGCGGGATTAATAGACACAGTATGCCGATAGATGACAAATGGGGAGCAATGTTGCTAATTCAACCGCATTGAGCGAGGACTTATTCACAATAATTGCAGCTCATTTGAAACAGGCTGTTACAACTCAGGTGCGGGCTCAACCACACATTGCAGGGGATGACCTGCGTCACGCGCTTGGGCAGAGACTTGCTCGGCCTTGGTGTTGGCAATATCTCTAGGGAAAACCCCACATACAGCCTTGCCTTCTAGGTGGATTTTGAGCATGATTTGTGTCGCCGTATCGCGGTCTTTGTTGAAATACTCTTGAATGACAAAGACTACAAACTCCATGGGGGTGAAGTCGTCGTTGAGCAGCACCACTTGAAACAAGCTGGGAGGCTGCACCCGCTGCGCCACGCGGTCTAAGACCAACGCATCGTCTCCACCAGTCTGGGGGGGTGAGTTTGGGGGTGAAGGTTGTTTTGGATTGGCCATTTGTAAGATTTTAGCGATGCTGTGAAATGCGTGTAGTTGATGCGGCCAAAAGCCACTTCCCTCAACGTACCTGTTGCCATCATATTAGGGCAGCGCTCCAAAAAAAAAGCCCAACACATCCGTGTTGGGCTTTTTTTCTTCACGCACTGTGGGGTGTGCGTTGTTCCTTACATGTGCTTGATCATGACTTCACCGAAGCCAGAGCAAGACACTTGAGTGGCACCATCCATCAAACGCGCAAAATCGTATGTGACTTGCTTGGAATCAATGGATTTGCCCATGGAGGCAATGATAAGGTCAGCAGCTTCAACCCATCCCATGTGACGCAGCATCATTTCCGCAGACAAGATTTCTGACCCGGGGTTCACATAATCTTTGCCAGCGTATTTTGGCGCTGTGCCGTGGGTGGCTTCAAACATGGCGATGGTGTCAGACAGGTTAGCGCCAGGTGCGATACCTATACCGCCAACCTGCGCAGCCAAGGCATCGGACACGTAGTCACCATTCAGGTTCAGCGTCGCAATGACGCTGTACTCGGCAGGACGCAACAAAATTTGCTGCAGGAACGCATCTGCAATGCTGTCTTTAACAATGATGTCATTGCCAGTGTTGGGGTTTTTGAACTTGCACCATGGGCCACCGTCGATCAGCTCAGCGCCAAACTCTTTTTGCGCCAACGCATAAGCCCAATCACGGAAACCACCTTCGGTGAATTTCATGATGTTGCCTTTGTGAACAATGGTCACACTGGGCTTGTTGTTATCGATGGCGTATTGGATCGCCTTGCGCACCAATCGCTCTGTACCTTCACGCGACACAGGCTTGATGCCAATGCCAGACGTGTTGGGAAAGCGGATTTTGGTAACACCAAACTCTTCTTGCAAAAACTTAATGAGCTTCTTGGCCTTGTCGCTTTCAGCTTCGAACTCAATACCAGCGTAAATGTCTTCGGAATTTTCACGGAAGATCACCATGTCTGTCTTATGTGGCTCTTTCAGAGGGCTTGGCACGCCCTTGAAATAGCGCACTGGGCGCAAACACACATACAAATCCAACTCTTGACGCAAGGCCACATTCAGTGAACGAATGCCACCGCCAACTGGCGTCGTCAATGGGCCTTTGATAGACACCACATAGTCCCGCACGGCAGACAGTGTTTCTTCGGGCAGCCACACGTCTGGGCCGTAAATATTGGTGGACTTTTCGCCAGCGTAAATCTCCATCCAGTGAATTTGACGCTTGCCGCCGTAGGCCTTGGCCACAGCAGCATCAACCACTTTCAACATGACGGGCGTGATGTCAGCACCAGTACCATCGCCTTCAATGAACGGAATAATGGGCTCGTCTGGCACGTTCAAAGACATGTCGGCGTTGACGGTGATTTTTTGGCCTTGGCTAGGAACCTTGATGTGCTGATACATGACGCGGGTAGTCTCCGGTAGAAAATAATGTGCGAGCAGAGTTGTTCGCAAACCACTATCTTATCCCTAATTCTTCTATAAGACTGACTCGAGCCGCATTTGTACCACCCTTGGCTTGTCTGTCATATGATTGAAATGTTTTCCACATTCAGCTGCCTGCAAGCTGTTTCTAGTCCACACATAGCCTACACCTACCATGCTGATCCGTCGCCTCAAACACCTTGCTACCGTTGCTGTGATTGTCACATGTGGGCACGGGTTGCTGTCAAACGCTTGGGCAGAAGTCGCGCAGCTTGACTTGCCGCGTATTGAGTTACGTGCGGGCATGCACCGCATCACATCTCAGATAGCGCAAACACCGCAAACACGTGAAATTGGCTTGATGTACCGCACCAGCATGCCAAACAATGAAGGCATGCTGTTTGTATTTGAGCAGCCAGACATGGTGTGCTTTTGGATGAAAAACACGCTGATTCCACTGTCTGCCGCATTCATCGCAAATGATGGACGAATCGTCAACATAGCCAACATGCAGGCCAACTCGACAGAGCCACACTGCACCAAAGAGCCTGTCCGCCTGGTACTTGAAATGAACCAAGGCTGGTTTGCGCAGCGCGGCATCAAAGCCGGCGCTCTCATTGACGGCTTACGCTGAGCCATCGGCCTCAAGCCGGTACACAGACAACGTTATTTTTTACGCTGCTGCGACCGACACACGGGTTCATTGCTTAAGGCGGTAACCCGTCTTAAAGATCAAGGCAATCAGTGCCAAACAAATTCCCATGAATACCACGATCATGGCCAGACTCACACCCACACTCACGTCAGATATTTCATAAAAACTCCAACGAAAACCACTGATTAAATACACCACTGGGTTGAACATGGTGACGGTTTGCCACGCGCTGGGCAACATGTCTATCGAGTAAAACGCACCACCTAAAAACACCATAGGGGTGATGACCAACAGCGGGATTAACTGCAATTTTTCAAAACCATCAGCCCAAATACCGATGAGAAAACCAAACAGGCTGAAGGTCAGCGTGGTGAGAATCAAAAAACCGAACATCCAAAATGGATGGGCAATCTGAATAGGTACAAAAAAACCTGCTGTAGCAAGTGTGATGATGCCAATCAGCAACGACTTGGTGGCCGCAGCGCCCACATAGCCCGCCGTCGCTTCCCAGAACGACATGGGTGCGGAGAGGACCTCATAAATCGTGCCCGAAAAGCGCGGGAAATAAATGCCAAAAGAGGCGTTGGTCAAGCTCTGGGTCATGATGGACAACATGACCAAGCCCGGCACAATAAACGCACCGTAACTGATACCACCCACTGACTCTATGCGTGAGCCTATCGCGCCACCAAAGACCACAAAGTACAGCACCGTAGACAGTACAGGCGACACAATGCTTTGCGTAATGGTGCGTCTTGTACGGTACATTTCAAAACAATAAATAGCCCACATGCCTCTTAAGTTCATACCGACTCCCCTACCAAATCCACAAAGATTTCTTCCAAGCTGCTTTGCTGCGTATGTATGTCTTTCACGCCCAAGCCGGCATCAGAAACAGCCTGCAACAAGCCAGCGATATTGACCTCAAGGCCATCTTTGTCGTATTGGTAAATAACACTGAGGCAGTCCTCAGCAAGGCGGAATCCTTGCTCAGCCAGCTCGGCGGGCATGTTGTCCAGACGGGTCATCAACTCAACTTTCAACTGTTTTTGACCCAAACGCGACATCAACAATTGTTTATCCTCTACAAGCAACAGCTTGCCGCCATTTATCACACCAATGCGGTCGGCAATGGCTTCGGCTTCCTCGATGTAATGGGTGGTCAACACAATGGTGACGCCTTGGATGCGCAACGCATCGACCATGCGCCACATGTCTTGACGCAAGCCCACATCAACACCAGCCGTTGGTTCATCCAGAAACAGCACCTGCGGCTCGTGAACCAAGGCCTTGCCAATCAATAAACGGCGCTTCATGCCACCAGACAACGTCATAATGCGTTCGTCTTTTTTGTCCCATAGAGACAAATCTTTCAAAACTTGCTCTACTTTTTGCGGGTTTTTGGGCAGACCAAACAGCCCCCTTGAAAACGTCAAGTTATCCCAAGGTGTTTCGAAGGCATCTGTTGTCAGCTCTTGAGGTACCAGGCCAATCAGGCTGCGTGTTTTTCGGTAGTTTTGTATGATGTCAAAACCACCAATGGTCACGCTGCCAGAACTAGGGTTAACGATGCCACAAATGACCGATATCAGTGTTGTTTTACCTGCGCCATTTGGCCCTAGCAAGGCCAGAATCTCGCCTTTTTTGACACTCAAGTTAATATGATCCAAAGCCATAAAGCCGTTGGCATATTGTTTGCAAAGATTGTTTACTTCAATCATTTCTAAAATTATTCAAACAAATCGCTTTCAATAAAAAAAATTATCAACTGTGTTGATTTTAGCGAATAAAAAACCGGCTGCAGGGCCGGTTTGTTAAGTTAACTGGACCAAACATTCAACCCTACACCATCTCGTCCAAACGCGCCAATACATAACCTTTTGAAATCAAGGCATCGCGCAGCGAGGCGGCGCTTTCTATCGCTTGCGGGTTGTCGCCATGTACACAAATACTGTGTATGGGGGTGTGCAACACGACACCACGCTGGCTCACAATCCCACCTGCGTCCAGCATGCGAAGCACGTGATCAACAGACGCTTGTGCGCCATGCACCATGGCATTGGGCATCGCACGTGGCGTGAGTTGACCGTCGTCTTGGTAACTTCGATCCGCAAATATTTCGATCGCGTGTCGCACTTTGAGATCTAGGGAGGCTTGAACAAGTGCCGAACTGGCGGGTGCTAAAACAATGAGTTGCTGATCGACGCTTCGCACCGCTTGCACGATGACAGTGGCCATATCCAAGTCGGCGCAGGCCATGTTGTTTAAAGCCCCATGCGGCTTGACATGGCTCAATCGCGTGCCGTTGGCGACAGCAAACGCTTGCAAAGCTCCAACTTGATACATCACAGTGGCACTGAGCTCTTTGGCGGTCAAGTGCATGGCACGCCGCCCAAAACCTTGCAAGTCAGGAAATGCGGGGTGGGCGCCTAAACTGACACCGTTGGCAACAGCCACCTCAACTGTCTTGGCCATGTGCATCGGATCGCCCGCATGGAAGCCGCAAGCAATGTTGGCGCTTCGCACAATGCGCAGCAATGCGTCGTCATTGCCCATTTGCCACGCGCCATAGCTCTCACCCATGTCTGCATTTAAATTAATGGCCGTCATGGTTAAAAATCCTCTCCTGATACAGCTTGTGCGTTCACATAGCCACTGATTAAGTTGGTGCTGCGCAGCGCAACCTCATCTACCCATCCTACAGGCACATAAGGCTTCAGGCCCTGCAGCCACTGTTGGAGCAAGCGCTTGTTGTCCAGCAGCGCAGCGTGCGCTTGCGCTGCGGTTACAAGCTCGAACTGACATGTGCTGCCTGCTGGCAAGTGCGCCATTTTGTGCAGATCTGCTGAAATAACTGTGGCGATCTTGGTGTAGCCACCCATGGTTTGACAATCGGCCAACAATACAATCGGCTCGCCGCTGGCGGGCACTTGAATGGCGCCAGGCGCGATGCCATCAGACACAATGTCTGCGGCGACGCCCTGGCGATGCTGCAAGCTAGCGCCCTGCAAACGCACACCCATGCGGTCTTGTGCCGCGCTGGTCTGCCATGTATGCGAGCACAAGTCGGCGAGCGCTTGGTCTGTAAAGTAGTCGTCTTGCGGTCCCAGCATGATGCGAACGGCACCGTCAAGCCTTGGCATATCAGTCGTGGCACATAAGTTTGCTTGTGCCTGCGGGTGAAATATGTGCGTGGTCAGCACATCGCCAACACTTAAAACCCGCCCCTCAATGCCACCCAGACCCACACGTGCGTAAGTAGAGCGGCTTCCCATCACTTGTGGCACATCAACGCCGCCACTGATTGCCACATACGCACATGCGTCAGATGCCACCCCAAGGCGCAACTCGTCACCAACGCCAAGCTCTACGCTGCGCCAAGCAGGCAGTTTGTCTCGCAGGCCATTGGCGCGTACCAACGTGCAGTCCAACAGCCCAGCCACTGCGCACCACACTGGGCCCACAAGAACACGAAGGCTAGGTCCTGCAGCGCGCACCTCTATGCACGCCACATCCGGCTGGTTACCCACCAAAGCGTTGGCCGCATGGGCCAGCGACTGGTCCAAAAAACCAGACCATGGCACACCTGCGCGGCGGTGCCCAAACCGACCTGCATCTTGCAATGTGTTGCCAAGCCCAGCGCCTATCACCTCGAGCCTAGCTTGCATCTGTCTGCTCACTGCAAAACTGGGCCTGTACGTCGGCCCTTGTCCAAACAACGCGCTGCAATGCTTTCAACTCAAGTGCGCTCACAGCAAAAAAACCAACCTGATCGCCCACTTGCAACAAGGCTGGGGCTTGGCTGTGCTGTTTGTCAAACAACGGCACGGGCATGCAGCCCAATAAATTCCAACCGCCGGGACTTTCCCAGGGATATATGCAAGCCATGTCATCGGCAATAGCCAAGCTTTGCGCAGGCACACGGGTACGAGGCGACGCCAACCTAGGCACTTTCAACAAGCTGGGCAATTGTGCCAAATAAGCAAAACCAGGCAAAAAACCCATGGCGTAAACGCGCAGCGTTTGCGCCAACAAAGCGGTTATCAAGTCGTCTTCACACATGGCAACTGTGGTGGCAGCTGCGCTTAAGTCTGGACCATACGACTCGCCAAAACAGACGGGTAAGCGCCATATGCGGCTGACTTGCGGCGAAGCGGCTGCTGTGGCGGCTAGCCGCATCATGGTAAGACCCAAACTGTCGGCGTCAATCAACAATGGGTTAAACATGACAGTGACCGAACGAAAAGTTGGCACGACGTCCAACACGCCAGACAACTCACCTGCGCAGGTGAGAGCATCTAACGCATCGGCTACTGCCAAGCAACGCACATTCACAGACACGTCGATGTCGCCACCTAACTCTACGGTCAGCGCCGCGTCACCCATTGTCAATAAACGAGCTTGTTCGTAGGCGGGCATTAGTAAGCGTTACGCCGCAACAGGCTAGGCAAAGCAGTTGCACTGCGGATTACATCAAACTGGGCAGCCACAGCACAATTCCTGGAAAATAGTAAATCAACACAATGGCGAGCATCATGAGCGCAAACATGGGAATGACAGTTTTTGATATGTACCCAATATCGCGTTTGGTGAGGCCTTGCAACACAAATAGATTGAGTCCCACCGGTGGTGTGATTTGCGCAACCTCAACCACCAGAACAACAAACACGCCAAACCAGATCAAATCAAGACCTGCCTGTTGGATAGTCGGCAACAGCACACCGATGGTGAGCACCACCATTGAAATGCCATCTAAAAAACAACCCAGCACCAGAAAAAACAAGGTCAATGCAACAATCAAGGCCAAAGGTGACAAGCCCAATGAACCAATGTATTCGGCCAAGTGCCTGGGCAGGCCGACAAAGCCCATGGCCAGTGTTAAAAACGCAGCGCCTGCCAAAATAAGGCCAATCATGCAGTACACCTTGCAAGCGCTAGCCAATCCAAGCTTGAAACTAGACCACGACATGCTGCCCTCGCTCGTGGCCAATAACAACGAGCCCAACACACCAATCGCAGCGGCCTCTGTCGCAGTGGCAACCCCTGTGTAAATTGACCCCAGCACGGCCAGTATCAAACCTACAACCGGCAGTAACTTGCTAGAGGCTTTGAGCTTGGTCATGAAGGTGGTGCCCTCATCAGCGGCTGGAATCGCATCCGGATTCTTAAGAGACCACAGCGCGATGTAACCCATGAACAACACCGCCAGCAACAAACCTGGTACGGCGCCTGCCACGAACAGTTTGGCAATGGACACATCGGCTGCCACGCCGTACACAATCATGATGATTGATGGCGGAATGAGAAGACCGAGGGTAGCTGCTCCCGCCAACGTGCCAATGGCCATAGATGGCGGGTAGCCTCGACGGTCCAGCTCAGACAATGAAATTTTTCAAATGGTTGCGCACGTTGCTGCGGACGAGCCTGACACCGTAGCAAAAATGGCACTGCCGATAACGTTGACATGCAGCAACCGCCCAGGTAAGCGGTTGAACCAAGGCGACAAACCTTGAAACATGTTGTCGGACAAGCGTGTGCGAAATAAAATTTCACCCATCCACAAAAACAAAGGCAACGCTGTCAAAGTCCAGCTAGAGCTTGACCCCCAAATGGTTAACACCATGCTGTCACCAACAGGTCTCGGGCTAACAAACAACATGGTCACCAAGCCCACAGCTAACAGCGACATGCCTATCCAAAAGCCGCTGGCCAACACCAGCACCAACAACACAATCAACCCCAGCGCTAGCGCTATATCCATAACTTGCTTTCTATGCGACTGCTTTATAAATTAACAACAACGAGTAATTACTCGACAGAGGGTGAGCCGCTGACACGCTCATCCAAAAAAACACCGTATTTACATTTATCAAACAAGGCATGGCACACCGCAACCGCCAACCCCACACAACCCAATGCCATACTCAACTGCGGAATCCACATGGGAGTGGCGTCACCTGTGGGGGCCACGTCATGGAACACATGAGACTGCCACACCAAGCGGCATGAAAACCATGCAACATACGTTGATAAAGCCACGCCTGCGCAAAGCGCTAAATAATCGAGCCTGTCGCGCGCTTTGCCTTTGGCCTTGTTGGTAAGGATGGTCACGCGCACGTGATCACCGCCCAAAAAAGCGCTGGGTAGCGCAAGAAAAAGCGTGGCCGCGATGGCATAACCTGCATAGCCGTCTAGGCCAGAAATAGTCCACCCATTGACCAAACGAGTGGCAATGTTGAGCGTGATGGCGGCCAGTGCGCCCACCATTGAGATGCAAGACAACACCAACAATAAGTTGTAAAAACACTGTAACAAAACCCGCATGTAGAAGTCCCTGTTCAAGGGCTTGGTGGCCAGTCGTCGACCTGCCACCAAGTCCTAAGTCGCAATACTTACTTGCTGTAAGCAGACAAGGGGGCTGCACCATCGGCACCAGCCGCCTTGGCCCAGTCAGCAGTCATTTGCTTGCCAATGGCACTCAACGCGTTGGTCACGCTGGCTGAAGGCTCGGCAATCGTCATGCCGTTGGTACGCAATATGTTGATTGAATCGGTGTTGACTTGCTCGCTCTTGGCCCATCCACGTGTCTCAGCCATGGCAGCTGCTTGTAGAACCGCGTCCTGGGTAGGTTTGTCTAAAGCATCAAATGCTTTTTGGCTGACTGCTGTCACGTTGCATGGCAACCATCCATTAACGGGATAAAAGAACTTGGTCTGCTCGTACAACTTGCCGTCTGCACCACTGGCGCTGGACGTTAAGAAGTTTTGAGCTGCGCCGGTTGCCAACGCTTGACCTAATTCAGGCAACTGGATGGTCACAGGTGACGCACCCAACATTTGCGCAATTTTGGTGGTAGCAGGGTTGTAAGCGCGCATTTTGGTGCCCTTGAAGTCGTCGGCACTGTTAATGGCCTTGACTGAGTACAGAGACTGACCGGGCCATGGCACTGAAAACAACATTTTTACGCCTTGAGCGGCCAATACCTTGCCCTGCACAGGCTTGGTAGCATCGAGCAATCGCTTGGCGGCTGGGTAGCTGGTTGCTAAAAACGGAATGGAGTCCACACCGAACACTGGGTTCTCATTGCTCAAACCAGAAATGATGAACTCACCAGCAGGCACCAAGCCAGCTTGGATAGAGCGCTTAATTTCAGGTTGCTTGAACAAAGCACCACCTGGATGCAGCGTGATTTTCAACTTGCCTCCAGATAGCTTTTCTACGTCATCAGCAAACTGCTGAACGTTTTGCGTTTGGAAAGTATTGACGCCATAACCTGTTGGCAAGTCCCAAGTCGTTTGGGCATGAACCATAGAAGCCAGGCCAATGGCTGAGACTGCGGTGAGTATTTTTTTCATCTTGTATTTCCTAGTGGTTGATTAAAAGCGGGAACGGGAACGGGAACGGGAACGAGAATGGGAACGCAGCAAGGGCGCACAACATGCACGGTTAAAAACTGGCCAGTTGGTTATTTTTCAAATCGGTAATCAGCATGGCCCCGGGCGCGTGGGTTATACAAAATGCGGGCTTGGCGTGCTGCAGTGCTGCTTGTGGTGTCACGCCACACGCCCAAAACACAGGGATTTCGTCTTCGTATATGTCTACAGCATCGCCGTAGTCTGGTTTTGATAAATCGGTGATACCAATCAACGCCGGAGAGCCTAGGTGCACAGGCGCGCCATGAACCTCCGGATAGCGAGACGTAATTTGCACCGCCTTAATCACATCCTTTGCCTTCATAGGACGCATGGTCACAACCATTGGACCCGAGAAAGGACCGGCGGCCACTGTTTGAATATTGGTGCGAAACATGGGTACGTTGCGCCCCTGCTCGATATGGCGAATAGGCACGTCCGACTCCAGCAAAGCTTGTTCGAATGAGAACGAACAGCCAATCACAAATGTCACCAAATCGTCGCGCCACAAGTCGCTGACGTCGTTGGGGGAGGCGGTTATAACGCCGTCTCGCCACACACGGTATTGGGGCACGTCGGTGCGAATATCAATACCAAGTCCCAGCGCGGGCAAGTAGGGATCACCAGGCTCACTCAAGCCAATGATTGGACACGGGCGGCGGTTGTTTTGACAAAACCTCAGAAAATCAGCGGCACTGTCTTTGGGAAGTATGACCACGTTGCCTTGAACCTGGCTGTCGGCTATACCGCTGGTGTGACCTGTGAAAGCGCCACTGCGAATGGATTGGCGTAACGCCGAAACTTCTACTGGTGTGGCTTTTTGAGCGGCCTTGTGCGATGGCAGGTCTTGACTTGCAGACGGCGGTAACAATGAACCCATGAAGTGCTTCCAATCAATGTGTGGCGACAGAAGAACATTATTGGAACAAGTTTCAGACTATACAAGCGGAAAAATTTTTTGCCATCTCAGCACTTTTTTCTATGATTGGTGTTTACCCTATGTGGCCACCAATGGCTATTTGAACGCGGCAACAAAGCTTGTGGCTGACCCTACCAGCATCTCAACATTCCGTGACGTAGGGTCCACACGGTAGCTGGCTGAAATGGGTAATGGCTCCAACTGCACGTCGGATTTCAAGGGTTTTATATTTGGAAAGTTCAACGGATTGCGCACCGCTTGTAACGGCAAGGTCGCAATGCCAAAACCACCTTGCACCAGTTGGGCCATGGCGGAAATCGAGGTAATGGTGTGTATTCGCTTAGGCGATATGCCCGCTTGATTGAACAAGTCAACCAATTGCACATGCGGCTGAGAGCCCCTTTGAAAGGTCAACAGCTCGTACTAACACAAACTACTCAACTTGTACAACCGCTTGGTGTGCAAACTTTTGCTGCCAATAAATCCCATAGCCATAGAGGGCAGTGTTTTGGTGAAAATCGCTTCTCCTGATGCAGGCAAAGCAGCAAACACCAAGTCTTGAACACCACGGTTTATTTGATCCAATAAGGTTGGCGTCGTGTCGACAGACAACTCCAGCGACAACTCAGGACGCTCCAGCCGCAATTGCTCCAACCACGGTACCAGCCAAGCGTGCAACACAGACTCAATGGCACCAATGCGCAAGGTCACCGCCAAGCGCTCGGCCTGCCCCATTTCAGTTTTAACGTCGCGTTGCAAATCGAGCAGCCGCTCAGCGTGTTTAAAGAAACGCGTACCAGCCAACGTTAGGCGAAACTGTTTGTCGCGTCTGTCCAGCAGCAACACGCCAAGCTCGTCTTCAAGAGAGGCCACGCGGCTTGACACCGCAGACTGTGTGAGGAACATTTTGTCTGCTGCGCGCGTGATGCTTTTCAGCTGAACAGCCCAATAAAAAGACTCAACAAACCTGAGATTCATGTGTATATAACGTTATTAAGTGTATCGAAACTGGCCACATGTTAGCCTGCTGCTTAGGCGGGCCACCCTTGTACAAGCTGAGCAGGCCCATGACGTTAAGCCACCACCAAACGTATGCCGGGCATGCAAGCCTCGGAGTCAACTCGCCGCTCTAATGCCAAGCGCATGTTCATTTGCGCCACCTCGGTGTGCTCAACTGCCAAGCTTTGTGCACGTGCACTGGCGCCTTGCTTGAGCGCATCCAGCAACATGTGATGCTGCTTGTGGGCGTACTGCATCCAGTCTCTGTCAAGGCTGACCCGGCCCTGCATGGGCAACATAGCCGAGGCTTGGGCAAAGGGCAACTTGTCGTTCATGGCCATGGCTCTTTGCAATGCGCGGTTGCCGCAGGCATTTAAAATGGCCGCGTG
>Ga0208413_1000510_pt1 | contig 29052 bp, 24 predicted proteins | sample AntAceMetag02UKD_FD_184761 | JGI IMG/M metagenome (GOLD analysis project Ga0208413, IMG submission 184761) | Saline lake microbial communities from Ace Lake, Antarctica - Antarctic Ace Lake Metagenome 02UKD (SPAdes) (version 2) | ecosystem: Environmental > Aquatic > Non-marine Saline and...
TGATTACATTGAGGGCTTCTACAATCCTCGGCGCAATCATGGTACAAATAACGGACTTTCTCCTGAAGAGATGGAAAGACAGTATTTTAGGAATCTACAAGGTGTCTAGAAAACTAGGGCCTTACCATATGACACCGATTTTGCGCTGTTCATCCTTCTTGAAAACTTTGGTACTAGCACTGCCAATATTCGAATTTGCTATTGGGTTAACTCCAGTAATTTCGCCAAGCATATTGCTACTTTGCAAATAGAGTTTATGTATAAAGTGATTAACGCGTTGGTCTACAAAAGGGTTTAGTCACCCGCCAGACACGGTTGGGCTCAGGATCTGCTAGAAGGTCAGGCCAATACCTACTCAGCGCCATACCACTGGCGAAAGAAAAGCTAAGCAAAGCGAGAAAAGTTTTAATGTGGATTGCTTGCCAAAGAAAGAGGTAATTTTGAGTAAACATCGGTATATTTAATTTCGACTCTTTACACTTTTGATGGAAAGCACTATGAAATTAGTTGTAACTCACATCTACCATTCTGTTTTATTCATAAGCTTAATTGCGGCTTCATCTTTTGCAGTCAATGCGTCTGCTCAAACAAGCGTCGCAGCGAATGTAAACGTTACTATCCTATCGACAAACTTGGCCAACGGGGCCGCGATCGGCGAATGGGGGTTGTCAGCTTTGGTTGAAGTTGATGGTGTCTGCATTCTATTCGACGCAGGACGTTATCCTGATACGGTTATTCGCAATGCTGAAGTCTTAAATGTAGATCTGTCCTGCGTAACTGATGTGGTGTTAAGCCATTTTCACTTTGATCACACCACCGGCCTGCTGCCATTGATCGAAAGTTTGCGCAGAAAGAACCCACAAGCTATCGAGCGGGTCCATGTTGCGGAGGGTTTTTTCTCATCTCGCCATCGAGCGAGTGGGGAAAGTGACGTCGAAGAGAATCAGATGATTGCGCTGCGCGGCACTATTGAAGCTCAGGGCGTAGAGTTTTTAGAGCACGCAGAAGCTACTGAAATTTATCCGGCAGTTTGGGTTTCTGGGCCAGTAGAGCGTCGTAATCCTGAGCAAAATTATTCTTCTTTTTTAGAGGTTGATTATGAGGGCGATTGGGTTCGAGACTTTGTTCCTGAAAGCCAGGCCTTAGTTATAAGAACTGAAGATGGTCCCATCGTCCTGCTCGGCTGTGGTCATTCCGGTGTAGTGAATGCGTTGGATCATATTCAAGACACTATTCAAGACGAGCCGATAGTCGCTTTAATGGGAGGCTTGCATTTATTTGCCGCTGACGATCAAACTCTAGAGTGGACAGCCGCTAGGCTCTTGGAGATTGGTGTTAAAAACCTAATGGCGGGGCACTGCACGGGTATAGAGCCTATGATGAGACTGCGTGCCGGTCTTGATCTGAACAGAAAGACTGCTGTAGTCGGTGCCGTGGGCTCGAGGTTTGTTCTAGGTGAAGGAATCCATCCAACGGCTATTGCTATGTAGCTTGTTGATGGATGTACTTACCGGCATTAGAAAAAGCGAGACAATGTAGGGAACACATTAAAACAACACCATCTAAAGAACTCCCAAAAAGGGGCGTCATGCCCCTTTAATTGGCTTAGGCCTCTAATAGCCACCTGTTCTAATTTGAAGCGCTCAAAAAGCAGCCGTGAAATCCCAGTGGCAAACAGCGATCCATTTCTGCCATAGCGACTGGTCCGTCAGCTAGCGCGCCACTTTTCAAGATAGCTGTACCGGTGCGTTCAGTTTTATAGTTCAGGTAAGTATGCATAATAAAGCCACGACCCATAACTGATGATCCGTCACTTATAAACTGAGGCTCTTCTACGATAATGTCCTCGCCGTAATCGTAGTGCTGTTCTTGTCCAGACTCTGGATTCACCTGTGTGATTATTGACTGCATTGATCTAGGTCTGCCTAGACTTTCGCTAATACCTAACAAGCTTTGCTCGGCGAAAGGATAGCGCCGATCGAATCCGGGAAACTCTAGGGATTCCGATAATTTATCTATTTCTGCAGTGCCTTTGTTCAGATCAATGGTGTAACGCAGTAGAGCGGATTCTTGGTGATAAGGGCCTTTTTGCTGCTTCGCGAGACGTGCCATACCGTGTTTCATAAATTGTGCATCTTTGTATTGAGAGGCAGTGAAGATGATTTTTCCGCGAGACTCCCAAGCGTTACCAAAATGGAACACAAAAGCCGGTGGTACTTCGATAGTCTTTACTAGGGATAGATTATTTTTGTCAAACACCATTAGCTGGCTTGGGCGATCTGCTTCCCACTGAAACATGTCGACAAAACGTTCACCATGGTGTGCGACAGCCGAGCTGTTAAGTGCAATAAGATAGTTTGGAGTTAGAACGAAGTCATGCTGATAACCCCCAAACCCTAACCTATGGACCTGTACTTTTTTCAAATCGCCGCCTTTGCCGATGTGATAGAGCACTAACGCCGGATTGTCGGGCATCGGCAGTGAACCGATATTCCACATGTCGCTGCGATCATCGAACCTCGGGTGAGCGGAGAAAGGCACACCACGCAAATCGTCTCGCCAATCCTTTTTGCCGAGTGTTTCGAGAGTATCAGGATCGACTCTGTGAGCTGAGCCGCCTTCCCACAGTGCCAAGAGTTCGCCTTGAAAAGGCTGGATATTCGTATTTGCCACATTGCCGTCGTCGTTATTGCGTGAAGGAAATGACCCTTCGATTTTAGAACCGGCGCCGTCAAACAAAAAGCGACCGGCATCTTCTTCCCGCTTGAATTTTTCGGTACGCACAAAGCGGCCATGATGGCTAATACCTTTTTCGCTTATCTGAAAAGCCTGAATCATTCCGTCGGGGTCAAACCAGTGACTATAGCGCTGACCTTCTCGCTCAAATAGCGCTGGGCCATTGCGATAAAGGGTGCCGTAGCAGGCCTCGGGAATGTCCCCCTGCACGGTTAGGTCAAGCTCGGCTAAGTCGGCAGTTACCCCATTAAAAGCCACCGACCATGGCGCCGTTGAAGTGTTAGATGAGGCGCTAGTCAGAACTGGGTTTAATAGGATGGCGGCGCTACCCCCCAACAGTGTTTTGGTAAAGTCGCGTCGCTTCATAATTTTTGGCTTTAAAGTTGCTGTATTAGTATGTGTTGATTGCATAGTGATTATCTCAAGCGAATAGTTATTTGAGTGTCTTCTGTGATTTCTATTTTGGAATCTTTGAAACTGGCAGGGCCGAAGCTGCCGGCGTTGTTACTAAAGCCATAGCCTTCTTGGGGCAAACCTAATAAGTTGGTATCCATTTCGCCATTGTCGTTAGCGTCGTGAAACAATTTGATTGCATAGTAACCTGAAGGCACATCGTGCAAGGTCACCTTAATGGTCTTTGAAGTGACACGACTGCGGCCTGCTACTACTGGAGTACTTTCAGTCTTGTAGCTGTTCTCGTTATCGAAGATTGACCAAAGAAGGGTTCCGGTTAGTTTAGTGATATTTTCAATTTCCATCTCGATGTCGGCGGCTTGCGCGGATTGGGCCAGGCTGCCGGTTATCAACATGATTGGCAGGTAGCGAAAGCGATAAAGGCTGGAAGCTTTTGGGAGTCTGTTGCTAAGTTTAGTGGCACATATGCGGGTGAATGTGGATAGAGCTTGAAAAGTGTTGGACGTTGACTTTAGGTGCATGGCTGGCCTCCTGTGATTGATGTAGCCTAGTTTGTGTTAGGACTGGATTTGGCACAGGTGGAGGAAGTCATCGATAACAGTAATTGAAACCATGACTTTTGGCATAGGGTGTGAAAAGGATTCTTCAGCTAAACTGCTTTTAAATCATAACCGCTAATAAGTTAAGAGAGATATGAATAATCAGTCAGAGATTAATCCATTCAACAGTCTCAGTGAATCCAAAGCGGTAACTCATCTGCTTACCGCCAGCGGTGTGCTTGCTATAGGGCTAACTGCATTTATCAATAGTTTGCAGTATGGAGTGGGCCCGCAGTTAATCCTCTTCATTGTCTTTGCTGTTGTTTTTGTGGCGTTAACGAATCCTGAAAGCATAGCGTGTAGCAGGCAAAGCAGGGTGCTTGCGCTTTTAACCCTGTTGCTACTCTCAGTTTCTATTTGGTTTATAGCGCCATCGGATATTAACTTGATTCTTACAGTGGTAGTGATGGCTCAGGCGCCCTATGCTATTTCTAGACGCCAGTGCTGGCTACTTATGTTGCTTGTTAATTTAGCGTTTCTTGCGGTGCACTATGTTTACTTGGGCTATGAAAATATATTTTTTGGCTGGGCACCTATGTTTGCCCTTCAAGCTTTTGCGATTACTTCTAGCTTGGCGCGAGTAGAAGAGGCATCGCTTAAGTTACAGCTTCAGGAGCAGAACGCCGAGCTAGTGGCAGCCCGTTCAGCGCTCGCTCAAAAGAGCCAAATGGAAGAGCGCTTGCGAATAGCAGGGGATTTACACGATAGTATTGGGCATAAGCTCACCGCTTTGCGTTTGCAGTTGGAAGCGCTAGCTCAGATGGTGCCGGTAGAGCTTAAAGGCAGAGTTGCGGCAAGCCAGCAACTCAGCGGCGAGCTATTGGAAAATATTCGCAGCATAGTTAAACGAATGTCCTATGAAGAGCCTGTGAATCTCAAAGTTTTGATCGAACAAATTGATGCTGATACGCCCGGAGTTAATATTTCATTGCTCAGCCAAGTGCCGTTTATCGATCCTGCGCTTGAGCAGCAGCTTGTATACTGTATTAAGGAGGGCGTGAGTAATGCAATTCGTCATGGTGGAGCAAACAAGATAGAAATCACGTTCGAAGCTAAGCATCTGTTAATAGACGACAATGGCAAGGGCGTAACGCAGGGCAATGAGCTCGGTTTCGGTTTAAATAATTTGATGCTACGACTGGCGCCTTTTGGTGGTCTTGTAGCACTTACGCCGCGTGAACTCAGCGGCAGTCGCCTTTCCATTAAGTTGCTGACGGGACTGTTGACGGAGGCTGTTCAGTGATTCAGGTAGGGCTAGTAGACGATCAGGCTCTAGTGCGTCAGGGTATTGGACAGCTTATTGAACTGTCAGGTATCGCGACTACACTGTGGCAATGCGAGAGTGGTGAGCAGGCGTTGACACAATTGCAGCAAGAACCGGTAGATGTTTTAGTCTGTGATATTCGCATGCCCGGCATGGACGGAATTTCGTTAGTAAAGCGTCTGCGAGCAGGCGGTGATCGCCAGCCGGTTTTGATGCTCACCACGTTTGATGATTACGTGCTTTTTATCGATGCGCTGTCTGCCGGTGCCAACGGTTTTTTACTAAAAGATGTATCCCTAGAAAAGCTTATCGAAGCAATAAAAACTGTTGCCAGTGGCGGTTTCATTGCCGAGCCCCGGCTTGTTTCGCAAGCGGATACCGGGATTGGGGAAAAAGTCCCTGACGCTAATAATAAACTCAGTAATAAGGAGCGAGAGGTGCTCAGATTAGTCGCTGGGGGTCTTTCTAATAGAGAGATAGCCGATATTATTCACTTGGCTGAAGGTACGATTAAAAATCATGTGTCGAATATACTAACTAAGCTAAATTCCCGCGATCGAACACAGGCTGTGTTATATGCGATCCACTGGCAGTTGATTTGATCTTTGGCCTTAGGTAAAAGCTTAGGTATTAAGACACTTATTCAGTCGATTTATATACAGTGCATTTGTGCACTAATTACCCTTATTTTTGCTATAAATCAATGACTTAGTTTCGCCTGCGTCGACAAGCAGTCGGGCTCAATGGCAGGGGGTGTAGCTTGTTAAACCTTTGGACTTCCCATCGATAAGATTCTATTGTGTCTATAGTAGAACCAATATCTTTCAAAAATAAGAAACCAGTAACGGTCAGCTATTATGGAATCAATCGTTGTTCTTCTAGGGTTGGGGTTGCTCCTTGGGGCGGTTTTAGGCTGGGTTTCATTTTTCAAGATTCAATCGCTTCAAAAGCAGGTCTTTGTTCTACAGCGCTGTTTGCTTGATCCTACTCACCAAGTAGAAAACCTAGGCCTTTATGGGAGTGAAATTGACGATCTCAGCAATAATCAAACTGCATCGATTTTCAAGCTATTAGATCCGATAGCTGAACAGCCTGTTCGAGCCAATGCCTTTGCAGGTATCACTAAAAGTCTTGAGAATGTGTGGAAGCGCCAGCCTCCAGCCAATTTATCGAACACTCCACCTGTGGTTACCTCGCCAGCAGCCCTTGTAAAGAAAGACCGAGCAGGTCTAAGTTTATTGTCACGACTTCGCGATCAATGGATGACCTGGCTGGGAGGGCTATCTACCGGTTTGTCTGGAATATTCATGGTGCGCTATTCCATTGAGCAGGGGCTTTTGGGCCCTATGTCGCGGGTCTTACTCAGCATTGTGGTAGGCCTGATACTTCATGGTGTTGCAGAATGGGGCCGCCGCCGAAGCGCTGGGCAGTTTCAAACATTGGCAGCCCTTGCTGGAGGCGCCAGCATTATTTTGTTTGCAGCAATAGCTGCATCACTGAATCTTTACGATTTGTTTCCTCCCACTTTTGTCTTTATTGCACTGATTTTTGTATCACTTGGCACGATGGCATTAGCGGTTTTGCATGGGCTTGTGTTGGCAATACTGGGCATTCTTAGCGTCTATGTTATCCCCGCTTTAGTTTCCACCGGCAGCGGGAATTCACTTAGCGTTTTAATGTATTCGACCATTATCACGGTGGCATCCCTACTGTTGATGCGCTACGTCTATAGGCCTTGGCTTCGGGCTGGTATGCTCTCAGTTCATTCCCGCACGTCTAACGGCGAACTCTACACCTACACTATAGTCTGGCTAGTCTCGGCCATCGCGTGTTTGCTAGCTGGCTCTGTTCGCTTTGGTGCCAATGTTTACCGGGCAGGCTTTGGACTGATGATGATTGTCATAGCAAAGATATTCTTATTCGATATGGCAGATCTGGAAAGCCTGCTTAGAGTCGCGTCCTTTATGGGATTAGGCCTAAGCTTACTGGGCCTAGCCTATCTATATCAGCGGTTTAACTTGTTACCGAAAAAGGCAGTACAGTAATACCGTTGAAGTGCAGATCTCTTAGCACTTTAGTTGGGGGATTTTCTAAACAGTCAAAAGGCCAGATACTTCTAAATGCCACTTTCAAAACTAAAAATATTGTTGATTGATGATCACCACTTGTTTTTGCAGGGCATGCAAAGTTTGCTTGCTGATTTTGTTAGCACAGTGGTTGCCACAGATGACGCAGAGAATGCGTTGTTAGCCTTGCCAGAAACCAAACCTGACCTGATACTGATAGACTTGTTCATGCCAGGTATGGACGGTCTTAGCTTCATTAGGGCTATCGAGTCGCGGCAGCTTTTAATTCCGGTAGTGGTCCTATCCGCAGCAGAAGATATAAGTGATATTCGAAAAGTTCTTGAAGCGGGTGCTTTCGGCTTTATTCCAAAATCTGTGAATCGGGAGAGCCTGCTGTTGGCCCTAAACACCGTTGTCAGCGGCAGTATCTATGTGCCTGAGTCGATAGTTAGCAGATTGCCTGCCCGGGGTATTGAGGCTGATGATGGGACGTCGAACTACGGTTTATCAGATCGGCAGATACAAATACTTGAGCTTTTAGCTAAGGGTTACCCCAACAAAAAAATATCACTGATACTCTTTGTAAAAGATGAAACGGTGAAAACTCATCTTCGAAATATTTTTCAGATTCTTGCTGTGAATACGCGGACCGAAGCGGTTACTCGCGCGTTAGAATTGAAGTTACTGAAGATATAAAATTTTGGCTAGATACGCCTATTACAAAGCTCAAACGAGGCGTGATAAAGCCAATCTTAACTGGGCCGCCTGCAGCGGTTTATAGAGCAGTATCATTTCTGAATCGCCTGCAAACTCGCTCTGCCGTGGCGTAGTATTGCCAGTTACCAACATTGCGGGGATGGGCAGAGAAAAATATTCTCGAATATTCTTGATCAAAATCTCGCCGTTAATATTATCAGGTAAGTTAAGGTCTGAAATGATAGCGTCTGGAACCTCGGCTAATGATATTTGATTGAATAGATCGTGATGGCTTGCAGCTACAAATGTCTGGCAACCCCAGCTTTCCACTAACGCCTTCATCGCATGCCTCACTTCGACATCATCATCCACTATCATTATCTTTTTATTGGTCAAACGCAGTGATCCGATATCGCTAATATCAGCAGCCGGCTCAATATTAATTGACTCACCCGCAGGTACCGAGAGGCTGAACTTAGAGCCTTTTCCAAACCGAGATTTAACCTCGAGATTGAACCCTAAAGCGGAATCAATTCGTTTTACGATTGCCAGCCCTAGGCCCAGACCGCTGCGGCGCTGAGATTCAGAGTTAGACAATTGATGGTATTCCGTAAAAATGTCCTCTAAGTCTTGTTCTGGAATACCGGGTCCTTGGTCCCAAACTTCGATACTTGCAGATGGGCCTCTTTTTCTACAGGCAATAAGAACCTTTCCGCTTTTGCTATGTTGTATTGCGTTATTTACTAAATTTCCTAATGCTCTTTCTAGCATTACAGCATCGGTGTTCACAACGAAGGGGTGATTATGAAGTCGCAGTTTCAGGCCTTTGTTCTCGGCAACACTTTTGTAGGTAACAAATATTTTTTCGAGTAGCTTATCTAATTGAAAATGCTTAACGTTGAAATCAACAGCACCTGCATCCAGTTTTGATATATCCAGCAATGCTATTAGTAACTCGTTTAGCGAAGTGACTGAGGCCTTTGCGTGTTTTACAAAGTCCTTAGAGTCACCGCTATTGATCGGGCTTTTCTCCAATATGTCCATATATAAAGATAAGGCATGCAAAGGTTGCCTGAGGTCGTGACTGGTGGCCGCGATAAAGCGGGTTTTTTCTTCACTCTCTTTTCTGGCCAAGCTTAAGGCCTCTTCTTGTTTTTCCTCGCCACTAAAGCGTTTTCTTTCCTCTGTATTTAGTTGCCTTTGCAGGACAAAGGAATAATAGATAAAGAAAACAAATACCAAAATCTCGGTGATTCTAAATTGTACTTCTATCTCTGGATGAAGAACTAGGCAGGTTATGAAGGTTAGCAAAGCGAGAATGCTATTTACAAGAGAGTAAAAAATTTTTCCACGAATCACATAAAAGACAAGTAGGGGATAGGTGACAAACAGTACGGTAAAGAAACTTTCTGACGTAATGCCGCCATTATTCAGAAAGGTACGGTCATAGAATATCGCGAACCAAAGAAACAAAATTAGAAGTTGTACGATTTCAATGCCGATATCGAGATGTGGTGGTTTGTGTGGTCTAAGTGTTTGCCAAGCTAGCAAAGATATGGCGCCGGCGATTGTTACGCGAATCAACTCAAAAACATAAAAATGGATAGAAAACCCATACCAGACATAATCAAGATAGCCACCTAAGAGTATAAAGGCGGCCAAAAAGAATAGTGGTGACCGCAAAGAGATGGCGTATTGGAGCCAAGCTGAGTCTATGAATTCAGCTTCCCTTTCGGTGTTTTTGAATGTCCCAGTTAAGTCTGAGATCAAATTCGTGTCCATTTAAATCATCCAACTTCGTTGATCGCGCTCTACCATAGCCAATTTTTTAGCCAACTAAAATAACCCATTTGGGGTTTGGTATGAAATATTTGGCAGATTATCATCCACCTTAAGCTTTTAGGGTGGCACTTACCCATTTATTGTTTTCTTTTCTGCGATCTCCAAGCACTATTGAGAGTCGAAGAAAGACAGGCTCAAAACAACAATAGTCATTGCAACGGAACTACCATCATGAAACTGAGTAGATTATTCTATGTTCTCTTAGCTATCTTAACTCTACCTAGTTTTAGCGCGGCTCAGGAGCAGAGTCAGTGGAAGGAAACTCCAGATGGTAGAACGGGGCCTATAACCATTATCGGCACGGAGTTGACTGGTAAACTTTTTGCAGACATGGTCGGAACCGTTAGTATTACCGAAGGCGGCTATCTATTTTTAGGCTATTGGAATGATGATTTTGTGACTGGTTGTGGTCCCAGTAATGGTTATGCTGGGCCAATGGGGTTGCTTTTCGACAGCAGTGGTAGTTCTTTCGTAGGAGGGTTTGGTTATTGTCGAGAAAATACAACACATGATGATTTAGCCGGCAGGACTCACTACACAGGGACGTTGCAAAGTGGCTCATTGGATTTCTCGGGAATTTCGGGTGGTGGTAGCGGCACTGGCACCTGTGGTGGCTGATTTGCCGGCCGTGACGGCCGGTTTGAACTGGACCAGTAATGGCACAGCTGGGTTTACCTGGTCCACACCGATTGTTCTCCAAGACCGTGTGTTTTTACAAGATCAAGACGGAGGCTTTGATGTATTTAACCTAAGCGATGGAGAAAAGCTTTTTACGAAAAAAGTAGCCAACGCCTTTCCCACGAATTCTCCAATTTACGCGAACGGGTTTGTTTACATGATTGCTAATGGTCTGATAAAAATTGACCCTAGCAATGGCAACGAGGTAGGCCGCATCGCGATTAGCTCCATTTCATCTCAGTCACCAGCGGCTTTCAATAATTTGGTGTATGTAGCGGACTCCTCGGCCGTCTACGCTATTGATGTCAATACCATGACCCAGACTTGGAAGTCTGATCTGGGCGCTACAAACAATATCGACGTGCTGATCAGCGAAGATGTCCTCTATGTTTTTGCTGACAAGCTTTATGCACTGAACCCACTAGATGGAAGTGAGTATTGGAACTTCGCTCTTCCTGACAGCAAAGGCACCCGCATTGGCTCTGTCGGCAGTGGCTATTTGTCTGTTTTTGAGAACGGCGATATTAATGTAAAGCTGCATACTTATAAATTGAATTCAGTCCGCACGGCCGCTCCAGCCTTAGCTTGGTCGGCAGATTTTGGAAACAATTCAGCGGATCGCTCACCCCCGGTGATCGATGGTAACTTGGTGTTTGCTAGCTCTAGAGTAGGTGTTCTGCAGGCGTTTAAGTTAGACGGAGACGGCACTAAATTGTGGGAAAAGACAGTCCGCGCCGGAGGTTCAGCTCCTGCTCTGCCATTGGCCTCAAATGGTGTGGTTATCATTCAGCAAGAAGCGTCGCCGAGTATTTTTCAACTGATTGGATACAATGGTCTTTCTGGCACAGAAATTTTTAGGACCGCTATCACGGGGATGGGAGTTTCTTGGGGGCAGCCGCTTATTAAAAACAGCGTTGCTTATCTCGCTACAGACCATTCTGGGGCGCTCTACTCTATAGGGATACCCGGATTGCCTGGGGATTGGGGAATGATCAAAGGTAACGCCCAGTTAACGGGAAACTCCTTAGGCGGGGTGCGCTCTCAGGTCGATGAGGCCACTTTAACCATCGACATTCCTCAGCTCTATGTTCCTGGCATGGGTGTCTTCAAAACCGCGCTTACACTGCTGGATGCTAGCAAGCTTGAGTTTAATCTCAACGCCAGCAACATCTCTGCTGTTAACGTAAGCACTTCGGATGTCGCCACGTTTAATCCTGCCACCTCGACCTTGGAAATCCCTGCCATGGTTTTTAAAGGTGTTCGCTACAAGGTGTCATTCACTTTGTCAGGTGCAACTGGCGATAATTTCAAATTCACAGTTTCGGGTGTTCAGTAGCATACAGCTCCTTTCACTTGCACTTACCCAGAGCCTTCGTACTCGAAGGCAACTCAGGCCTGCAATATGCTTAATTTTCTTTTCAATAGGTCAAGTACCCTCAAAAGCACCTTGCCCCTCGTTTTACAGTGTTTTATAGCTTGTAACGCTCAAGCTGATGTTTCTATTCAAGCCTCAACTTTCATAGGTGTTGTTGGGAGCGATATAATAGGGGCATCGGCAATTTCTACTGTCGGAGATATTTATGTAGCCGGCGATACTCAGTTAAGCGATCGCTGGTTTATTGCTGAACCTATAAATACATCAGCACTCACTGCCCGAACTTTTGTTGCGAAAGTTAACGCTGACCTAAGCAGTATCGGTAAAGCAATATTACTTGAAGGTTTGGTTGTTAAAGATATGGTGATTGCGCCGAATGGCGAGCTGTATATCGCCGGTGAGGAGTTCCGTACAGGTATTAGCGGTCCATGTGAAACCAGCACGGTTAAATGCCACGTTACGGTTATACGGTTGAACTCATCGCTTACCAGTATTTTGAGTAGCATCACGTTTGGAGGCAGTGGCTCGGACGAGCTGCAGTCGATCGCGCTATTGCATAATGGTTCAGTGGTTGTTGCTGGAACAACTAAATCGACTGACTTTCCAACGACCGCCGGCGTGTTCGATGCCAGCTGCGGTGAGGATGGTTTATGTGATGACAGGACCGATGGTTTTATCGCAGTGATTGATTCTGCTCTATTGTCAGTAGAGCGTGCGACTTACGTTGGGGGCTCACGAAATGACGAGCTGACGGAGCTAGTTGTAGATAATAACGGCGATATATTCGTAGCTGGAAGGTCGGCCTCTTTGAGCTTACTGTCTTTATCGCCTAACGCCTATCAAACCAATTTGACTCGATTTGGTCTAGGCGGGTTTATTGGCAAATTCGATTCTCAGCTCGCTAACATGTCAGCGGCAACGTTTTGGCATAATGGTTTCGATGTTCATTATAAAATTTATGACATCGCCATAGTCAACAACGAAGTCGTTATTACCGGCAGTGCAGGAGCAGGTATTCCAACATTACCGGATGCGTGTCAGCCAAACTATCATCATACGCCTGGATGTCAGAATTGCTTCCGGCCCTCAGACGCTTATATTGCGATACTTGATAGCAGTCTAACCAAGGTTTTAAGAGCCACATATTTTGGTGCAGAGCAATCCCAAATTGGATTGGCATTGTCTTCAGATGCGGCGGGTAATATTTTCGTTGCTGGTTCAACGGACACTGATTCAAGCATACCGCTATTCGGTGCATTCGATGATGAGCTGACGGGAAGCGGTGATATTTTTGTTGCAGGGTTTAATAACTCTTTATCTACTCTTCTAGCTTCTAGTTATCTTGGCGGCGACAAGGTCGGGTCTTATTTAGCTGGAGAGAGTGTAAGTAATCTTATAGCGGCGCCTAACGGAGACATTGTCGTTATTGGCAACACGGACTCGCCTTCTTTTCCTACTACTAACAATGCCTACGATAGAGAATGCGGCGGTGATCATTGCGATACCTCTACTTTTGGTGAATTCACTCCGTTGCGAGACGGTTTTATTACGACACTGCATTTTGATATAGCTGATGGCACTGGCATCCAAAACTCTAGCTGTGTTGCTGCTAGCATTTCTGATTCATTTGCCTTGATTTTCCCGAGCGTCAAGGCGGGTGCTGCAGAAATCGGGGCACAATTTAGCTTTGTCGAGCAAATTGGGAATGAATATCGCTTTCAGTTATCAAAAACTGAAGTGGCGTCAGCTAGTAGCTGTCCGGCAGTTCTCGAAGGGACGACTTTAACGGTCCCAAGCATGATAATAGGGGACGAGTTGCACATGGTTGGTTTTAAAGTGCTTCCCTATGCAGGCAATGTATTCGGCTTCAGTGTTAATTCAATCATGAAACTATAAAACACAAGCCAGCTCGGCTGCTGAGACAACTGCAACAAGTCCATGATTCTGTAAATACCCACCCAGCCCCTTCAAACACCCTCTGTTCATGGGGTGTTTGAATTCCTAAATACAAACTAGCATTACTTACTCAGAATTAGTGAGTTCTATTGTTTTTCATTCTGGGGATTTTGGTTACGGTCGGCAAAAACTTTTAAACCGAATAGCGATATCGTTTCTTTTTGTGGTCAGTGCTCCCCTCTACTCACAGCAGCTTTCGGGTATCGAAGTGACTGAAAATTCGGTTGACCAAAATGCTGTTACGCTGGTGAGTTTGGCGAGCCAGTAATTTCCGAAGTTATTTTCAGTCGGCACACTATGGCGTTAGCTCGATGGTTTTAACTTTAAATACTTTGCGGCGACGGGAATTTGTCTTGGTATTAGCTCTGGAGACTTGTAAGTTTTGGATGGCCTTGTGGTGATCAGGCAACTAAGCTAGGTAAGGTGACAGTTGCCGTGGCGACCCTTAGTAGTGATACCGGCGCCCCGGTTGTTATCTGATTTAACGATATAACATCGGCTAGCACCGTAAAAGACCTGCTGGGAATTTTGAAAACAATAACAGTCAGTTCCAGCGCCTTAAGCACCTTAATCAGCTCTGGAAGTAGCGAGGCAACCGTTTCAATGGAGGTGCAGGGCGCTGAAGCTGTGAGCGGTGTGTCAGCGAAAAAGTCATCCTTACAATGACGGGGAACACCTTGACCGAGCATGAGGTCTAGCAAATGAGGGCTGATGGTGACGGTATTATTCTGGGGCTGGCGTCAATTATTCTTAACTTTGAATACGCTTCAGCGAGCGCTAACCTAATTGGCGCGAGGCTCTTGAGCAGCCTACTTCTATCCTTAGCTGCCGGCAATTCTGCTGCGGTTCAAAGTGCTATTGCCACAGAGCTAGAAAGCTCGTCTGTTTCAAGTAAAGCAGCTGACGCGTCTATTAGTTAGTGAGTAGTGGTTAAGCCCTTAGTGCTTGAAACAGGCATCGGAAGCTCTGTAAAGATGATTTTTGAGATCAGCGACTTAGGGGCTTTTCCAATCATGAGTAAATTCGAGTCAAGGCTTGCTGGAACCAGCACACGCGGGGAATTGAAGGACATCATCTTGCGTTAGATTTGTAGCCTGTTCTAGGACTATCAGTTTAGTTTTGACTCCTCTAGTTTAAGGTGGGGCCAAAACTATTTAACCTGAATTTTAGACCTGATTCCTGAAAGCGTTATTTCTAAAAACGGTTCTCTCTTAACCGCCTCTGTAAAACCTACTTCTGGAGGCCTTCAACATTCCTATATTTTGTTAAAATCCTCAACCGTTCTTATCGCGTCTTTTGCTAAGTTTAAGTTTTAAAAAAAATGGTAACGCGCTAAACAAGTAAAAGGCTGATTCTAGTTCCTCAAGATATCCGTATGAGTATCGCTAAACTGTCAACAGTCCTTAATCGTATTGGGCTCGTCCTAGCGATGTTGTCTTTTAAGTTATTAGCTGCAAACTTAGTTTAAGCCAGGAATATTAGATGTTAATCAAGAAGCTAAACAAAGAGATACAGGAGCAAAACTGGATTTCTGTGCTGGTGGATTTGCTTATAGTAATTATCGGATTGTTCTCGGGATTGCAGGCAGATTCGTGGTGGCAGCAATATCAGGAATCACTGCAGGAGAAAATCTATCTTATCGAATTGCAGGAAGACTTTTTGAATAACAAGCGTTTATTCGAAAGCGCATTGAGTGAGAGTGCATTAATTCTTGGTGATATGGTTTCTTTATTAGAGCAAGCCAATTTAGATTTTCCGGCATTGGAGGTGGCTGTATTGGATGAGCAGCTGAGCTCCCTGCAGAGTATGCCAACGTTTATTCCCATCAGTCGTGCTTATGACAATCTCAGCGGATCCGTCGATCTGAGCCTGCTCAGTAATAGAGAGCTTAAGAATAGCTTGGCAGGCTTTTATTCTTTTTCTAAAATTATTGAGCTTGTGCAAAGCACTCACGAAATGCAGCTGGTCAATACCTTCCTACCTTATATGGCTGCAAACACCGAATTCTCAAGAGTTATGATTAGCTGGCGAGTTGAAGGAGATTTTGAGCTGCCTGAAGCCGGTGAGGATAGCGGCATACTCGAGCTGATCTCAACTCGCGAGTTCAGGAATGTAATCGTTGAAAAATACTATGCGGTCAGCGATATTCGCGGGCTTCACGAGTCTATCGAAGAGTTAAATACAGAGATTCTTGAATTGCTGAAAAACGAAATTCAAAGCGAGTAGGCTGTTTGCAGTGGCGACTATAATTGCCGATTCAGCTTGGTTTTTTACTAGGGTTCGGGTAATCGTTTAACGTCAACGCGTTGCTCAAGTGGATAAACCGGCGGGCCAAACTGATTATAAACAGCCACGTCTGTGGCGTCTCGTCCAACCCCTACCGTGACATAGCCACTTTTGCTTGTCGATTGTACGGCATCGAATGTATACCAGCGGTCGCCAACGTAAGCTTCAAACCACGCATGCATATCCATAGGTTCAAGTTGATAGCGATAGCCAACGACTAGGCGAGCTGGGATGCTAAGGCTGCGGCAAAGAGCAATACCTAAGTGAGAAAGGTCTCTGCACACACCCGTTTGACGTTGATTAACCTCAATTGCTGAAACAGGAATGTCGCTGCTTCCCGGTATATAGCTAATGGTATTGGCAAGCCATTGCTCTATGGCAGAAACCTGATCATACCCTAGGTTTTGTCCGGCAGTAATCTCCGTGGCCATTTGATAAAACCTGTCGGATTCGCAAAACCTGCTTGGCAATAGATAGTCCAATACTGCATTAGGTAAATGTTGAACTTCTATAAAAGGGGCACCAGGCGCTTTGTCTGGAACCTCAGTGATCAAAACCTCGGTGCCAGTGTGAATTGAGAAAGTTCCAACCGGTGCTACAAGGCGCTGGCATAGATTCCCGTACCGATCGCTGTACTCAAATGCAGGAACCGAGGGGGAAATTTCATAGTGCTCCCTGCTGATCCATTGTCCGCTGGTGCTTTTAGGTCGCAGCATCAATATAAACGGGGTTGGAGTTATTATCTCAAAAGACAAATCGCAGGTAGTGTAAAGGAGCATGTTAAACCTTAGTAAACATTAATTGAATGCTGGGGCAGGTTAAGATGATCGGCGAGAGGTGGAATTTAGCAGTTCATCAAACTTACCGCTTGATACTGCCTCAGCTAGCTCCATATAGCCACCCACAGAGGCGTCGCCAACGAATATTTGCGGCACGGTGCTTTGGCCCGAACGTTTTTGAATATCTGCACGGGTGACCGAGTCCCCGTCGGTAGCAATTTCGACAAAGTCATAACTTTTGCTGGTCAGCAAGTGCACTGCTGCTGTGCAGTAGCCGCAAAATTGGCGAGTATAAATGGTGATCTCAAGCATTCGGACCTCATGGCAAGCGTAAGCTTGCTAAATAAGTCATCGAGGTACCTCAATGACGATAAAAAACAATATTGAGCGATATTACACAGCCAAATTCACTATGGCGATTTCAATAGTTAGGGTTTATTTTTGTCTAACAGTGATTGTACCGTATCCAGTTGTCTCTGCATGCTTTCAAGCCGATCGGACATCGGGTGCCTTTCCTGAAAGGCAATAGCTTCTGATTTAGAATTGTATTGGCCTGTCATCACTTTAAGAGTAGTGCCCACCATCATGTTTAGAAACACAAAGGCTGTAAAGAAAATAAATGACAGGTAGAACCGCCAGCTAAACCGATAGATGCCCATTTAGTCTAGAAAACGATTCCAGATGATAGTGATGACTTAACAGCCTCTCAACTGAGACTTTAGTGAAAGGAAGTGGATGGGTCAGCTCTAAAACTAAGCCAAGCAGTTGAGAAACGCTGCTATAATATTTATCGCAAAAAGCGGTATATTGTTCAAAATATTCATTATAAGCATCCGCCAGGAGCAAAACATGCCGGTTTTTAGGAATCATTTAAAGCCATTGGCCAAATACTGGCCGCTGGCCTTGATCGCGCTAGTCGCACCAAGCGGGGGTATTGCCGCCGATTGGACTCTATCCTATACGGCAGATGGCCAGCCTGATATTGAAGGGTTATGGAGTAATGCTACGCAAACGCGCTTAGAGCGGGCGGCTGACCTAGGTGAAAAACAAAGCTATACCGCCGCCGAGGCGTCCGCGCTAGAAGCCAGGGTGGAAGCGGGAATGCAAAGATCTATGGCGCCAAGTGTTGCGGGTCGGGCACCACCTTCAGATGGCAACGTCGCCAGTGCTTACAATTCATTTTGGTTAGAGCGAGGCAGCAACATTACGCTGATCGACGGCGAGTATCGCACCTCGATGATTGTTGAACCTAGTGACGGACAAATACCTTGGCTGCCAATGGAAGAGCGCAGTCCCAGTCAATTATCACGGTGGCTTGCGATTCCTGGTGTAGAGCCTTTCGATGGCCCGGAGTTGCAAACCATAGGTGAGCGCTGCCTTTTGTTCTGGGATTTTCGAACCTCCAACTCTAGTGCTGGTCCGCCTATGATGCCGATGATATACAACAACAATTACCAGATAGTGCAGACGCCAGGCTATGTCCTAATTTATGCTGAAATGATGCATGACGCACGCATAGTTCGCTTAGATGCGCAGCATCGACCCTCTAATATGGTGCAATGGATGGGCGATTCGGTAGGGCGCTGGGAAGATGATACTTTAGTCGTGGTCACCAAAAACATGCATCCACAGCAATCTCACTTTGGCTCCAGCGATAATATAATCATCACCGAGCGATTTCAGCGCACCGGCGAAGATGACATTGTTTACAGCTTTACGATGGATGATCCTTCGGTTTATCGTGAGCCGTGGACTGCTCAAATGCAGATGAAACAAAAGCCTGAAGAGAGAATATATGAGTATGCCTGTCACGAAGGCAACTACGCTTTGAGCGGAATCTTGGGCGGGGCGAGGGTTCAAGAGCGCAGTCAGTAGAATAAAAAGTGGAAGCGTATTTTTCACTAAAGATTTAATAAGCCCATTTAGGGCTGGATGCGAGTGAGAATAATAATGAAATTAAACAGTAAATTTAATTCAATTGCGGCACTGTTTATTGTGCTTGTCGGTGACGCCTCGGCTCAAGATGATACAGACCATCAATATACCAGCGAGGCAGTTGCTGCGGGGCTGCGTGTTTACAGCCAGCAATGTGCTCTTTGTCACGGGCCCGAAGGTGGATTAGTAGACGGAATAAACCTTAGTCGAGGTGAGTTTCGTAACGCTTCATCGGATGCTGACTTAGCCGACGTGATTTCAGGTGGTGCCGCGGCCGGCGCGATGCCTGCATTCAGTTTAAGTATTGAAGAGCTTAGTGGTGTTATCGCCTTCATACGAGCTGGCTTTGATCCTGAGGGAGTGGCTGTTCAAGTTGGCGATTCAGGTCGAGGCAAAGCGCTATTTGAAGGCAAGGGTGAGTGCGCGCAGTGTCATCGGGTCAATGGTTTTGGTCCCTATACAGCACCAGATTTGACCTCAATTGGATTGATAAGAACGCCGGCTTCGTTGCAGCTAAACCTGTTAGACCCTGCTTCGGCGACACTCCCAATAAACCGGCCCGTTAGGTTAGTTACGCGTAATGAGGAAACGGTTACCGGGCGCAGGCTAAATGAGGACACCTACACCGTGCAAATGGTGGATTCACAAAATAGGCTGCGCTCTTTTGTGAAGACTGATTTGGTGAGTTATGAAATAAGTATGGAGCCAAGCAAGGGGCCGACAAACTTATCAAGTGAGGAAGTTGCCGATGTGATTGGTTACTTGTTAACACTGCGAGGTAATCAATAATGTTTAACGTAAAATCGTATTTTTACTTGCTGATAATAGCCACAACTTTTTTACCGGCACTGGCGGCGGCTCAAGTTCCTTTCGAGCGAATCTTACATGCGGCAGATGAGCCAGAGAACTGGCTAACTTACAACGGCGGATATTCCAGCCAACGATACAGTAAGCTTAATCAAATAGATGCTGAGAATGTAGACGAGCTTGAACTTAAATGGGTGCTGCAGAATCAGGTGTTTGGCGCTTGGCAGTCTAACCCGATTGTTGCCGATGGAATTATGTATGTCACCGAGCGGCCTAATAGTGTGATGGCGCTCGATGCAATCACCGGCCGGGTGTTTTGGAAATACAAACATACACCTGATGAACGCTCGAGGGTTTGCTGTGGCGCTAATAACCGCGGCGTGGCTATTTTAGATGATCGGGTGTTCATGGGAACCCTTGATGCGCGCTTGGTCGCTCTGGACCGAATTAGTGGCGAAGTCCTTTGGGAAACCGAAGTTGGCGATGTTAGTCGTGCCTACTCGGTCACGATGGCGCCGCTGGTTGTTAAAGACAAAGTCATTGTTGGAGTCGGCGGCGGTGAATACGGAATTCGTGGCTATGTTGCAGCTTACGATGCTGCCACCGGTGAGGAAGTCTGGAAGACCTATACGATTCCCGGCCCTGGGGAGCCTGGTCATGATTCTTGGGAAGGGGATGATTGGCAATATGGTGGTGCGCCTGTATGGATTACAGGATCATTTGATCCGGATACCAATCTCACGTTTTGGGGGGTAGGTAATCCCGGGCCAGATTGGAATGCAGGTCAGCGCCCCGGTGATAATTTGTATTCTGATTCGGTCATAGCTTTGGATGCTGATAGCGGAGAGCTCGATTGGTATTTTCAGTTTACCCCTAACGATGCTTACGACTACGATTCAGTGCAAGTACCCGTGTTAGCCGATATCGATTGGCGAGGGACTCCCACCAAAGTGATGATGTGGGCAAACCGGAACGGTTATTTTTACGTGCTAGATAGAACAAATGGTAAGTTTTTAGTGGGCGAGCCCTACGTACGGGTTAATTGGTCCAGCGGCCTGAATGAAAATGGCCGGCCTATCCCAACACCACAGCCTGAAGGAATGCCAACTTATCCCGGCAATCAGGGCGGAACCAACTGGTATCCGCCGTCTTTTAGTCCTCGCACCGGCCTGTTTTATTTCAGTGCTTGGAAAGACTACGCTACTATCTATCGCTCCGAAGAGTCCGAGTACGAGCCTGGCAAAGCTTTTCTGGGCGGCGGTTTTTCAGTCTTAGCACCTTCGCCCGGGGCGCCTACAATCGGTATTGGCAGAACTAATCCTATTAACAATTGGACCAGTGAAGTAGGGCATGCCTCACTCAAGGCAATAGATCCGAACACCGGCAAAGCGGTTTGGGAATATGACCAATTTGATGTGAGTGACAGCGGTATGTTGACCACCGCTAGTGATTTATTGTTTACCGGCGGCCGCGAAGGTTACTTTCACGTGATTAATGCGGTTAATGGCGATTTGCTGTGGAAGGTAAATTTAGGAGGTCAGGTGGTCATGGCGCCAGTTACTTTTATGGTAGATGGCATTCAATACGTGTCGGTAATTTCTGGACATGCCATGTCAACTTTCGCGCTCAGAAATCGCTAAAATCAACAGCTGGATAACCCGTCTTGCCAATTAACAGCATCCACAAGCCCCGTTGGGGCTGTGTTTGCGGGTTGTGCGTGGCCGGTCTCAACGATTCTTTTGCTTATCTTCATTAAAGGTAAGTTATTAAAGGTAAGTTATTCAAAGTATGTCTGGGAATAAAGCTTCTACAGACCAATGATTGACGCAATGCTTGCGCAATCGGTCGAATTGACACAATGCTTGCGCAATCGGTCGAATTGACACAATTTGAAGCAGATTTGCGCTGCCATTTCGGGCACAATCGTGTGTCCAATTTAAATACCCCGTTTTGTTGCATTTTTTTGTTTCATTACTTTATTGCGTTGATTTTGCACTACATAAAAGAGAGAGGAGAAATCCATGAAAATTCCAACACTAGGAAGGCTGTGTTTGACGCTTTTGCTGGCCCCCACCTTGGTGAGCGCCCAAAACTCAGATGAGTGGTTAACCCTAGGTAACGACCATGCTCACACCCGCTATTCGCCAGCTGCTGAAATTACAGCTGAAAACTTCGAAGAGCTGGACGTAGCGTGGGAATGGGACGGTGCCAGCTTTGGTGCGGTCAGCGGTCGTTCTACACCAACCATGGTTGATGGCATTCTTTATACCGTTGCCGGCAACAAGCGCTATGTTGTTGCTATCGACGCAAAGACTGGCGACACGCTTTGGACTTACCGTGAACCCGACACCCCCCGCGCAGAATATTCAATGCGTGGCGATTACGGGAAAGGCGTTGGTTTTTCAAAGATTGACGGTCGTGGCGTAGTCTACATCGTTTCTCCTGGTTTTTTCTTGACTGCACTAGATGCCAAGACAGGAATTCCCTTGGAAGATTTCGGAAAGCCAGTTCCTATTGACGGCTTCCCTCAAACGGGAATTGTTGATCTATTAGCTGATCTTGGTCATCCTTACGATCCTTATGAAGGGCTTCCTTTAGAGACTGGATACATCACTTCATCGGCGCCGCCGCTAGTTGTTAACGACACTATCGTAGTTGGTAACTCTGCAGAGCAGGGCTATCATCAGGCTCGCATCGAAAACGTGCCAGGTGACATTCTGGCCTATGATGCTCGTACTGGTGCTTTTAAGTGGAAGTTCAATGTTATTCCTAAGCCTGGCGAGTATGGCCATGAGACTTGGGAAAATGATGCTTGGCAGTGGACTGGAGACGTTTCTTCTTGGGCGCCGCTTTCTGCTGATCCTGCTAACAACCTGGTTTATATTCCAACTAACAGTGCCACTATCGACTATTACGGTGGTTTTCGTCCGGGTGATAACCTATACGGCGCGTCGTTAATAGCACTTGATACCCGCACTGGCGAGCGTAAGTGGCATTTTCAGATGGTTAAGCACGAAATCTGGAACTTTGATAACCCCACAGCACCTGTTTTGATGGACCTGGAGATGCCTGGCCGAGGCACGGTTCCAGCTATTATTCAAGCGACTAAGCAGTCTTGGGCTTATGCCTTTAACCGCATCACCGGTGAGCCATTGTGGCCAATCGTTGATCGTCCGGTAGAGCAGTCTATTGTTCCTGGTGAAGTGTTGTCTCCAACGCAGCCTTTCGTAACAAAGCCAGCGCCTTATGATTTACAAGGCCTCACCATTGATGATCTTGTGGATTACACGCCTGAACTGCGCGCTGAAGCAATTGCGGTATTAGATGACTATGTATTGGGCGGATTGTTTAACCCACCAATTCATGCGGATAACCCAATGGGTAAATACGCAGCCATGAACTGCCCAGGTGGCGCTGGTGGTGCAAACATTACAGCACCAGCTGTAGCTGATCCAACAACGGGTAAGTTCTATGTGTCTTCACATACAGCCTGTTTTGCGCTGCGCTTGATCCCTGGTGAAGAAGCGGATTTATTGTTCCCCGATTCCACTGGTGTCACTACAGCCCGTTATGCAAACGGCGTTCGTGGTGCGACAGCGCGAACACCACGCCTAAAGTCAGGTATCCCAATTTGGAAGCCGCCGTATAGCCGCATCACGGCTATCGACATGAACACGGGCGATCACGCTTGGATGATACCAACGGGTGAAACGCCTGACCGCATTAAGAACAGCCCAGCACTTGAAGGCATTGATATTGGCAACACCGGCACCGGCGCATTGGTGCCAATGGTTGTGACTGCTAATATGCTGATCTATTCAGATGCGGCCAGTGATGGCACACCAATGCTTTATGCAATTGACAAGGCAACCGGTGAAATCATGAAAGAGATCGAAGCACCGGGCCGTAGTAGCTATGGCATGAGCTCTTGGACTTTGGACGGACATCAGTATGTCTTGCTTCAGACTAGCTCTACACTGACTGCTTTAGCGTTGCCAGCAGCGATGAGTGATGACGATGGCGGCCACTAGTTAATTAGGCTTAACTCGCATTAGCGAAAACTAAAAACCGGAAGCGTCTTGCTTCCGGTTTTTTTTGCTTAACTTTTGTTAGATCCATAAATAATAAAGACTTCCAGCATGCCGAGTGGGAGCAGAGCAAAACTAACTACAGGCTTGCAGATTTTAGGACTTTTGCTGCTGATTTTAGTGAAAGCACTCCCGACTACAGCGCTTGGTGTTCTGTTGAAACTCCTTGTTATCGCTTACAGTGAACTTACCCCTCGTGTTATGGTTTTTGGCTAATAGCAAGTAACGCTTAGTTGGAGTTTGTCATGATTTTTCACCCTAATTACTTTCATCAAATTGGTTTTAAAGCCTTCGTATCTATTGCCGCAGTTTTTATTCTTATGCTGCCTTGGTCCGTCTTGTGCGCGGCTGAGCTCATTGAAAACACGGTCTACTCTGACGGCCATCCTCTTGCTTTGTGGGAAAAGTCGGTTGCCAATCCCAAAGGGCATATTGTCTTGCATCACGGCAGAACCTGGAGCTCGCTGCCAGATTTTGATTTGCAGGTAGACGGTGAGGACCTTTCACTCATGGATGGTTTTAATGATGCCGGCTATAGTGTGTGGGCACTAGATGCCAGAGGCTACGGAGGAACTCCTCGTGACTCGTCCGGCTGGAACACGCCAGACAAAGCGGCCAAAGATTTAGCCATGGTACTGGAATGGCTAGAAGCGCGGAACCAAGAGAAGACTCATGTTTGGGGCTGGTCTTATGGCTCGATGGTGGCGCAGTTAACGGCTCAGCGCTACCCAGAGAATATGTTAAGTGTCACTCTGTTTGGCTATCCGGTGAATCCAGATCAACAATACACTGATAATGCAGCGGTTTCACCGCCTGAGAATCCAACTACGGCGCAGGCGGCTGCATCAGATTTTATCGTTCCCGGGGCTATAAGCCAAAATGCTATTGATACTTATGTAAGGGAGGCCGTTAAAGCTGATCCATTGCGCGCAGACTGGAACGAATTACAGCAATGGAATACTTTAGCTGCCAGTGCAGTGGGATTGCCTACTCTTTTACTGCAAGCTGAATTTGATCCTTTGGCTAGCACCGAGTCTCACGCCAAGGTGTTTTCTAATATTGCTAACCCCAACAAGCAGTGGATTGTTCTCGCCGGCGGTGATCATGCTGCGCTCTTAGAGGCGCCCAGAGCGAAGCTGCTTAAAGCGTCGGTAGATTTTATAGAATGGTTAAACAAATAAGTGGCTTTTGAAAAACGGTTTGCAAGTCTCGACTGGGACGAACTTAATGCAGGACTTCTGCAGAGGGGCTATACAGTCATTGATGAGCTGTTCTGTGATGCGGAATGTGAAAATATGCAGCAGCAGTATGATCAAGCGGGGCTATTTCGTAAAACTGTCAATATGGCCGAGCACAATTTTGGCAATGGGGAGTATAAATATTTCGCCTACCCGTTGCCTGAGTTGGTGCAGCAAATTCGACTCAAGTTCTATGCACCTTTGGCAAAGCTGGCAAATGAATGGGCAAGGCTATTTGATGAGAGACAAGTTTGGCCTGATCAACATCAAAGCTTACTAGATCACTGTGCGCGGGCGGGGCAGACAAAGGCCACGCCTTTGATGCTGAAATACAGCAAAGGCGACTACAACCGATTGCATCAGGATATGTACGGGGAGGTGACTTTTCCTTTTCAAGTGATTGTCTTGCTGAGTGAGCCAGAAGCGGCCTTTAGCGGTGGTGACCTCATTCTCGTTGAAAATACGCCACGTATGCAATCGCGCGCCCATTTGCCAAAACTTAAAAAAGGTTCCGCTGTAATAATACCCACTCAAGAAAGACCTATCCCCGGTGCGAGGGGTTGGAGAAGAGCAGAAATGCGCCACGGCGTTACTGAGTTGTTAACCGGAGAGCGGCTTACCTTAGGAATTATTTTTCATGATGCTTAAGAAATTTTAGCTAGAACCTGACTCGGTAGTAGGAGCGAGCAAGGGCTTAAGCACTTTTGCTAAATCATCTACAGGCTTCTGCTTGCTAAGGAGTTCGAAGGCCCTATGTAGGGATTTTTGTTGCGCGTTTTTTAACATTGATATCCTGTCTTGCAGTTTTCCTTCGGTAACTTGAATACTGTCTCGGCGGGCATGAGTGCGACTTTGCAGACCTTCCTCAAGGTGAAGAAACCGACCTAGCAGAACATAGGGGAAATTTCGATTTGTCATGGGCCCCTGCTGAGCCACATAACCGCCGACTGGCAATCCTTGTAGTTTGAAACCTGCTAGTTTTTCTGCGCCAAACCACGCACTTGTGGCGCCTACCGCGCTCCCCCCCAATGTGCCCAAAAAGAAACTACTGCCAGCTAAACTAAGGTCGATGATGGCACCTGCCGCAGCACCTGCCATAGCGGCGGCTATGGTTAACTGTTTTCGATTCAGTCCCCAGACAACCCATTTCTCTGTATCAAACAGGTTTCCAAAATCGGGTAGTACATCTACATTGCTTTTCAAATGGTGATAGAAGAGCAATGACTTAAGAGATTCGTGGTGGTCCTGCTCAATGGCCGCCAGCTTTTTGAAATAGCGCTGCTCCATTACTGGCTTGAGAGCGGTGGCCTGCTCTTGGGTTAATACTTTTTGACTTAACAGGTAAGCACAAGCTGTCGTTAGTAAAGCTGCGAGCAATTCAGTTGAATCTTCTGTGCGTTGTTTTGAGCGCTCTCGATAGGCCTTGATAAGCTCGTTAATAGCGCTTTGCCAATCGTCACGCAATTGAGAGAAAGCTTGCAGCACGTTGAGTTGTTTTTCTTGCTCAGCTTGCATGGCGTTAAACACTTTAACGACTTTGAAGTATTGACCGAGTGCATGTTGCCATTGAAGAATATGGTTTTCATTTTCAATAGGATTAATGAGAGCCAAGCTCGCTTGTCCGGTCCAGCGTAAGATCTCCATTTCGGCTTCGTACTCTGAGCCGTAAGGTCTTGATCCATCCACAACATAAATTATGGCAGCGCCGTCCATGATCGGCGTTAGCAATTGGATTTCATCAGGATAGAGTCTTTGGCAGTCCTGATCTAACAAAAAGGATTTAACAGCATTTATACGTTTGTCAGCGCTGCAAGCATGCTCTTGCAGCCAGGCTAAGACTTTGGTGGGGCGTTGAAAGCCAGGTGTATCTATGAGGCTATAACTTACCTTGCCGATTTTTACGTCTATTTTCTGGCATTGTATGGTGGTTCCGCTTTGAGCAGAAATCGCCACGCTGTCATTCTGTGCGAGAGTCGCGACGATCGATGACTTGCCTTTATTTGGATGGCCGACAACGGCAAAAATAGGAATCAACTATGTTCCCCCGGCTGCAAGATTTCCCAATTTGAAAGCGTTGCGGCGAAGCGCTGCCATTCTTTTAAGTGTACTGGGCTAGGGACATTGACAGTTGACTCTCCCCAATCCAAAGGCAGAATATATTTTGACTCAGCGCCGCTAAGGGTCGCCAAGATGTCTTTCAGCTCACCTAAAGGGGCGTTCCAGCTTTTTACTAGAACCACAATAGAAGTAGGTCTGCCGCCGTTAGCAATTTCTATGAGACCCAGCGGAGACAGCTCAGTTTGGACCACGGGCTTACCAAAGGATATCGTTATAAAGCTTTGGCAGTGTATGGGTGAACGGCTCCAGTCTAATAGTTGATATCTGCCTGGTAACGTATAAACGATGTTAGCAAGGACGGGGAAATTATCTAGGCTGTGGGCGTCTTGTGTAGGCGCACACTCCTGAGACGTGTGTTTGTTGCTTGCCCCTGTTGTCGCTATGTATTGCCAGCGAGCGATTAACAATAAAAATACTCTAGGTAGTAGGTTGTAACTTAATTGAGCTGCAAGAATGAATTGCCACCAGTTTTCTGAGTAAGCGCTGGCTTGCCCAGCGATGCGGGAATTCTGTGATAGCTGCAAGAGTTGCAAGCTAGGCTGAGCATCATGCCAAAACAGCCAAGGTGCGGAGATTAAGTTTAGGGCAGGCAAGAGGTCGGTAGCTTCAAGTAAAGTGCTTCGCCAAACGAAGTTTACGTCTGTGCCCAGCAGTAGTGCTAGATACACTAAAATACTTCCTAGCGCGAATGCCAGACTAAACACCTGTGATTGAAAAAACATCCAAAGCCGCCGCTGGGGCCCGAATTTAAACTTAAACTGGGTCGGGGATAAGTCTTTAGGCCAAAGCGGTGAATTGACTATTACCCCTGTGATTCCATTCATTTTTAGTGAGGCTAGAATCAGGCTTATGATAAGACTCAAGACAGGTAAAAAAGCGAATACTAGAAGTAGGAACAGCAGATTGACGCGGCCTTGATCATCGCCAGATAAAGCGCCTACGCCAATTATTACTCCAAGTGATAGTCCAAAAAAGGAAAGTGTTGTAGTGGTTTTGGTGTCGATGCTGTGGGACAGGTTCGTCAAAGCCGGTGATCCATGATGGAAAAGGGATAGGTCGAGGGGGAGTATAGCGCAATCTAGTATAAGCATTAGTCCTTTTAGTGGTGCATAGATAGCTCACTAGATCGGAGACTACGCTAACCGGGTTCGGCAATAAGCCTAAGCACAAAAATCGAATAATCTGAATCGTTGTGTGACACTTTTTTCAGTCTCACATCCACCATGAAGGACTCGCCGTCGATGCTTTTCATACGAGAATGAAACTCGTCAACCGCTCCAACCTCTTGATCGAAAAAATTGTTTTCGAACATTTCGTCCATATTAATTTTTCCGACGGCGTGATCCTTTGTGTAGCCAAAGACTTCTTGAGCTTTGGTACTCCAAGATCTGAGTAGGCCTGCGTCATCGGCAACCAAGATTATGTCCAGCGAATTATCTACAATAAATTGCAGATCTTGTTCTGACTGGGTTCTGCTATCCAATAACCTTCTGACTTTTCTATTGGAATACTCGATTTCATATATTATTAAGGCAATCAGCATCATCGAGAATGATAAATACTCCATGTAGTAAAGCAGGAGGTAAAAATTATCAATTACCAAGCTTGGCAGCGTAATTCGAATAAGTAACAGTGCTCCACTTGCGACAAGCAGGAAAATTTTACTGGGTGATAAAATGCTTCCGGTAAACCAAGCTCTCCAACACAGGAATCCTGTGGCCGCTATTAGAGGGCATGCGTAAAGATATTTTAGATAAATCGCTGGCGACAGCGGGATGAAAATTTGAAATAACGTTATCGCAATTAAACTAAGAATAAGGCCGATAAATATCGACAGTTCCTTGCCTAGTGAGTTTCTGAATATGAATAGCAGGCTGGCACTTAGTATAATCGTTGATCCGAACTGTAAAAAACTTGAGCTGATATAAAAAAGGGAAGAATCGCGATTAGATCCAGCAAAAAAGTCGACGGTGTGCCGACAAACTTCAACTGCAGCAGCGCTGCTGGCTATGGCCAAATACCGTTTTTTAGAGGTGCGAAAACTTAGCCACAGACCGGATGTGATCATCAGGTTTAGCAGAGAAATGAAACCTATTGCGAACAGGTAAAATGTAAGATCGTCCGTTAACATTTATAGCGTATTTCGATGAGCGTCTTCAGTGATTTTGTCACTTT
>Ga0208413_1000512_pt1 | contig 29005 bp, 22 predicted proteins | sample AntAceMetag02UKD_FD_184761 | JGI IMG/M metagenome (GOLD analysis project Ga0208413, IMG submission 184761) | Saline lake microbial communities from Ace Lake, Antarctica - Antarctic Ace Lake Metagenome 02UKD (SPAdes) (version 2) | ecosystem: Environmental > Aquatic > Non-marine Saline and...
CCGCTTGCCACGAGGTCAGCCGATCCTGCAGAAACTCGTGCTCCTGATTTGCCGACGCCACCCTCCCACTCGGGACGGGGTCTCCGCGCATCCACGTTCGTTCCTTCGCCAGGTGTTGTTCCAATTTGTGGCGCAGGGCCCGCCACTCCCGTGCGAAGCGATCACGCCGACCGCGCAACCTGCCCTCCACGGCGGCCACCGCCCGACGCATTCGCCGACGACGAATCACCAACACATGGCGAGCGACCGCGGGTAGCGATAGGTTCACCCAAGCCTGCGGTTGGTCCTCGCGCGGCCCGGATGTTGGCGAAGTCGAGGTGCGATCCATCAGCCCAACGCAGCCAGCGCCCGTGGAAACAAAACGTTGTTCTCCTTGTGCACGTGTTGGTGCATGTCACTTTCCAACTGACCGAGCGAATCATAGAGAGCCCGGAACGTGTTGCAGGCCCAGTCCGGAGGCGTGAACCCATCCGTCAACTCACGGAATCGAGCCAGCGCATCGCCCGCCCCATCGTGCTCCGCTTCCAGCTGCACGAAGATGCCGCGCAACTCATCCGGCGTCACCCCGGCCCCTTCGTCGGACTCAATCGCCCGTAGTCGCGGGAACACGACCTGCTCCTCTTCGTGCATATGGTGCACCATCTCACCCGAAAATCCTTCGAAAACCTCCCGAACCTCCAGCAATCTTGATTCATCCGCCCCATGCACTGCGGCGACTTTGCGGGTCAAGAAATCCAACCGCGGCAGCTCCTGCCGCAGATAGCCATGATGCGTCGTCTCGATATGATCGCAAAGCGCCGCAATCGAGAGAGCATCGGCATCGACGGCTCCCGCACCAGCCGCCTCGTCGAGCGCCTCCAGCATCACCAACACCGTGGCTGGATCCAGCCCACGATCCCGACACGCCTCCGCCAGCGGTATCTTGCCACCGCAACAATAGTCGATGCGGAACTTTTCAAATACGCGGGCGCGCGCCGGCACAGCGCGCACCAATTCACCCACGGTAACCTCGATTGGAGAAACGGTCATGATTTATTATTGTGCCTCCCGGTTTATTCCAGTCGGCCAACCAATCACACAACGTCCATTCCCCTCATTCAAGTGGGCATCAGCAATCACTTGATCTGCATCAAGCTCACCAGATCTTTTAGTCGATAATTTTGACCGGTTAAAACGAATGCAGGCGGACGACATGCCACCATGGGTTGAACTCAAATGCCGTGCCCTACCGTCCGATCAAATGCCGTCGCTGTGTGCGCATCGAGTAAATCAATAGAACCCTATCGTAGCCCGTCTCACCAGCGATGGTGACATCTTGCTTTCGAAGCTATCCCCCTAAGTTTAAAAGTAAGGGTTAAACCAACTCACAGGCGCCCCCCGCACACGCGACTACCTGCTTCAACTTCGTGATATCCTCATCTTCACACAATGTCGTGTAATCCACCTGACGATAGTCTAACTGATTCCACCGTTCGATATCTTGAGTCGTCATCACGGCTTCGCGAGGCGCCTGCGCATACGCCTTGTCTCCGCTGTCCTGAAACAGAGCAATTCCCGTGAACGACTCACGATACTTCCAAATCAAATCAGCCACCCCCACCCATTCGTCCGGCCGCACCGTCACCGTGCACGACACGTTATGGTGGAGTCCCCGCGAATGCTTTTCGTGCCGCCTACCGGCCTCCACCCAGTTCATTTGCACCCTCCGGATGTATTCCAAATGGGTAATTGCATCCAAGTCTTCCCGATAAACCCCAAACTCCGGCCCTTCCACCGGAAACGTGATCACCTCCGTGCGGCCATGCGGGTCGTAAACACTCTCTTCCACCATGTGGTCATTGTGCCGTTTGAAGTGCTGAAATACCGGATCGTATTTGTTCGTCTGCACCCTTCGAAAATACCTCACCGCATGATGGGGATGCAGCCCGCTGGAAGTCCCCAGCAACAAACTCGCCGTCCCCTCAGGTTTTACACAGGTCGTGCGTGCCGCCGGATTGATTCCAATTGCCCGCGCCACGATTAAGTTCACTGCCTTCACCACTGCCGCCCCCTTCTGCAACACCGTCGGGTCCAACAACAGTTCCGGTCGATCCAGCACCCCGCAAATCGATACCCCCAACAGCGCCTCCCGTTCCGTGATTAAGCGCGACACCGGCGACAAATAATCGAAATCCGTATACCCGGCCTGCAAGGTGCCGATCAAGGCGGCCTGGGCACAGAGTTCGTAAAACCGGGCTGGATTTTCCGCAGCGGCCGCCGACATCGTCGTGAGATTGCAGAACTGCACGCCCGACAGCGAATCCCCGTTCTTCAACTCGCCCTCATACCCCAGCTCCCGCAACCGCGCCATCGTCTCTTTGTTCACCGGCAACTTCGGATTGAGCCCTATTTCCACACAAGGATTCGCTCCATAATCCGCGTTCTCCACAAAATAGAACCCCGGCTCACCAAACTGCTTTTGCGACTCAAACAAACGGTCGAACTGTGCCCGCGTCGCGTCCGCTCTCACGATCACCGCCGAATTGTTACTCGCCGACCGCTGAGAATGAGTATCGAACCAATTCCCCGTCTTCGCTTCCCCCATCTCCACATCATCTGCCGAGAAAAGGCAGATCGTCGCCGACCGCCGAATTCCGCCCGAAAGCACCGCTTTCGCTCCCCACATCAAGCAATCATAAGCCTCAACCGGTCGCAACTGCCGCCCAGCCGATCCGCGTAAAACGTGCTCAATTTTATCGAGCGCAAACATCAGTGGTTCGGGTCCCGGCGCTTTCCCGCCCGAGGTCCGCAGCGGCGCGCCCGCCGGCCGGATGTCCGAGTAGTCAAACACCACCCGTCGACCTTCCACCGCTGCCACCATCAATTCATGCAACGCATCCGCCCAACCCTCGATCGTATCCGCCACCACCCAGGTCGTGCTAGGATCACCCGCATCCGGCACCAGGCCCATCTTCGGTAAACGCGCCACATGTTGCCGCTGCACGGAGAATCCCACCCCACACCCACACAACAACAGGTAGAGACTTTCCCGAAACGACTCCAACCGGTCGATGTGCATGAACGCACAGTTATAGATCCGCGTATGCTTCTTCAGGATCGCCTCCCCTCCAAATTGGAGACTGCGCATCGACGGCAACACCCGCTTCGCTTCGACCTGCGCAAACGCGTTCGTGATGGCGTCATGCAGCGTCGATAACGGCCCCAGTTTGGCCACCTCATCCGCCGTCACCTCACCCGCCAACAACGCCGCTTTCGCCACCTCGATCAGCGATACATCATTGTAGCGACCAAGATGCATTTCCCGCACGCGAGCCACGCCCTCCGCCCAAGTTTCCCGCCGTCGCTTCCGCTCATCATAACGGGCATAGCGCGAAATCGCGATATAGTCCTGCAGACCATTCGCGGTATAGGATACTGGAAATTTTTCACGATTGGGGGAAAGGGAAAATAAATCAGGGGAGGTCATGGCAAGGATGAAAAAACCGGGGGGGATGAGCGACACACAGCTACTGCCTGTAGTGGTTGATTCGGATCACTACCACAATATCTTGTGTCTCCAATGCAAACCCGATTGCTCCGCACATCTTGCCCATTCCCTCTTGGCCGACCGCCCCATTCAAACTCAAGCACTCAAAATACGCCCATTCATCGTCCTAACCAAATCCCCGCCCCCTCCACCTTCGTGAGGAAGTATCGCGACGACAACTCTGCCTAAAAACGCTTTTCGCCCGGTCACCCCCGGAGCAATCGTTACCTCCCAACTGCTTCTCGACCTGAACCGAAACGCGGACAGTGCCACTTTTCTCTCCTCCGCCTTAGGCAAGGCATCGTCCGATCCAGAACAAACCAGCCTCCAGCAATTTGGCCAAACAAACGGTCTTCCCTCCAAGCCCGAGAGCCTCGCCTCTCAACTTTGTCGCTCAGCCCGCCCGCACCCGTTCTCCCAGTGTCTGCCAAATATTCCGTAATTCCTCAAAATCCGCTTCTTTGCTGGAGCTCGTGATCACATAATCAAACTTCTCTCGCTCCTGCTGCTCCCGTTCCGCCGTGACCATGCGACGCTCGATTTCCGCTTCACTCTCGCCCCGTCCCACCAGTCTCTGGCGAAGCTCCGGGATCGGCACATCAATGTAGACCGTTCCCATGTGATGAGCCAACAACGGCTTCGCTCTCGCCGCCTTGCGGAAGTTCTCAACCCCCTGCACATCGACATTGATGATCAAACTCTGCCCCGCTGAGAGCGGATCTAGCACCGAAGAAGCCAGGGTGCCATAACGGCGATCAGCCGTATGAACCCGCGCCCACTCGAGAAATTCATCCTTGGCCAAACGCCGGTCAAACTCCTCGTCGGAGAAAAAGTGGTAGTGGACCCCATTTACCTCACCCGGCCGCGGCTCGCGAGTCGTGGTCGTGACCACCCGGGAGAACCCCGACGCCTCCGCCACCATGCGCTCGCACAAAGTGGTTTTTCCCGAGCCCGCCGGCCCTGCGAGCACCATTAAAACCGGAGTCGTTTTCGCAGATGAAGATGCGCTCATATTTCTCAATAAGTCAGACCCACTACGGTGACGACCAAGCCATACGCCAGTAATCCGCCGCCCAACAAAATAGGCCGCGCCCCCCTCCGATAGAGCCAATCGAGAAAGTCCCTCGCCCGGAAAGGCGAAGCCCCCAGATAGATCGCCAGCCCCACCGCCACGAAAACCGCCAACTTGTAGAGGTAGATGCGACCGCCATCGAAGAGTTCTCCGTAATCCCACACCATATAACCCGGATCGAGCAGATTCATCGCGCCGAGTAACGTGATCACACACGCTCCCCGCACCGCCAGAAAATCAGGCACGTAAATGAAGGCACCGACAGCGACCAAGGCAAAGAAGATGGTGAGCTGCTTTCGGTATTGGCCAAAGTCTGCCTCCGACAAATGCCACACCCGATAGAGAAACCAAAGCGCCCCAATTCCGAAAAACACATAGGCCAGCGAGCTCGAACGCGGGAACCGCTTAATCGAAGTCACGACCACCGAAGACCGCAGGATAAAGAGCATCCCCAATCCGATGAGAATAAATCCAGTAACGAGAGTAGCAGCAGTGAGGGTCATAAAATTAAAATCGTTCTCTTCCGCATTCTCTAAACAGTCTTAAGCACCAACAACAGGTTGTTCTTCCTCCACCCCGCTAAGCACCAGCTCGCCGTAGAGCGTGCTGATCGTCGCCCGGGACACCTTCACGTCCACCAGCTGGCCAACCAGGCGAGGGTCGGCATCGATGATCACGACTCGATTACCCCGCGTGCGTCCGGTGAAGTGTAGCCCTTTCTTATCTGGGCCTTCTAGGAGCACTTCTTGGACCGACCCAACCAACGACTCATTGCGGCGCTTCGAATTGATGCGCAACACCTCGAGCAGTGCCTGATTCCGAGCCTCTTTCACTTCGTCCGTAATCTGATCTTCCAGCTCGGCCGCCACCGTGCCGCTGCGGATGGAATACTTGAAGATATAGGCCATATCGAAATTACACAACTCGAAGAGCTCCCGAGTTTGTTCAAAATCTTCCTCTGTCTCGCCCGGGTAACCTACGATCACATCAGTCGAAAAATACATGTCAGGTCGGACCGCTCGCAGTGAATCCACGATCTCCTTGTAGCGCTCGCGCGAGTAAGGTCGATTCATCGCCCGCAGCATTTTATTGCTCCCGCTCTGCATCGGGAGGTGCACGTATTCGCAGAGTTTGGGCAACCGGCCGTAAGCTTGGACGAGGTCTTGCTTAAAGCCCCGCGGGTGCGGCGACGTGAAACGAATCCGCTCGATGCCCTCGATCTCATGCACCTTTTCGATCAATTGCACGAAGGGCGAAATGCCATCGATCCCCTGGTAATCTCGCCGCCCGTAACTCGTTACGATCTGCCCCAGCAATGTGATCTCCCGCACCCCTCGGGCCGCGAGCTGACGGCACTCCGAAATAATGTCTTCCATCGGCCGGGAACGCTCATCACCACGCGTTTTTGGCACGATACAGAAGTTGCAGGACATATTGCAGCCCTGCTGAATCGATACGAACGCACTCGCCTGCTGTTCCTCCGTCACGAGGTGATCGCGAATCGTATTCTGGGAGTCGACCTCTTCGCCGATATCCACGATCGAACTCCCAATCGGCACGCCGGCGTCTTTCGCTGCCCGGATATTATCCAAGTAGTCGGGGACGAGGTGAAACTTTTGCGTGCCTACGATGAGGTCCAAATCCGGCAGCTTCTCTAAAATCGTTTCGCCTCGATTTTGCGCCATACAACCCAAAATCCCCAACACGAAATCTGGATTCTTCCTTTTCCGGTGATTCACATAACCGGCCTTGCCGAGGGCCTTTTGCTCCGCCGCATCCCGCACACTGCAAGTGTTGAGAAGCAGGATATCGCAGTCGTCTTCGGTCGTCACGATACGGTAACCGCGCTCCCGCAACATCGCGGCGACAGCCTCGCTGTCGCGCTCATTCATTTGGCACCCGTAGGTTTTGATATAGACGCGGTTCATTCGATCGGGACGTGTTTGGTTAAACTCAAGAAGCCACGGGTCAAACGGGAAAGCCCCCGGGAGTTGTCTCCGGGGGCTTTAAATTGGCGCTTAATCGCGTCTCCGAAACGTTTATCTTAACCGCCCAATGAAACGCTTAACGGCAGATCCAGTGATTTTCCGTCCCGTCGCAATATGGCTTTGCCCGCGAGGATGGTGCCGCCGGCATTGGCCGGATACTGCACGGTGATCGAGAACGATGCGCTCTGCGCCGGGGCCGTGAGCCACGCGAAGTCCAACTTATCCGTCGTGCCGGGATCCGGCACGATCACCGGTTTCGCTTCACCCGCCACATCCACCAAACTCCAGCCTTTCGGCAGGTCTAGCGACAAGCCTAAAGCCGCCGGCGCAGCACCGTAGTCAATGGTGACATCCAGCACTAACTCGCCACCACCAGCGGCCAAAGCGGCGGGCGTAGGCGTTGCCACGACCGATTCCGCGTGGAGGGTGGAAAGAGCGAAGGTGGAGCAAAGTAACAGAGCGAGTAGTCGTTTCATGGGTGGATTAGAGATGAGTTTGTATCTGAGCGCAGGAAGAGGGGAGTCAACCTAGAGTCCAGTTGGAGCTGGCCCCGGGGCGAATCCGTCTTCCGTGCCGTTTTCAGCACGATAGGCGCCTGTGCGCACCGTGCCTTCGCGGTAGTTATAGAGCTCGATCACCCGGAGGAGTTCCGAGAGACCCAGCTTGCCGTCACGATTGCTGTCGGCGGCGTGGAATCGGGCCAAACTACCTGATTCACTATTGCTCAGGTTAGGATTGGTGGCGAATCCGTCTTCCGAGCCGGACTGCACTTGGTAGTGGCCGGTCCGGGTCGTGCCGAAACGCGTGTTGTAGATTTCGATCACGCGTAACAGCTCGCTGAGACTGAAGCGATTGTCGCCATCGGTATCAGCCGTGTGGAATGCAGGCGCCAGAGGGATCGTCAGCGGACTTGGGGTCACCACAATCGTCTGCTCCGGATTCGTGCCATCCCGGAAGAGCACATTTGAAATGAGCTGAACTGGATCTTCCGCGTCAGCCGGCACATTCAAGGTATAACTGAACGAGGCCGGACTGGCTGGCGGGGCGATATAGGCCCAAGCGATTTCTCCCGTATCACCGGGGTTCGGGGGGAACGGAGGGGCATTAGCTCCTGAGGTGCTGGCATAGCTCCAACCCGCTGGCAATTGCACCTGCCACCCGATCCCGGACGCGTCACCCTCGTAAGTAAGCGTGGTGTTGATCGTCACCGTTTCACCCGGACGGAATCCGGCTTCAACGAGCGCATGCGTCGCCGTGATGGTGGAGGCCATCTGCACCGTCACCGTCACCGTATCGGAATCCGTGTCGCCCACGCCGTTGGTCACCCGCACCCAATAAGACTGCGAGGTCGACAACGGCGGCGTTTCAAACCCCGCCTGCGTGGCTCCGCTCATCGGCTGACTCGTGTCACCACTGCTGCCTTGATACCATTGGTAGGTAACGCTATCGGGTCTATCGGCTCCTACCGTCAACAAAGCAGTGCCGTCAGCGGTAATCGTGGCATCAACCGGTTGAGTGGTAATGACCGGCAGGGGCAGGGGCAGGGAAACAACCGTCAGGGTAACCGGATAGGCCACAAACGTGCCCTGCGAGTTGGTGATCGCTAGGGTATAGTCCCCCGCATCGGCCGGTGCGGCCGACTGGATGATCAGATTGGGATTCGTTTCACCCGTCATCTCAGTGGTTCCCTTGAACCATTGATAACCCAACGGTCCTGCACCTGCCACATACGTTTCGAAGCGGGCGGTGAGTCCCTCGTTGACCGTCCGTGAGTGCGGCGGCACCAGCATAACCGGCGTGGCCGACGGCGTGCGGTTGTTGATCTCGTAAATCTCAGCTAGAACGAAGCCCGAACCCGACGCATTATCGGTCACCACCATCGAATAGGCCCCCGGTCCGATCAATAATCTCTCGGCCGCATCATTGGAATCAGCCGGCAGAGGCGGTGCACCCGCGGCCATGGAGGCCTGAGCCACACTGACGGCGTTATTCCAATTATCATTACTGCCTAGCGTCACACCGTTGAGATCGTAAATCACGAGGTTAGGATCAGCGATCGCGCCATCAAGCCCACTTCCTGGGCCGACGGCTCGAACGAGCATTGGATGCGTTTCGCTGGTCGGCACCACAAACCCGAACACTAGGCTTTGCGATCCCGGCCCAGTTGGGGCCACCACGCCTGCGTGCACGAGGCGGCTGGTTGCGGTGCCGAAGTCAAGCTCATAGAGCTCCGCCAATACCACTCCGGCCGAGTCGCCTTCAATGATAGCTACATAATTGCCGGGCGGAAGCAGCGCGACCAACGCCGCATCTTTACTCTCCGAAGCCAGAGGGAAAGCCCCAACGGCTGCACTTGCCGCAGCGACGATCGATTCATTGGTGCTCCAATCATCGTTGGACGCCACCGGGAAGCCGAGTTCATCAACAAGTTGTAATCTCGGGTCACTCATCGTCCCCGAAATACCAAAACTTGCCAACGCCGGGCCGACTGCCCGAAGTAACACGGTCTTATCATCTGTGCCTTCGATCCGGAACGGCATATAGAGCGTCTCACCATCACCTATCGAAGAACGGGTGGAGAGAAAGACCAGTGCCCGTCCGGTGGTTGCGGCCGCATTGACCACCACCTCGGCGAGCTGACTGACCCGGGTTTCATTCGGCGAAGTGATCACGACATCATAGAGTCCAGATTCGTCCGGAGTGAGATCCGTTAAGATCAAGGAGGATCCCGTCATTCCTGACAAAGGCGTTCCATTACGGCGCCATTGGTATTCTAGGAACCCATCTCCGGTAGCCACCACACTAAGCACAACGGAACCGCTCTCAAGAACTTCGGCCTCCGCTGGATTCTCGGTGATATCGATCGTCCGATTAACCACCAATTCCAACCGATCCGTGCCGAATTGATCCGTGACCGATAAGGTCCGCAGGAACTCATCCACCGCTAACGTGAGCGGCTCTCCGTAACCGGAGATTCCCCACCGTTCATTGGTGTCGTCTTCAAACGAATACGTCAGGGTCTTCGCTTCCGAATTCCAATCATAGGTGCCCACTTCCACCCCGGTGCGGCCTTCGCCATCCGACGGGCCATCTTCCGCCCAGTAAAATCGACCATTTGGCAAAAATGCCGCGAAGGAAAAGTCGCCATCGCTGTAAGTGGCCGCCCAACCCCCGTGCAGGGTGCCAGACTCCGGATTAAGCCGCTCTAACACCGCTCCCTCATCTCCCGGGATGAGCAGGGTGAGAAAGTCTTCGTCTACCGACGCCGTGAGATCTTGGCGACCACTCAGGTCACCGAGACCAATGTCCCCATTGGAATCCACCGTAGTCATGAGCCCGAAGCTGCCATTGGTCTCAAACGTGTAACTCCCCCGTTCCATTCCGGTGGCACCGCCATTATTAATCTCCTCTGGAGAGGCGACTTGGGTGAGCACATAGGTTCCGTCCGGCGCAAAGGCGATCACCGCCTCTTCGATTCCCGAGCCATCACCGCGGTAATACACCCAGGTGCCCACGATACGGTCGTCAACCGGCGGTTGAGCGGGTGCATCAAATGAAGCGAGGTAGCCCGCGGGAAATTCGACCACAAAACCTTCCCGCTCACCGCGATGGAATCCTTCGCCAAAGACCAGTGTCCCGTCGCGCGAGATGCCGATGGCCTCCCGCAGTTCCCAACCTTCCAGAGCAATCCCCAGCGTATGCACGGCCGCATGCAACGGGAACCAACCGTTCGCATTCCGGAAGAAGGATTCTACGGCATCCCCTTCGAATGAGTAGAAGGCCCCGACCACCACGTCGGCATCACTGGTCATACCCATGATGTTGAGCGGAGCATACGCGGTGTTGGGGCTGCCCAACGGGGTCAGTTCACCCGTCGCCGTATCATGCAAGAACAGCTCGCCGTAAGGAGCAGCAAAAGAGTCACCTCGCATCAGCGTCAACATGCCGTCGCCTGAAACGGCGAGAGCGTCAGACCACGAACCACTGGGCCATTGCGGCAACAGCATGGCGCCGACCCCGTGTTCGTAGCGGAAGCCGCGATCGAATCCGGGAGCAGCGTCGTCATAGACCTGACCGACTACCACCGACCCATCACTGGTCGTGCCTCGTCCTCCGGCGGTGAACATCGTATTAAAATTTCCGTCCGGAAGCGGAACCTCCTCCGATGTCTCATTCACGGCATCATATCGAATACCTCTGATGTTGAAATCAACATTGTAGCCAAAACCGTAGAGGATCGAACCATCATCCGATATCGATGTGGCCGCGGTCAATAAACGGAACCCCTCTGGGTAAGCTAGGGGCAATTGGGAGTAATCATTGGTGTCGACTCGGACTGCCTGCCGTTCATCACCAAAATCGACCCGACTGCGAGCCGCCACAAACGCCGCATCTGGTGTGATGCCACTCGCCGAGACAAAGCCCTGTCCTTGCGAGCCCGGTTGGAGCGCTGGCAGCGCGAACAGTCCGCTGTCCGAGCGCCAAAGCACTCCGGTATCCCCGTTCGTAGATTGCCCTTTGACCGTCGAGGTGCCCACCGCGTAAATCACGTCGCCAACTTTGGTCGCATCGCGAATTTCACTGAGGAAAATACCTCCCGGTAAATCGCCTACCCCATAAATGGAGCTAGTGCTCATCGGTCTTCCGACCTGCCGTAGCACCGTCGCGGTGGAAATCACCCCGCCTTGACCATCATCAACCGTGACTTCGTAGGTGCCAACATCATCCGGCGAAGCACCGCTGATGAACAGCTTAGGCCCAGTCTCACCTGTCAAAATTTCACCATCCTTGCGCCAAACATAGGTCAGCGCACGATCCGTGGGGAGCTCGACCTCCAAAATGACTTCGGTGTTACCTGCGAACCAAGTCTCCGCTGGTAAACCACCCTCCGCGAAGCCCAAGACGGACCTCAACCGGTGGAAGGCCGAAACCGGCCCGCCATTGGCGAAGAATGTGCCGCCCACGATGGCGGTTTCATCAGGCCCCATGCGGACACCCATGCCGTTGCCTACGAAAGGCGCAAATTCGAGGTCCGTTTCAAACCGATCGACCACATCTCCATCGCGGTCCAACAGCACCAAACCAGAGACAGATAGCCCATCAAAAGTGTCGAAGAATCCCGAGACCCAAAACTGGCCTCCCGGAGCAGGTGAAACATCCGTCACTTGTCCGGAGCGACCCGGCGCCGCGAGAAACTCTGCGCCCGTTCCGACGTCGAATGACTCGTCCACCGAACCATCGGCATTAAGTCGCGTAAGTCCTGGCCGAGAGTATCCCCCCAGGTCGGTGAATAGACCGAACACGAGCACCTTGCCATCGTCTTGGACCAACGCACCTGAGAAAGGGCTCGAAGCCACACTTGTCTGGATCTGAATAGGCGCACCGCCATTAGTGCCAGCGTCAGTGATGAATGGGAAGCTGAGGGAGGTGGACCACCAGACCTCCGGTGCGTTAAAGTTCATGTCGCGCGAACCATCGGCATTCAACCGCACGATCGTGTTGGGGGTAGCACCAGCGTTCTCCGGATAGTCTCTCACGGAACTACGGGCAATAATGCCACCGTCATTTTGAACGGCGAGTTGTCGGAAGTTACCTTGGGTAATCGAGCGGATGCTGCCGTCCTCGTTACGGTAAACCACGCCCAAGTCCGGGAAATTATCATCCGTATCAAACGTGGAATCGAGCGTGCCATCGGCCAACAACCGACCAATACCAACGGCATCGTCGATCAAACGCTGAGCAGACGACGCCCAAACCAACACTCGACCATCGCCGAGCTGCCCAATCTCCACGCCATCGAGGTCGCCGAGCCCAGGATCAATCGTAAAGCTGGTATCCACGGCGCCGTCTGGGAGCAGACGTAAAACAGTTCGTGAACCATCAGCCTCCGACACCGAGGCGAGAATTCGACCATCATCCGTCAATTCGGCAAAGACCACTGCATTGTTCGGATCTAGGCTAAGGGGTTGAAAGGTGGAGTCCACTGACCCGTCGGCGTTCATGCGCAGAATACCGGGAGCTGCTTGACCACCGGCTTGAGAAAAACGACCCCAAGCGAGGATCTTGCCCGATGGTAAGACCGCAAAACGAGCCGGGAAATAGGCCGATTCAAACTGCGGCCCGGAGAAGGCGGTATCGACTGCACCGGCGCTATCAAACTTCACCCACGCCGTAAGCGGAGTATTACCCAAAGTCGTGCCGTCTTCCGGCGGCACAATTACACTGCCATCGGCCAACATCTCAAACCAGAAGGCCTCGTCGCTCATCACGGGCTGCGCGTAATTGGTATCCAAAGCTCCGTTAGGGCCAAATCGAGCGACACTCGAACCCACCACCATGAAACCATCATCTGCCATCAACTCTATCAATCGCGGCCGGACCGAAAGTCCCGCATCCCCTTGCGTCACCAGCGTAAAGGTCGAGTCAATCGTGCCGTCCAAATTAAGACGGATGACTGGGCGATTAGCATCTGGATCGTCTGAACTTTCCACCAAGGTTTGGCCACCCGCGATAAGCAGTTTACCCGCATTGGCGCCAATCTGTTGAATGGCTAAACCTCGGACTTGCCACGGTTGACTAAACCCAGACGGCACCCAGTCGACATCGAGTGCCCCATCAGCATGCAGCCGGGCCACCCCAGGGCGAAATTCTCCATCCACATCGGAAAAAATACCCCCGACGTAAACTCGCCCTTCGGCATCGAGTGCCGGAGGAGCGAAGATGACACCGTCCAAGTTAATCTGATGGAAACTTTCGTCCCGCGATCCATCAGGATTGAGACGCGCGATGATTTCGACCCCCCCGTTGCCACCATTATTTCCTGAGGGCACCACCAGCAGCTTACCGTCCGGCTGCATCGTGATAAAGCGAGGCAGGCCCGCGAAAAGCGGCGAACGGTAGCTCGGATCCATCACACCATTTTCATCAAACTTGAACATCCGATAATTGGTAAATCCGGTTTGGAAGCCCTCAATCGAGGCCACTCCACCAACCAAGACCGAGCCGTCATCCAACGGCTGGACCGCCCATGCGGCCACCAGCGAAGTGCCTATATCAAAAGTCGTGTCCACCGTGCCATCGGCGAACATTCGCACGACCGCACCAGTTTGAACCCCGTCGGCACCGGTCAATTCACCCCCGTTAACAAAGGTGCCGTAGAGCCGACCCGAGGCATCTGCCGTCACTCGACCGGCGCGAGTGTCATTCAAGAAACCCGGACCACTAAAACTGGTGTCATTGAGCCAAGTCGATCCCCCAGCCTCCAATGGGCTGATGCGCTGGAAGGGCACCGGGAATCCCTGCGTTCGGTCCGGGCGAAGGGTTCCACCTACCAACAGGGTTTCATCATTGATCACCCGAGTGGTGACATCACCCCCGGTGTAAGGCACCAATTCCAATCCACTGTCGAAACCGGAGACCACCGAACCATTGGCCTCCAGCAACACGAGACCGGACGCACTCACCCCGTCAAAGCTCGAAAAATAACCACTCACCCAAATCCGACCTGAGGCGGTCGCTTGCACGTCGGTGACTTGGGCCAACCGGTCCGCCGCCAAGGTGAATTTTGCTCCAGATCCAATATCAAACGTCGTATCCAACGACCCGTCATCGTTGAGCCGGGCCAACCCCGAGGACGCCTGCCCATTAATCTGGGTAAACAACCCATAAACCAAAATTTTGCCGTCCGGTTGCACCTTTAACCCCTGGAAGGGCGAGCCCGCCAACGTCGACTCAGTCTGTAAAAACACTCCACCATCATCAACATTCGGGAACCCTGCGCTGGTGCTCCACCCGACCCGCGGGGCGTTGAAAGAGGTATCCAAGACTCCATCGGGATGGAGGCGCACCAAGGTCGCATCAATAACTCCCGCCCGTTGATTGTAGGGGCCCACCGAGGTGCGGGCCAAAATCCGACCCGTATCGTCTTCACCCAAGACTTCGAAATATCCCACCGTGACTGAATCCAACGAGCCATCCCCGAAGCGATAGACCGCGCCTAAGGCGGGGAGTCCCGAGGCATCAAAATTGACTTCAATCGCCCCGGTGCTGTCGAGTTGGGTGAGTCCCACCGTGCCATCCAACAGGCGTTGCGGGCCGGTGCCATTCACCAGAATATTACCATTAGCCAGCAGGGTCGTTTCGAGCGCGCCGAGATCAGCCGCCACCGCCCCATCCAATACAAAGGAGGGATCTGCTCCACCGTCCGCGGTCAAACGCACGACCGTCGTTTCGAAAGTATCCGGGTTGTAGACCGAAGCCAATACACTGCCATCATCCGCCACATCCGCCGAAACGACATACGAGGGGGCCTGAAACCCGGCGGCAACCCAGCCGTAATCCAAGGAGCCATCGGAATTCAAACGCGCGATGCCTGCCCGCTCATCGCCGTTCACTTCGTCGAACTGCCCCCACGTCAGAATCTTGCCGTCCGCCACCACTTCAAAACGACTGGGATACTGGTAGCTCACCAATTCCGGCGCATTGAAATTTGGGTCAACCAGACCGCTTGGGTCAAATTTTGTCACCATCGGTGCGGGTTGATCGTTGATCGTCGCTCCAAATTGCGGCGGCACGATCACACTCCCGTCAGCCAAAGCCTCCATCCAGAAAAACTCCGTGCTGAAAAACGGACGGGTATAGGACTGCTCATCATAAAGCGCGCCATTAGCATCAAAACGAGCCACTCCTCCCCCAACGATCACCAGCGAGTCGTCATCCAACCGTTCCAACAATCTGGGCCGATTATACATTCCCGCCTCAGACTGAGTCACCAACGTGAAACTTGGGTCGATCGTGCCATCGAGATTGAGACGGATCAACGGACGATTAGCATCCGGATCCGACGAGCTTTCGACCTGGGTCGGACCGGCTGCCACGATCAATTTACCCGCGTTATCCCCAATCTGCTGCATCGCCAACCCGCGAACCTGAAAAGGCCTGCTGAAACCGGTCGGTTCCCACGCCGTATCATGGGTGCCATCGGCGTTGAGCCGCGCCACTCCCGGACGAAACAAACCATCCACCGTGTCGAACACTCCGCCGATGTAAACCTGCCCATTATCTGCAACCACTGGCGGTGCAAAAATCCAGCCCCATTCCAAGTTGGGCTCGACAAACGACCAATCTCGCACCCCGTCCGACCACAAACGAGCGATAGTCGCAATACCCCCGTTGCCGCTATCGCCGTTGGATGGGACCACCAACAAATTCCCGTCAGGCTGCAGAGTCATGAAACGGGGAATTCCGCGAAACACCGGGGAATTGTAGTTGGAATCCCAACCACCGTTTTGATCGAAACGAAACACTCGGTATTGCGGAAACCCGGTTTGCGACGTTTCGGTGCCATCGATTCCTCCCACCAAAAGCTGTCCATCGTCCTGAAACGCAATGGCCCAAACTGACGTTAACTTTGTGCCTATACTGAAGCTCGGGTCATGCGAACCATCCGCATTGAGTCGAACAATCGCGCCCTGTTGAGGCTGGTCCTTCACGCCTGTCAACGTCCCGCCGTTAAAAAAGCTGAGGTAAAGTTTGCCGTCCGGCCCCTCTGTCACCCGATCCGCGATCGCCGAACGCGATATCCTCGGACTCTGGAACGATTCATCCGCTGCCCATCGCTCAGTGGCAGAAGCTGACACGCCGCCCAAGGCCAATCCCACCGCCAAAATAGCCGAACTCCCTCTCCCAGGGCTCCTTCATCTGAGACTGAAAGTCCTTGGTAGCGAAGGAGGTATTGAAAAATGACTAGACTTTCCGGGGGAACGAACGCATTCTCCGGAGTATGATACCTTCTGCGGATGTCGCGCGAGCAGCGCTGGGGCAAATCGTGATTCGCCTGCTTGAGCCCGCTGAACGCGATCGCTTCGACCAAGTGCTCGTCGAGAAACACTACCTGCACAGCGCACGCATCGGCGGGCGCAGCCTGCGCTACGTGGCCGAACTGAACGGTGAATGGGTCGCGCTGCTGTGCTTCAGCGGAGCCGCGCCGCATGTGAAAGCGCGCGAGAAGTGGATCGGTTGGAACGTGCGCCAGCGCGCCCGGCGGTTGGGAATGGTGGTCAACAACAGTCGATTTCTGGTGCTCACCGACCGGCACGCCTATCCGAACCTGGCCTCGCGAGTGCTCGGACTTTGTCTGAAACGAGTCGATGCGGACTGGCAGAGGCAGTGGGGGACGCCGGTCCTGTTGATCGAGAGTTTCGTCGACGAAAGCCTGTACCGGGGCACCTGCTACCGCGCCTGCGGTTTCGAGGCGGTCGGTCTGAGTGCGGGCTACGGCCGCGACAGCCGCGACTACTACCTCAAGCACGACCAGCCCAAGCAACTTTACCTGCGGGCGCTGCGCCGCGACGCCGCCGCGATCCTGCGCCAAGGCCGCCTGCCGGCCAAACTGGCCGTGCATGAACAAAACACCAGCGGCCCGTGCCCCCTGCGCGCCGAGGCGCTCGGATCTTTACTGGAGGCCTTCCAAACCCTCGGCGACCGGCGCCGGGGGCACGGCCTGCGCCACCCGCAGCCCTTCGTGCTGGCCTGCGCCACGGTGGGGATGCTGATGGGGGCCGGCGGCTACGAGGCGATGGAAGACCAGTGCGCCAAGCTCACGCAGCGGCAGTTGCGTGCGCTGGGGTGCCGCTACAACCAGAAAAAGCAAAAATACCGCCCGCCCAGCGACACGACCTTCTACCGCGTGCTCAATGCGGTCGAGCCGGTGCAGTTGGACCGAATCGTGGGCGAGTGGATGATGGGCCGCGAGGTCGGAGTGCTCGAACGACTCGCCGTGGACGGCAAGACGCTGCGCGGCAGCGGCCGCACGGACGGCAAACCGCTGCAACTGCTCTCGGCGGTCACCCACCGACTGCGCCTGAGCGTGGCGCAACTGGCCATCGCCGAGAAAAGCAACGAGATCCCGGCGTTTGCCCCACTGCTCGAAACCATCCCCCGACTGGAGGGCAGCATGATCACCGCCGACGCGATGCAATGCCAGCAGGAGGCGTCGCGCTACCTCACCCAACAGCGCGGCGCCGACTACCTCTTCGGCCTCAAAGGCAATCAAGCCGGCATCCTGAAACGAGCGAACGTGAAACTCCCGCAGGAGTTTTTTTCCCCCTGAGCACAACACCGGCTGGAGCAAACAGCACGGCCGACTCGAACGCTGCCGAGTGCAGCGCAAAACCGTCACCCCCGAGGACGCCGGCCTGTGCGGTTGCCGACAGTTCATCGCGGTGTGGCGCGAGCGCCAGTATCTCAAGCGCGCCCGGGTCGTAAAGGAAGAGCAGCAATACGCCTACTACGTCACCAGCGCCGAACCCGACGCCTATGACGGGGCCGGGTTGTTGGAGATCATCCGCGGACACTGGAACGCGGTCGAGAACGGCTCGCACCACCGCCGCGATGCCTCCCTCGGCGAGGATGCCTCGCGCATCGCCCACCAACCCCACCGCCACGGCGCGCACGTCATGGCGACGTTGCGCAGTTTGGTGCTCGGCCTGTTCGAGTTGCAGAAGCACCGCGGCGAAGTCGACGGCTACGTGCCCGGCTGGCGGCGCAGGATGGACGGCAAGCAGGCGGTGCGGTTGCTCAAGCGAGCGGCCTGAAACTCCCGGAAAGTTTTTCCCGTTCGCCACCAGCCGAGCGGGAGCAAAGTTGAGCCGGAAGCGGCTGCGGCGCATACCCGCAGCCCCCACCGGCAGCCGGAACGGGACAATCCGGCGCCGTGGCCATCAAAAGGCCCGGCGCGCCGCATCGTCCTGCGAACGCCGCGATAAAACGCCCACTCACGAGCGTTCCGCTTCATCACGCTCCTTTCAGACGAAATAGCCCTGCTCCCTCTCCCTTTTGTTAATCTTTCATTTCGACCAAACAGAAAAAAATGCGCTAGACTAACGGCCATCGAAAAATACATGAAGAGGATCCGTACCTAGATGTGAGCGATCTGCAACTTAATGAGTCTATTCTAAGTAATTTCCCTCATAAACCACTCCGATCCCCAGCCCCCGTTTGCCGCCCCGTCCTGACCCATCGATCACGATTTAAGCCGAAACTAACTCGGGGATCCTGCCCCGGCACCGCCGAAACCGCTCGCCATTCTGGAGAGCAGGATTTCAACGTAAACCCATGGGTTTCTTAGATCGTTTCCTCGGCAAGTCCTCCTCCGGCAAACCGCCCGCCAAAGGCGTCAACGGCACGAACTCCCCCGCGATGCCCAGTCTCGGATCCTCCCCCGCGCCTCCTCCCGGTATCGAACCGATTGCCCCCATGGACGAAACGCCGCCGGTGGACATCGGCCCGGTCGCGCCCAAACTCGGCGAAGCCCTGGAACTGCTCGAAGTTCGTGACCTCGACGGCGCTAAAGCCATCTATGAGGAGATTCTTAATTCCACCGCCGGTGATCGACCCGACGTGCTCGTCCGCATCTCCGGCGACCTTGGCGCGACCGGTCATGTCGGCACCGTAATCGAACTCATCGCTCAACGCTACGATGCCGAACGTCACGGCCCCGCGACCGGTATTAATCTCCTCCAAGCCTATCTCGCCCTCAACAGTCCCGAATCCGCCCAACACGTTCTCGATCTCTTGTTCGATTTGAAGAAACCTGAGCTCGAAGATCGCCTCTGGGGCTTCTCCAACGCCATCGGCGACCTCCTCGCCAACCTCCGCGGATCAAAATCCGGTAAGGGTCCCGCCTCGCAAATAAATCTCGTCACCATCAGTAAGCCGATCTGGGCCTACGGCATCGAAGAAGTGCCCAACCTCCTCCCCCCCAAAGGAGATCGCCTCAAAACCATCGCTATCGGTCAGCTCGCTCTCCTCGGAATCACCGATACCGACTCGCGCGCGAAAACCGTCGAAGAACCCCTCGGCCGCTTCACCCGCGGTTTCCCTCTCTGGCTCGCCGAGACTCTCTATTTTTCCCCCCAATACACGACTCTCGCTGCCATCGGCCTCAAAGAAAAGGCCCACTACGCACTCTTCCCCGTCGAGTGGACCACCGACAATATCCGCCAAGTCATCGACTCCAATAGCGCGAAAATCGATTACGTCATCACCGGCGCGCTCCGCGAACAAGACGGTGATTTCTCGCTCACACTCCGCCTTTGGGAGATCAAAGGTTTTCGCGAGCGCAAGAGCTTCGAGGCCCGTTGGACGCCCGCCACCGCCGACACCGAACTCGCCAAACTGCACGATCAGATCCGTCTCTTCTTCGAGTGGAAACCCGCCGAGGGCATGGCCTATGTTCCCCCGACCTCCCCCACCGCCTGGATTGATACGCTCGGAGCATCGCTCTCGACCTTTCTCGCCGATAAAAACGTGCTGCCCCGCGAACAGCTCGGCGCGCTGCCCTCCCCCCTCGCCGACCCCGCCTCCAATGACGCCGCCGCCCTCGCCCACCTCACTCTCACCGATCGCAGTAACCGTCTCGGCGTCCCCGCCCCAACCAGCGCCGTGCCGGATTCTGCGTTAGTCAACGCCGCCCGCTCTGCCCTCGGTCAAAGCTAATTCCTTCCTTATCCTAGGGAAATTGCCCTAAATAGTCAGGTTAGACTCAGTAGTATGAAATTTCAATCATACTCCTTTTTCAAGAGCCCCCTGTTCGGTGGCATTAGGACTACCCCCCGTGAACGACCTCCTAGTCACCGTTGGACTCATCCTCGCCGCCATCGGGATTGGCATGAGCATCACCGCTTGGCGAATTCGTAGCCTGCAGTATCCCTCTCACCTTCGGTGGCCTAAAAACGCAAAATCCTCTCGCAAGCGTCGATCGACCCGCGACCTGCCCCAGAAGCCCGACGAGGACTAAACCCTCCTTCTTGCCATTCGGATCGCGAGGGACCAGCGTTCGGCCCCCATGTCACAGACCGCCGACCTCCGCATCAGCAAAATCAAGCCGCTCATCGCCCCGGGCGTGCTGGCCGAAGACCTCCCCCTCGATCAGCTCGCCTCCGCCCAAATCGATCGAGCCCGCCAAGACATCGCCGCCATCATGCACGGCACCGATGATCGACTCGTCGTGGTTGTCGGCCCCTGCTCGATCCACGATCCCGTCGCCGCGCTGGACTACGCCGCCAACTTAAAATCAGCCGCCGCTCAACACCCCGACGACCTCTTAATCGTCATGCGGGTCTATTTCGAAAAACCCCGCACCGTCGTCGGCTGGAAGGGCCTCATCAACGACCCTGCCCGCGATGGTTCGTATCAGATCAATCAAGGCCTCCGCATCGCCCGCCAACTCCTCGTCAATATCGCTCAACTCGGAATTCCTATCGGCACCGAGTTTCTCGACACCACCTTAGGCCAATTCTATGCCGATGCAGTCAGCTGGGGGGCCATCGGTGCCCGCACGGTTGAAAGCCAAATTCACCGCGAACTCGCGTCCGGTCTTTCCATGCCCGTCGGCTTTAAAAACGGCACTGCCGGCAATGTGAAAATCGCCGTCGATGCGATCCGCTCCGCCGCCCAACCCCACTGGTTCCCTTCCCTGACTCGAGAAGGCGCCCCCGCCATCATGGGAACCACCGGCAATCCTGATGCTCACCTCGTTCTCCGCGGCGGCACCGCCGGGCCCAATTTCTCCAGCGAGCACATCCAAAAGGCCACCGAACTCCTCCTCCGCCACGATCTCCCCCCGCATCTCATGGTCGACTGCAGCCACGCCAACAGCGGCAAAGACCCCGCTCGCCAACCGCTGGTCGCTGCCGAGCTCGCCACTCAAATCGCTGCTGGCGAATCCGCCATTTCCGCCGTCATGCTGGAGAGCCATCTCGTCGGTGGCGCCCAGTCTCTCGACACGGAGCCCCTCGTTTACGGCCGCAGTGTCACCGATGCCTGCCTCGGCTGGGAGGAAACCCTCCCCGTCCTCGACACCCTCGCCCAAGCCGTCCGCACTCGCCGAAAATAATCTTTCTCCTTCCCCCGCCAGCGCGTCAGACCACCCAGAATCCCCATGCCGCCCGCCCGCCAACGTGGATCGGGCTTTACGCCCGACATCCCCCCCCTCCCGCGTCCTCCACCCCACTCGCGATCGATCTCATCGCCCACCTCCGCCGCTTCGCCAGCCCCCAAAACGTCGCTGGCCAAAACCGTTTTGGGATTCGCCCCCGCACCGAACTTCTCGGCCTATCCATGGTCGTTCTCCGCGATCTCGCCAAACCACACCGCCACGACCACGCGCTGGCATTCGCGCTTTGGGCCCAACCCATTCACGAAGCCCAGCTGCTCGCCGTCCTCACCGCTGACCCCCAGCAATTTACCCCCGATCTCATGGATGCGTGGATTACCGACTTCGATACTTGGGACATCTGCGATCAAGCCTGCCTGAACGTCTTTCGCCGCACACCCTACGCCTTCGACAAAGTCACCGCCTGGGCCGATCGCGAGCCCGAATTCGAACGCCGCGCCGCCTTCGCCCTCGTCGCCACTCTCGGCGTGCACGCCAAAAAAGAACCCGACGCCACCTTCCTCGCCCTCCTCCCCCTGATCGACCAAGCCGCCGACGATCATCGCAACTTCGTCAAAAAACCGTCAACTGGGCGCTTCGCCAAATCGGCAAGCGCCGCAGCGAAACCCTTCTCTCCGCCGCCCTCGACCTCGCCGAAGATCTTTCCACCCGCGAATCCAAAAGCGCCCGCTGGATCGGCAAAGACGCCCTCCGCGAGCTCTCGCAAAAATAATACCCCCTGAATCGCCACCGCTTTCTTACCTCATCCCTCCTGGCCACCACCGCCATCGTCACCGCTCCCCTCCTTCACGCTCAATCGGTCACCGCCGAGGACGGTCGCGGCCCCCGCACCGACCTCCGCCCTGTGCTCGATTTCGTGCAAGCCGCCCACCGCGATTTGGCCAAAATTTAATCCATGCTCGCCACCGATCCCGCCCTCGCCGTCGCGAGCTGGGACTGGGGCAACGGTGATTGTGAAACCGGGCTCGAGGGCGCCGCCCACATGGGCCGCCGCGACATCGTCCGCTACCTGCTCGACCACTATGCCCGCGCCGACAGTTTCTCCGCCGCCATGCTCGGTCACACCGCCACCGGTCGCCGCCATGATCGAGCTCGCGCCCGCCACCGCGACCACTCGCAGCCCCCACGGGGTCCCGCTCATGTTCTATGTCGGCCACGGCGACCAACCCGCGATGGCCGAAGTCGTCGTTCCGCTCCTCGCCAACGTTTCCGCCGAATGCAACCGAGCGATCCACACCGCCCCCCTATCCAACCACATCGAACTTGTCGCGCAGCTGCTCAAAAACGGAGTGGATAATCTCAACACCAAAAACTTCTTCGGCAAAACGCCCCTCGACGCCGCCCTGGACCGCAACTTCACCGACCTCCCCGAACTTCTCCGCCAAAACGGCGGAAAACCATCCAGCTAGATCCGAGGATATAGGAACGTTGCTCGACGAAACCCCGTTTCAACTTCAACGTCAGTAAACCCCGTTCGTCCCATACATATCCATCTTCGACGGGCGCGGCCGCTTGCGCACCGAGTGGTCCGGCTCACCCGTGATCCGGTCAAATTCATCCGGCGTGCGTTTCGTCGGTAGGTAATCATTCGTCACGGTCGTCCACTCGCCCAACGCACCTCGCAACCGCGCCAACTGATCCGCGTGCTGCGGTGAATTCGCCAAATTATTGAGCTCATCCGGATCAACTTTCGTATCGAAAAGCTCCCACTGCGCCCGCGGCGCCACAAAACACATCAACTGTGCATACGTCAGCGTGCCCGCGTGGTATTGCCTCGTCATCTCGATCCAGGTGGGGCTCCGTCCCGCATCCGCCGAAGGCGTGCTCGCGAGGTCGTAAAAATCATTGCGAATCAGTTTCCAACGACCGTCCGTCACCGCCCGTCCGTGGTCGGTGTAATCATGCCAATGATCCTCCGCGAAAGCGAAATTACGGATCTTCTTTTTCGAATTCGTGAGCACCGGGATAAAGTTCTCTCCCTCATAACTACCGCCGACTTTCAAGCCTGCCGCGGCCAAAAACGACGGCGCGATATCCACGGAACTCACCAAACTCTCCGTCACCTGCCCCGCCTTCACTTTAGCCGGCCAACGCACAATCCATGGCGTGCGAATACCACCTTCGTAAGTGGTCGTTTTGTCGCGCGGAAAAGGCCGCCCATTGTCCGTGATGAACAACACCATCGTGTTATCCGCGACCCCTTGTTCTTCCAACAACGCCAGCACCTTGCCGATGTAGAGATCGAGTCGGCCTATCTCATCATAATACATGCGCAGATCACCTCGCACTTCCGGCGTATCCGGCAGATGCACCGGCACGATCACATCTTCATTGGTGTGGCCCGGAGTCAAAGCGCCATCCTCGTATTCGCGATGTGGATCTAGCGCTGCCAGCCACATGAAAAACGGCTTATCCTTCGGGCGGTCCGTCAGCGTCGATTCCCACGCTTCGCAACCACTCGGCGACTTCGCCACCATCTTGGCGGGCGCCCCATCCGCTCCCGGCGTGGGTAAGATAAAGCCGGCCATCGACGCTTCATGCACCACGTCAAATCGGTTGCGCACCGCATCGCCCAAATGCCACTTACCGGCCGCCGCCGTGTAATAACCACTCGCCTTCAACTCTTCGACAAATGTGCGCGACTCACCGGGCAACGGCCAGTGCAACTGCTCCGCCCCCGTGTTGTGAGGATACCGCCCCGTAATGATGCTCGAGCGACTCGGGCTACAGCTACTCGCGGTCAAATAGGCCCGTTCAAATTTCATTCCCTCCGCCGCCAATCGATCGATATTCGGCGTGCGGATATGGGGATGCCCGTAAGCCCCACAATCATCCCAATTCATATCATCCGCGATGATCAGCACGATATTCGGTCGTTCATCAGCCGCCGGCGCTAACGCTGCGAACCAACCACTCAGCACTAGCAATCCAAAGATCCTTCGTCGGGGTAAAAGCATGCCACAGCCTGCCACGCCGCCCCGCGCCATTTCAACCTTCCATCCGCTTTACGGTTTAACTGGCGGACGCCAGCTGCCCGCATCCCGCCGCAATATCGATCCCCCGCCGCTGCCGCACCGTGCTGGGTAACCCATATTCCGCCAACACCGCTTGGAAGCGCTTCGCCGCTTCGCCATCGCTCGGCGCTCCCGCAAACCCGTCTGTCGGATTCAACGGAATCAAATTCACTTGCGTCGGAATATCCCGCAGCAATTTCCCCACCGCATGGGCATCTTCGGCCCGGTCATTCTGTCCGTCGATCAGAGTCCATTCGAAGAAGATCCGACGCTGCATCGTCTCCGCGTAGAACCGACACGCGTCCATCAACATATCGAGCGTCCATTTGCGCGCCACCGGCACCAGCGCCGCGCGCCCTTCCTGCGTCGCCGCATGCAACGAAACCGCGAGATTGATCGGTTGCCGTTCTTCCGCCAATCGCATGATCCCCGGCACCACCCCCACCGTGCTCAGCGTGATCTTCTTCGCCCCCAGCCCAATGCCCACCGTGTCGCGCAAAATCTCCGTCGCCTTGATCACCGCATCGTAATTGTGCAGCGGCTCACCCATGCCCATCAGCACGATGTTGCGCAACCGCTCATGGCGATGATGCGCGGACTCGTGATCGCCTTCAGCCAGGGCCGGATTCTCCACCATCGTTGCCCGTAAAACTCGATCCACGTGCATCGCCTGCGCCACGATTTCTGCCGTCGTCAGATGACGCGCAAAACCCATCTGCCCGGTTGCGCAAAACACGCAGCCCATCGCACATCCCACCTGCGAGCTGATGCACGCCGTCACCCGCCCCGAGTAGCGCATCAACACCGTCTCAATCTGCCGGGCATCGTCGAGCCCCAGTAAATACTTCCGCGTAAACCCGTCGTTCGAATGAGTCTCCCGCGTAATGGGCAACAAATCCGTCCGGGTCTCACCCGCCAACCGCGCCGCCAATCCCTTCGGCAAGCCATCGACCTCCGCCCAATCATCGCGCCCCAGTCGATACAGATGCCGCCAAATCTTCGCCGCATGCACTGCCTTAAATCCCCACGACTCAATCAACGCCGCGACCTCGTCGCGCGTGAAGCCCAACAACGCGATACGCTTATCCTCCACTTCGCTCACTTCGTTTCCTCCGCAACTTCCCGCACCTCGTCATCATCATCTGTGGCCACCTCCAGCGCGTTCCCCCATGGGTCCGAAAAGTAAACCGACCACGCCTTGTCATGATCACATGGCCCCTCGAGCGCCTGACCCGAATCACGGAAACGCTTCGACCAGTCCCACAACTCTGCCCCCATTACTCGAAACGCCACGCGGCACCACCCTCGGACGATGCGGTCGCTCGCGCCGGAGTCCCCGGTAAACAACGCCAACATCTTAGCGCCTCCATCGTTCGTGAGCAGGATTGGCCCGGTCTCTACCCAGTCCGCGTGCTCAGGCATGGCCTTAAAACCCGACCACTCGCTATACCACACCCTCGCCGCATCGCGGTCCGGCACCATAATTTCCACATGATCGATCTGCATCGGTCTCCTCTTTTTGACTACGCTTCTCCCAACGAAGCCAGCGCATCTGTAATCGCGATCGGATGCCGCACCCGCTCCAAAAACAGGTTCACGTGCGTGAAGCCCACGCCCTGCAACGTGCGCAAAGCCAGCGGATAATCCGCCGCCACTCGCGTCGGCACATGAGCGTCAGCCCCAATCACCACCGGGATGTTCCGCGCGAGCATCAATGCGAGCATCGACGCGCTTGGGTTCATCTCCTCGATCGCCTTTTGCAAGCCACTCGTGTTGATCTCCATCGCGACACCCGTCGCCGCGATCCGGTCCAGCGCCCGCTCAATAGACGGCTGAATGCGCTTAAAGTCCCACTCTTCCGGCGCCATATTTTTGATCAAATCAGGATGAGCCAGCGTATCAAAGAGCCCCGTCTCCGCCGACTCCGCCAAATGCTCAAAATACACCTGCTGATACTCAAACGCCGTGCCCGTATCGTATTTGTCGCGGTAGTGACTGACCTGCGGGTGCACTGAACCTAACACATGATGCAGTTGGTGCCGCCCATGCAGGTTTTCCAACCACGGTTCCACCCCCGGATAATAGTCACTCTCCAACCCCACTCGAACATCGAGGCGTCCGGCAAAATTTTCCCGCGTTTTCCGAATCATCGTATGGTAAAACTCATACTCTACCGGCGACATCCGCACCGACTTGCTAATGCCATCGGGCAACGGGCAATGGCACGTGAAGATGATTCCTTTCAGTCCCTTCTCCAGGGCCTCTTCCGCATATTCGGTCGGTTCACCAATGGCATGGTGGCACAGCGGCGTATGACAGTGGGATTCGTAAAGCAAAGGTTCAACAGGCACAGAATATAACCCCTAACCGACTCTCACCCTTTGACGCAAGCCGCCGCACCTTTTGTCCCCGAAATTCAACCCGCAAACGTCGTGATTAACTCCGCATAAACCTTTGCCGCATCGACCAAATCCTTCACCCGCGCTCGCTCGTCGATCGCATGACATTCTACCCCGCCTGGTCCCCAGCCCAGGGTCGGTATTTTTTTTCGCGTCACGAAGAAGTTCATATCGTTAAATCCCTTCGAAACCCGAAACCCCGCCGGCCTTCGTCGCACTTTTGCCAAGCTCTGCGCCATCGCATCGCAAAACGGCCCCTCCGGCTCACTGAAACAGGGATGATTCTCCGAAATCTTGTTAATTTTGATTCGGCAGCCTGGAATTGAAGCCGCGACCCGCTTCAATTCTGCCCGCAACTCCCGCTCCACCACCGCCACCTTCTCCGTCGCGAGCACACGGCGATCAATCGTGAAACGCGCCTCTGCCGGCACCGTGTTAATCTTTCCCCCGGGCCCCTGTTCAAAAACCCCTCCCAAGTTGACCGTGGGATGCATCACCACCCCTTCCGGCGAGGTAAACGAGGACTCCGCCAGCCGCTTCTTGTAGGGTTCCAGTCCCAGCAGCAGCGCCGCCATCTTCTCCAACGCATTCACGCCTTGATCGGGCTGCGATCCATGTGCCGCCTGGCCCAACACCACGACCTCTAGCCACGTCAATCCATTGTGCCCGCAACAGATGTGATCCCCCTCTCCCCCCTCCAAAACCACGGCATAGTCTGGCTTGATCGGACCACTCGCCGTGAGCCAATCAGTCCCCAATACCGAGTCCGTTTCCTCGTCCGCCGTGAAAGACACTTCCACGTTCATCAACGGCGTTTGCCCGGTCGCTCTTAAAGCTCGCAACGCCAGCAATAACGCCGCGATCGAACCCTTCATGTCCGCCGTGCCTCGCCCGTAAACCCAGCCCCTCTCCTCCGTTCCGCTAAACGGGTCGCCGTGCCGCCACTTACCCGAAACTGGCACCACATCGTAGTGGGCGTTAAAGTGGATCGTCTTCTTCGCCCCCCGCACTTTACGCTGACCGATCACATTGTAGCGCGGATAATCCCATTGCGCTTCCGGTAACGCCGCTCGTTGCAGTGCTTTTGGCATCTTAATTCGCCGCGCCGTCAATCCCGCTCCATGCAATTCGCCCACTAGCCGTTGCGTGATTTCACCGTAATGACGCCCCGGTGGGTTGGTCGTATCACAGCCCACGAGATCCCTCAGCAAATCGACTAAATCATGAGAATGCTGGGTGAGGTATTCGGTTGGGTTCATTGGCCCGAATTCTGCGCAACTCCCGGGTCCATCCCAAGATCAAAACCTCTCCACCAAGCGCCCGCGAATCTCGAGATGAATTTTGACACCACCAACCCAGCGCGCACCCTTTATCGCATCATGTCCTCGCTCGCCGATCTTCGCAAAGACTACTCACTCGCCGGGCTACTTGAGCGCAACCTCGCCCGCGACCCCTTCCGTCAATTTGACCAATGGTTCCGCGAAGCCGAAGGCGCCAAGCTCAACGAGCCCAACGCCATGACTCTCGCAACCTCAGATCGCGAAGGCATTCCCTCCGCCCGCACCGTGCTCCTCAAAGGCGTCGATGGGCGCGGCTTCACTTTCTTCACCAACTACGAAAGCCTCAAGGGACGCGATCTCGCGGCCAACCCCCACGCTTCACTCGTCTTTCCCTGGCTCGAACTGGAACGCCAAGTCATCATCGCCGGCACCGTCACCAAGGTCTCACGCGAAGAGAGCGACGCCTACTTCCAAAGTCGCCCCCTCGGCAGTCAACTCGGTGCCTGGGCCTCCGCTCAAAGCACCATCGTGCCCGACCGCGACACCCTCGAAGCCAGCTTGAATGCGATCAAAAAACGCTACGCTGGCCAAATCGTTCCGACCCCGCCGCACTGGGGAGGATACCGCGTCTCGCCCACGACGGTAGACTTCTGGCAAGGTCGCCGTAATCGACTTCATGATCGTTTGCGCTACCGCCGCACCGACGACGGCTGGACCATCGAACGCCTCGCACCGTAAATCACGGTTCGCCCCCCCCCCCCCCCCCCCCC